>Ga0134103_1001702_pt1 | contig 19397 bp, 22 predicted proteins | sample 14_taG_2_FD_94445 | JGI IMG/M metagenome (GOLD analysis project Ga0134103, IMG submission 94445) | Switchgrass degrading microbial communities from high solid loading bioreactors in New Hampshire, USA - 14_58_20_212_A1 metaG | ecosystem: Engineered > Bioreactor > Semi-continuous > Anaerobic >...
AAGAATTATATCCCGATATTGCCACTTGAGAAATAAATATATACCATCCCTCTTTTAGCTGATGTATTAAGCTTGAATATGACGGGACTTTAAAACCGACTTTAAAACCCCTAAAGACAATCCACAAAGCTAAAGCACCTGCAACCAAGTAGCCAAAAAGGTTTAAGAGCGGAACGTAAATGTAATCGGACGCTTGGCGAATGAATACAAATATCGCTAATGTAAAGATCAATTTTGCCGTTATGTTTAAAAAAGTAATATACTTCATCCTCTCCATACCTTGAAAAAACCACACGGGAAACAAAACCTGCCCTACAACCATCCCAAAAGTTAAATAATAAATAGGCCAATCCTGCCTGAATTTTCCGAAGGAAAAAACAAGAATAGTCATAATTGCAAATGACAGAACAAGCAGACCGAATTTTATTACCATAACGGAGCTAAATATCTCGGAAACCTTTTGCAGGTCATCCCTGTATATGGAGATCTCCCTAGTGGCAGAAAGGTTAAATCCATAATCTGTAAGGATATTAAAATACTGAATAAACGCTTGAGCAAAGGCAATGAGGCCATATTTCTCAGGTCCAAGAACTCTTACAAGATACGGCAACGTAATTAAAGGCAACACATAATTGGCGCCCTGCAAGATCGACAGGGAGAAAAAATTCGACAGCAAACGCTTTTTTTCCTCGCTATTAGTCAGTTTCTTAATCCTATCCAGCATGTTCACATTTTCCGACATTTTATTCCTCTATGATCTTAGGTCACATCTTTAATTTTGAATTCATTAGCCCACTTCAACCAAAAATCTGCATCATTCCGACAAGGCCAATATTTTCGGCCATTCCATCCAGTTCGCGAACTTTAACTTCATCACACCTTTTGCCCTTCACGGCCATCGTCCCACAACGCAATCGCTTCCCCAAGCTTAAGTTGAGCTTTAAACCTTTCAAGCTCCTCTTCGCTCAAAGCCAGGTAGCGTACTTTTCGGTGAAGCATGGGTTCGACCTTGTCTATCAGGTTTTGCAAATAAACTTTGTCGACATCCCCCACCAGCACGAGGTCGATTATACCCGAATCTATTCCCCTTGCGTAGTCGCCCGCTATGTAGGCCGAATGTATGTCGCCAAGCTTTGACAGCACCTGGGGGATGAGCTGGTCTATGCCTGTAAATTTCCTGACCATGCTTTGAATCTCTGGGAATAGTGGATGTTTTGTGTTTGCCCTGTAAACTTTTGTCCTGCCCTCGTCGAAAGAACACAGCAACCCTGCTTGAGTCAACCTGTTTAGTTCTAAGCGAACGGAGTTCGTGGATTCACCAAATTCCTCGGCAAGCTCACGAAGGTACGACCTGCTTTCGGGGTTTAAGAAAAATTTGAGCAGAAGCTTGATCCTGGTTTGTGAAGTTATCAGGGACTCCAATACGTCCAACAAAAATCACCTGTTTTTGAAATGTATTTTTCACGAGTAAAAATACTACTCAAATATGCTCAAGTCAAGGGGGGCACAAATTATATGCATCAAGCGAAAATATTTTATATCTACGTTCAAATGTTATTTAGATATTTTATTAATTTAATATCAATATATTCCTGGAAGGAATTATGTAAATCTCATATTAATTTGGGGTTGCATTATTTAAAAACCTGTGGTATGGTTCTGATGTGCGCGTCATTGCGTACGTAGAACTGGTATCATAATTTAAAAATATTTTATAAAAGGAGGCGAGGAACATGGACAACGCGCTGCTTGGCAAAATAATTGGCAACTTGTTAAGGAAAAGGCGAATGGAGCTCAACTACACTCAGCTTGACGTATGCAGGGCTGCATCCATCTCACAGGGCCAGCTGTCCCGCATCGAAAACGGATTTCGCATCCCCTCTTTGGCGCTGCTCTTAAACTTGTGCAGAAAACTCGACTGGAATTTGAACATGAGCGATATAACCAAGTTTTTATCAGATAATAAGGCATCAAAGAAACAAGAAGCGGACGAAGACAGCAAGGACGACGAAGAGGACGCAGAAAAGCCCGACTAGGCGCGGCCGGCGTCCGGCAAAAATGCGAAAATACAGTAGCGTGATGCGATATTCACGCTACTTTTTTTGACAGCACCGCAAAAAATCCGGATGGAGGTATTGAAATTGACAAAAGGATTTTTCGTGAGGGTACATGTGAACGTCATCACTGACGAAAGGCTGAGTATTTACGAAAAGATGGCTTACGTAGCCTTGTGCCGCTTTGCCGACAGAGAAGGCAGGTGCTTTCCGGGGCTTGACACCCTGGCTCATTTGGCAGGATGTTCGCGCTCGAGGCTGCACGAGGCGCTTAAAAAACTGCAGGCTCTAAGCTACGTTCAGATAACCAAAAGATGCACCCGCGGCAAGAGGCACAGCAACCTTTATACCCTGCCCCTTTTAAAAAGCCCTTCTTTCACGCAGGAAGCAAGATGCGTCTCCGGCGAATGCGACACCGGTGCGCCCGAAAGACATATAACTATATCTAATATAATTAAAGAACAAGATCCAGGGGAACTGTTAGAGTGCACGGCACGTACGCCGCACGGCGGACATGAAACGTTTACATATGTGCCCAACCTGCTTCCCGAACCAAAGGAGGAAGCCCCTTTGCATGTTTATTCAAATAATTTTAAAAAACCAAAGGACGAACAAGCTCCATCTGCCGTCAATGCAGAGACAAGCACGCCTAAGGAGCCTGAACCGTATGTCATCAAGCACCCCCCCTATGAAGAGATCGTAAAGTCATACGTCAGACACTTTCCCGACCGCAAGGCCCCCGTATTGAACAACATCACGCGCTTTCGGATGAGGATCGCAAGCATGATCCACCACGAGCTTTACGAGATCGAAGGCTGGGACAGGTTTTTCGACACGGTGGCAAACACGCCCTTTTTGATGGGCGAAAATCCCGGCGGCGCGGTGCCGCCCTTTACGTGGCTGATAAACAGCGATGCCATCAAGCGGGTAAAGCAGGGTTACTACGCCCGCGGCGGGCAGGCCGAAGCAGAATGGAGGGAATGGCGATGAACGACACAGACTTCGAGGAATTCGCAAAGGCAATGGCAAGTTTGGCCGAGATGTACGGCGTAAAGCTCACCAGCAAAAAGGTGACGCTTTTCTTTGATGCCTGTAGGACGCTTTCGCTCGCTCAATTCGTGGAGGCCGTTAAAAGGCACATGAGGACGCAAAAGTTCTTTCCCTGTCCCGCCGAGATCTTTGAGGCCCTTTACGGAACCCGCGAAGATCAGGCCATGATGGCGTGGTGCGACGTACTGCATGCGGCGATAAACATCGGCATGAACAGGCACGTGAAATTTGAAGATCATCGCATACACTTTGCCGTCGAGCGCATGGGCGGCTGGCCACGCGTGGCCCTGGCCATAAGGGCCGGGCAAAGCTGGCCGATGAAGGACTTTAAGACGTGGTACATCTTCGCGCTTAAAAGGAGCGTCGGAACCGACGAGGTAAGCCCTTACTTGTTAGGAAACAGCCCCGCTCCGTACGGAGCAAGCACAGAGGATTTGGCTGATACGGCACAAACCGTCCCCGCACGGGCAGGAACGTACCTTTACAGGATGGAGTTGGATTAAACCGAACTGTTCACCCGACCGACGCAAGGGCAGGAACATTAGGGAGGGTCATTTGGGTGCGGGGCCTGTGGCGTCGTCGGGTGAAAGATATGGCAGGAAGACATAGTTTATCGTAGTGCATACATCACTGTCGCAGCATGACAGAGCAAGTCGCTCTCACGCCCGGCAGCAATGCCACCGGACAGCAAACTGTGAGTTTATAAATGTCAAATATTCCTTTAACTATGCGTATTGCGAAATAGCGAGACCTCCTTTATAGTAGATCCATCACGACAGGAAAGGAGGCGATAACATGGCAGTTTATCAACCGATAGCAAGCCGTCTGACCCTAAGGCTTCAGGTGGGGGCGGACGAATGGGGAAAGCCTAAATTAAGGAGCAAATCGATAGCGGGCGTGGATTACGCAGCCGAAGCCACCGACATCATGACCGTGGCGCAGGCGATAGCCACTCTGCTTCCCTACAGCTTGGTCGAGGCCCAAAAGATCGATACCGATCGGGTGGCTTAAGTGTTTTAAGATGAAACTACACTAATTAAAAAGGAGGTGAGACATGTTGGAACCGAAACAGACAAGAAGGCTCAGGATGACCTTTGAGACCGAAGACGGACCATGGACTTTATCGATATCGGACGTAAAGGAAGGGTTGATCCCTGAGGAAGTGGAATCTGTTATGCAGACCATTGTTAATAACAATATATTCGGTATCCCGCCAACGGCAATAGTCAAGGCCGAGCTCGTAGAGACCGACACAACGCAGTTGGTGTAAACGCAGTTGGTGTAAACATAGATGGCAAAGGCTGCCTACGCATATTGGCGGCCTTTGCCGAACCAAAATGAGAGCTATTTAGCCGAAGAGGTAGAAGCTTAATAGCATAAAAAAATATAAAAGGAGGTAAAACTTTTGGAGGAATTCGTCACGTCAACGCTTCAAACCGGGTTTTCCATTGCAGTGGCAGCTTACTTGCTGATACGCATGGAAAGACGGCTGTACGAGCTGTCGCTTGCGATAAACAACCTCGAAAAGGGGGTCGCAAAGTACTTCGCAAAACCTTAATTGCAATATCATGGGCAAAAATGCAAGGTAATTTGCATTAGATTGCAAAAACATAAATTATGACGTTATAAGCACCAAGGCGGTGCATAAATATAAATCAATTATTTGCACAAAAAGGAAAGGAGATCTCATGAGAGAAAGCGTGGCAAATTATATCTTTGAAGTAGAAGGCGGGTTTGTAGACAACCCCCGCGACCCGGGCGGCAGGACAAAGTACGGCATCACTTCCGCTACCCTCGCCTCGGCGCGAGCAAGGCTAAAGGACGCCAGGCTTCCCGAGGACGTAAAAGACCTCACAAAAGATCAGGCGCTTGCGATCTACGACAGGTTTTACTGGAAGCCCGCGGGATGCGGCGACATTCCCAGGCCCACCGACCTCGTGGTATTCGACGGATGCGTCAACTGCGGAATCAGGCAGGGCGTGAAATTCCTGCAGGAAGCGCTTAACATGCTTGGCAAAAACTTGACCGCTGACGGCATATTCGGCCCAAAGACCAAGGCGGCCGCCTGGCAGCAGGCCTTCCCGAAAAGCAGGATAGCAAGCGCCATGCTGTGGCGTCGGACGATGTTTTACAACGACCTTGTAAAAAGAAAGCCGGACCAAAAGGTGTTCCTGCACGGCTGGCTCAACCGCCTTGCCAGGCTTTGGGCCTGCGCCATCGGCTGATCCGGTGGGTCGGATCTTTAGTTTTGAATTCCCAGCATTTTCAGGGACCTATATTTTACACCTTTAAATGGATTCAGCCGGGAAAATTCAAGATTAAAGATCCGACCCCAGGGGCCCATGGGTTTGGCGCTTTATCTTCCCCCTTCTTTGATATAGGGAATGCCAAGGTATTCCGGCACTCTAAACTCCTTCCTCGATATCGTCGCTACTATCGTGAGAATGTAAGGTATAGCGATGACAAATTCGTTGGGGATCAATTTAAATCCGGAAGTCTGTATGACTATGGAAACGGCATCGGCAAAGCCGAAGATCAGCCCGCCGATGGCAGCGCCGATCGGGTTCCAGTTTCCTAGGAAACATATCGCAAAGGCGATCCACCCTCTGCCGCCTATTATATCCTCGGTAAACAGCCCCAAAAACCCTATCGAGTAAAAGGCACCGGCCAGGCCGCAAAGGGCACTGGAACACAGCACCGCTTTAAACCTAACGGAGTCGACGTTTATCCCGGCTGCATCTACGGCCTCAGGATTGGCACCCGTTGAGCGAATCACCAACCCTGCCTTGGTTTTAAACAAAAGCCAGTACAGCACAAAGATCAGCGCAAAGGCCAGATAGGTCAGGACATTTTGCCTAAATAAAACCTCGCCGATCACCGGTATGCCGCTCAGCAAAGGTATGTTGAGCATTGATAAGGGCTCAACGGTCAATGGGATGAGCGGGACTCCAAAAAGCACTCTGTAAAAATAAAGCGCTAACCCGACAGCTAGGATGTTTATGGCCGTGCCCGTGACGATCTGATGCTGCTTGAGGTTGACCGTGACGTAACCATAACATAACCCTGCAAACACTCCTATAGCCACGGCAGCGACAAGGCCGATCAGATGGCTTCCCGTATAGTAGGTACCTATAAAGCTCGCCCACGCGCCAAGAAGGAATATGCCCTCGATGGCTATGTTCATGACTCCCGTCCTTTCAACCAGCACTTCTGCCAATGCCCCTATTATGAGGGGTGTGCTCATTTGAATGGTTCTTGCAAGCAAACCTTCTATGATCATAGGGCCTTCACCTTGCTTTCTTCCTGAAGACGTCTCTTTTCAAGCATGCTCATGATGCGTTGGCGTACGAAGTAGGAAATTATGACCGAAAGCATGACAAACCCTTCCATTATGCCCAAAAAGCTTGACGAAATGTTAGACACCTGGACGGCCAAAGCCCCACCGACCTTGAGCGCGCCAAAAAGAAGCGCCGACATCACGATCCCAAAAGGATGGGTATTGCCCAGTATCGCTATTCCTATACCTTCCGTTCCGATCATGGGGTTAAAGCCCTGAACGAGCATGTGCTGGATGCCGTTTACCTCCGTGAAGCCTGCCAGCCCTGCAAAGGCACCGCTTATGAAAAACACGGATACAAATATCTTTTTCTCGTCTATGCCGGCAAAACGGGCTGCGTTGCGGTTCATCCCAACCGCCCTTATCTTGTAGCCCAAAGTCGTCTTCCACAGGATAAAGTAAACTGCAGCAGCGACAAGCAAGGCCAAGATCAGGCCCATGTGCATGCGCGTATGAGGTATTAGCAAAGGTATCCATGCACTTTGGGCTATGACGTCGGTCTGCGGATACTCTCCCTTTGCCTCGATCAGCGGGCCGCGGATCAAGAAGTTCATTATGGCTATTGCCACATACGTGGACATCAAGCTTAGCAAAAATTCGTTGGCGTTGAAGCGAGCTTTTGCATAACCGATCAGTGATCCCCACAATCCTCCGATGATCAGGCTCGACAGCAAGCATATCGACAAAAGCAGCGGCTTTGGCAGGAAGCTAAGATAAAGCGAGCAGCTCACTGACGCAAGACAACCCATGTAGAACTGTCCCTGGGCTCCTATGTTAAAGAGCGAGGCACGGTATGCAAAGCCGAAGGCAAGCCCCGTAAATATCAGAGGCACAGCCTTTGCGAAGATATCAGCTATGTTATATATATCCCTAAAGGCGAAGACAAGTATATCCCTGTAAACGATCAGAGGGTTTTGACCTAAAAACAACATCATTAACCCACTCAAAAACAGCCCTACAATGACCGAATAAACCGGAAACAGCGTTAGCAGGATATGTCTGTCGCTTCTCATTGTTCTGAAGTCACTCCCATCATGAGCAGGCCTATCTCGTCGATGTTCACGTCACGGCGGTCGATCGTCTTAAGTATCCGTCCGCGATATATGACGCTTATCCTGTCTGAAAGCGAAAGTATCTCTGACAATTCGGTCGAGATCAAAAGGACTCCCTTTCCCTCGTTTCGCGCCCTCAAAAGCATTTGATGCACGTAATCGGTGGAGCCTATGTCAAGGCCTCTGGTTGGCTGCGCGGCTATTAGCAAATACTTTGCTACGGCAACTTCGCGCGCGATGACTATCTTTTGCTGATTTCCTCCAGACAGATAGCGCACCGGCGTATCCGGGGTAGGAGTCTTTATTGCATAGCTTTCTATGACCTGTGTTGCATATTGTCTGATGGAACCTTCCTGCAAGATCCCCTTTTGCGAGAAGGGCGAAAGGTCGAAGCCTTTTAGCACTAGGTTCTCCTCCACCGACATGTCCAACACTAAGCCTTCCCTGTGTCTGTCGGCAGGGATATATCCAACACCAAGGTCGATGATATCGCGGGTCTTGCAGTTCGTTAACGGCGTGCCCTTCAAGGATATGCTGCCTTCGCTTACGGGCCGCAGGCCGTACAAAGCCTCGGTCAGCTCGTCCTGTCCGTTTCCGCTCACTCCGGCAATGCCGTGAATCTCGCCGGCAAAGATCTCAAGATCAAGCGAGTCCACGGCCCAATGTCCCAAGTTGCCCTTGACCTTCAGGTTTTCTATGCGAAGTATCGGTTCTGCTTTGCTTACAACTGCTTGGCTTTCCGCCCTCAGTTTGATCTCGCCCAGTTCGTGGCCGACCATCATTTGGGCAAGCTCCTGTTCCGAGGCCTTTTCCCGCGGGATCTCGCCTATCACGCGTCCGCTTCGAAGCACGACGATGCGATCCGCAATCTCCATGACTTCGTTGAGCTTATGAGATATGAAGATGACGGAGTTTCCCGCCTTTCTGAAATCGCGTATGAAGTTAAAGAGCATCTCGGTGCTCTGCGGCGTCAATACGGCGGTCGGCTCGTCCATGATCAGCACCCTGGCTCCCCTGTAAAGGGCCTTCAGTATTTCGACCCTTTGCTGCATCTCTACGGGAAGCTGATTGACTATGGCAAAGGGGTCCACCTCAAGACCGTAAGTTTGCCCGAGCTTTTCTATCTCATTTGCCGTCTCTTCCATGGAAAAGCTTCGCTTGGGGTCGGTGATCGCCCCGAGGGCCACGTTTTCAACTACAGAATGAACCGGCACAAGGGTGAAGTGCTGATGGATCATGCCAATGCCAAGCTCCATTGCATCTTTCGGGGATCCTACGTTGACAACTTGGCCGTTTACTTTGATCTGTCCCCCGTCAGGTCTGTACATCCCGTACAAGATCCTCATAAGGGTGGACTTGCCGGCGCCGTTTTCGCCCAAAAGCGCCAGGACCTCCCCTTTCTTGATGCTCAAATCTACGTTATCCAGAGCCAAGACGCCGGGGAAGTACTTCGTAATCCCGGTCATTTTAACAACGATATCTCTGTCTTCCAATGACATGTGATCACCATCTTGATTAAGATTTAAGCTAAAATTTAATGAGGGGGAGAATCCTCTCCCCCTCGAGTAAATCACGCAAGTCTTAATTCAAAGGTTCGGGGAATTGAGAGAGGAATTTCAAAAGCTCGCCGTTCTTTATGGACTGCTCCGCCTGGGATACGAGGTCCCTGACATCCGGCTTTACTGTGTCGGTGTAGGAGACTTGTATTATTCCTTCTTTAATGCCGGCCTCGTTTACAACAGGCTTGAGGTCTCCCTTCAGGTACTTGCCGACCAGCCATACATACATCGACTTAAAGTCAAAGTATACGCTTGCGATGACCGTTCCAGGGGCGATGCCGTTTTGATCGCTTGCAAAGCCGATGAACTTGGCGCCCTTCTCTTTTGCTGCCTGTATAGCACCCAAGCCTACCTGGTTAGCGTAGAAAAAGAGCACATCTGCACCCTGGTCTATCATGGAGCTTGCCATCTGCTTACCCAAAGCGACGTCGCTCCAGGAGTTCGCGTAAGCCCGCATGGCCTTTACCTCGGGGCTTCCTACCCTTGCTCCATATTCATAGGTGTTGAGCAACCTGATCATCAGCTTATTCGGGAAACCGCCGACCATTCCGATCTTGTTGGACTTGGTGGTTTTTCCGGCTATGATGCCTGCCAGGAAGCTTGCCTCGTATTCCTTAGGCAAAACCGGGCACAAATTGGGCTTCGCAGCGACCATTCCGTTGATCACGCAAAAAGTAGATTTCGGATATTGGGAAGCCACCCTTTGTGCCGCGGCATCAAACTGCGTACCTGCCGCCATGATCAGGTCGTAGCCGCGATCGGCGTAGTTTCTAAATGTTGATTCGTAGTCGCTCGCCTGGACGTTTTCGACATATTCGATCTTCGTCCCGAGCTCCTTGTTTGCCGCCAACAACCCTGCATAGTTAGTCGCGTTCCAGCTTTGGTCGTTGACCGGCCCAGGCAATATCAAAACCATCTTGTATTCCGAAGGAGCCTTTGCCATCGCAGGTAAGCCCGTTACACCGGTGACAAGAAGCGCTAACGCAACTGCAAAAACCAGGAACTTCGATGCTGACTTCATAGAAATAAACCCCCTCATGATTCGATTTTTAACGTTAGCCGCCTTAAGCTGCCAGCTAACAAAATAGCCTATGGTGCACATTGCCCAAAAATTTTGTATGAATATAACATTTAATAATGCCGCTATCACAACTTGGCTCTATTGCTCTAAAGCAGTCTTATTATAATCATTATTAGTACGGAGACAATCAATAATTTTTTTAAAAATACTGTAGGGTGGACTTATGGTATTTGGGTCGGTATTGGGGTCGCATCTTTAGTTTTGAATTCCCAGCATTTTCAGGGACTTTATATGTTATACCTTTAAATGGATTCATCCGGAAAAATTCAAGATTAAAGATCCAACCCCAGAGGCACAAGTAACATCAAATTATCTATCTTCGCGTGCAATGCCTGAAATATGTTTTTCCTCATCATAAAACAGTGAATCGCATTGATTTGGTTTTATGTTAAATTGTTTTAATAATTTTAATTTTATATTTTCCATATCATTTTCTTGGACGCCCATTGAGCTTTCCTTCTTAAAAATTACCTTAATAGTGCCCAATAATATTTTAATGTCGAGTAGCAAAGAATAATTTTTTATGTATAATAGGTCAATCTTAGCTTTATTTTTAGGTGATGTAGTATACCTCCCTAAAACTTGAGCAAGGCCTGTTATGCCAGCTTTCACAAATACCCTGTATTTAAACTCTTCTATCTCCTCGTTAAATTGTTCAGCAAAATGCGGTCTTTCAGGCCTTGGTCCGACAATGCTCATGTCTCCCTTCAATACGTTTATAAGCTGTGGCAACTCATCAAGCCGGGTTGATCGTAATATTTTTCCCACACGAGTAACCCTAGGGTCATCCTTTAAGGCCAGCATAGGCCCTGTATATTTCTCAGCATCTACTTTCATAGTCCTAAACTTATATAACTTAAAAACCTTATTTCCCTCAGTTAGCCTTTCCTGGTTGTAAAATACAGGCCCCTTATCATCAAGCTTAATAACAAGCGCAATGACCAAAAACAAGGGCGCGGTCAAAATCAAGCCGACGAAAGATAAGATGACATCCATTATCCTTTTCACTGCCTTTTGTTCAAAGGATAAGCCCAATGGTTCTATTCGTAGCAACACTGCATCTCCATAATTCCTGATTTTCGAATTCATTAATGCTATTTCAAGTAAGCTGGGAATTATATATAGTGTCTTGTTCTTGATTGAGCAATATCTAATTAACTCAATTTTATCTTCATTTGATATTTCACTATCTACATAAACTTTATCAACTTTATCGATTAATTGGAATGTTTTTTGATTTACTTTATCACATACTGATTCTAAATTGTCGCCATTAATTCCGTTTGATAAAAAATCAATGCTCAATAAATTAGATCCTTCAGCTGGTGATATAATCAAGGCTTTCTGTTGCCGAGAATGGCGTTTAATGAATTGCAATACCATAATCTTAAAGCATACCATTAGAGCACATTGAACAACATATCCAAGTAAGAATACGCTCCTAGGAAAGGCAAAACCCCTATTAAAAAACATCACAGCGACAGTAATAATGTCTACAAAAAAGACGGATGATGCTATTATGACGACGTTTTCGAGAAGTGTTTTTTTGTATGTTGAAGTGATCTTTGCCATATTAAACACAAAAATTGATGCTAATATGATATATGGTATATTATGATAAAATGGCTTGATATTAACAGGCGAAGGCGTTCCTTCAAACCTCACTAAGAAGGCAATATAAAAACCAAGTATTATGATTATAATGTAAAGGGTGAATTCAAAAGACTTCAAAAAGGTCCCATCACTTTTTGCTTTTGGGAAGTCCATTTAGCCTGCCTCCCAGGTTACAAGACTTTGTATCCTAAACAACTTGATTCACATAACATGTATAGTCAGTAATATGAGACAAAAATTTCTATTCTGCAAGTCTTTTATCTAAAATTTATGCTAACATTTTATCCTATGTACCGTGCTCTTAGCAATAATAATCCTCGGCAATTTTACTCATTATCACTCCCGATATCATAACATGCATAATGATAATGACTATAAGTCTAAGGCCCGATCTTTTCGCATCGGGCTTTAGCGCTTTTGGGTCTTAAATTTCCTTGAAGGCTGACGCGCCACCTTCGTCCGGTAAAATCCGCTTCAATCCGAATCAAATATAGTCTGTTCGCTTATCTCCGTTTGCAACGCCTTTAAAGCCCTAAGCACCAGTTTTCGTCTCGTCTTTTTGTCCTCCTCGAGGCCTGCCTCGGGGTTGCCCACGGGGTGCGGTATAGCAACGCCCGGCACGATCCGATTGGCCCCCACGGTTAGCATTATGGGCACGATCGTTGCGATCTGGGCCACAGGGATTTGCGCCACCCTTTCTATTTCCCTAGTCATCGATGCGCCGCATCGGGTGCACGTTCCTCAGGTAGAGGTCAAAATGACGCCGTCCACGCCCGCTTCCTTTAGCTCACGGCCTATCTCGCGGCCGAATCTTTCGGCGTTTGCGACGGACGTTCCCGTTCCCGTGGTCGTATATAAATAAGGATGAAGTTTGCCGAACTCCCCTCCCCTTTCAAGCTCCCTCATGACGTCTAAGGGGACGACCACGTCGGGATTAAGGTTTGCCCACATTCGGTCGTATCCTCCGTGAATCGACTCAAATTTGTCGGGAGTCAAGTCATCCAGCCCCGAGATGTCGTATTTGGCGTAGCTTTCAGACGACGAAACGCGAAGCCTGTCGGGGTTGCCCCTTGGCACGATTCCGCCTGACGTGACCAAGGCGATGGTGGCATGCTTTAAGTCCTTTATAGGGGGTGCCGGTGGGATCTTTTTAAATACAGGCATCTCGTATTCCGTTTCGAACGTTTTGCCCGCTATTTTTTGAAGCAGCATGTCGATGGCCCTAAGCGACCCTCTTTTTTCCTTAAAGAAGTTTTTTCGAATCCCGCGGTGGATGTAGCCTTCCTCGCGGGCTGGGCCAAGGGGCGTGCCTTTAAGCAGCTTAAGGCCGAGGCGAGCCATACTGCTTAGCGCTTCCTTCATGCCTCTGGCGCTGCCCTCGGTTTTAACTATAAAAATTTGGGCTCGGTAAAGCTCCACGCCCGGGTTTTCGGGAAACATCCCGGTTACGGAAGGTATGCCCAAGCTTTCTGCTACGGTCGCGCATATGTCCCCGCAGGCCACGCCGTAGCGTCCCGCGTTGAAGGCGGGGCCTGCCACGAACATGTCGGGCTTTAGATCTTGAATCATCTTTAAGCACTCTGCCCTAGCTTTCTCTATGTGTTCGGCGTAATAACCGTCGCCGCAGATAATGGTGCCAACAATAACGGCTTCATCGCCAAAGAACTTTTGAAGCTCAAGCCCCGGCCCGACGGGGTTTTTAACCAAAGCGGGCTTAAAATCGGCGGCCTCCTCTCCTCCCTTGCCTCCGTAGAATTGATTTATATAGCAAACCACGCGGTACGACATCAAACTCCCCCCTATACCCACTCGCAGCCAATTCGGCCGTAGCCGATTTCCACGGTTGAACCGATGATCGACTGAAGCTCCACGTACATCGAGCCGTCTTCACGCAAGGATTCAGCAGAACCCCCCGAAAGCAGAGCTATAGCCCCGGCGTCGCCGATCACCTCTTTCATGGGCGGGACGACGATCATCTCGTTGACGTTTCCGGTCGAAACAAAGGCATTCATCTCAGGCGTCGCGTCCGCCAGGCTCTGGCTTTTGCCGTCGGTGCCTGAGGCTTCGTCGGAGATTACGACTGTCTTGATGCCGGCCTGCTCGAAGTATTTGGCCGTAAGGCAAAGGTCGGTATCCGGGTTGCCGTAGCCTTCCTCGGTTATGACCACGCCGTCGGCCCCAAGCTCGACGCCCAGGGCAGCGCTCATCGAAGCGCTTCTTTCCTTTCCTGCCAGGACGGTGCTTTCCGGCGAAATGACGACGCCAAGGAAGTTAACATCTTTTCCGTGACGTGCGTACAGGTCGCACACGACGGGGTTGTTTACGTGGTGATAAGTCGTGTTTTTATCGCAGGCAGAGACACAGTTTCCGGACACGACGGCGCCGTCTAAGACCTCGTTCGGATGAAGCAAGAAGGGAAAGCTTGATTTTACGTCCGTGCCGTAGACATAGGTATCGTGAAGCAATCCCTGGGCAATGGACATGCACACGTAAAGAATCTTTGGAAGGTCGGGGAATTTTGCGCTTTCTTCGGCGACCGTGCCTTTTTCGAAGGTTGCCACTTCGTCTGCTTTTGAGTCCATGCATGCCTTGGCCAAGTATGTGGCAAGCTTTAACCCTGCGATGCGAAGGGCTGCTTCGTACTTGTGCTTATCCAGGCCTTCGATCGGCTCTACGACGAGGACCACGTTGTTGGTCTCAGAAAAAGGCGTGTAGCGTGCCCCTTCGCCGCTCATGTCGATAAAGCCTTCCTGAAAGGCCACAATAGACCCGCACGTGACGACCGCAGCTCCGTCAAGCACGAGCGTGGCGCCGCTTCCTGCCCTTTGCATGGGAGATACGAAGCCCGGAAAGTAATCTCTTCCGCCAGACAACTTCACCCTAGGCTCAATGCAATCCTTCACAGGGATGATCCTTATGCTTTCACCGGGCCTTGCAAGCTTCAAGTCGACCTTGGCAAAAACTTCGTCTGCCACTTCCTTTATGGCGGATGCCTTGTCCACATACAAGACCCCGTCTTCCAGTTTTGTAACGTCGCCCCAACGGACGTCACGTACCTTTACCTTATGCAACTCCAATCGCATGACGAGCCCCTCCTCGCGCGTAATGACTTACAAACATTCTAAAATAGCGCTGCCCAAAAAGCATTGGGTGATGGCATAAATCTATATGATATAATTATTTTGATATAGGGCAAATGCATAATATCTTTATTATAAGGACAAAACAGAGGTGTGCTAAATGCTGAATCAGGTGGCACAGGACATTGCCATTACGGTAAGCGACATCATCGGCCACGGAGTCCTGGTGACTGATGAAAAAGGGATCATAATCGGATGCGACGACGTGTCTAGATTGGGAGTTTGCCACACGCCGTCTCTTGAAGTCATGAAATCGGGGAAGCCCCTTGCGACGACGGAGGCAGAAGCTTCAAAGATGCCCGGCGTAAAACCGGGCTTTACGCTGCCCATCATACTGGCTGAAGAGGTGGTCGGGTCCATCGCTATTGCAGGCGACCCCGATGAGGTTAAAAAGTTCGGGTTGCTGGTGCAAAAGCAGGCTGAGATCATGCTTCGGGAACAGGCGCTCATGCAACAAAACATGCTTCGCGAAAAGGCTCTCCGCGATTTGTCCGAAAGCATAGCGTCGTTTGACCCCGCGCGCGGAAACGAGACCATGATCTTGCTTCAGGGCGAGGAGCTCGGCTACGACTTAAAGCTGTGTCACATCGCGCTGAATGTTGAGCTGAGATCTTACGTCGGCGAGCAGGTAGGATCCACGATGCGCCGCGTGCTGGACCGCTTAAAGGATACCTTTCACCACCCCAAAAACGTCTTTTGCCCCTTAAACAGCTTTTCAGCAAGCGCATTCCTCGTAAACGACTACAAGCTTGACGACGAAAAGCTGGAAACCCATATCTGCGAGCTGTGCCGTTCCTGTGTAAACCTACTTAGCAAAGAAGGCATCGACATCGCGATTGGTGTCGGTCGATCAGCCAGAAACGTCGGAGAGCTTGCCGAATCCTACAGAAAGGCTAGAGAGGCCTTAAGCCTGGGTCAAAAAATCTGCCCAAACGACGAGCGCTGCTTTTCTGCAAGCAACTTCATCATGGAATGCGCCCTGGCTTCCATTCCTTTAAATAAACAAAGAGATCTTGTCGACCAAGTCCTTGGAAAATTTGCAAATCGGCCCGACTTTAGCGAGCTCATCGAAACCTTTCGCGCCTGGTGCGAACATTCATTCAAGACGAACGAAGCCGCCAAAAGCCTGTCCCTGCACCGAAACAGCCTGCTTTACCGCCTCAAAAAGTTAGAGTCCATCACCGGTCTTTCACCCTGGAACTTCAAGGACTGCATGAAGCTCGCCATCGCCATCTTCCTCAAATCCTTGGGGCCTACTTAAGCTAATAACTCAATCAAGTCTTCCTTTGACAACCCGCATTGTTTAAGAATGCTCAATAGAGTTCCTTTGGCCAGTTCTTCATGTAAAGGCACAATGGTCCTATATGGTCCATTTTAAAGGCTTACATTACTTCCGTTTTGACGGACTACAGTAAAACCAGCTTTTTGAAGAGCTTTAATTAACTCTTCTCCAGATATAACCGGCAGCTTACTCACCTATAGCAACCTCAAAGGAATAAAGTATCACTTCACAGCTGCTTTTAGGTAAATCTTCACACCCAAAGCTTTCAATGTATAGCTCCACAGCTTCCTTTAAATTTGCTTGAGCTTCTTCAATAGTCTTTCCTTGGCTTTACAACCCCCAGTTCAACACAATGAGCTATGTACCATTTTCCCTCTTCCGTTATAACCGCGGTAAATCTCATATTTTTTTTCACCCTCTCTAGCATTTGATGAGTGGCCTCGGTAAAACTTTACCTCTACCCTAGCGCCACATCTAAGACCATCATTATGGTGAACCCAAGCATGGCGGCCATGGTAGTGATGTTTGTATCACCGCTCCTTTGTGCTTCGGGGATAACTTCCTCGACGACAACGAATATCATCGCTCCTGCAGCAAAGGCCAGCGCATAAGGAAGAATGGGCTGAGCGACCATGACTGCCCAGGCACCTATGACGCCAGCGATGGGCTCAACTATGGCGGACAATTGCCCGAGCATGAAGCTCTTGTACGGCGATACGCCCTCGCGGCGCAGGGGCATTGAGACGGCAAATCCTTCAGGGAAATTCTGAAGGCCGATGCCCAAGGCCAAAGATATGGCACCCGCCAAGGAAGCCGTTGGCAGCCCGTAAGCAAGCGCCCCAAAGGCGACCCCAACAGCCATGCCCTCGGGGATGTTGTGAAGCGTTATGGCAAGCACCAAGAGCGTGCTTCGCTGCCACGATGTTTTAATCCCTTCGGCATTTGAAGTATCAAATCCAATATGAAGGTGAGGAAGGATCATATCGATGGCTCGCATAAAAACTCCACCGGCCAAAAATCCCACGGCAGGCGGAATCCAGGCCGGAATGGGTTTTCCCTCGGACATCTCAATGGCAGGCGAAAGCAAAGACCAGTAGCTTGCCGCTATCATGACACCCCCGGCGAAGGCAAGCATGCTGTCGAGCAACTTTTTGCTCACCTCTTTGGTCAAAAAGACCGCCGATGCACCCAGGGCCGTCACTCCCCAGGTAAAAAGCGTGGCAATGAGCGCCTGCGCCACGGGGTTTAAGTTGACGAAAAACTGCGTCAGACTCACGGACATCCTCCCCCATTCATATGCAGTCGTTAGCTTGTCGTTACAAATATATCACGGCCACCCAAATTAAAAAAGGTTTAGTTATCAGGATCAAATCTTTAATCTTGAATTTTAATTGAACAGACTAACTTTGCGGGGTTACTGTATAATGACCCATGATATTTTAATGTTAACATTTATGTAGAAATATATGTTATAATTCATGTTGAAGATATCTTATCTTATAATTTGTAGGAGGTAACGGCCAATGGAAAAGGTAATAGGCGTAGACGAGTTAAGACCAAAATTAGGCAAATATTTGGAAGAGGCAGAAAAAGGCGAAACATTCGTCATTTCATCACGATCAAAGCCAAAGGGAGTTTTGTTAAGCTATTCAAAATACAGGGAATTAAAGGAAATGACCGAAAGGGCAAAGCAGTTTGAAATCTTTTCGACGCTCAATGCATTCAGAGATAGGGCCTCAAGAGTAGGGATCACAGAGCGGGACATAGAGGAAGAAATCAATAAAGCCAGGAATGCATGATACTATGATGCGAATTGTAGTCGACACAAACGTACTGCTTTCAGGCTTCATAAGCAAAGAAAGCTATCCAGCTAAAGTTGTTGACAATTGGATTCGCGGAGCATTTGAGCCTGTAGTTTGCAGTGAAATTATTAAAGAATACTGCGATGTCTTCGCAAGAGATAAATTCTTAGCCCTGGGTAGTATAAAAGAAAGAATAGACTTTATTGAGAATATTCTGTCATTAGAACATGTTATATTAGTAAATCCAAAGGAAAGAATTTGTCTTATCGAAGATGATCCTAAAGACAATATATTCATTGAATGCGCCGTAGCCGGCGATTGCAAGCTCATCGTTTCGGGTGATCAACATTTATTGAGATTAAAAGAATATAATAATATTGCAATTGTGTCGGCAAAGGAGTTTATAGAGCAGCTACAGAAATTTAACTAATTGTACCCATAATATATTGTGCAATCAAAGGAAGGGAATATATATGAGCGAAGAAATCAGAAAACAAGTAAAGCAGTTTTACGGTAACATTGCTAAAGACCTCAAGCAGGGCAAGGCTTCATGCTGCTGTGGCAATTCATGCTGCACACCTATAGCGAATGCTTCGTTACTTTACCATCCTGACCTTTTAGGCGACCTCCCGGAGGAAATCTTGATGGCCTCTCAAGGTTGCGCCAATCCCCTCGTGTTTGCCGAGCTAAAAGAAGGCGATGTCGTCTTGGACTTGGGAAGCGGCGGCGGTATCGATGTGATCTTGGCCTCAAAATTGGTCGGACCCAAAGGCAAAGTCTACGGCCTTGACATGACTGACGAGATGCTGGCTCTTGCCGAGCAAAACAAAAGCAAGGCTGGGGTTACGAACGCAGAGTTTCTAAAGGGTTATATTGAAGACATACCTCTGCCGGATGGTTCGGTTGACGTGGTGATCTCAAATTGCGTCATCAATCTGTCTGCAGACAAAGAAAAGGTATTCCGCGAAATTTACAGGGTATTGAAATCAGGTGGCCGTGTTGCAATTGCCGACATAGTTGCCCTCAAAACTGCCCTTGAGGATTTAAGGAAATCTACAGAGCTTTTGGTCTCATGCGTAGCCGGAGCGCTTTACGTCGAAGACTACAAAAAGCTGCTTGCCCAAGCCGGTTTTAACCAGATTGATATATATATCGAACACGTTTACACCAAAGATATAATCGGCTCTCTGGTAGGAGAGGATGTCAAGCTCGAGCCCGCCGATTTGGACCGGATCGACGGCGCCTTCGGCAGCGCGATTATCAAAGCAGCGAAGTAATTTGGTTCGCACTCATGATAGATAACATGAGTCTGCTGAAAAACCCTACAAAACATGTCGTCTCACTTATGCCTTTACTTTAGAACGTTAAATGACATCGATTTAAGTTGGATTTGTGATTAACTATTCTGTTTTAGGGCTTTTAAGTG
>Ga0134103_1001721_pt1 | contig 19199 bp, 17 predicted proteins | sample 14_taG_2_FD_94445 | JGI IMG/M metagenome (GOLD analysis project Ga0134103, IMG submission 94445) | Switchgrass degrading microbial communities from high solid loading bioreactors in New Hampshire, USA - 14_58_20_212_A1 metaG | ecosystem: Engineered > Bioreactor > Semi-continuous > Anaerobic >...
ATCGAAGTATTGAGCGATTTTATAAAAGGTATTATAGTTAACCGTCAAAAAGAAGAAGAAATAACTCAAAAATATATTGATTTGATGTCCACAAAGACACCTTCCATGGAACAGGCAATAGGAAAGCTCTCCGGAGGAAACCAGCAAAAAGTTATGATTGGCAGATGGTTAGCTACCACTCCGAGAATACTTATATTGGATGAGCCGACCAGAGGTGTAGATGTAGGCGCAAAATCAGAAATATATGCGATCATGAATGAGCTGGCAAAATCCGGTATGTCAATTATCATGATTTCTTCTGAAATGCCCGAGCTAATTAATATGAGCGACCGGATCTATGTTATGTGCGAAGGAAGGATAACAGGCTGTTTGTCGCACGAAGAAGTTACTCAGGAAAAAATCATGAAATTGGCAGCAAAATAGTTATATATAAGGAGGAAATATAATGGACAGGGTAGCAAACAAAAACAAAAAAAGCAGTGGTACTCTTTTATTAAATGGTATTACTCAATGGTTAAAAGATAATCTGGGAATTATTATTGCCCTTGTAGTGTTATGCCTTATTTTATCTTTAAATCCCATTACTAAAAATACGTTTTTAACTATGAAAAATATATTCAATGTTCTAAGACAGATTTCAACAAACCTTTTCCTGGCATGCGGCATGACAATGGTTATCATATTGGGTGGAATAGATCTGTCGGTCGGCTCCATCATTGCATTATCAGGGTGCCTTGCCGCCGGTGCTGTTGTTCGCTATAATCTGCCTTTAGGTGTTGCATTATTGGTAGGTGTCCTTTTTGGTTTGCTTTTTGGTATGTTTAACGGTTTTGTCATTTCAAAAACGACAATTCCTCCGTTTATAGTAACTTTGGCTACCATGAACATCGCCAAGGGATTAGCCTATGTTTACACAGGTGGTTCTCCGGTAAGAGTTGTTACGAAAGAATGGCAATTTTTAGGTGCAGGATATATCGGCTCTGTTCCTACTCCTGTAATCCTCCTTATATTTGTTTTAGTGGTAACAGCACTGATAATGAACAAAACAAAGATGGGCCGATACATATATGCGGTCGGTGGTAACTCGCAGGCAGCAGTGTTTTCCGGTATCAAAGTATCAAGAGTAAAGTTTTTCGTTTATGCTTATTCCGGAGTAATGGCAGGACTTGCGGGAATCGTTCTGGCCTCCCGTATGTATTCCGGTCAGCCTACTGCCGGTGAAGGTGCTGAAATGGATGCAATAGCTGCCGTAGTAGTTGGTGGTACCAGCATGGCAGGCGGTTACGGAAAGATTGGCGGTACATTGATCGGCGGTCTGATTATCGGTGTTTTGAATAACGGATTGAACCTCTTGAACGTAAACTCTTTCTGGCAATACGTAATAAAAGGTGCGGTAATATTGCTGGCTGTATTTATAGATTACATCAGGCAGGAAAACAAAGACAAAATTCGGGTAGAAAAAAAATAATTTTACCTTTGCAAAAATATTCGTTTTATTGTAAAATGCCCATGCAGTTTATCAGAGGTATGGACATATGACAAAAGAATTCAACAAAAAATCTTTACTATTTATATTAATATTGTTGATATCCGTTACATCGATAATCTTATTAGGATATATCACATTATTCTATGAGGTAAAAAAGCCAGGAAATTCACCCAGGAAATTCGGCGCTACCTACATGACTATGAATAATCCGTATTTCCCTGTATTAAACGGTGGTATTAATGAGATTGTCGAGGCTAACGGAGACTATCTGATCACCCGGGATCCCGCGCAGGATCAGGAAAAACAAAACAGCCAGATTTATGATATGATCAAAGAAGGGGTAGATGCAATATTTTTGAACCCCGTTGACTGGAAAAATGTCAAACCGGCATTAATTGCCTGCAAAGAAGCAAATATACCGGTATTCAACGTTGATACCATGGTTTACGATATGGAATACGTAGTTTCAATTATCGCATCCGACAATTATAATGCAGGAGTCCAATGTGCAAAGGACATGATGTCCAAATTGGACTCCGCAGATATCGTAATATTGGACCAACCTATTATTAACTCCATCACTCAAAGGATACAAGGATTTAAAGATACTATAAAGGGCAATGACAATTACAGAGTAATAATACAGAGGCCTGCCGGAGGCGAGCTCGAAATCGCTATGGAAGTAATGAATAGTATTATTGAATCCGGAGCATCCTTTGATGTTGTTATGGGCGGCAATGATCCTACGGCATTGGGTGCGGTTGCGGCTCTGGAATCCCATCATATGACCGGGGATATTTTGATATATGGTGTGGACGGATCTCCTGATGGTAAAATGATGATCAAGGAAGGATATCTGGAAGGAACCAGCGCCCAATATCCACGTGAAATGGGAAAGATTGCCGCAGAAGTAGCTTATGCATACCTGAACGGAGAAAAAGTTGATAGACATATAGTTGTTCCGGTTAAATTAATAACCAGGGATAATCTGCATGAATTCACAATAGACGGATGGCAGTAAGGACATTGGCTTATGCAGGGAAAAAGATTTATATATTTTAAAATCTTATTGACAGCAATAAATTTGATAGCAGTTATGTTTGTAACTGTTTTCATATATATTACAATTCAAAAAATTTGCAACAGCTATATTGCAAGAGAATTTATAAATACAGTTGATGCTTTGCCCTGGAAGCCGTACAGAAATATTATTATATCAGTATCCTTATTTGGTATATTAATATTTTCTTTTATTATCCGGGAGTTTATTTATCCCAACAACAGCAAGGCAGTTTATCTGTCACTGCTTATAGACTTTATTATAAGTATTGTGATTATCGGTATACTGAATTTTAACTATAACGGAATACTCTTCCTGGTAATTGCCAATATCATAACATATACGAAAGGAACCAAAGGAAGATATTTATTGATGTTGATTTCCGTTATGAGCATACTTATTGCCGACTATGAAATGATTGCGATAAACTTCAAATTGTATTCCATCAACGATTATATAAGCTTTTATGATTCATTGACCCAACAGTATTTGTTAGGTTTTTACAACACGATAGTTTCTGTAAATATATTGATTTTTATAATTTATTGCATTTATGTGATCCAAAATCAAAGGGGGACCATAGATGAAGTAAATAAACTGTATAAACAGTTAAGTAAAGCCAATGAGGATTTACAGAAGGCCAATGAGCAGCTTAAGGAGTATTCAAAAATTACCGAAAAAATGGGCGAAACCAAAGAACGGAACCGCCTTGCAAGAGAAATACATGATACTTTAGGGCATACTCTTACCGGAATTGCGGCGGGCATTGATGCATGTATCACCATGGTAGAAAAAAAGCCCAAAGAAACAAAAAAGCAACTTGAGCTGATTTCCAAGGTAACAAGGGAAGGTATTAATGAAATACGCCGGTCAGTAAATGAATTAAGACCTGATGCCCTTGAAAGACTGAATCTTGAATCAGCCATTCACCAGATGATAATAGAAATTGAATTAATGACAAATACACATATTTATTTTGAAACCGATGTGAAAAATTTACGTTTTGCACCTGATGAAGAAGATGCAATTTACCGGGTCATACAGGAAAGTCTGACCAATGCCATCCGCCATGGTAAAGCAACTCAGATATGGGTACATATCAAAGGCGGAGAAGGCGAAATAATACTAACGGTTAAAGACAATGGAATCGGTTGTAAGGAAATGAAACAGGGATTCGGTACAAAACACATCATGGAAAGAATAAAAATGCTGAACGGAACTGTTGAATTTGACGGTTCGGACGGGTTTACAGTAACCGCGCGAATCCCGATAAGGTGGGGTGAAGAATTTGATTAAAGTATTGATTGCAGACGATCAGGAACTTATTCGTACAAGTCTTCAGATTGTGCTGAATAATCAGGAAAATATAGAAGTTACGGATGTTGTTGCAAACGGACAGGAAGTAATGAGAAGCGTTTACAAGAATAAGCCGGATGTTATCCTGATGGATATCCGCATGCCCAAAATGGACGGAGTGCAATGTACCAAGATTATAAAAGAAAATTATCCAAATATTAAAATTATTATACTGACTACATTTGATGATGACGAATACGTATATAACGCTTTAAAGTACGGAGCAAGCGGTTATCTCCTTAAAGGCGTTTCGATCGATGACCTGGTCAAAGCTATTCATACTGTTTACAGCGGAAGAGCCATGATCAATCCTGATATTGCCACCAAGGTGGTCAGATTATTCTCTCAAATGGCGAAAGGCAATTATGCAATTGAGGTAAGTCAAAAGGAAGTTGAAGATTTAACCAAGACAGAACTGAAAATAATAGAACAGGTGGGATATGGTTTTTCCAATAAGGAAATTGCCGATGCCTTGAATTTATCTGAGGGAACGGTAAGGAATTATCTCAGCACCATACTGAGCAAATTAAAATTAAGAGACAGGACCCAACTGGCCATTTGGGCAATCCAATCAGGAGTAGGCAAAATAAACATGGAGCGTTATTATGAAAAAAACTAAATACATAATAATTACAGCAGCAATATTGCTTTTGCTGGCAGTCTCTGCAGGCGCTTACTTCAATAAAGACAATAAACCCATAGTACTTGAATTTGGGATGTTTGCCGGCAGCAATTGGGATGTTGCGAATCCAAACAGCTATGTAATTATTGACAAGGCAATCGAGCAGTTTGAAAAAAAGCATAGTAATGTAAAAATCCATTATTACAGCGGAATTCTGAAGGATGATTATTCCGAATGGTTTTCCCAACAAGTCCTGTTGGGAAATACACCTGATGTGTTTATGATTTTGTCTAATGATTTTAATCATTTTGCTTCATTGGGACTGTTAAAAAATCTGGATGAATTGATAGAAAAAGATGCTTCATTTGATAAAAATAAATATTTCAGGACGACCCTATTATCAGGAGAATACCGTGGAATCCAATATGCGCTTCCTTATGAAACCGTCCCTAACCTTATGTTTGTAAATAAGACATTGTTGGAGAAGGAAGGGATCAAGGTACCAAACAGCGACTGGACGTGGAATGATTTGTATGACATTTGTCAGAAAGTTACCAAAGATATCAACGGAGACGGTATCCTGGATCAGTTCGGCATTTATAATTACGATTGGCTGGATGCCGCGCGTACCAATGGAGCAGTCCTGTTCGACGAAAATGAGATGAAAATAGACCTTTCGGATGAAAAGGTAATTGAGGCTGTTAAATTTATAAAAATGTTATACAAGCTTAACCAGGAACAGAATGTAACCCAGGAAGACTTCGACAGTGGCAATGTTGTGTTTATGCCGCTTTCTTTCGCAGAATACCGTACTTATAAGACTTATCCGTACAAAATGAAGAAATACCTGAATTTCCAATGGGATTGCATAACATTTCCCGCAGGTAAAGACGGTGGAAATATATCGGAAGTCAATACGCTTTTGATGGGGATTAGCAGTAAAACAGCCCACGAAGAACTGGCCTGGGAGTTTTTAAAACTTTTGACCTATGATGAAGAAATACAAATGGATATATTCAGATATTCCCAGGGAGCTTCGGTATTAAAAAATGTTACCAGCTCGCAGGAAGCTGAATTGATTTTACAGGAAGATATTGAAGAAAGTGAAAAAGTTATTGATAATATATTGTTGAGCCAAGTTATTGAAGGAGGTACCGTCGCACCCAAAATATTAAAATACACTGAAGCTATTGCAATAGCAAATGGCGGTATCCAGGAGATAATAAGGTATGATAAAAATGTCGAAAGTTCTTTAAAAATACTGGAAAGAAAAATAAATCAATACCTGAAACAATAATATTTTAAATAAAGGAAGGGGATTTTCATGGGAAGGGGTATAGCGATAGCAGGCACAATAACGGTGGATTACAATAAAGTGATCGATCGGTATGTAGAAAAGGGGATGTTAAGCAACATCCTGTCGTGCACCAGGTGTGTCGGCGGATGTGTGCCCAATACCATTATCAACCTTTCAAAAATCGACCCTGCAATTCCTCTTTATGCGTATGGCGGAATCGGCAATGATGAAAACGGGGAATTTGTTATAAATACTCTTAAACAACATGGAATAAACACAGACGGAATCAGAGTATTTGATGGTGAATTGACCGCCTTCACCGATTGCATGACTGTTGAATCTACGGGAGAACGAACCTTCTTTTTTGCCAGAGGTGTAAGCCGAAGGTATTCATATAATGATATCGATTTCGATTCCATAAATACTGATATATTTCATATGGGATACGCCTTACTGATGGATCCTTTTGATAAAGAAGATCCTGAATATGGAACGGTGATGGCAAGGACTCTGGCTAAAGTACAGTCAAAAGGGATAAAAACCTCCATGGATCTGGTAAGTGTAGACAATGAAAAATATTCTGAAATAGTTCAGGCCAGTTTGAAATACTGTGATTATATAATCATCAATGAGATTGAGGCAGGAAAGGTAGTAAATATCAGCCCATTTGGTCCGGACGGTAAAATCGATGAAAAACTTATCAGGAAGATCTGTGAAAAACTATTATCGGCCGGAGTTAAGGAACTGGTTGTAATTCATGCCCCGCAGGGCGGATGGGCAATGTCTTCTGACATGCAATTCTTCGGTATTCCTTCGCTCAAGCTTCCGCCCGGATACATAAAGGGAAGCGTAGGAGCCGGCGACGCCTTTTGTGCAGGTATGCTGTATTCCATATACAATAAACTATCAATTGAGGAATCCCTTAAAATAGCCTGTGCGGCTGCAGCCTGCAATTTATCGGAAGTAGACAGTATATCCGGAATGAAAGATATTGAAGAGATAAGAAAACTATATGATAAATATAAAGCCGAATGACGGAAAATAAAAAACAGAAATGGAGACAACATTATGCTGGTTAACTTACAGGAAGTACTATCTTATGCAGAAAAAAATCAATGTGCTATCGGATCGTTTAATACTCCGAATTTGGAATGTATTATGGCGGTCTTGCAGAATGCCGAAACACATCAGATTCCGGTGATTATTGCTCATGCACAGGTCCATGAAAACGTTATGCCTTTGGAAACAATAGGCCCGGTTATGGTCCTTTTCGCAAAAAGTGCAAAAGTACCGGTTTGCGTTCATCTTGATCACGGCGAATCGCTAGACTATATAGAAAAGGCCCTGGAACTGGGATTTACTTCTGTTATGTACGACGGTTCCAAACTTTCCTTTGAGGAAAACGTTGATAATACCCTTAAGGTCGTTAAAATGGCAAGAAAATACGGCGCAGGAATCGAAGCGGAAATCGGAGTAATGGGAAGCAGCATTGAAAGCACCGAAGGAACCAAAGGAGCAAAAGGAATTTATACCGATCCTTTGGTCGCCGAAAAATTTGTTGAAATGACTAAAGTGGATGCTCTGGCTGCTTGTTTTGGGACAGTACACGGCATATATACTGAAAAACCAAGTCTGGATTTTCAAAGAATCGAGAATATAAAAGAATTAACTAAAACTCCATTGGTTATGCATGGCGGCTCCGGTTTAAGCAGTGAAGATTACACAAAAGCAATCGAAAAGGGAATTCGCAAAATCAACTACTATACTTATATGTCCAGAGAAGCTGTATTTGCGACAAAGGAACTTATAAACGGGAAGGAAGGCATACTGTTCCATGATATTGCCCTTGCCGCTGTCAAAGTTATGAAGGAAAATTCAGAAAAAGCAATGAAAGTATTTTATAAACTACCTTAAATTTAAAAGAAACATATTTGATTGGAAAAGGGGTGTTGTAGATGAAACGTTCAGAAATTAACAAAATTATTCGGGACGGAATCGAGTTTTTTAAAGCACATCAGTTTGTATTGCCACCTTTTGCTTACTGGACACCGGAGGAATGGAAATCGAAGGGAAAAGAATATGACGAAATCAGGGATAATCACCTTGGATGGGATATTACCGATTTCGGAAGCGGAGACTTCTACAATAAAGGTTTATTTCTTTTTACCATTAGAAACGGAAATGTAAATAACCCGAAGTATAAAAAGACATACGCCGAAAAGATAATGATTGTAGGAGAAAATCAGATTACTCCATTCCATTTCCATTGGAAAAAGACGGAAGATATAATCAACCGCGGCGGCGGAAATCTTATGATAAAATTATATAACTCCACAAACGACGGAGGCCTTGCAGATACTCCCGTAACTGTTTACAGCGACGGAAGAGAATATGAGGTTCCGGCCGGAACAACGATCAGATTACAACCCGGAGAAAGCATAACCCTTTATCCCGGCCAATACCATTCATTCTGGGGAGAAGCGGGCAAAGGACGCGTGCTTGTTGGCGAAGTTTCAGAGTGTAACGATGACTATACAGACAACAGGTTCTATGAAGAAGTCGGAAGGTTTCCTGCCATAGAAGAGGATGAACCACCCCTGTATTATCTTGTAAATGATTATACTCCTTCTAAATGACCTCCAAAGATAGAACAAAGAAAACCGCGCATTCAGGCGGTTTTCTTTGTTTTATATCATTTTCTTAATATGGATATAATACGGATAGAGTTTATTAATATATTGATTATTAAGGATGATAACTATGCCAAACATGGAAGAAAGGTCACCTAACAGACTGATAAACGAAAAATCGCCATATTTGCTGCAGCACGCTTACAATCCGGTAGACTGGTATCCATGGGGGAAAGAGGCATTTTTGAAAGCAAAAGTTGAAGATAAGCCAATATTCCTATCCATCGGCTATTCCACCTGTCACTGGTGCCATGTTATGGAAAGGGAAAGCTTTGAGGATAAGGAAGTTGCCGATTTTCTGAATAAACATTTTGTTTCGATAAAAGTCGACAGAGAGGAAAGGCCCGATATTGACACTATTTACATGAATGTTTGTCAGGCTCTTACCGGGAGTGGCGGCTGGCCTCTCACAATAATTATGACACATGAACAGAAGCCATTTTTTGCCGGAACCTATTTCCCCAAAGACGACCGGATGGGGATGCATGGTCTTATGACTATTCTTAAGGCTGTTATTAATGCATGGACTAATAACAGGGAACAACTTTTAAAGTCCTGTGATAAAATAACGGAATATATTTCACAAAGAATTGAACCCGGAATTGAAAATATTTCTGAAAATATATTTGACGAGGCTTTCAACAGTTTTGAACAGTATTTTGACCCCATATACGGTGGTTTCGGTCATGCACCCAAATTCCCGACACCGCATAATCTTATGTTTCTCTTAAGATATTGGAAAAGGACAAATAATCCTGTTGCGCTCCAGATGGTGGAAAAAACCCTGGATTCAATGTATAGAGGCGGTATATACGATCATATAGGTTTCGGATTCTGCAGATATTCCACCGATAATAAATGGCTGGTTCCTCATTTTGAAAAAATGCTGTATGATAATGCTCTTTTAGTCATTGCTTATCTCGAAGCCTATCAGGCAACAAAAAAAGAAAAATACGGTCTAATAGCCCGTGATATTTTGGAATATGTGCTCAGAGACATGACTTCACAGGAAGGTGGGTTTTATTGCGCCGAAGATGCTGATTCTGAGGGAGAAGAAGGCAAGTTTTATCTTTGGAATCTTGAAGAAATATATTCGGTTCTGGGAGAAGAAGAAGGGAGAGCATTCGCAAGTTTTTATAACATAACCTCAAAAGGAAATTTCGAAGGGAAAAACATTCCTAATCTGATTAACAATAATTTGCCCTATGAGTATACAACCGCTTTTAAAGCTTCAAGGGAAAAACTTTTCATTCACAGAGAAAAAAGAATTCACCCTTTAAAGGATGACAAAATTCTTACCTCATGGAACGGACTTATGATATCGGCCTTTGCCATTGCCGGAAGGGTACTTAATGAAAATAGATACATCCAGGCAGCCATCAATGCTGTAAATTTCATATTAAACAAACTAATAAGGGATGACGGAAGATTGCTTTCCAGATATCGCGAAGGAGAAGCAAAACATCTGGCATACCTTGATGATTACGCATTCTTTATATATGGGTTATTGGAACTTTATGAAACAACATATAAATCAGATTACCTGAAAAGGGCTGTTTCTCTTTCTGACGATTTGCTAAAACTGTTTTGGGATGAAAAAGACGGGGGATTGTTCATATACGGAAATGACAGTGAGCAATTGCTTACAAGGCCAAAGGAGATTTATGACGGTGCGATTCCTTCCGGAAATTCGGTTTCGGCTTTGAATTTCCTGAGATTAAGCCGTCTTACGGGAAGGTATGAGTATGAAGAAAAAGCCAATCAAATATTCAGAGCTTTTGCCGACAGTATCAAACTACAGCCCTTTAGTCATTCATTCTGCTTAATGGCGCTGCTTTTTGGCTGTTCCGGGGGGCAGGAGATTATAATAACAACCGATACAAGAGAAACCGCAAAACCTTATATTGATATTATCAATGAAAAATTTAGTCCTTTTTCAGTTTCCATGGTTTATAGCTACGGGGATGAAGCTTTGGCTGAAGTATCTCCCTTCTTGGAATCATATAAGATTACACCGGGAGAAGTAAATGTATATGTTTGTGAAAAACATTCTTGTAAAGCTCCTATAAAAGATTATGAAACATTTAAAAAAGCGATTTTTTGAATTCACTATGTCAATAATAATAAGGCCGTTTTACGGCCTCTGAGGTTACTATATATACAATAATTACTATTATTATTTAAATTAAGAATAATAAATTTCCCATTAAGTCAATGCTGTTGCAGGATTGTTTCATCTGGTGTAAGCTAAAGCTATTAAACCAAAACGTTAAAATGACCAGGCTTCGGAGGGACAAATGAAAAAACTTTTAACCCCTGATATTTATGTAAAATCACTTTATGATATAACTCCTGAAATGTTGAAAAATAAAGGGATATTCGGACTTATTATTGATATTGACAATACATTGGTTGCCACGTATATAAAAAATGCAGACGAAAGGGCTGTAAACTTTATCAAGACACTTAAAGAAAATGGAATAAAAACCGTTATTGTTTCCAATGGAAAAAAAGAACGTGTAGAAATATTCTGTAAGCCTCTTAAGATAGAGTATATGTATAAGGCTCACAAACCTTTGGGAGGCGCGCTGAAAAAAGCCATCGAAATGATGGGACTTCCATATGATAAAGTCGCAATTCTAGGCGACCAGTTGTTTACAGATGTATTGGGCGGAAACCTGCTGGGCATACATTCAATACTTGTAAAACCTATGGACCCGGACGAACCATTATTTATAAAAATTAAGCGTATTTTTGAAAAGCCCTTTTTGAAAAAAATCGAGTAATATGTTAGATTTTATGAAAAGTATGGTATATTTTTTCGTATAATATATATTTTTTTATAATTATATTAAAATTTTGATATAACCATACGGGAGGGCTATTTTTTATGCATCAAATGAAAAACTATATGGAAGAAATTGTTTTCAATGCCATGGATGATATTTAAAAGATATCAATGTCTGTAATTGCGAACGTTGTAGATATGATATAGCTGCAAAAGCCTTGAATGATTTGCCACCTCAGTATATTGTCACAAAGCGGGGCGAGATTTACTCAAAAATAAACAACCTGAAGGCTCAATTTGAAGTAGATGTTATTTCAGCGATTACTAAGGCGGCAATTCTTGTTAAACGAAATCCAAACCATAATACCAAAGATATTTTTGATTAATGGGCTTTTACGGCTTAGGAAATAATAGATAATTAAATACTTGTCAATTAAATTGCCCGTATGATATAATACTACGGGTGTTTTTTAATACACACGTTATCCGATTTACAAAGTTGTGCACGTTATTTTTTTGTGTCCTTTGTAAAGAAGAAGATAACGGAGGAAATAACAAGGAGGATTGTTTTATGTCAGTAATTTCAATGAAACAACTGCTGGAAGCAGGCGTACACTTTGGTCACCAAACAAGAAGATGGAATCCTAAGATGGCGGAGTACATCTTCACAGAAAGAAATGGTATCTATATCATCGATCTTCAAAAAACAGTAAAGAAAATTGATGAAGCTTATTTCTTTATCAGAGATCTTGCTATGGAAGGCGGCAATATTCTTTTTGTCGGAACCAAAAAGCAAGCTCAGGACGCAATTAAAGAAGAAGCTGAACGTTGCGGACAATTCTATGTAAACAACAGATGGTTAGGCGGAATGTTAACAAACTTCAAGACCATCAGAAAGAGCATCGATCGCCTTCTTGAACTTAAAAGAATGGAATCTGAAGGTATTTTTGACGTTCTTCCCAAGAAAGAAGTAAGTAAGTTAAATCTTGAAATGGAAAAATTGGAGAAGAATCTCGGCGGTATCGTTGGTATGAAAAAACTGCCGGTTGCGATATTCGTTGTTGATCCCAAGAAGGAAAGAAATGCAATCCTGGAAGCAAGAAAATTGGGTATTCCCATTGTTGCAATAGTTGATACAAACTGCGACCCAGATGAAGTTGATTATGTTATCCCTGGTAATGATGATGCTATCAGAGCTGTTAAATTGATCAGTTCTAAAATTGCTGATGCAATTATCGAAGCAAAACAGGGCGAAATGGGCTCAGCTGCTGTAGATACCACTGAGGATGAAGGCGCTGAAATCGACCTTGAAAATATACCCGTAGAAAACGCAGAAGAGATTCCTGATTCAGAAGAAATATCTGAAGAAGCAGAAAACGAATAATAGTACTTAACATGGTTTTAGGAGGATAATATAATGGAAATCAGTGCTAGTATGGTAAAGGATTTACGTGAACGTACCGGTGCCGGTATGATGGATTGCAAAAAGGCTCTTATTGAGTCTAACGGCGATATGGAAAAAGCAATCGAGTATCTCCGCGAAAAAGGTATTGCAAAAGCTGCAAAAAAAGCAGGAAGACTTGCTTCTGAAGGTATTGTCGATGCATACATTCACGGTGGCGGCCGTATAGGTGTTTTGGTTGAGGTTAACGTTGAGACTGACTTTGCGGCAAAGAATGAAGAATTCCGTTTATTCGTAAGGGATATAGCAATGCAGATTGCAGCTATGAATCCTTCCTACGTAAAGAGAGAAGACGTGCCTGCAGATGTAATAGAAAAAGAAAAAGAAATACTGAAGGCTCAGGCTATTAACGAAGGTAAGCCTGCCAATATCGCCGAAAAAATGGTAGCCGGCAGAATAGAAAAATTCTTTAATGAAGTTTGCCTGCTGGAGCAACCATTTATTAAAGATAATGAGAAGACTGTTTTACAAGTACTTCAGGAAAAAATTGCTGTTATTGGCGAGAACATCAATATCAGAAGATTTGTTCGTTATGAGATGGGCGAAGGCTTAGAGAAAAAAGAAGAAAATTTTGCAGAAGAAGTAATGAAACAAATTAAGTAATAAATAAAAAAAAAGGAGGTATATTGATTTAATCGTCATATACCTTCTTTTTTTAGCAAGGCAGTCTATAACTCTTGAATTAAATATATAATTATTGGAGGATTTATGGCATTAAAATTTAAGCGAATTATGCTGAAAATTAGTGGCGAGGCATTATCCAGCTCAAATAGCTTTGGTATCGACACGACCATCCTGAACAATATCAGCGATAAGATTAAAACTGCATGGGAAATGGGGGTTGAAATAGGCATAGTCGTTGGAGGAGGAAATTTCTGGCGAGGAAGAAGCAGTAAGGGAATGGACAGAACTACCGCGGATCATATGGGAATGCTGGCGACCGTTATGAATTCATTAGCCTTACAGGACGCTCTGGAATCCAGAGGGGTTCCTACCAGAGTTCAAACAGCTATTGACATGCCAAGAATTGCCGAGCCGTATATCAGACGCAGAGCTGTCAGACATCTCGAAAAAAAGCGGGTAGTTATATTTGCCTGCGGAACCGGAAATCCTTATTTTTCAACTGATACCGCAGCAGTTTTAAGAGCCGCTGAAATAGACGCCGAGGTCATTCTTTTGGCCAAAAACGTTGACGGCGTATATGACAGCGATCCCAAACTTAATCCGAATGCGAAAAAATTTGATACAATAACTTTTATGGAAGTACTGCAGCGTCAATTGGGGGTCATGGATTCAACAGCAACATCTCTTTGTATGGACAATAATATCCCGTTGCATGTATTCAGCATAAATGAACCTGAAAACATTTTAAAGGTTTTAAACGGCGATAAAGTTGGTACATTTGTTGCTAAGGAGGTCTAAGCATATGGTTAAGAATTATGATGAATTTACCAAAAAGATGGAAAAATCCATCAATTTCTTAAAAGAAGAATTGGCAGCTATACGAGCCGGTAGAGCAAATCCTCGTCTCTTAGACAAGATTCTTGTTAATTATTACGGAGCAGCTACACCTATTTCTCAATTAGCCAATATCCAGGTCCCTGAAGCCAGACAGATCACTATTCAGCCCTGGGATGGCAATATACTTAATGATATTGTAAAAGCTATACAAGCTTCCGATCTCGGTATAAATCCTAATAATGACGGTAAAGTGATTCGTCTGGTATTTCCTCCGCTGACCGAAGAAAGAAGAATAGAGCTGACCAAAGAAGTGAAAAAGCTTGGTGAGAATAACAAGGTTGCAATCAGGCAGATTCGTCGGGATGCAGTAGAGAGTTTCAAAAAGATGGAGAAAGCAAAGGAAATAACAGAAGACGATCTAAAGATGGCGGAAAAAGATATCCAAAAGATTACCGATGAATATATAGAAAAAGTTGACAAAATAGTTGAAGCAAAAATTAAGGAAATAATGGAAGTATAGTGTATAATAATATAAAAGGACTAAACGGTTAAATGTTTAGTCCTTATTATATGATCAAAATATATTATTTTTACGTATACACGTAATGTTGTATTTACATATTGATATGAGGGGTTTAATATGTGCGGTAGATTTTATATACCTGAAAAGGATATTGATGATTTTGCCGGGCTGGTTAATAAAATAGAAAAAGAATTATTAAAGAAAGCAGGAGAAATCTATCCGGGTGATTACGCTCCGATAATTACACCAAAACATGATGTCGATTCGGATACTGATAATTTGCCAAACGGTATCGGTTATTCTGTTCATGTTGTAAAATGGGGATTTCCCGCTAATAACGGAAAGCCTGTAATTAACGCCCGTAGCGAAACAATCAGGGAAAAACCTTTGTTTAAGCTTCCTTTTGCAAAAAGGCGCTGTTTAATTCCTGCAAGAGGCTTTTTTGAGTGGACGGATGCTGAAAACAGTAAAAAACGTATAAAGCATTATATTTCGTTTCTTGATTTAAATATGATGTATCTGGCAGGTATCTATTGGTTTTTCAAGGATAAGAACGGCGTTTTAAATCCGTATTTTACAATAATCACAACTGAAGCAAATGAAGATATTAAAACTATTCATAATCGAATGCCGGTTATTATTAAAGATGAATATAAAGAAATATGGTTAAATGAGAATACTGACAATAACGTAATCGACGCATTATTAAAGCCCATTGACAATGGTTTGCTTAAAATACAGGTTGCAGATTAAAATCATTTATCAATAAATTCAATTTGTTTTCACCAAAAGACACAGATTTTATTATAATAAGGAAAAGGCTTTGAATAAGCCGGTTTAAAGAATAGTTACCTGTAAAAAAATAATCTCACATTAGACAAAATAAAATTTTTGTTTAATATGAGATAGGTGTGGTATAATAATGAATATGAATTGCTTGTTGAATTGCTTGTGAGGTGCTTATAATGTCTCTGGATTTTAATGATATGCCGGATATTGCCGTTGAATTTTTGAACTATATGTTGACTGTAAAAAACATATCTAAAAAAACTGTTTCCGAATATCACTATGATTTACGAACCTTTATGCGTTACATTAAAGTTACAAAACATAACGCTGATGAAAATAAATTCAGAGAACTTCCTGTAAACGACATTACTCTGGACGATATTAAAAAAATTAGTCTAACCGATTTATATGACTTTTTATCTTATACGAGCCGTGAACTTAACAATACGGCTGTTACAAGAGCCCGTAAGGTTGCATGTTTAAGATCCTTTTATAAATATTTACATACTAAGGTCAAGCTTATAGATTATAATCCGGCTGCTGAGCTTGATTCTCCAAAAACTGTAAAGAGGCTTCCCAAATATTTAAGTCTGGAAGAAAGCGTTAACCTGCTTCAAAGTGTCAACGGCAAGAAAAATGTGGCCCGTGACTATGCCATTTTGGTACTGTTTTTAAACTGTGGCCTTCGATTGTCTGAACTTGTGGGAATAAATGTAAACAGCATTCGAGGCGATACGCTTACAGTAATTGGAAAAGGCAACAAAGAACGCACTGTTTATTTAAATAAAGCCTGCCAGGATGCCATAGCGGCTTATATGGCCGAGCGTTCCAAACTACAGGGAATCAAGGATCCGAAGGCTCTGTTTTTAAGCGAGCGCAAAACCCGTATAAGTCCCAAAACAGTTCAGTATCTGGTGAAAAAATATATTCAGGCTTCCGGACTGGACCCGGATAAATATTCGCCACATAAACTTCGTCATACTGCAGCAACGCTGATGTACAAACACGGCAATGTTGACATACGTGCGCTGCAAGCCATTTTAGGACATGAAAGCATTGCTACGACAGAAATATATACCCATATTGATGACCAGAAATTAAGGGATGCTGTTAACAGCAATCCCCTCTCCTCTGTTTCTATTAAAACTAAAAATAATAAAGATGCCAACTAATCATTCTGAGCACAGCGAAGAATCTTTTTGGCTGCGCTCAGGATGACACGTTGATGTTATGATTAGTTCAGTATAAAACGATATTATTTATTATAAAATACATAATATCCTCTGTATGCCGAGTAAATATCGACTTTGCTGGCTATCTCAAACGGAGCGTGCATGGACAGGATGGGCACTCCAACATCAATAACGTCTACGCCGAGATTTGCGATCATCATTGCGATAGTCCCACCGCCACCTTTATCGACAGCTCCCAGTTCTGTGATATGCCATGGTATATTGTTCTGGTTAAATAGTCTTCTGATTTCTCCCAAGTACTCCGCACTTGCATCGCTGGCACCCGATTTTCCTCTGGAACCGCTGTATTTCATTATTGCGATTCCTTTGCCCAAATAACCTGCATTCAGTTTATCATGCGTTCCTTCATAATTGGGATCCAATGCCGCATTCACATCCGCAGAAAGCATTTTTGATTTGTTCAGGCAAGTCCTGACAAGACGATCAGTATAACCTGAATCGGAAGTCAAGGCGCATATATCGGCGATAAAGTTCTCCAACGCTCTTGATTCGGCGCCGGTATTACCTACACTGCCAATTTCCTCTTTATCGGTAAGAAAACAAATAGCTGTATATTCCGGATTCTTGGTCTCCAAAATCGATATGAGAGCCGGATAAGCACAAATTCTGTCATCATGGGCATATGCGCCTATCATGCTCCTGTCGATACCCACATCTCTGGCCTTAAAAGCGGGAACTACCTGAAGTTCGGATGATATAAGATCTTCTTCAACAATTCCGTATTTCTCATGCAGAAGATTAAGGATATTGCTCTTGAAACGTTCTTTATTCTCTTTGTCCGCCAAAGGCTCAGAACCAACCAAAACATTCATGTTCTCGCCTTTGAAAGCCTCGGTTACCTTTTTCTCCATTTGATCCTTGGCCAGGTGGGGTAACAGATCGGTAATAGTAAATACCGGATCGTTTTCGTCTTCTCCAATATTTACTTCGATACTGGTTCCGTCAGCTTTGACTATAATTCCGTGCAAAGCAAGCGGTATAGCAAGCCATTGATATTTTTTTATACCGCCGTAATAATGGGTTTTAAAAAAGACCATATTAGTGGATTCATATAATGGATTCTGTTTGATATCGATACGCGGAGAATCCACATGAGCGCCTACTATTCTCGTGCCTTCCTTCAAAGGTTTTTTCCCTATTACTGCAAGTAGCATTAATCTCTCTTTAAAAACACGATAAACTCTGTCCCCGGGTTTCAGCTTTCTATCTTCCACTTCGTCAAGATTTATAAAATTATTCTGTTTTGCTAAAATAACACTTTCTTTAATAAATTCCCGCTCGGTTTTTGCCTTATTCATGAAAGATTTATAGCCTTCACAAAAAGACATAATGCTGTCACGATCAAAATATTGATTGTCCCATGCATTTATCGCTTTATAATTCAGTTCATTTGAACCTGTTTTATCAGCCGGTTTATTGTTCTCAATCACAGAAGACTGAGTTTTTTTGGGCCTGCCGCGCCCCCTTTTTACTTCTTGAACAATTTGTGTGTCGGCTTCTGCGGTGTTTTTCCTTGGTCTCCCTCTTCTTCTTTTTTCACCGGTCAGTTCTGACATATTAAAGCTCCTTTCGGTGTATTATTATCGTAATATAATATAAGTATTATATCACTGTTTTTCATAAATAAATCCAATTATCATTAAATAATCATTAAATTTAAATAAATAATTAATCAAAAATATTTTTTAAATTAAATAATAAAAGCCCCAATAGGGCTTTTATATTAATATTTCGGTTACTTCGGCCAGGAATTCCATCAGAATTTTTATAGAATGATACAGATAAGGCCACCGCTTCCTTCATTTATTATTTTTTGCAATGTCTCCTGAAGCTTTAACTGAGCGTCCTCAGGCATTTTATAAAGTTTATTTTGCAGACCCTCTGTAATCAGCTCGTGTAGCGATTTACCAAAAATATTGGACTCCCATAGCTTCTCAGGTTTACCTTCAAATTCTTTCAAAAGGTAGTTTACCAATTCTTCGGATTGCTTTTCGGAACCTACCAAAGGCGCGATTTCCGTTTCTATATCCGCTCTAATCATATGTATGGACGGAGCGCTGGCCCTTAGTTTTATTCCGAACCGATTTCCCTGTCTCACGATTTCCGGAGGCTCCAGCGTTAACTCTTCAAGTTTCGGAGTAACAACACCATAACCTTTTTTTCTGACCTCTGCCAAAGCATCTTCAACCTTAAGATATTCATTCCTTATTTCCGACAGTTCCTTAAGCACTGCGAACAACCGTTGTTCTCCGTCAATTTCAAGACCTGTTTCCTCTCTGACGATACGATAGAATAAACCTTCGGCAGGTTTTATGTCTATTGTTAACTCGCCAGTCCCCATCCGAATATCATTTACGGTGGCCTTACTTAAAAACTCATATGAACTAAGCCTGTTTGCAGCATCATAAG
>Ga0134103_1001741_pt1 | contig 19034 bp, 20 predicted proteins | sample 14_taG_2_FD_94445 | JGI IMG/M metagenome (GOLD analysis project Ga0134103, IMG submission 94445) | Switchgrass degrading microbial communities from high solid loading bioreactors in New Hampshire, USA - 14_58_20_212_A1 metaG | ecosystem: Engineered > Bioreactor > Semi-continuous > Anaerobic >...
GCTGTAGTCTCCTACGGCCTGATGCACTAACCTTCTTCATGCGGGGACCTCCCTTTACTACCAAACCTAGGATAGTCCCCACACTACTTTCTTGTCTACCTGTTTCACATGTGTCTGAACTTATAACGCTACCCCAGAACAGGCCTTCTCAAAATCGTGAAATACGGCGCGTAGCTTTTCAACTGTGCGATCGGCTTTCTCCGGGTGTCTGGACAGGGCAAAGATGGTCCTATTGCGTTTGTGCTGAGTCGCGATCAAGCCTCGCAATCCAAAGAAAATGGGAACATAGTCCGAGAGTACCTTAGCCAATCCTTTGGTAGCCTTCATTGCGGCGTCCCGCGTCGAGCTGGCTGCGCTCGAGCGGCAGGCGACGGTGTTCTGGTGAACACTTCAGTAGCGATGTCACGGTAGAGTCGGAGCGATTCCGTTCTTGATCTGTGATGGCATCACTGCGTAGTCCCTTACGATCCAGAGTGTGGCTCGTTGAATTTGAACGGCTAGCATTCAAACCCGGAGATTCGCACTGCCGACAGAAAGATAAGAATGATAGAATAGTATGAGAGTGCGTCATGTCTACTTGAGGGGGTGTCATGTGGGTAGAGGCCTGCGCTTTGTCGCCGTTCACCGGGGAGGCTTGTTAGGTTGATTATGAAAGAGCAGAATGTCATCGCGTCATTCCTGAATGGCCGGGTCCGCATTGTTGTCGGCAATATCACGCAGCAGCAGGTCGACGCCATAGTCAATGCAGCCAACCCCTCGCTGATGGGTGGTGGCGGAGTCGACGGCGCCATTCACCGTGCCGGTGGTCCTGCGATCCTTGAGGAATGCCGAGAGATACGGCGCACGCGCTATCCAAACGGGCTTCCCACGGGTGAGGCTGTTATCACGACCGGGGGCAACCTCCCCGCACGGTATGTGATTCACACTGTTGGGCCCGTCTGGGGACGGTCTGGGGGAAGAGATGCCGAGCTGTTGGCTGCCTGCTATCGGAACTCACTGGCGCTGGCAGTTGCACATAGACTCAGGACTGTAGCCATACCGTCAATCTCGACTGGTGCATACGGATACCCCCGCGAACAAGCAGCGATCGTGTCGTCACAGGTGATAGCGGAGTTCCTAGCGAGCGACAGGTGGCTTCAAGAAGTGCGGTTGGTGTTCTATACGCAGGACGATGCCAGGGTGTTTTTGGAGAACCAGAAGTTCGGGACAAAGTGAGGGTGTTGGTGTGGAGCTGAGGCTTCTTAGTGACCTTAGTCAGATGCAGGGCTAATCGGCCGCAGCGGAGGGAAAGGTCGTGAGAGAAGTCGATCTTGGAAGCAGCATTAGGGGGCGCCTTTTTCTGCACAGCATGCCCGGGCGATGGGAAGACTTCGATGAGTTTCTAAGACAACTGGCGCGTAGTCCTGTGACGCTCATCGCGTCTCTAGCGTCTCGTGACGAGATCAAGCGGAAATCGCCGAGCTATTACGCAGCTATCACCTCAGGAACGTTGCCTATCCCTTTGCAGGAGTTTGCAATTGAGGACTTCAGTGCGCCCTCCGACTTCGAAGCCTTCCGTGACTTCGTGCTTGGCATACGCGACCGGGTAGTAGGCGGGGACTGCGTTCTTGTTCATTGCGGTGCTGGCATAGGCAGGACCGGTATGTTCGCCCAGTGTCTGCTAATGGCCCTGGGCTTCTCCAAGGAGGAGGCGAAAAAGAGGGTGGCCGCTGCAGGGTCTATACCGGAGGTTCGAGAGCAAGAGAGCCTGGTGGAGTGGTTCAACACTCAAGTGAAACGATCCTGAGGACCGATTGAGAGACGGTCTTAAGGACCGATTGGAGGTCGACTGCCGTGGAGACGCAAACGCGATCCGCTGTTTCCAACGGTCTTTCACCGATAGGCCGGCGCATTCACGTGATAGGAAACAGTTGCTCCGGGAAGAGCACATTGGGGGAGCGGCTTGCCCGTGTACTCGACGTGCCTTTTGTCGAACTAGACGCAATAAACTGGCAGCCCAACTGGGTTGGCTTGAATGCTACGGATCCAGAAGAGTTTGTGCGAAGGATCAGGGAAGCCACGGCAGACGATGGCTGGGTCGTTGCCGGCTCATACATGAGCTTCTCGCAGGAGGCGTTCTGGTCGCGTCTAGAAACGGTGATTTGGTTGGACCTACCTCTACCACAACTGGTCTGGCGGGTGCTCAAGCACTCCTGGCGACGCTGGCGCTCGAAAGAACTGCTCTGGGGCACGAACTACGAGCAGTTTTGGCCCCAGTTGATGATTTGGCGCAAGGAGGAGTCACTGCTGTGGTGGCTAGTCACTCAGCATGAGCGCAAGCGCCGCAATATGCTGGCGTGCATGGCTGATCCACGCTGGTCACACATTCGGTTCATAAGGCTCACATCGCTCCGGGAAGTGGAGGCGTTTGCGGGATTGATTGAGTCCACCACGCTCAAATACCCGGGCTGAGCCGCAAGTGCTTTGCCGAAGCGACCGAGAGCGAGAGATCGGTCTTGTCGACCGCCTGCAGAAGTCAGCAACCTGCGGAAGTGAGTGTATCGAAGGAGATGATGCCTGAATGGATTCAGGTTACCCGGCGTTCCTCGCGAGGATATTCGAAGTGCAGGACAGAGTTGCTTCACTTCACCCGTGCCTAGAGCACTTGTACCCGGTGGCTGTGGCTGAAGGAAACGAGCTAGCGGTGTACGACGTCAACTCATCGGGCAGACGATACGACTTCGTTGCTCGTGTTCGCGTCCCCATGACATTACCCGACAAGATCAGAGCAGCGTTTCCTCTAGAAGACTTTGGAGGCAGGATGGCGTGTGTAGTGACTGGCGACGCGTTCTCGACGATTGAGGGGTATGTCGAGATATTCCACGAGTTTGTCCACTGTTACCAGTTTGAACAGTGCGAGAATGACCTGAAGCAGACTCTCGGTGTCGCCACCAAGGCTCGGGCTGAGAACGACTATATGTGGGAGATCAACTACCCTTTCCCATATGAAGATCCACGGGTCTGTCAGGAATACTCGTCCCTTCTAGAGTTGCTGGAAAGTGCGGATCCGTGGTTGCCTAGAAACTCGGCTCTGGGATCGCAGAAAAGTGCAGATTACGAGGAGGTTTCTCGGTGTAGGAAAGCACTCAGAGACACTCTGGACGGCTATGCGTTCGAGTACATGGTCTGGCAGGAGTGGAAGGAAGGCTTCGCTCGCTACATCGAGAACAGGATTCGCAATCGTCTCGGACTTCCACTCAACTTGGGAGGTCGCATCCCACCGTTTAGCCGAGTGTCGTTTTACGCGGGCGGAGCTGCGCTAATCGGATTTCTGGCGGACTCGCAGCCAGAGGTGGTTAGGGATCTCAGACATCTGTTTAGTAGGTTGATGGAAATCGGAGCAGCTGACTCGGGCGCAGTGAGTGCGAGCGGGCTGAGAAGAGGGCAGATTTTAGGAGAGGGTTCAGGACTATACGTCCCTACGGGTATGTGATCGATGCGACGCCCTTTGAATACCTCGACTACGCGTGTTGCGGAGTAGAGCTGACTCACGAAGGAAGCGCCTATGAAGTATATTCGAGCCCATACTCGCTGCCGATCGATGTCACTGCCGAGACACTGCTGGCGATTCCTTGTGCGGGCACTCTAGAGCACGTCATAGGTTGGCGCGGGCAGTGCTATCGGTCCGTCTTGGGTGTCCGGTGCAGTTCTCCTGAGATGGTGCGTGAATGGACGTGTGTTCTGATGTACGTTCCGATGCTCGGGTGGTTACAGAGTATTGAGGAGGTGCGATATATGGGGGAAATCCTAAGTCGGTGTGGTTACCGTTGCGACCTGTGTTTAGCCTATCGGCCGAACGTGGAGGCGAATCCTTCGAACCAGCAGGCTCTGAGTGACGGTTGGTTCGAGTACTTCGGTTTACGGATCCCGCCAGAGGAGCTTGTGTGTGATGGATGCATGGCAGACACACCGCAGATTGATCGGGGATGTCCTGTGAGACCTTGCGTCATCCGCAAGGGATTGGCAAATTGCTCGGAGTGCGACAGGTTGAATCAGTAGTTAGCCCGACACGGAGTGACACTCCAGAGGAGGGACAACAGATCGACATGCGAACCGTAGTAGTTACAGGTGGCGCCCGAGGCATCGGCCGGGCGATTGCCCGTCGGTTCCTGCAAGATGGAGACCGCGTTGTCACAGTCGACATTCTCCCGGACCCAGATGGCTCCGAAGGGTTCTGCCACTACATTTGCGACCTCTCAGTTCCTGAGAACATCGATCCTCTGGTGACGCAGATCCTGAACCGGGCCGGTCGTGTTGACGTTCTTGTCAATAACGCAGCCGCCGGGTTCGAATCCGTCAACCTAATCGACATGACGGCGGCGCACTGGCGACGAACTCTGGAGCTTAACCTGACATCTCCTGCCTTGTTGTCAAGGGTATTCGCGAAGAAGATGAGTGCCTATGGCTCTGGGACGATTGTGAACATCGCTTCCTGTTCCGCCTTTACGCCGGAGGCTGGACACACTGTCTACTCAGCGTCGAAGGCTGGACTTATAGCCTTCACTCGTAGCCTGGCTCGGGAAGTCGGACGATTGGGGATACGGGTGGTCGCGGTCGTCCCTGGCTGGATAGCCACAGAGACAAATACCCCCGATCAAGATGGGCTCAATTGGCTAAAGGAGAACGTCTCGCTGGGCAGGGCTGGGCTCCCTGAGGAGGTTGCAGAAGTAGTATACTTCCTGGCCGGACCTGGCGCCTCCTACATTACCGGTTAGGCAATCATTGTCGACGGGGGGATGGTCTAGCTCTCCGGCAAGCACACGCGCTTAACGCGGGCCAACTAGCCGCTCAACATGCCTGTCAGACTTCTGCAGTCCCTTCGAGTTTGAGTACAAGAGGCGTATGCGTGAGTTCGTTAAGGATCACTCAGATCACGAGGTTGTTCACCTGCATAGGAGTCTTCTGGAGCTTGGATTTGTGTATCACGTGCCTGTGAAGATAATGCTGCATTGCTCAAACGATACATGCCTCGATAAGTGACAGACCAGGATATCATCTGGGCGTCGGGAAGTGAAGCGAACATCGAGGGCGACAGAAACGGCCCGGAGTTGAAGCAGTAGTCAGAGCAGAGAATGAATCCATCTAGTCAGGCATCGAGAAGATCTGGGGCTAGTTGGAGGGCCTCATCAACCTTGCGCGTCTCTTCTTGCAGCACCTCGTCTCTTTTGTCAACTAATCGATAGACCACCTCGAACATCCGTTCCCCGTCGGGAATGGACATGGTCGTGTCGCCATGAGCCATGAGCAAGTGTCTTCCCCCGTCTAGTTCCCTCAGCGCCCTGATCCCGTCGACATAGGCTTCATGATCCGGTCTGTACACGCCCGAGTAGAAGATGATGCAGTAGTCGAACATGTCGGCGATATCTATCAGAAGCTTGGCGTCCCTCTCGAGAAGTCGGTCAGAAGGAGATGCTGTCGCCCATTCCTGCTGCGTTGGGAACCGCCGCCCGTTTGATCTACTATGATTCCATGTAAAACATACTTGACATGATCGTTTCTCGCACTCTATAATGAGGATGTAAAGCATGCTTTCCATTTGCAAAAGGGGGCCTGCGGATGAAGAATAGGCTGGAAGAGCTGCGCAAAGAGCGAGGAATGACTCAGGAAGAGCTCGCAGATGCTCTGGAAGTTTCTAGGCAGACGATTAGCTCCATTGAAAACGGGCGGTATAACCCGTCCATCGTGCTAGCGTTCAAGATTGCGCGCTTTTTTGGCACCAGCATCGAGGAGATCTTCATTTACGAGGGGGAAGATAATAGATGAAGAGCGATAGCGCCAAAATGGCAGGCGTTGTAGTTCTCGGGCTTCTGATCCTTGCAGCCGGGTTGATTATGCTGAAGGTTGTTGAAGACCCACAGGGAATATTGCTACCTCTGCCTTATGCGCTCATTGGAGTTGGGTGTGGAGTGTTCGGCTACGGTTGCGGCGAGTTATTGCGAAGGAAGGTGCTAGAGAGTAATCCGGAGATAGCTCGCGCAGTTGAGATTGAGCGAAAAGATGAACGCAATCAGATGATTGCGAACAAGGCAAAGGCTAGGGCCTATGATATTACGATCTACGTATTTGGCTTGCTGGTGTTTGTGTTTGGATTGATGCAGGTTGACCTGCTCCCGATTTTGATGCTTACTGCTGCGTACTTATTCGTCGTGTTCTCTGCGGTGTTTTTCATGAATCGATACAACAAGGATATGTAATCCATCGAAAGGATAGGCGGCAGGGCGAGCTTTAGCTCACCCTGCCGTTTACAAGTCTGAGAATAGCACGACATGGTCTTTTTCTACTTCTTCAAACCCACGCCCCGCGTTCTCAGAATAAAACTCTTTTACTTCCTGGACGACATGCTCAGGCAGAAACTCTTCGTTTCTGTCCCACTTGCTGTGGATGTCCGGTACGGACTTGAACAGCATCTTGGTGTAAGGGTGAATCGGATTCTGATAAACCTTCTTGGTGTCGCCTTTTTCCACGAGTCTTCCCTTATACATGATCAGCGTGTAATCGCTGATGTAGTAGCCTAGATTCAAATCGTGTGTTATAAACAACACTGACATCCCGCGGGACTTGCAAAGGTCAACTAGAAGGTTGAGAATCCCAATGCGGGTGGAAGCATCGAGCATGCTGATGACTTCGTCGGCAATGAGAATATCTACGTCCATAAGCAGAGTGCGGGCAATAAGCAAGCGCTGGAGCTGCCCGCCGCTGAGTTGGTGTGGGAATTTTCCCAAAGTCCGGTCAGGATCGAGATTTACACTTTCGAGAACCTGCCGAATCTTTTCCTCTTTATTGGTCGGATCGTATCCAAACGAATCGTACACCACATTGAAAACCCTGTCCACGCGATAGAGCGGGTTAAACGTAGCAAACGGGTCCTGGAACACTCCCTGCACCTTTCTGTAGTAGTCTCTTAGCTGCTCCTTATCTTTGATCTCAGCGATGTCCTTGCCTCTAAATATTATCTGGCCACTGGTGGGCCGGATTAGTTTCAGAATAAGCTTGCCTATAGTGGTTTTCCCACTACCGCTTTCACCGATGAGAGATAGAATCGTTCCAGGCTTCATGTCGAACGAGACATCTTTGACAGCAACTGTGTACGTACGTCTAAATACCCCACTGGAGAATACCTTCGTTAGACCTCTAACTGACAGGATGCTGTCGCTGCTAGGCACTGACATCGCTTTCGATCTCCTTCCAGTACCAGCACGAGATCTGGTGTTGAGAATCGACTCTCTCTAAACTAGGTGATTTCTCGCATTTTGCGGTGGCGTACGGGCATCGGTATCGGAACCTACACCCTTCTCCAATATTCAGCAGTGAAGGCGGAGTGCCTTCTATACCCGTTAGCCTATGGTCTTTATACTGAACCCCTACTTGTGGCAGAGACGCGATCAAGGCACGAGTGTACGGGTGCCTTGGATTCTTGATTATCTCATCGGTTGGGCCGATCTCTACGAGGTTACCTGCATACATAACCAGTATCCTGTCGGCAATTTGATACAGAACGGAAAGGTCATGGGTGATGAACATGGACGAACCGATGATCCCATCGTCTCGCAGGTTTGCAAGCATTGTAGCGACGAAACGTTGCGAGCTGACATCGAGTGCAGATGTGATCTCATCGGCGATCAGAAACTCGGGGTCCAAAATCGTAGAAATAATCAAAATGACCCGCTGTTTCATTCCGCCGGACAGTTCGATTGAATACCTGTCTAATACCGACGAATCTAGATTCACCAATTGGAGCCGCTCAACCACTTTATCCATTAGCTTTCGGTCAGCTTTGACTCCGTGGTCTCGCACAAGGTCGGTAATGAACTCCCTAATCTTCTTAGTCGGGCTAAAAGCATCAAGAGCATACTGCGGAATCAACGAAATGTTGCGCAGCCGCATTTTTCTGAACTCTTCGTTAGGCATGTTTATAATGTCTCTGCCGAGCAGCTTTACAGTGCCTGATATATAATGCAGAGGGGGCTTTCTGGCAATCAAAGTGCTGGCCAAGGTGCTTTTCCCGCAACCAGACTCACCCGCGACTCCTAGAATTTCTCCCTTGCTAACATCGAACGTTATATCATCAACCGCTTTGACCTCGCCCTTTAGGATTTTGTAGTAAGCTCGGAGGTTCCTGACTTCAAGCACGTTTTCACTCATGTGCTATGCCTCCCTCAACCGCGGGTTGAATGCCGCATCGAGTCCGGTATTGATTAAATAGAGCGAGGTGATCATAACCGTAATGATCAATCCGGGTATAATTGCCCACCACCACATGCCTAACTGGATGGCATTCCAGTTGACCGCATCCTGCATGACAAGACCGAGAGATACTCCTCGAGTCGGCCCAAGGCCGAGGAATTCGAGCTGGACAGTAGAGAGCATAGTGCCGTTGAACTGCAGAATGTAGACCATGAATACGTACGAAAACATGTTGGAGGCTATGTCCTCTCTAAGGATCCTGCCTACGCTAAGAGCTGAGATCCTTGAAAGACTCACGTACTCCTGGTTCTTCAAAGACAGAGTCTGCGACCTAACTGCTCTAGCAGTCCATGGCCACGCTGTAGCTGCCACAATCACCGACATTACAGTAATTCCTCGGACTTTTAGAAACGCAGATATGATGATGAGTAAGGCTAGCTGTGGCATGACTACGAAAATGTTGGTAACCATCATCAATAGCTCGTCAAACCACGTTCCGCCGTAGTAACCGGCTAGAAATCCAATAATGCAGCCAACTAGCGTTGCAATCGTTCCTGCAATGAAGCCTACTAGCAAAGTTGACCGCAGCCCATATACAGTGAGAGTAAAGACATCCCTGCCCATAATCGTGGTTCCGAAGGGATAGCCACGGGAAGGCGGCAGATATGGTGCTCCAGCGTATTCTTCGTAGTCGAAGGGAGTGAACATTGGGCCGAAAACCGCCAATAGTACTATGGCCAGAAACAAACACAGGCCTACGATCACCTTTCTGTTAGTAAGCGCATAGTATAGATTTTCGTGTTCTTTCCAGAAGTTTGCGGCCAATGGACTACACCTCCCCAGCGAGTGAGAGCCGCACTCGCGGATCGATGAACATGTATACGAAGTCGACCACAAAGTTGGCCACTAAAGTCATAGTGACAATCGCCAAGAAAATACCTTGGAGGAGGAAGTAGTCCTGGTTAAGCACGGCGTTTAGCATCATTCTGCCTAGCCCCGGATAGTTGAAAATCGTTTCAACGGTTATAGCTCCTCCTATGATACCGGCAAGTCTAAGCGCCAGACCCGTGACCTGTGGCAGGACTCCGTTTCTGAAACCATAGCTTCGAATTGTCTTATCGGATGCGCCAAGCGCTTCCATATATTTCGAATAATTCGAGCTCTTTTCGTAAATAATCATATTCCTCATACCAATTGCCCAGCCGCCGAGGTCCACCAACACCATTGACAAAAAGGGCAGGATCCAGTGCTTCAAGAAGTCGACGATGAAAATCTTTGTGAAACCAGGAACGATGGTTGCACTGTATGCGCCGCTTATCGGGAACCAGTCAAGAACAACCCCTAGGAAGAAGGCCAGGACGCCCCCGAGCCAGAAATACGGCGACGAGGTCAGGAAATAAAACACTGGCATTAGCATGTTATCAGCCCGTTTATTGAGACCTGTGAAAGCACCGAGACTGTTGCCGATGATCCAACCGACGATTATGGCGGGTACGAGGAGCACGATGTCGAAAATGATTGCCCTTTTTATTACGGTAATGACCGGTGTTGGGAACAGCATAATGCTAATGCCGAAATCAAATGTAAATACTGACTTCCAGAAATTAATATATTGGACAATCAACGGCTCGTCTAGGCTAAACAGCAGTGTCAGTTGCCTCTCTATTATCTCTCTGCCGCCTTCCATTCCTGAATAGCGAGACAGAAGAATCTGAATCGGGTCTCCTGGCATCATGCGAGGAATAATGAAGTTAATTGTTACAGCAAGAAAAAATGTAATGACATATATAATTATTTTCTTACTGAGGTACCGTCCCATTGCCCTATGATACTCCTTTCGAAAGAACAGGTCCGATACTAGTATCGGACCCGTTCTTCACGTCAGTCAATTCCCCGAAACCGACTACTTGGGGTAAACCGCTCTTACTTGACCGGCTCGATACCGATGAGCACGTCAATGAATCCTAGCTGATATGCGTTGCCCCAAGTTACCGGGAGACCATAGGGGTTATCCTCGTTCGGCCAGTTAGTCCAGTTCGCATTGGACCACTGAGCCCACAAACCATTGTGCCACAGAGGAATTACAGGCATATCCTCAAGCAGCACCTTCTGAATCTTAGACGCAAGAGCTTGCTTTTCTTCCTCGTCGTTGGTCATATTGAACTCGTCGATCCAGCGGAAGAGCTCCGGATTGTCGTAGCAGCCCCAGTTGCCCGAGGTGACCCTGGTGCCGTGGATATTGTCGCTGAAGACACGGTTCCAGTAGTCGAACGGCGTTGCGCTGAGGGTCGACTGCTGGTTACCGATCAGCATGTCGAAGTTTCTGGTGAACCTGTTGTTGTCATAGACAGAGGCGTCTGGGAAGGCAGGATTGAGGTTGACGCCTACCGCTCTGACATCGTTGGAAATGGATCGGATTGCTTCCATCCAGTCAGTCCAACCGCTAGGAACGATGATCTCGAGCTTGATCGGAGTGCCGTCAGGATTATCTCTCCAGCCGTCGCCGTTCTTGTCAACATAGCCTGCAGCGTCCAGCATGGCCTTTGCCTTCTCAGGATCGTAGTAGAATCCGTACTCCTCGACGACTTTCTCATCGAGATACTTTAAGCGGCCTTCGCCGAAGAGACCGGTAGGATTGGCCGGAAGGACTAGCCCGCCATATACTCTGTTGACAATGTTGTCCTTATTAATCGCGAACGCAAGCGCCCTTCTGAACTTAGGATCGTCCATTGGCTTCCTAAGCGTGTTCATATACACCTTCGCGGTGTTCCAGGAGAGCATGTATGGTGCATCCTTATACCAGGTCTCGAGACCGACAACAGACTTGATCTTCTCAATGCCAGGAATGAAGTTGTTGGAGAGGTCGACTTCACCTTTCATCAACATTCCGAGGGTGATGTTGTTGCTGACGTTTACTAGATCCACGATGTACTTCGGCTTTGGCTTGCCAAAGACCTCGTTGCCCCACCAGTTGTCATTTCTTACCCAGATCATTCTGTCTTGGTGTGCGCTGTGGTACAAGTAGGGACCGGTGCCGACCGGGTTAGCATTGACCCTGGTGAGCAGCTCGTCAGACGGAATCCTGCTCCAGATATGCTCCGGGATTATGTACCTAAGATAGAGCTCGCCCAGCCATTCGTCATAGTGTGGCTCGGAGAACTTCACTCTCACAGTGTAGTCATCGATAGCCGTGATAGACTCCATCCATTTCCAGATCGGGGAGTACGGCAGCTCGTTCTCTTTAGCGATCTCATAGGTGAACACCACGTCTTCAGCGTTGAACGGCTCGCCGTCAGTCCACTTGATGCCTTTTCGGAGCTTGATCACGTACTCGTTGTCCGAAACCCATTCTCCGCTTTCGGCCAGCCACGGTCGATACTCGTTGGTCAAGGGATTGTAAGAGAACAGGGTTTCGTAGACGAGACCTTGGACTCCCTGCACCGGGTTCGGAATCAAAATGTTCCAGCTAGAAGGAGGACCCCACATTGCACCCGTGACTACCAACGTCTCACTTCTGTCGAATTCCTGTGCAATCGCAGCTGTGCTAAAGACCATAACCATGATGAGAGCCAGCAGCAACGTTCGCCTCATAGACGACACCCCTTTTTGATATTTTGTATCCTTGCCAGGTCCGACAAAGTTCGGTAATCCTGACATTGATAATATGCCAACCTCTTAGCCCCAGTTATTCTAGAGAGAGTTACTCAGAGAGCACAGAGCATTTGAGGTTGACAAACTTTAAGGTCGGCGCATTGATCCAGGCGTCGTTCCATCTAGGTGCGATCTAAGGTGTGTTCGTAGGTGTCCTTGTGGTGCAATGGTGAAGGATGCTATTAGTAGAACAAGCGAGGACTTGCGCGGTTTAGCGTAGTCTTTCTGTGGATTTCTTGAAAAGACCGCGGGCCCAACAGCCAGGCACTCGAGCAACCCGAAAACCAGTTTAAGCCCGGTCGGTCTTGATTCCGAACAGTGCGTTGAAATGAGCTCATGAGTAGAGCCTATTTATACAATACCATACAACATGTAAGACCACAAGCAACAATTTTCGTAATTTCACTTTGTTTTTCAGAAAGTATTCCCGGCTCGTGTGAAAATCACAATCGAACGCCATTCTGCTTGCTTTGCCAACCACGAATGAAAAGGTTAAACTTCGTAGTTTTGACCGAGGCTTTTTCGTGGTAGCATGGAACAGGAAGGTGTTCGCTGCCTGTGGCGAAGCAGCTCGCAAACGGCAGTTGCTTACACACATTTTTCTGAGACCGACCAACAGCTGATTTTCCGGCGCAGAAGAATCACGGAGGGATTGAAGAATGAAGATTCAACCGGTAATGAGGACCGACGAGCACCATCAGCAGAAGCATGCGCAGATCTTACAGATGGGCAGGGATAGGCAGATAGATGTTGTTTTCCTCGGCGATTCGCTAACGAGAAGGTGGGAGGACAACCCTCACCTGTGGGAGCAGTACTTTGCAGAGTTTAACCCTGCCAATTTCGGGGTAGGCGCAGACTGTTTAGAAAACATACTGTGGAGAGTGCTCAACGGCGAGGTCGATGGGATTAACCCGAAGCTGTTCTTGGTGCTTGCCGGAACCAATAATCTGTGCAAAAACACCGAAGAGGAAATTGTGGACGGGATCTTACAGATAGTTAAAGTAATTCGATCAAAATGCCCGCGCTCAAAAGTCGTGGTGTTTGGGCTGCTGCCTCGAGAACAAGACGAAAACGGCAGAGAGTGCATTTCACGGATTAGGAAAATCAACGGTAAGTTGGAGCAGCAGGCTGAGTTGAATGAGTACGCGTATGAGTACTTCGGAGATGCGCTTTTAACAAACGAGGGCGAAATAGACAAGTCAATAATGCCGGACGGGCTCCATCTTAATGAAGAAGGCTACAAGATCGCCGGCCTAATTATTAGAGAGATTATCAAGAAGCACCTGTCGGAAGCGAGTTAGTCGGCGAAACAAGCATGTGGGCCGGCAACGTTCAAGGATGACTTCTAACCGTTTAGATGTTTACTGTTTCAACCGGAGTAGTGTAACATAGATGTGTAAGAGTGCTTGGCTAGGTGTGTCTGCTAGGGCGCATTGTAAGCTGCGCCTGGGGTTCTTAAACACAGACCTGTGAAGGGGGATGCGTCAGTGAAGCAGTTTGAGAATATGGAGGTTTGGTTCGTCACCGGTAGTCAGCACCTGTACGGCGATGAGACTTTGAAGCTGGTCGCTGAGGATGCTCAGAAAATAGCAGACGGACTATCAAAGTCGCAACGCATACCTGTGCAAGTAGTTTACAAGCCAGTAGTGACAACGCCCGAAGCTATCACGCAGGTTTGTCTGGATGCAAACTCTGATCCGAACTGCATCGGACTGATTACCTGGATGCATACTTTTTCCCCTGCAAAAATGTGGATTCAGGGGTTGAGCTCTCTGAGGAAGCCGTTCCTGCACTTACATACTCAATTTAATGTAGAGATCCCTTGGGCAGACATTGACATGGACTTTATGAATCTCAATCAATCTGCTCATGGGGACCGAGAGTTTGGCCATGTTGCAACGCGGTTGCGTTTGAATCGCAAGATTGTTGTTGGGCACTGGCAGGATCCCGAAGTACAAGATGAAGTAGCTACCTGGATGCGGGCTGCTGCCGGTTGGCACGATTCGAGAGGTGCCAAGATCGCAAGGTTTGCCGACAACATGAATGAGGTAGCCGTTACTGATGGCGACAAGGTAGAGGCTCAGATACAGCTGGGCTACTTGGTCAGGAACTTCGGCGTTGGTGAATTAGTGGCATACATTGATCAAGTAACTGACGCAGAGATCGATAGAGTAGTTGCTGAGTACGAGGACCGTTATGTTGTTGCCGAAGAGCTCCGAGAGGGTGGAAGCAAGCGTGATAGCCTTAGGTATGCTGCCAGGGTTGAAGTAGCGCTCCGCGCGTTCCTTGAGGATGGCGGGTACAAGGCCTTTACGACGAACTTTGAGACGCTTCACGGTCTACAGCAGCTTCCCGGAGTCGCAGTTCAGCGGCTCATGGCCGACGGGTATGGATTTGGCGCAGAGGGAGACTGGAAGACGGCCGCGCTAGTTAGAGCCATGAAGGTAATGTCAAAAGGGCTCAAGGGCGGTACCTCGTTCATGGAGGACTATACATATCACCTTAAACCAGGCGACATGAAGGTCCTTGGTGCTCATATGTTGGAGGTCTGTGAGTCAATAGCTGATAAGAAGCCATCCCTAGAGATTCATCCTTTGTCAATCGGTGGAAAGGCAGATCCAGTGAGATTGGTCTTTACTGCATCAAGTGGGCCGGCAGTGAATGCTTCAATAGTTGATCTAGGCACCAGATTCAGAATGATCGTCAACGATGTTCAGGTAGTGCCCCCGGACGAGCCGCTTAAGAAGCTCCCAGTCGCCCGGGCGGTATGGGTGCCAAAGCCGAACCTCAAGGTAGCGGCCGCAGCTTGGATCTTAGCCGGTGGCGCCCATCACTTTGGTTTCAGTCAAGCACTCAATGCTCAAGTGCTTCAGGATTACGCTGACATGGCCGACATCGAGTTTGTGCATATCGGGAGCAACACTTGTCTGTCAGAGCTCAAGAAAGAACTCAGGTGGAATATGGTGTACTACCATTTGGCCCGAGGCCTATAGTGGCTCGAGCCATATAGTTTGACGAACAGGCTCCCCGGATCGTAGCATTCCAGGGAGCCTGTTTTCTCTCGGACCACGCCAAACCGGGTCAGATCTGCTCATATTGCTTCATGAGCTGTTCCAGGCGCCTCGTGCTGCGATCTAGCCCGCCCGGACGGTTTCGCCTAAGCCACAGCTGCCTGTGGTTTGTTATTATGCATTTGATATCATCCATCATTTGAAGCAGCTTCGTTTTTTCTATGTTCGGCAAGTCCATCTTAGCCAGGCCGAGGTCGACTCCATGCCTGATGAACCGAATCGCATTTCGAAACTCATCTTCAACGAGCTGTGCATCCTCGCACTCCATCTGAGCCCATGAAAGCCGCTGCTCAAGCTCATCGACATATGCCCTGGTCTTTACGAGAGCCTCCCGAGTCACTCCGTGAAGCGACCTGGTGTCGTTGAGGTTGGAGTTTAGGATGCTAAAGATAACAGTAGTATTCCCGGTGCGAATGCCTTGTAACAGGTAGTAGTTTCCAAGGTCAAGTGCAAACTTGCCCATCACTTCATTCCTGTCAAGGAAAACGAACCTGTCCAGGCACTTTGCCAGATCCACGTCTTGATTCTGCTCACACGCCCAGCTCACCGCGGCTCCATACATTAGCCCGGCGTAGCTCACGGGCAGGTACTGCCAGTGACCGTTGTCTCCCCAATCGGTGTTCAAGAAGCCTATGGCCCCTGAAGCAAGACCGTTGCGGGCAGCGTTGAGCAGGTTTTGCTTCATGTTGTCGGTCCTGCCAGAGATCGAGTTCCAGCTGCTAGTGCCGGGACAGACATAGAAGCTGACGCCCGCGTCTTTGAACATCCTACATTTTGAATCGAATGGGTGATCCCCTTCGTAACCCCACTCTAGCGCAATGACATCCGAAGGCAGTTTTGGCACAAGCTCTGGGTAGTGCCCTATTATGTCGCCCCAGAACATCATCCGCTTACCTCTTTCGCTGACCAGCTTGTGAATCTTGAGAAGGTACTCGAGGTAAACCCGGCCAACACCCTTTTCCTCGCATGCATCCTTGCTCTTGCCTTTACCAAGCTCAAAAGTTTCGTCGCAGCCAACATTGAAAAGATTGGAGGAGAAATAGGGGAGAAGGTCATCGTACAGATTTGCCACCAGCTCAATTGACCCAGGATCAAGTGGATTGAGAGTAGATGGTGGCATTGGACCCCAGTAGAAATCAAAGCCGTCAGGGCACTCGGCAAGGTGGTTGAACCGCTTATCAGTGAGCCATTGCGCCATGTGGCCGAAGCTGTTTTGGTTTGGCACTAGATCAATGAATCTTTCTTTGCAGTAGCGATCCAGATCTAGTATCTCTTCACCAGTAATCGGCGTTTCTGACTCCCACATAAACGGGTAAGAAGCGTACGCAAACGGAGCACCCTCGATGTAGAGTTCGAGATGGTTCAGCTTAACATCCGCCATGAGGTCGACTATCTTGTAGAGCGTTTCCATAGTCGGGATTTTGTCTCTGCTGATGTCGACCATGAATCCTCTGGCAGGAAAGTCTGGCTCGTCTTGAATTTCCATTGCCGGCAGAAGTTTTCCACACTGCCTTGCGATCTGCTTTAGTGTTCGGGTCGCGTAGAAAGCCCCTGAGATCGCACTATAGCGAATTGAGATCCCCTGTTGCGAGACTGAAAGAACATATCCTTGATCAGCTATCCCGTCTACACGACTAAACACTATTACTTTCTTATGTGCAGCACGATCTCCTACAACTATGGATAGGTGTACGCCGGCAAGATCGCTGAGTTCACGCTTGACCATTTGGGCGATCGGGAGCAATTGGTCTCTGTCTACGGGGTCGATTGATATGCAGTTTCCTGACTCTAGTAGCAGATTCCCTTGGGTCCATGAGAGCCGCTTGGGACTGGGCAAGAGAACGAGGTCACTAGTTGATGTCTCCATTTAAAGAGCCTCCCTCGTGAGCCGTATGTCTACCGGGTAGGTTTCGCCAGAATCGGATGCATTTCCTTGCACAGACCTGACAGATTTGAGGAATACCGTAGCTATGATGCTGTATATCTCTTATAGTGTACTGCCACACTGGCAGCCATTTCATAGGGGGATCGATATGAGGAACATGCGGAATGCCCTTCTTGAAGTCTTACTGAACTATTTTATGGCTGACCCTATTGCCAGGCTCCCTACGGTACTTTCTATCGCTGAAAAGCTTGAGAAAGGCCATATCTATTCAAAGGAGATTCGCGCGGTACGCGAGGCTCTGGCGGATGAGACCGGAGTCTGGCGTAAGTTTGCGGAGCGCCTGTTGAGCGAGGTCGACAGACATTCGCTGCAGAAAATGATTGAGTGTTTGTTGATCAATGCAAGCGTTATCGGCGGTGCGAGAGCACGTGCGCTCGAAGCTGAGCATGACTGCAATGTCCCTTGGGCTATCCTTATGGATCCCACCAGCTCCTGTAACCTCTCGTGTGTTGGTTGCTGGGCTGCGCAGTACACACACAACTGCAATCTCCCGTATGAAACGATGGACTCGATCTGCCGGCAGGGCAAAGAACTCGGCATTCATTTCTACATACTGTCTGGCGGCGAGCCTCTCATGAGGAAGAAAGACATAATCCGTCTGTGTGAGAAACATCAGGATTGCTATTTTCTTTCATTTACAAACGGAACGCTGGTGGACGACCAGTTCTGCGAGGATCTTCGGCGAATCGGCAATCTGGCTCTGGCCTTCTCTATAGAGGGGGACGAGGCTGCAACCGACATGCGCAGGGGTGAGGGCACGTTTCGAAAGGTTGTGAAAGCTATGGAGCGCATGAGAGCGCACGGGCTGGTGTTTGGATACTCGACTTGCTACCACAGGTACAACACAGAAAGCGTTGGCTCGGACGAGTTCGTTGACCGGATGATCTCTCTGGGTTGTAGGTTTGCTTGGAACTTCACGTACATTCCCGTAGGTAAGGACGCTAGGGTCGACATGTTAGCAACCCCTGAGCAGCGGGAATACATGTACCACAGGATTCGAGAGATCCGCCGGACCAAGCCACTTTTCGCCTTGGATTTCTGGAATGACGGCGAGTACACCAAAGGCTGCATTGCAGGTGGACGCCAGTATCTTCATATAAACGCAGCGGGCGACGTGGAACCGTGTGCATTCATTCATTACTCTAACGTCAACATCCACGAAGTGACCCTGTTAGAGGCCTTGCGGTCCCCATTGTTTATGTCGTATCGAGAGCGGCATCCATTCAACGAGAACCATCTCCGTCCGTGCCCGTTGCTGGACAATCCAGATGCACTAGTTTCCATGGTTAGAGAGTCCGCCGCAAGGTCGACAGAGTACAGCTCTCCCGAGCCTGCTGAAGAGCTGTGCGCCAAGACTGCCGAGATAGCTGAGAGGTGGGCTGAGGTGGCTGATAGGTTGTGGAATGAACGCTGCGACCGACAAACAAGCCCGCAGCAATCGGGTGAGACCTCGCCGGAGGTGGTTACACAAAACCCAGAGCAGTCGCACACATTGCCGGTTTGAACGGGTGAGACAAATCTGCGGCTCCTGTGGCGCCGGTACCCATCGGGTCTGATCTGCCTTGCCAGTACAGCTTCGGCTGTATGAGCTTTCGCTATAAGGGATGGCCCGTATTGAATCTCATCGATATCGTAAGGAGACTTCTCCTTAGCGTAAAGTAGATCCGGGTGAAGGCAAGTTGGGGCGGAAGCGATGAACTCATTTAAGAAGGTCCGCTGGACGGCGTAAATGGTCAGCGGGTTCTTGCGACTCTTGTTCTTCTCAGCAATGTATTCCTGCAGCTTGTTTTCAGGGTCCTCCAGGATATCATTTTCGATTGCCGCCCGTAGGCGCTTCATGGCTTCTCCTTTGGGAACACCTTTAACCTGAGTAAGGAACTGTACAAAGCCTTTTTCTGACTTTGTCCCGGGACGTTCCATGTATTCTTCCCAGTCTTCTTTGAAAAGGGCACTGTACCTGGAAATAAGAGTTGAGGTGTAAAAAGGCATCTGCCGCAGCTTATCGTGGGCTGCCAGCACCATCTCCTTAATCACCCGTTTGTCCGGGTCGAGATACACCTTGCACTCAACGCGGCGCCTTCCAGCCCCTAGCTGAGCCGCAGTCTTATGCTGGCCGTCAAAAAGCATTATCCGGCCATCAGCCA
>Ga0134103_1001750_pt1 | contig 18926 bp, 20 predicted proteins | sample 14_taG_2_FD_94445 | JGI IMG/M metagenome (GOLD analysis project Ga0134103, IMG submission 94445) | Switchgrass degrading microbial communities from high solid loading bioreactors in New Hampshire, USA - 14_58_20_212_A1 metaG | ecosystem: Engineered > Bioreactor > Semi-continuous > Anaerobic >...
ACAACGCTGCATTTTGTGAGCCACAACCACCCAGGTCGCCTCTTGCTGTCACTAAGTTACCACCACTAGACCAAGTTAAGCCATTGTATTCTTCAGTGCTTGTTAACTCTAACCAATCACTATCATATCCTCCAAAGCAAAGCCCTTCATTTTGTTTACCGCAACCAGCTGAACTTTGTCTCATTGTGTTTAGGCTGTTAGCTAAATTCCAAGCCCCAACTGGTTTTAACCCTACAGTTAAAAACTTCAGCCTGTTATAAAAAAAGTGCTTCATTTTTATGATACCTCTCTACCACTTATATAATAATCAACTCCATCGCTTTCATCAGCGCTTCCTGTTATTGTTTCTCCGCCCTCAAGTATATGGTCTAAAAACGGCATAGTGATTGTATCTTGAGCACTTAATGGGAAATTATACAAAACATTTACCCCAGCTAATTTTAGACTTATGTTCCTGGCCGTTGCCGATATATTGCAAAAAGTTATGGCTTTGATATATGCTTTCGTGGATGCTGGAACGGTATATATTGTAGCCTCCGAACTTCCAAATGTTCCTTTTGCTAATCTTTTGTTTACCACTGCCATTTTACATCCCTCCAAAGTCGTCAGTTAAATAACTTGCTTCTCCTCCGCCACCACCTTCTACGGTGGCGAATTCTAACCCGTCCTCGGTAGTGTTTACTCGCAGGTATTTACCCCCCTGCCCTTCGTAGGAAGAAGGAACATCGCTCAATTCTATAAAAGTCGTAGCCCCGGTTTCTAAATCTACAAATGCTATTCCTTCTTCACTGGTATTTACTGCTAATACTTTCCCTCCCTGGTTTTCGTAACTATCCGGGGTATCTTTTAAAGATAAAAATGTGGATATTCCTACCTTCTCCCATCCGGTATCGGATTTTAAGTAAAGAGCTGGCTCATCGAATACTACTCTTACCGTCCCAGTTGGGTCATCAATAGGCAAATCTTCTAAAGACTGCACTGGTGCCTCCCAAGCTGGCAAATAACAACCTATCAGCAATCTCCCTTCCTCATCAACCCGTAACCTTCTCAGATTACCGTCCTGGTCTACTCCCCAACTCATATCGCTCACCCCTTTAAATAATTACATCTACTAATCCATTGATAATTAAACTGTTAAGTGATTTTGCCACCATTTCTCCACAATTTAAAGATTGCTCGCTCTTTAGATATCCCACCTCAGGAGCACAAGTTAGCATATCCCCCGCATTCACAGGGGCAACTGCCAATGCCTTGGTCTTCCCTTTTATAACCACAAACCCACTCTGGCCTGGCAATATATCGTGTTCGGCTATACCTACCCAGTTTTTAGATTTTTCTATTTGGTTTAGGGAAATACCGCCTTCAAAAGGATATACAACCATCCCCTTTCGTATAATCTCCTGGGTGGTATTCAAAAAAGGTATTTTTATATTGTCGTTAAATAAAGTCCTCAAGTCAAAGACATTAAACTCGCTATCCACATAATATAGTGGTAGACAACCTTCGGATAATGCTGCATCTTTTATAATATCCCCGGAGGGTAAAAGGTAAACATAATTATCCTCTGCTAAAATTAACGTAGCTGGGTTTACAGTCTCAATTAAATAGGGGGATAAAAATGCCTTCCCGGGGGTAACTGTCAAAGAAGAACCATTCAGCGTAGCATCAAAGCCATTTATCACTTCATCTCTTTCTATGCAGGGAAGAACCTTTGTCTTTATTACTCCCCCGTAGTAAATTGATAGCCCCAGGAAAAATCCTGCTGTTTCTACCCCTGCCGGAACTCTAATCCTTAAAAATACAGTCCTGTATGTATTCGATGGGATATCATCTGCTTCCAAGGGGAAACCTCTCCCCAATGGTTTCCAGCTGGAATCAATTCTTTCCGGGGTAGCCGTATCTCCTTCTTTACCCACTTTATATTCTGCAAGCGCTTCCTCAATTATTTGTCCCTCTTCTAAACCTTCCTCATTTACTAATTTAATGGTAACATTAGTAGCCACTAGAGAGCCTATACCCTCATAGTCATTCCATAGTCTGCATTCTATTATTGGGGAATACTCCCCGGCGTTTATGGTGCCAAAGTCCAGACTCGTTAGCAAATTACCTTCTAAGTCTCTTATACTTAAAATCGGGTCAGTCATTTTTACCCCCTTTATCCCCAAGTGTAGTTAATAATATCCTCAAACTGATGGTCATCGTGAGTGGCAAGTTTAGTTAAGAATGAGCTTGCCCCCTCGGGAACAACAAATAACTTGCTTTCCTCAAACCCCTTTTTACCACCCACAAAAAAAGTTTTCATATTAGTCATAACCATATAACCGTTTAAAATCTTAACTGGTGAGCCGTCCCTCTTGTCATATAATAATTGCTGGAAGGATTTCCAGGTCTGGGTGTCTTCATCAAAGTAAGGGAAAACCTCATAAATGTCTTTATATTTATAGTCTGAGTAAAATATTCTTCCTCGATAGCACAAAAGTTTGTTCACCACAAAAGTTGCCGTAGCATTAACCCAATTAACTTCTATCTCGGCAAGGGTGGTCTTCTCTCCCCCGTGAGTAACCATTCTTATCAGCTTTTTGTCTGTGTCTCTTATTATAAAAATTTCCTTGCTATCGCTCTTTTGCTTGTCCAGAAAATACCCATCCCAGTGGTTATCGTTTCTAAAGCCAGTTATGTCAAGGCAATTTCCAAACTCATCAAGAAGAAAGTCTTGCTCCTCCCAAGAAGAGTAAGTATAAAAAGTAATGAACTTTTCTTCGTGGGTGGTGGTAAGCAATATATTAGGCATACTCTGTGGTGCTTCCATCTCATACATCTTCTCCCCAGTAAGGTAATTAAAAATCCAAAGCCTACCCCTGGAGAACCCCGGATGGTGTAAGGTTATCGCCATTAAATTTTTAAAACAATGAACTGCCGTTATTGTAGCAGTAGTTTTCCCTTCATTTACCCAATCAGCATAGCTTTTATATATGTCAGCTTGATAGTAAGGGACTTCTACAATCGGTTCAGTATCTACTTTAAGAGTTTGATTGTCAATTTTATAAACGTATAGCCGGAAGTCAACTGTATTGTGATAAAAACCGTGGACAGTCCCGTAGCCCCAGTCCTTCGGTGGTCTGTGTATCTCCTCAATTAAATACTGGTCTCTTTCTATTGCTGTAAAAGGATATTCATCAGTAAAATCCTCTTCAAAGATAAGTTTTCTCGCTGAAACCAAATATAAATTCCCCTCTTCATCTCTTCCCAAGTCAAAAGGATAACCCAAGAAGTATTGGTATAGGAAGTTTATTTTCCAAGCATATAGCTCTCCCTCATAAGAGCCCGTCCAGCCGGTTACATCCTGGAAGACAATCATATTCTGACCATATCGGCTCTCTTTTTTCTCCAGCTTTGCATCCCGAGTCTCTACTAAAAATCGGTAAAATGGGGCATCGTCGTATTCTGTGCTTTCATAGACTGTGTAATCCTGAGTCTCTTCATTCCAAAATTGTTCCCGGTATGCTTGGGTTATTATCTTTTTAGAGCTATCAAAAAATATATTGCCAGTTACAAATCCCAGTTGGCCAAGTTTTCTAAAAAATCCAGTGCTTTCGTAGTCTGGGGTAAATCCAGAGCTAAACTCATCGTAAACATAGTTAGAGTCAGGTAAAGCCACTATCCTATAATTGTGAGGTTGTAAAATTCCCAACTGTTCATCTTCTCCGTATTTTATCCTGATAAATAAATTCAGCTCCGGTTTTGGTCGCCTCAGTAGTGGTTTCCAAGGATGTTCCACCCATTCTCCCGGGGTTTCCAGGGGTATAGTATAAAGCTTAACTCCTGAAATGTTTGCTGATAAATTAGACATCTCTCCTTTTATTAAACATTCACCGTTTGGCAATTGGGCAATGGAGCGTTTAAATGGGCTTTCTCTTGCAATAGTTACTGGAACTATAGTTTTCTTTTTTGGTATAAAAAACTCTCTAAACTTTCTCCGATTAAGCATTTTCTTTAGAGTAAAAAGTCAGTATCTCAAACTTACACTGTTTACCGCCAACGTTGGCAATAACCGCTCTCCGGGGGTAGTAAGTACTGGAATAACCTTTTGCCTTTATCAACCCAGTAGGAGTTTCTATGGTTACCCTTTTAAAAGGGTTAACGCTCACCACTTTTCCCTCTACCACCTCTTTTTGTCTATCTCCTTCTTTAAAGAACCTATCAAAACTCCTCATTTTTCCCCCTATGATATCCCCGTAATCTCAGTGGAGGCCGTCAAGCTGTCGTAGTCAAGAATGAGTTTTACCTCTTCAACCACAAAAGATATCCCGTCAATGCTAAAGGTATCTCCGGGCTCTAGGGAAGGTAAAAAAGCTGGGAACTGAACCCAACATTCATTTCCACTCAGCTCTACTTTTCTGTGATGGCTTGCCGCAGCTTCTGCCTGTTCTTGGGTAGAACAAAAAACAGTATTTATTACTTTAGCATTACTCCCTCCTGAGCCCCCATAACCTACTTCGCTTTTTATGTCACACCTCGGGATACCGCTTTCCGGTGGCTTATCATAAGGCTGAGAACCTTTTTCTGATAAGACTAAGTAATTACGGGCTTGCTCAGATTCAGGGACATTTCCAATGTATTCGTCACTTTCTGGGTCAAAAGCAGGGTTATAATCTGGGTCAACTTCGCTTCTCATTCTCCAAATCTCATAATAGTAAGTTCCATTCACCCATCTTTCCTGCTTTCGGAATATTACCTTGCCAAATATTTGCCAGCTTATGCTATCGTTCTCTTCGATGGTTTCTTCAGTTCTCTTTTGCATTTTCAAAGAACCATCACTAACCTCGTGAATCTTATTTAAATAAGATTTTGTGTATGTTTCTTTTTCTCCTTCCTCGTTTGTCCTAACCTTCCATTTCCTGGTAAGTTCCTCTCTATCCCATTGGTATAAAGCATAATTTTGTTCACTCTCAAGCCATCCTATTGCTAATGCTGAACTATCCATTTCATAGTAATCCATAAAGTCATTCTCTACTGGTATATCCCATTCGTAAAACTCCTGGCAAGAAATCAAGTAATCTTGAAAAAAGTTTCTTACATAAGATATGCTGTGGTCTGAGTATTCTTCAGTTCCCATGTCGTAATAGATAACTTCTACTGGCTTTTCCTCTTCGTAAGTTGCTATTACACCGTTATAGAGCTCTTTTTCTGAAGATACTTTATAGTCTTCTACTTTGTAATCAAATCCCCCACCTTTTTCCCATTTCCTTATTTTTACAACGTCTCCAGAGTCATAGAAAATATAACCAAACTCATCACATAGGGTTTTTAACAATGACATCCTGTTCCCCGATAAGCTCAACTCTTTTTTTATGCTTCCGGGAATAGTACCCGTATATCCTACTCCAGAAAAGATAGCTTCCAATATACTGCTTATTTGCAGTTCCTCAGGCTTTAATTCTGCTCCGATATGATTAAAAGCACTTTTGGGAATAAATTGAGATAAAATCTTGGTAACTTCCCCGTCCCTTAATGCAGCAGACCACCCTGCCGCATAAGAAGTAGCAAATCCGTGGGGTCTTTTCTCGTGTCTTTCTACTATTCCAGAAAAGCCCGAAACACTTACGTGAGAGCCTATGTGCAAAGAGCTGTCTTTACTCTCGATCGTGCAAGTGCTTACCCCGTTGGCTATTTTATTTACAGTTACACTCAGTATACCTGAGTAAGCCGGTGAACCTTCCACGATAATTTGAGGTAAAGTCCCAGGAGGAAATGCAGTCAATAAGCTCCGAGTGGTAAACTGTAATGGTAAACCTAACCCGATAATCTCTATCGCTACAGGGATATTCTCGCTGTCTTTAGCTATAGCTCCAGTTAAAATCATTTAGATAGCTTCTCCCTCTACTGTATAAGATACTTCAGATAATTGTTTCTCATCATCATATATCTGTGATGAAAAACTGGTGCACACTCCCGTAACACTTCCTCCCTTAGGTGGGGTTACGGTAACTATTCCTCCCATACTGTTCCCAAGAGCAACTGCATCATCGGAGTTCATCCTCTGGTTAATTTGCACCACTGGTCTATCATAAAAATGAGTAAATATAGTTTCCCCTTCTATCGTATGTCTTACCGATACATAAGGTCTCACAAATCTGGAATAGTTCACTACTCCGGGAGCGTCGTCCTCCAACTCTTCTAATGCTTCGGTATCCCACAGGTCAGCCTTTACCGCAAATGGGAAAGCATTCCAATTATCTTCAGTAATATCCATATTTAAATTATCTAAATAGGCATTGTTTATCGTTATCTCAATAGGGGAGGTTTCCCCGGTTTCTCCTTCTCCTATTGTTTTATCTAACACTAATTTAACCGTAAACCTCTCTGGTTCAAATTCTGCAGATGGCAAGGCGGTTTTTAGGAAATTTCCAATAGTAAGGTCAAAAGTCTCTTTCCTTAACTCCTGCAAAAGACAACTAAAAGAAACTGATTGCCCAGTCACCATCAGCTTTCTTTTTATTACCTCACCAATTTTCTTCTTTTTCCATTCCAAGGTTCGGATAAAAGAAAATCTACTATCAGTAAAAGCCCCAATATTTGTGCCATTTATATAAAGAGTTCCACCTCCGATTTGTAAGTCCCCAGTATGTATGACCGTCATCTATTGTTTGCCCCCATTCCCATCATACTTCCCAATCCTAACGCTTTCCCTAACCATTCCTCAGCCGTATCTCCTTCGATGTCCACTCGGGTTTTAATATTAGAGGGAATAGAAATTAATGCTTGAGATAAACTATTTACACTATCGGTAAGCTCAAGAACCTGTAAGTTAAGATTGTTAAAATCTTGTCCTAAAGATTGGATGGGTAAAGAGATATCTGATAAAGTATCTTTAATCCTCCCTAAATATTCAGGAGCTTCAACCATTATCTTACTGGTATCTGGTATCGCAATGGTAGGTAAGACTACCTCTTCTATTGCTTCTCCCTGGAAGCTTTCAATTAAGCTCCCCCATTTGGTTATAGCTTCGTTCATTCCTGCTATTCTTTGGTCAATTTCCTGGCTTATCTTCTCATTTATCGCTAACCAACTGTTATCCATATCTACCATTTGCAATCCCAAGTCGGAAATCCCGGAGCTTATACTGCTTATAAGATAATTGAAGTCCTGGGGTAACTTTTCTAATTCCAGAGTAGGAAAAAGGTCTTGCAACGCTTGTCTCGCCTCAGCGCTCAATTCTGATGCCCCACTTGCTAAACTTTTAATCTCTGTAAGAATGCTTTGCTTTAATGCCTCCAATGCTTCCGGGGTATTAACTTTATCTAATCCCCGAGTAGCTTCTTGCAAGGATTCATAAATCGGGGTAAGTATGTTTTTAACTACTTGGGCTTCCTCTCCATATAGCTCATTAGCTTTCTGGATCTGGTCTTTTAGTATTTGGGTGAGTTCAATCAAGGAACGATTAAAGTCATTTTTAATGGTTTCAACTTCTCGCTCTTCTTCTTTTAAACTTGCTAATTCTTTATCCCTTGCTTCTCTTATTTCCTCTATCGCTTGTATTTGGGCTTCTATATCTTGTTCCTGATAATATCTTTCTCTATATATTTGTTCTGCAGTAGTTTCTGGTCTTTCTGGTAAACTAATCCTTTGAGCGCTTTTATACATATTTACAAGTTCATCAGTAGTTAAGGAAATGATTTTTCTAAAGTCATAATATTTATCCAGGTAGCTTATCAATTTATCTCGCAAGGCATCTTGGGCGTCGGCTTCTCTCTGGGTATATTCTCTTATCATATCCTCTCGCCGTTTATAGATATCCTGTAACCTATTGTTCAAATCTTTATAGACATTAAATATCGCTCCGGCTATTGTTTTATCAGAGCTTATCATTGTTTCTCCCGCTTCTTCATGCCTTGCAATTAAGGAGTTATAAATATCCTGGATAGAAGAGGCCATTTCGGTAGCTGTCTGAGATTGAACTTGATAAACTTCTTCCTGGGTCCTCAAACTGGAGGTCTTTATTACCTTTGATAAAGTGTTAAACATAGATTGAGCATATTGAGCCTGGGCATTTCCTCTTCGCAGTGATTCTTCTATCTCTATAGCTGTCCATTCTTTTTGGAGCTCAATTATCCTATCTCTTACGCTTTCTAACCCTCCTAATGCTTCACTATATATCGTCTGATAGAGCTCTTTTTCCTTATTGGCTAACGCTTCAGAACCTTGAGCAGTCATCTGATGGGTATTTTTATATTCGTTCAATAATTTAATGTAGTCCTGGGTGGTAATCAATTGAAAATTGTGTAAATCATCAAAGCTGGATATAGATTCCTCTATTGCCTCAGTTAACTCCTCGCTTCTTTCTTTAGCTTCAGCTAAAACATTGCTGATATCGTCTCTCACGCTTTTGTCCACATCTTTATTTTTATCTAACAAGTTATTAAGGGAGTTAATATATTCATCAACCCCTATTCCCCCAGCCTCCCAACTGCTCTGGATATCTTCAAACTGGTTTCTAATATTCTCACTTATCTCTTTAGTCTTTTCTTCTATTGCCTCTTCTGCTTTCTCAATTTCCAACTTTAAATCTACGGTAAGAGATTGAGAGATGTATCCACTTACTTCATCCAGTAGTTTTTTAAGATTATCAAGGTAGGTCTCAGCATCTGTCTCTCCGGCTATATAAGCTGATTTTATAGCCTGCAATTGATTAGCTGTAATAGAGGTAATACTCCCTTCTATATCTTTTACCCTGGTTTCTATATAGCTTTTTATATCCTCGCTCATATCTTCTGTGTCTTTCATATAGGCTTCTAGCCTCTGGATAAATTCCTTCCCGCTGGTAGCCCCCGCTTGATATGCCATTTCCAAAACCCTAACATATGCGTCCTTCTCCATTGCTTCCTTTACCGTTAAAGCTTTCTGATATCCTTCAATTTCAGCATTAGCTCTATCTTGTGCCCCGCTTTGGGTGGCATTGGTTTTTTTATCTTCCATCTCTTTATGTAATTCCTCTAATACCTCAGCAACATCTTTTCCAGATAGGGTCTCAATTTTGGTTCGTAGTTCAGCTTGCTTTTCTAATATATCGTTTAAAGCCTGCTGAGTAGCGCTATATTCTCCTTTTAACTTGTTTAAGTATTGAGTATATAGCTTCTCATTCTTCAGTCCTAAAAAGTCTGGAGGTTCTTCCTCGAATGCCTGGATACTTATTCTTAGCTTATCTATTTCTCCACTTAACTCTTCAACTATTTCCGCATTGGTCTGGTAAATATTGAGGATATCCAAAAGTCTTTGTCTATTTTCAGCGTCTGCTATTCCTAACGTTACGTTTTCGGTTTCCTTTTGTATTCTCTGTAAGATTTCTCCCCAATACTGACCAAAATCTTCTAATAGCTTTCTCTCCTCTTTCATCTCCACTAACTTTAAAATCAAGGCAGCTAACTGCAAAGTAATATTCTGGGTATGAATAAGAATTTCAGACCATTTAGATACCCAGGTATTATGCATATCCTCTACTCCCAACTTAATTTTAGCCAGCTGCTCATATATTTCCTCTAAAGAGAGGCCATCTAAATCAGAAAAAGCAAGTATCAGTTTTCTTACTTCGTCAGTAGTTTTGCTCATATCCTGAGTGGCTTTAGTATAAAATGCTCCTAGAGCAAAAGTAGCGGTAGATATAATCCCAGGTAAAGTAGTGAAAAAGGAAGCTAAGCTGGCCATCCCTGTTTTCATCAATCCCATTACTCCACCTAAGGCTACCAGTTCACTTCTCATTTTCCCCAGGGAAGGCAAAAGTTTTAGCACTCCTCCTAAAAATAAAGATATCGCTCCCCCGGCAAGGGTAAGATAAGAAATAGTACTTTTCAATCCTTCTGGCAGTCGAGAAAAAGCATCTGCCATGTTTGCGGCAACATCGCTTGCTTTTTGTATTACCCCAGTAAACGGTTCAGCAAAAGACATCATTAAATCCTTGCTGGCTTCTTTTAATCTATTTAAATCCATAGCCAGAGAGCCCGCTTGTTTAGCAAAAGCCTCTTCTGCTGCATTGGAGGAGTTTAGCATCACAGAATAATCACCCAAAGCAGAGTTTACATCACCTAAAATTGCAGCAACTAAAGGTAACGATTCTCTAACCTGGGTAATCCTTACAATTTGTTCTTGAGATAACCCTTGAAGTTTAGCTATATTTTTGATTAACCCTTCGCTTCTTATAGTGCTTTCATTTATATTTATCCCTAATCCTTCCATCACTTTCCTTGCTTCATCTGCTGGAGCAACCAAAGAGGTCATTATCGCTCTTAACTGGGTAACTGCTCGGTTAAATTCTATGCCGTTTCTCGTGGCATAAGCTAAAATAGCCGCCACCTCTTCTAAGGGTATTCCAAAATTTGCGGCAATGGAAGTAACCTGCCCGATACTCGTCCCCACTTCCTGAAAGGTAACCACACCTTTTCTAACTAAAGTAAATAAAATATCAGACACCCGAGAAGCCTCATCGGCACTCATGCTGTAGGAATTTAAGATTGAAGATATAACTTTAGTAGCAGTTCCAATATCTGAAACCCCAGCCGTGGCAGCTTTAGTAGCCACTTCTAAAACCTGCATCGCTTTTCCCGCTTCGATAGAGGCAGAAAGTATGTTATACAAGCCAGTACTCAGTTCTTGAGTGCTCTTCCCATATTCTAAAGCCAGTTCTCTTATCCCTTGTTCGTAGCTTTGATAAAATGCTCCCACTCTTTCTTCAGCTAAAGAAGGGTCAATTAAAGTCATCACGTTTCTCATATTAGCTTCAAATTGGCTCAATAAATAAGTTGAACCGGCGACAAAAGCAGAAATAGCAGCACCGGCCACCTGAAATTTAGTAGCCATCTGTTCTACCGATACCCCGGTGTTTTTTAATGCCTCGTTCAATGCCGCAGTACCTTTAGACCCCTCTTTAAAGCCCATACCAATCTGTTCAGCCATAGAGCCTATATTTATAGTAGACTGGTTCACTTTTTTACTTTGGGCGCTGACTTCTTGCACAAATCCGTTTATTGAACCTTTAGCCTGCTTTATCTTCTGGTCAAAGTCCTCTAAAACCACGCCCAAAGAAACAAAGAGGTTTTTAAGTTCTCCCGCCATCTCGTTTCCTCTCTACTTGTATAGGCATGCCTGCTTCCCTAAACATCGCTTCCAATTCTTTCAAGCTCCCTTTACTTTTCTTTTTTACCCCTGCTAAATCCAAAAACTTGTCCCACAGCTTCTGAGCTTCACCACTAAAAGCACTGGAAACAATCAATAATTGATAAGCGTAATCCATCATCTTCCTCTGGAAAATCCTCTCCGATAAGGTAAGAACCAATTCCCAAGGAGCTTGTAAGAAGTCATTAACCGTCCACCCATATTCATGAAAAAAACGGTCAATTAACTCTTCCCAGCTTTTTTGGTAGTCTTCTCTTTCGATAGATTCCCCATCAGATTGATGGACAGGTCGAAAAAATCCCGTATCAATACCCCCAGGCTTTCTTCATCTAAAATAGCATTTACCAGTTTTATCATCGTAGTAGCTGGTATATCTCCTACATCTTTAGCGTCAATCCTCAATAGGGAAGCTAAGAACTGGTAAAAGTCCTCTTTATTGTAAGGAATTAAAAAGATTATCTGCCCGGCTAAAACGGTAGAGGAAATGTCATTACTTTTTTCTAGGTTTTCAGCCAGGATATCCCATCGTATCATACTCATTACTTTAGAGAAGAACCGGGCAAAGTGCATAAAACCTTCCGTAGAAAGAGGAAGGTGGATAGTGTATCCATCCACTTCCAACTCTTTAGGTAATATTTGTGAGGAAAAGTCTTTATTTTTGCTCATAGCTTATACCGTATAAACAAATCTAACATAACCGGATTCGCCATTGTGGGCTGGGTCTCCTAACCCTTCTATCTCCACCGGTATACTATGCCAATCCGTAGCATTAAAAGCAAATTCCAGATTACCGGAAACCTGTGCCCTGTATAAATGTATTCTCATCTCTCCATCGTCTCTCGGAACCACAAATTCGGCAACCACTACTGGTAGCGAGGAAACCGCACCTAAGGGAACTTGCACTGAGGAAGGTAACTGATATTTATAGGTTACTGCTAAATACCCACTCTCAGGAATATCGCCACCGCTTAATCTTCTAACTCTCCCATCTATATAGTCAATCTGGTAATCAGTATTCTATACATAAGTAACAGTAGTATTGATTACTGGGTCGCCTATATTAGCAGAAACACCAACTGCGGCAGTAAGTGTTATTTCATGCCCGGTTATACTTTGGATAGTCTTGCTTACTCCTCCTATAGTAACCCCATCACCAGTGGTAAACTCACTGGCATCCTCTACGTATATTTTAGTATCGGTGGGTTCGGTTACCTGGGTAAGTAAAGTTGCCAGCTTTACAGTCGGTGGAGTAGTTTCATCTAAACTGCCATTTTGGAGTGCTACCCAGTTTGTTCCACTTATAGTTAAAATTTCATTTGTAACTTGTTTAACCTCTCCAATAGTACTTGCTACGTCACTATCTTTTACTCCTAAAGCTAATGCCAAGTTAGAGGGATTAATCTCATTTAAATTTGCCGCAATAAGTGAACGCTGGGAAGTGATAGCCACTTTGTTTATCTTTAGTGGCATACCAGATTGGTGAACCACTTTTTCAATTTCAGCCGTAAATCGAGCATCAGTTAATGCTCCCACATCCCGGTTATTAAGGTAAAGTGTTCCTTCTCCTATCTGTAAATCTTTGATATTTCTGACTGCCATTAGTCTCACTCCTCATAATATTTTGCAATCTATATCTATCTCATTTCTTTTCCGGTCTGGCTCTTGTATTTCTCTCTGGCCAGCAACCACACACCAAATAACCCGAGTATCTCCATCTATCTTCAGCCTTCTTTTATTAAAGATCTCCACTATCCTTTCAGTTATCTGGTCAACTCTTAAATCATCTACTTCTCCCCAAACATCTATTTGATAAGTTATCTCCCATATATCGGTAATGTCTGGGGAAACGTTAATACTGGTAAAGGTAATCCGGGGCAATTTAGCTATATCCCCCGGAAAGGTAGAATAAGCTTCTACGCTTCCCATAAGGGAAATCAATCCTGGGTCGGTAGTAATATAGTGGTAAATTGCTTCTTTAGTATCAAGTAATTTCAAAGTTTATCCAGCTCTTCTAGGAAGTATTTTTTACCTTCCTGAAACCCGTTCCTCAAAAATACCCTTGGACGTAGCCCGCCCCTTTTGTAAATGGAAAAAGCAATAGCCCAAGCTGCACTATCTGGGTCTTCAAATCTGTGATCAGAAGCCCATTTAGTTAATGCCGCTATAGCTTCAGGAGAGAATGGCGCATGTCTTTTTTTCTTTTCCGAGGGATAATCAGCAAGTAATCCTGTTCCAAACTCCATATAGGGAGCATACTCTAGATTTGTTCCTATTCTAAATTCCCTTTTGTTTCCTTCCCAGATTTTTTCAATGTGTATAGAATTTCTCAAAGCCCCCAAGTTAATAGGTGATTTTTTCTTTGCCTCTCCCTCTACCACGTGAGCAGCATTTTCTAAAAGTTCTAAGACTTTATTCTTTACCTCTTCCGTAGCCTTGTCTATTTCAGCCAGCAACTCTTTTTCCCCTTGTATTCCTATTTTTATCTTCATTTCCCTAATAGTCCTTCGTAGTGAGAAACCCTATTAGCTCTTCGGTAAACAGGTTTTACCAAAGTTACGTTGTAATTGTCATTTCCTATTTTTATAACATTCCCAATTACTGGCTGATGTTTGGATATAAAGAAATAGCCTTCTGGTATTTCAATTCCGTATCTTTCCTGGATTACTTCTTTGTTCAATTTCTCCAGGTAAGCCCAAAATTTAGATGACAAAGTTAATGTCTCGTGACTTATACCGTATTTATCGGTAGTTATGGTTTTGGTGTATTCCTCAAGGTAATGGGTGTATACCATTAAACCACTATCCTTTTATAGTTAAGTAAAATAGTTTCAGCTACTGGGGGTAGCCCACTAATATACTGGGCAGAGTAAGTAGATAACTTCTCAGAAGTCATCCCTGCTGTTCCCCTCAAATTGTATAGGGATTCTGCAATCATAAATATGGCTATCTTCAAGTCTTCCGGTATACCCTCAAAACCTGCTGTATATTCAATATCTAAAAAACATCCCGGGTAAAGGATATGTAAAACTCCATCCCGGGTAAAGAGCTCGTATCCCTCTGTGTCCACTCCATTAACCTTTAGAGTGATTATCTCTTCCACTGGAGCAAATGATAGATAAACGTATCCACTTCCAGGAATAGTCAAAAGCTCCTTATGTAAACCATAGGTAAAATCGTATCCTATGTAATTTATTACCTGTTTTTCAGCAGAATCAAGAAGAGACAATAATAGCTCATCCTCTGGAGTTAGCTCCTCCGGGGTTTCTTCGCCGTTCTCTAATTGTAAATAAGCTTTAAATTCTTCAAGAGTAACGCTCATCTATTCTCTGCCTCTTCTATCATTCTGTTTTCGGGAGGGTGCTTATACCCCTTCGCACCCTTCCCTTTAACCTTCTCCACTAAACCTTTACCCTGGAGTTCATCCGCTCTTTCATCTTCTACCTCAAGAAGGTCTCCAGGGTAATGGTATTTCCCAGTATACTTATCACAAAACGGGGATATGACTTTAACTTTAACTTTAACCATATTATTCTCCGGTAATAGTGGCTACCTTATCCCTGGTCTTTTTGAACCTCTTATTTCCAGCTATAGCCACTATTCCAAAAGTAACGGCAGCCGTGGCAACGGTCATATCAAACTTCAAATACCGCTTACCCGGAGTAACCTGCAATAAAAAGTCCCCCGCTTCCGATATGGTATCTGGCTGGGTCAATATGTCGGCAAATCCCCCTTCTGCATCATTATCTTGAGAAATGACAATGTCTAAAGTCCCACCCGTCCCAACAGCCTCAACAAAGATTGCAGTTAGAAGGTCAGCAGGGTGGCCATATTTCTCCAGGTCTAACACCACGTTATCACTACCAACTGCCATCGCAGCTACTGGCAGTACCTTTATAACTTCTATCTGTTCTTTTAAGCTAATCACTGTTTCTAACCTCCTTCAACCTTGAGGAACGTCAAGAACTGCAAAAGCACCAGGAGCAACCGGAGAACCGTCAACTTCAATGGTAAATCTCAATAGCACCTCATTCTTGGTAAATCTGGCGTGTTCTGACATAGCAATGGCCAAAGCTTTTTTATCCCCAATATAGTAGTATCGAAAATCACCAAATATCACATCGCCTTTATTTCCTAAAGCCGGTAATTTATCGGTTACTACGTAAGGATATCCGATGATTGTTCCCGGTTCAGCAGCGGTGGGTGGCACCCAAATCAGATTATTATTGGCATCGGCTAACTGTTTCACTGATTTCATAGCCAAACGGGAAATAACCCAAATAGGGGATAGTCCTTCTCTGGCTACTTTAGCTTCCATTTCCAGGAAGTCTTCATAAGAAACCACAGAAGCAGCCTTCCTATTAACTACATTAACCCCTGGGCAGTTGATTATACCCATAGGTTCACCTTCTCCACTTCCAGTAAGATAAGCAACGTCTTCAGCATAGGCCACAGCCTCAGCAAACAAGTTTCTCAAGTAGACGTCTCCTTCAGGAACAGAGTTGAGCCATTTTTGAGATACAGCAGTAAGCCCAACGTATTCCCTGGCTGTTAAAACAACCTGCTTGAATATAGGCTCTGATGGATCTACTTCAGCTCCTTCTTTTTTCCAGTAACCCACTATCCCACCAAACTGTCCATTCTCTTGAGAAAGAGCCGGAACGGAAACGCTATCTCCCGGGGTAATGGTGATTACAACGCTTCGGGGTCTCACTATCTCCCGCTCTGATGCTAAATAAACTAACTCATCATATAGCTGGGGAGGTATTAAGTAGCCACCAGAATTGGAAGTTTGCACCGCTTTCTTTTCTAACCAACCATAATCCCGATTGCTGACTGCTCTAACTAAAGAAACTAAGAAGTCCTCTTTATTACTCTCTCTATTCCCAAAAATGTCTTTTCTATTTTCTTCCGCTAATTTTTGTATCTGCTCATTAACTAATTTCTCTACAAGCTCATTAACTTTCATTGTTCGCTTTCCTCCTATCTTAAGTTAGACAAACTCTTATCCACTTGTCTTATAGCTTTCTGCATTATCTCTTCTATTTGCTCAACATCCAATTCATCAACATCCATTTCCAGGATATCTTCGTCTGTGGTTTTTGTAGGTTCGTTTTCTTCTCCGTTTAGCTTATCTTCCTTGTTTAAAAAAAGTAAAACGTTATCCAGCTTCTCACCAATCACTTGTAATTCGTCCCAGCAACTTATAACCCTATCAAAAAGCTCTTTTAAGGTTAACTTCTCTTCTGTTATCTTTTTCTCATCAAGAACTTTCTCCAACTCTTCTTCCTGATACTCCCCATCCTCATATTTCTGTATCTCTTTTAATAATCCCCTCAAATGAGTACCTGTTTCTGGGTTGGCGGGAATAGGCACAGCAGAAAATTCCAACAGCTCCCACTTAGTGTATCTCCACCCGGTTTGAACCCCATCTTCCCCAATTAGGGGCTCTTTCTCTATTGGAGAGAAACCGATACTCCAAGCTTTCATAAATCCTTGTTCGTAGGCATTTTTAACATAGGGAGCAATAGGATTAACCTCCTGAGGGGCAAATCTAACTTTAGAAAGAACTTCCTCATCGTTAATTGTTATACTTTCAGCTTTTCCAATAGGGATGGAATGATAATCATGGGCAAAAGTTACTACTGGATTATTAAGAAAGTTTTCAAAGATACAGCCTTTCGGTTCCACTATATCGCCATATCTATCTTTTGCTTTGGTAGATATGGTAACCTCTATTGAACCATCTTCTGCGGATTTAATTTTAGATTCAAAAATCTTCTTTACAACTTCCATATCATCAACTCCTTCATTCTTCTACCACCGCTATCAATGCGCACCGGCAATTAACATGCCGTTCTGGAATACCGTCTAGGGGATATCTTTCCCCATGTCTTGGCATACATTCCGGACAGACCCTTTCATCTTCCGCTGTCCACCACTCTACTAATTTATATCCCACTTTCTTCCAGGTAAGAATTTGACCATTACGGAATGCTTCTAATGTTTCTGTTCTTGCTATAGCTTCAGCCCTTACCCCTTTAGCTATTTTGAATACTTCGCTAACCCTATCCGTAAGCTTCGGGATACTCTCTCCATGCATAATCCCCTCAGCCAGCGTTTCTCTGAGTTGCTGTAAAGTGGTGGTGTTAATCCCTTTAATCTTTGTTCCTGCTCGCTCTTTAATCCACTGAATAGCTAAGGGGTCAGAAACCGAGAAAGCTGGAGTAAGAAGTCCAGATGCCTCTATTCCCTCTCCCAACGCTTCAATAAGTAAGGGTTTAGCAATGCTCATAATTAGCTCATCATAAAACTCTCTTTCAAATAAGACTTCATCAGGCATAATGCCTTTTTTAGTCTTGAGCTTTTGGATAACATCATCCTGTTGGGATTGGAAAAACTTCTTTAGCTCTCTAATCCATTTAGCTTCAGTCCTATCCCATTTCTCCTTCCAGCCTTCCCATATAATGGGCATATCATTAACTGGGAAAATATGAGTTAGGTTATAGTTGATAACTTGCCTTTTAATGGTTTTCTCCTGAGGCTCATAAAGGACATTAAAAGAAGTAGAATACACATCCCCATCTTTAGTCGCCCCAAAGCCAAGTAGCTCTCTGGCTTCATTCCTGGTGATAATCCCAGAAACAAATCCTTTTTCTGCCACTGCTAAGTCGGTATTTCTATCCCGGGGAGCACTAAAATCAAACTGAAAATATAAGTTTTCTCCAAAATGGGGAAGAAGAAACTCAGAAATTTTAATTTCCAATAAACTAAGCCGTGGTTTTAACACATACTTGGCAAACACATATTCCGCAGTTTCCATATTGGCTCGGTTAAACCCTTCCGTAACTCCTAATATAGCCAGTGGAACTCCATATAGGCCTAAAATGTTTTCTCGGGTAAGCTTCCTCCCCTCTATAAATTCCATATCCCTCCGAGTTAGGGTTACCAGGTTAAACTTCGCCCCACCGTCTAAAACTGCTAGGCGATGGGCATTTTCCACTCCCCCATATTCTCCCTCCCACTGATACCTTATGCGTCTTACGGATTCGTCAGTCATTTTCCCCGGAGCTTCTATAATTGCTGGGGGCAGAGCCGAATTGTGAAAGAAGTTTCTGTTCCAACGAGCTGAATACCGTTCACTATCTATGTCGTCTATGCCTGCAGATAGAGGAGAGACTCCCCGTAAGTGGTTCGCCGGGTCGTGTCTTTTAAAATGAATGATTTCCTGAGGAGCAAACTTAACACTCCCTTTATTGGTCATATATTCATAGCTTTCTACTAACTGGCTTCTCCCTGGATTAACTTTCATAAATTGGGGATATAAAACCCAGATTTCCACTGGCTTTTTACCCACAAAATTGAGATACCAAAAAGCTTCTCCGATTAAGTCCAGATAGCAGGAGGTAAGAAAAAATAAATCAAAATTATCACAATAAGGATTGGGCTTATCTAAAAGCTTAATAACTGGGTTATTTTCATCAGAAATCTCTACCCATTCCTTATTTTTTTGCTGGAGTATCATCCACCCGGTTTGAGAAATCCCTTCGGCAATTTTGGACACCACAGCAAATAACCAGCCCACTTCTTTATACAGGCTTATATAATCTGGCAACCCTCGGTGGGGGGAAATAGGGTTCAAAATAGTCCAATACTCAGTATTGGTCTTTTTCTGTTTCCATACCGAAGGGAAAAAACTTTTTATGTTCATAACTTTTTCTTGGCCACCTCTATAAGATTCTCAACTCTGGTTCAGCAAAAACA
>Ga0134103_1001751_pt1 | contig 18893 bp, 12 predicted proteins | sample 14_taG_2_FD_94445 | JGI IMG/M metagenome (GOLD analysis project Ga0134103, IMG submission 94445) | Switchgrass degrading microbial communities from high solid loading bioreactors in New Hampshire, USA - 14_58_20_212_A1 metaG | ecosystem: Engineered > Bioreactor > Semi-continuous > Anaerobic >...
ACCAGCGCGCCGGAATCAACGATCGCCAGATCGAACGCGAGTGGGGGAACTTCCGAGCCGTCGGCAAACAGCACGTCATAACGGGCGCTGAGCCAGTCAGCCAGCCGTTCACGATGAAGCCGATCGCTCGCAAGTAGCAGAATCCGGTTCATTTTGGTGTCCGATTTGTCCTGGTCCCGACGCGGTGCCGCGTCACGACTGTAGTAGATTATGTCAAAACTACGGTTTGATTGCGAGAGGCGCGAGCCAGGTCGCGCGCAGCCCGGCGGTTTTTCTCATCATGTGTGCTGTCGATCTCTTAACTCATATCTCTTCGGTCGAACCAGGCAACATCTACCGCCCGGAGCAGTTCCCGCAGGCGATTATCAGCAATTGCCCGCTGGATCACTGCCTCGGTGATTGGCTGCCCGCGCACAGCGATCAACCGCCCCTCAGCGGTGCGAACGTCCCACAGCAGCCGGTGACCGCGCACCATCTCCGCCATGCTGACCAGGGCGGAATCGCGCAAGTCCTGAGCGGTGCGCCGCTGGCCGGTGTGGTGGTTTTCCCCCAGGCGAAACTGTCGCGTATTCTCGATCTGCTGCCGTACGAAATCTGCCACGGCAGGCGGAACCCAGGCGGTCTTTCCTTCGATGATTGGATAATAGCTGGCCGAGACAAAGACGCAGTGCGAGGACGCCGCGTCCAGCAGTCGCCCGCACACCTCATACCCTTCAGTCATACCCGTCTTGCGGCTGAAGAACAGATCGACAATGACGCCGAGATCGACGCCATCGGTAGTGCACATTCGCGTTCCCCGCAAGCGTTTATTGCTTTCGAGCACGCTCTGGATATCGGGCACGTCGTCGGCATCCACGATCGAAGCGTCTGACCGCACGATGATTGCGGTCAGTTCGGCTACAACAATTTCTCCCCACGGCACAACCTGCGCCTGGCCTGTCCACCCGCCTTTTTTGATCAACAATCCTATCAGGCGGTCAGCCTCCGGCGAGATGATAAAGTCCTGGGTTGTTGCTAGGGTCTGTCCGCTGTCCGAAGCAATAATCGGCAGCCCGATCAGATCCGTTCCCTTTAGCATTACGGCCCTCTTAGCCTAGAGTGAGGCACGGCACGCGACAGCCGTTACACGCCATGCGTGCTGCGCGAGTTTCGTAGCAGTTGTGCGAGGAGAAGGTAGCTGGGAGTATTGCAGGCTTCCCTCACAACGTTAACGACTCGCCCAGTGATCCCATTACACTAGCCTAAGATTACGGGGAAATTGTCCGCGCGGCATGAGAAAGATAGCACATATGGGGATGGGTCAGGTGGCCCATTCCGGATTAGACCACCTGACCCGCGCTATGAACGGTATTGTTCGTGTGGAAACGCTGCGGTCCTATAGCCGGGGCCCCGCCGCCTGCACTTCGGGCGGGCAGCTTGAAGCAAACTTGTGGAAATTATCGGCGAACCGCGCCGCAAGTTGGCGATAACGCTTCCAGTACTCGTCCTCGCTCGGCCACGCCTTCGCGGGGCGGAGCACATCGGCCGGGACGCCCGGCGCTTCGCACGGCACCTGGAAGCCGAAGATCGGATCTTCGTAGTAATCGACCGAGTCCAGCGCACCGTTGAGCGCCGCGCTCAGCAGCGCCCGCGTGTGGCGGATGCTGATTCGTTTGCCGACGCCGTACGGCCCGCCGGTCCAGCCGGTGTTCAGCAGCCAGCAGTTAACGCCATAACGCAGGATCTTGCGCTTGAGCAGGTCCGCGTAGACCGTCGGGTGATGCACCATGAACGGCGCGCCGAAGCACGTGCTGAACGTGATCTGTGGCTCCGCGCCCAGGCCGATTTCTGTTCCGCCGACTTTCGACGTGTAGCCGGAGATAAAGTGATAGAGCGCCTGGTCTGGCGTGAGGCGGGCGATCGGCGGCATGACGCCCTGCGCGTCACACGTCAGCAGGATGATGTTGCGCGGATGGCCGCCCATCTTCGAGGGAATCGCGTTTTCGATGAAGGTCAACGGGTACGAGGCGCGGGTGTTCTCGGTGATGCGGTCGTCGTTGAGGTCGATCGACCGCGACACCGGGTCCGCCACGACGTTTTCCAGGATCGTCCCGAAGCGGTGCGTCGCCGCAAAGATCTGCGGCTCGGCCTCGGCAGAGAGCGCGATCACCTTCGCATAGCAGCCGTTCTCAAAGTTGAAGATGCCCTCGTCGCTCCAGCCGTGTTCGTCGTCGCCAATCAGACCGCGCGTCGGGTCGGCGGAGAGGGTGGTTTTCCCCGTCCCGCTCAGGCCGAAGAACAACGCCGTGTCGCCATCGGGACCCACGTTCGCGGAGCAGTGCATCGTCATGATGCCGTCCAGCGGCAGCAAGTAGTTCATCACGGTGAAGATCGACTTCTTGATCTCGCCCGCGTAGGCGCTGTTGCCGATGATCGCCATCTGGCGCTCGAAGCTGAGTGCGATCACCGTGGGCGAGCGCGTCCCGTCGATCGACTCGGACGCTTGGAACGACGGCATACAGAAGACGGTGAACTCCGGCACGTGCTGGCGATATTCTTCGCGGCTGGTCGGGGTGATGAACATGTTTCGCACGAACAGGCTGTGCCACGCCAGCTCGGTCACGATGCGGATCGGCAGGCGATAGTTCGGGTCTGCCCCGGCGTAGCAGTCCTGCACGAACACGTCGCGCCCCTGCAAGAAGCCCTGCAGCCGCCCAAATAGCTCGTCGAACTTTTCGGATGCCAGCGGGCGGTTGTACTCGCCCCACCAGACATGATTTTCTGTGGTGGCCTCGCGCACGATGAACTTGTCCTGCGCGGCGCGGGCGGTGTGCTTGCCGGTGTTGACGACGACCGGGCCGTCGCGCGAGATCATCCCCTCGCGCCGGAAGATAATCTCTTCGACCAGCGCTTCGGGCGGCAGATTCCAGTAAACGGTGTTAAGGTTCGACAGCCCCTGATTGAGCAGCCCAAAGTCGCTCTTGTACTCGCGAGCTTGGTCCTGGGCCGGAGTCTTGATGTTGAGCAGGTTGTTCATAGCCAGTCCCTGACCAGTTTGCGGTCACCAATATAGATTTCGTTCGGCGCATTCGGATCGAGCGCCCACTTGATCCGCTCGATGCCTTCCATAATCTCTTTGATCGAGCCTGCGTAGCTCAGCCGCAGATGCCCTTCCATCCCGAACGGCGCGCCCGGCACCGTCACAACCAGCGCCTTGTTGAGCAGGAACGTCGCCAGCTCGACCGAGTTGGTGTTGTAGGCGCGGAAGTCTGGCAGGCAATAGAACGTGCCAAGCGGCTTCTCGACGCGTACGCCCTCTAGGCCCTGAAGCTCGGCCATCATCACGTCGCGGTTATTCTGGATGGTGAGGCGCAGGTTTTCGACCACGCTCTGCACGCCGGTCAGCGCGCCCTCGGCTGCGGCCTGCGACGGGACGGCCGGGCACGACGTCGTCTGCGCCTGGATTGCGGTCATGACCTCGATCAAGCGGCGCGGCCCCACCGCCCAGCCGATGCGGAAGCCGGTCATGCCATAGAGCTTCGAGACGCCGTTGACCAGCACGATATTCGAGGAATCGACATCCCTATTCGTGTAGTCATAAGCGGAGACAGTGCACGCCCCGTCGAAGACCAGCTTATGATAGATGTCGTCCATGATCAGGAAGATATCGCGGCTTTCGCACAGCTCCACCAGTTGCGCGATCAGTTCGGGCGGATAGATCGCGCCGGATGGGTTGTTCGGGCTGTTGACGATGATCGCCTTTGTGTTGGAGCTGACTGCGCGCTCGATTTCGCTGAACTGCGGCACGAACGAGCCGTCTTCCGGCGTCACGATGACCGGCACGCCGTAGACCATCCGCACCATCTCGGGGTAGCTGACCCAGTATGGCGCGAGCAGAATGATCTCGTCCTGCGGATCGGTGATGGCAAACAGCAGATTGTAAAGCGCCTGCTTATCGCCGGTCGAGACGATGACGTTTTCCGGCGCAACGACGCGCCTGTAGTTTTCCTCGGTGTAGCGAATGATGGCCTTCTTGAGTGAGGGCAAGCCGTCGGACGGCGCGTATTTGATGTCGCCGGTCTTCAGCTTGGCGGCGGAGCTGAGGATGGCTGCCATCGGCGCTTTGTTCTTCGGCTCGCCAATGCCGAGGTGAATGACCGGCTCGCCGCGCTCGCGCAGCAAGCGTGCCGCCTCGTTGAGCGCGAGGGTGGGTGATTCGTTGATGGTACGGGCTAGTTGGCTAATGCGCATATAGGGTGTACCTCTCAGCGGAGTTGTGGCGCCGAAACGAGACAGGTGCGCCCGGGGCCCGGCGCAGAAATGTTCTAAATTGTACAAGTGGCGTTGATACAGGCAAATTGAATTGCTTGGCTGCTTTCACCAAGTCTTCCGAGGAATCCTAGAACTGGTAACCGATCCCGTCGCCGAGCAGCGCGGGATCGACTGGCTGCTCAGGGATGATGACCAGCACATCCGGAGAGGGGCGCGCCGTGATAAATGGCATGCCAAGCGACTCGAAAGCCTGCTCGAAGGGCGTATCCGTCTGGCCGGGCAGGATGACCTCGACGAATGCGACGCGATCCCCCGCCGCGATCGCCAGCGGGACCTCAGGAAAGCGCACGATCCCCTTCGCGCCATAGATATCGTACCAATCTGCTGCCAGAATGCGCTCTTGCGTCTCGAACATCAGCACGTGCGCGATGCCGACATCGGTCCACACATGGCGGATGCCCTGCGCGTCGAGATACTCGATCAGCGGGTCGAGCGTTGCGGGCTGCCGCGTGTAGTAGGGCGAGGTCCACCCGCGCACCGGGTCGAGCCGCGCCGCGCCGAGCAGATTTAGGGCGATCGCGCTGCTCACCACGGCGGCCGCAATCGCTCGCCCGGCACCGCCGCGCCGCGCCAGCGTCGCCGCGACCGCTCCCACAGCGACTGGCATGACGCTGTGCAGCATCAGAACGTAGCGTCCGGTCGCGTCGAAGCCGAACTCGTTGAGCGCGTGGTTCCCGTAGCCGCTCACCCAGTAGATCAGCGGGAGCAGCAGCGCGAACAACGCCAGCAGCGCCCGATACGCGTGGCCGGGTTGCTTCCGTCCGCGCCACGCCAGGACCAGCAGCCAAATCAGCGCGCCCTGATACACGATCTGCAGCCACCACGTCGCGGGCCAGCTTAGCACGCGCCAGGCCGGATCCCCGCTCACTAAGCGCGGCGCGAGGTCGTAGGTCAGGTGGTCGAAGATCGCGGTGGCGTTGCCCCACGTGTCGCCCTGGTCGCTCAGCAGGAAGCGGAACGTCGCCCCATCGTGTTGCAGATTGTACATCCAGAAGGGCAGGCTCCCCGCCAGGAATGCGAGCGTGGCAGCCCATCCTGCCCGGCGCAACGGCGCGCGCCCGTACGCCAGCAGCACGATCGCGACTGGCGCGACGAAAAACGCGATCAGCCACGACACCCAGAACGCGATCCCGCCGACCAGCCCCAACGCGATCAGCGCCCACGATCGGGTCATTGGGGAGCAGGTGTCATCGGTTATGTAGGTGGTCAGGATGAGCATCAGGCTGCCGAGGACGAGCGTTTCCGCCGTAGCTCCCCAGGTCTTCATGCCGGTGACCAGCAGATATGCAGGCGCGAAGGCCGCCAGCAGCGCGCTCAATGCGCCCGCCGCTCGTCCGAAAACGCGTGTGCCCAGCCAGCCGGTCAGCGCGACGTACGCGCCCGCCAGCAGCCAGGGGACGCTCTTCAGGGTGACGGTGCTGGGCCCGAACAGGGCGAACAGGGGAGCGATCAAATACGACTCGAGCGCTCCGAGGTAGGGCTGGCCGGGGTGGAAGACCGGACGCGCGCCGTCCAGAATCCGCAGCACCTGCAGCCCGACCATGCCCTCGTCATAGTCGTAGCGCCAGCCCGCGCGGACCAGCAGAAGCAGGCGCAGCACCAGCCCCGCGACCGCCGCCAGCGCGATCACTGGCCAGGCTGCGCGACGGGAGCCGCCGGTCATTCGTCTGTGTCGGTCGCGTTGATGGTAAAGCTCATGCTGCTGGCCGGGGTCGTGGCTTCGCCCAGGTACAGGCGGACTTCATAGCTCCCCGGCTCGAACCCCTGGTCGCTGCCAAAGAAGAAGAAGGTGCGCCCCTCAGTCGGCAAGCCCCAAAGGTAGCGATTGTCTTCGAGAAGCTCGTTGTTGCGGTAAAGCTCGCGCCGCCACAGCACGCCCTGGCTCAAGTTCTCGAATGAGACAAAGACGTAGATGCGCGGCGTCCCTGCCGGGAAGGTCGGATCCGGGCTGGCGGGCGGCGTATCCGACACCTCGTCGTCGAGCGCGGTGATCTCCAGGCTGGCGTCCGGCGCGGGCGTCACGTCCGATACCAGCGGGAGCGCATTCGGCGTAAAGGTGGGGAAGGGCGTATGCGTTGGCGTGCTGCCGGGCGTTGCGGTGACGATCACGACGACTGTTTCCGGCGGAAGCGGCGTGTCAGTCGGCAGGATGACCGGCGGCTCGGTTGGCGTGGCGCTCGGCTCGACGGGTGGGGCGGGCGGGGTTTCGCTCGGCGGCAGCGTGACCAGCGTCTCCGGTGCGACGATCGGCGTTTCAGCAGTGACCACGTCGAGCGCATCGGTCACGGTGATGTCGGTAGCCATGGGTGGAGCCTCGACCAGATCGGTGACGGTCGGGGTGCCGTCAGGCGATTCTTCCCCGCGCATCGCGCTGATCACCAGCGTGCTGGCGCACGTCACGCCGCTGAGGACGAACAGGGTAAACGCCAGAACGAACAGGCGCCATCCGCGCTGCCCGGCCTCGCGGCGGCGGCGCCAGAAGACATCGCGGCGGCTGCGGCGGAACAGGCGCAGCGATATCAGAAACAGCAATACCGCTAGCGCAAACAGCCCGGCTGCTCCATAGAGCAGCGTGTCTGGGGAGAGTTCTGGCATCGTTGTAACCTATGTCTGGTAGTACTTCAGACCCGGTGCATTATAACACGGGCGCCCCGGCAGGCGATGGCTCCGCGCCGGATGCCCTCGTGAACAAGCGGCGAAAAACTCTCGTGAAAGCTTCTATTCCACCCTTGTCAAACCCGCTAGCATTTACTATAATCTTGGTCGTTGGGTCGTTAGCTCAGTTGGCTAGAGCGCGTCGTTGACATCGACGAGGTCAGAAGTTCGAGTCTTCTACGACCCACTCTCAAGCCGGTCGCTCATTCGAGCGACCGGCTTTGTTTTCTTTACCTCATGGGCGGAACTGCGGGCAGCCATCACCCGCTGCCACCACCAGATCAGCGCGCACCCAGCCGGTGACGATCGAGTCGTCCACCTGCAGCCGCACGCGATACCAAAGCTGGTTGTCATTCCCCAGGTCCTGCGCCAGCACGTCCATCCGCTGACCCTGCATCGCGAACGAGATCTGCCGCGCCACAGAGCTCGGTTGCGTCCGCACGTTGACATTCGCCGTCGGGAAGACGATACACAGGATCTCCGGCGTCGGCGTGATGCTCGGCGTGAAGGTCGCTGTCGGCGTATCGGTTGGCGTCGGCGTGTCAGTCGGCGTGGGTGTATCGCTCGGCGTATACGTCGGCGTCGGCGTCTCAGTTGGTGTCGGCGTGTCGGTTGGGGTGGGCGTGTCGCTCGGCGTATACGTGATTGTCGGCGTGTCCGTCGGCGTCGGCGTCTCGGTTTCGGTCGGCGTGGGCGACGGCAGCGGGGTGATCGTCGCGGTCGGCGTCGGCGTGTCCGTCGGCGGGTTGACGATCGGGCCCCACGCCGGTTCGGTTGCCAGCGCGACCGCCGCCAGCACCACCAGGATCACAATTCCGCTGACCGTCCAGACGATATAGCGCCGCCGCCGCATCTGCCGGACGGCTTCCTCAAGCCGCAGAATCTCGGTGCGCCGCCCCAAAATGCGGAACGGTTCCTCTTTCGCCAGATCGAGCCAGCGTTGCGCGGTCTGCGGATCTTCCTCGTCGATCGCCGCTTCGACCCGCTCCAAATGCCGCGCCAGCAGATCTGCGACGATCATGCGATAGCGCGGGTCCTGCGCGTAGCTGCGCAGTCCAGCGAGCATCGTGCGCGCCTGGCTGAGCTCGTTCTCGTAGTTCTGCGCGATCAGCGCCGACGCGCGCTCGATGATGTGGCGCGCTTCACCCATATCGGCTTCGTTCGTGCGCGCGCGCTGCAGAAGCTCTGCCAGGTCTTCGTCGGCAGGCGAGAACTCCACCGCCGTTTCGAGCGCCCGCACCGCTTCGATCGTCAGACGGTGCTTTTCCTCGAGCACGGTGGCGGACTCGGCGCGGGTCAGCGCGCCCTGCGCCTGGCTGTACAGTTGTGCGATCAGGTTGTTGCTGCGGTCTTCGACCTCGCGCACCAGCCGCTTGAGCCGCTCGCTGCCGGGCAGAAGCTGGCGCAGGCTCGCCAGCATCCCGTGAAGCTCCTGCAGGTCCCGCGCGCGGTCCTGCAAGGAGCCGGACGCCATGTTAAGCTGCACGGTCGCCTGGTCGTACTGCTGGCGGACGTTCCGCACCAGGTCGATCCGCTCCTGCGCGAGCGGGTCGTTCGACACGACGCGCAGCGCGCCCTCATACTTTTGCAGCGCGCCGTCCCAGTCGTCGGCGGCCAGCAGGCGATCGCCTTCCGCCAGCAATTCGCGCGCCAGCGAAAGGTCCTGAATGTCGAGCAACGCCTGCTCGACGTCCTTCCAACTGGGGATCCCGGCGCGGGCAGCGAGGTCGCGCGCCTCGCGATACAGCCGCTCCGCCTCGTCGTAGTTCCCGGCGCGGACCAGCGAGTTTGCCCGGTTGTAGGCGACGCGCGCGTCGAACGGGATGCGGTGATCGGGCACCACGCCGCGCAGCAGATTGTCCTCGGCCTTCTGGCGATATTCCTGTGCCTGCGCGTTCTCGGGGTCGTCCGCCAGGATGCGATTTGCGAGGTCGACCGTCCGCTGATAGTCGCCCGAATAATACGCCTGCGCCACTTCGGACAGCATGTCGCCATCGTTGGGCGGCAGAGGCGGGGGAGTCTGCTCGGCGGTGCGGCGGCGCTCCTCGACGGGCGGGGGAGCAGGGCGCGCGCGCGGCGGTTCCGGCGGGGGAGCGGGGGCAGGCGTCTCAAGGCCGTACCGCTCTAGCAGGCCGCGTACCTTCAATTCCAGGTGTGGGCTGCGGGTCGCCGCTTCGTGCAGCAACTCGAGCGTTTCGGGGTTGTGCGGGTCTTGCTCCAGCGCCTCGGCCAGAATGTCGATCGCCTCGTCAATGTCGTCGTCATCTCCGGCGATCTCGATGCGAATGCGCGCCCGGCGCAGCAGCGCGCGGACCTGCGCAGTCTCCGGCGAGGCCGGGGCGCTGCGGCGGGCTAGCTCGCCGAACAGCTCGCGCGCGTCCGCTTCGTGGATGGTGTTTTTGCTTTGCGCCAGCAGCATGCGCGCTTCGTTTTCGAGTTGCGCGATTTGGCTGGCGGTCGCGCTCTCGGGCAGCGACTCCAACGCGGCGCGCAATTCATCCAGTTGACGTTTGAGATCGGCCATCCGGCGTCTCCTTAGGTGGATCGGTGGCTCACGGAATGACGCGGTAGTGCAGCGCGGTGTTAATCTGGCTGAGCAGGCGGCGCAGTTCGGCCTCAAGCTCCTCGTTGATCTCGTCCAGGATCATCGCTTCCAACAGGCACTCCCGCGCGACCCGCATCGCTTCCTGTCCCTGGCGGATCTGGTCCAACCCGGCGCGGATCTGCTCGCGCGCTTGCTGCAAGGCCGGGCTGGTATGCATGCCGGGGAAGTGCCAGCCGTGCCGCGCGGCGACCCGCTCCAGCCCGGCGATGAACGCGCGCGCGTCCGGCAGGCTCTGCCGCGCGCCCTGCTGCAGAAGCTCCTGCAGTCCCGGGCTGAGCGTCGGCTCCACGCCGAAATCAAGCTCGTTGACGTCGCTATAGCGCGCGTCGACCTCGGCCTGCGAAGCGGGCTGGGGCATCAGCGTGCTCTTCTGCGGTGACAGCCCGGTGAAGATCGGGTACAGAATGCCCACGCACAGGTTATGCACATCCTGCTGCACGGACTGGTCGAGCGTGTGCGTGCCGGTTTCCAGCAGGCGAGAGCTATTGAAGTCGATAATGCGCAGCGTCTTCCCGTCCCAATAGACGTGTTCCAGCTTGTGGTCGAGGTAGACGACACGCTGGCGGTGCGCTTCCTGCAAGAACTCGCCGAATTGCAGGGCAAGGTCGATCCCTTCCTCAGTCGGCAGGCGGCGGCGTCCGTTCTGCCCGCTCGGCTTCATCAGGTAGAAGAGATTATGCTGGCGCGGCAGCAATTCCAGCGCAAGGTACGGGCGCCAGCCCTTCGCGATGCAGGGGAAAAGCTGCTCGCGGAAAGCGGTGATGTTCGTCCCCAGGGACTCGATCTCGCCGCCGTCGGGGCGCTCTCCGCCGGACGAAATATACCCGCAATCGTAGAGCCGGACGGGCGCCCGGCTGTCCGCCAGGCGGAGAAGGAGATCGGCCTCGTTGACGAAGGCGCGCGCTTCCCATCGCGGGCCGCCGCCATCCGGCGCGATATGCTCTGGCCGCATCACTTTGAACGCGACCATCCGGTTCGCCACTCTGTCTTCGGCTTCCAGCACTCGGGCGTAATGCCCCGGCGCGAACGTGTCGATATAGTTGCCGAGCAGATAGCGCGATTCAAGCGCCACTTCCGATACCGCCATCACCTATCCTCTGGGGTTACCATTACTTCGCCGTTATAGTCCGTTCGTGTGTCAGGGAAGCTCGCTGCGCGGACTGTATTCCACCTCGAATGCGCGAACGTTAAACACCGTGCCGCGCCCGCTGGCCGTCAGCACCAGCGTGATCGGCTGCCCTTCAGGGAACACAACCACCGAGTCGCCCAGCAGCTCCCCATTGACGTAGAAGCCGAGCGTATTCGCGTTCACTCGCTGCACCGAAAGCTCAATCTCCGCCGAGTCGAGCGGGGCTTCGGCGCGCGGCCGGAAGCTGCCGTTCTGCGCGATACCCAGCGCGGCGCTGTTCGCGCTTTCAAACTGGACCGTGCCGATTGCGCTCTGCTGGCTGGCGTTGAGCGCGCCCAGCCCGATGCGCACGTCTCCGGCGGCAAGCTCTCCCTCATCGTACGCGGCAAGCTCCACCACGACGCGCGCGCTGGTCAGCACGTTTGCCGTGCCTGCCCCGAACAACTCGCTCAGCAGCGGCGGATCGAGGGTGATCGTCGCGCTGTTGGCAGGCCCGCCGGTTTCCAATTGCCACACGCCGCCATCACCTGCCGAGAAGCTGCCCGCTTCCCATTCTTGCTCGGCGCCGGTTTCATCGAGCGCACGCAATACGTCGTTGTTGGGTGCCGGGTCGCTGAGCGGGCCGTCCGCTGCAGCCGCGATCGCCGGGGCGAGGGTGCTGGTCACAAACAGCGTCGGCGTCACTGGTGGCTCGGTCGGCAACGGCTTGGGTGTCGCGGTTGCGGGTGGCTCCGTTGCGGTGGGAGCAGGCGTCTCAGGCGTGGGCGTCGCCTCGTCATCGGGTACGGCGAGCGCCGCTTCCGCCGCGCTCTCTTCCGGCGCTGGTTGCGTGATCGGCGGGCGGGTCGGGTTGCCCGAGCCGGACGGGTTAGCGTCCTGCCCGCGCGCCTCGCGGCTCTGCATCGAGCGCACAATCGCCACCCCGACCAGCGCGATCAGGATGATCAGCGCCCCGCCGATAATCCAGTTCCACGGCAGGTCGCCGCGCGCGGTCACTGGCTCCTCGACTGGCTCCGGTTCCTCGTCTGCCTTGTCCAGCAGAAAGGTAAGCTCTTCGCCATCGTCCGTGATTATCGGCTGCGGCGGTGGGATGCGGCTCGGGCGGGCTGGCTCGGCGGGTTTCTCCGGCTCGTCGGGCGGAAGCTGCTCCACGACCGACTCCCAGTGCCGGAACAGCGGGTAGGCGGGGTGCTTGCTGATGAACAGCGAGCTAAAGTGCCGGTTGAACGCCGCCAGCTTCTCGCGCCGGGTGAGGCGAGTGGCCGTGTAGGTTTCAAGCACGCTTTGTAGCATTTCCTGCCACTGGCGGACCTGGTGCGCGTAATCCGGTCCCAGCGTGCTGAGCGTTAAGTCGATGATCTGGCGGTGAACGTCTACCAGCGCGGGATCGGGCTCGTCGGCGGCGCGCGCGGCGGCCTGCTCGATCTCCAGCTTCAGCGCCTGAAGCCGGTTGGCTGTATCCCGCAGACGAGTCAGCCACTCGACGTACGACTCGACGTGCAGATTGCCTGTGGCGCGCGCGCGTTGGATGTCGTCGAGGGCCACGTCCAACGCCTGCCGCGCCGCGTAGAAATCGCCATCCGACCAGTCGCGGACCGCCTGCATTGCCATCTGCACCGACTGCTCGGCCCCACTCAGAAGCTCGGCGGCCAGCGGAGCGTTCAACGCGCGGCGCGCCCGGTCAAGGTCAGCCGGTCCGCTGATGGCGTTGAGTGTCGCCTCGGCGGTTTCGACCAGCCGCCGCCCGGTGAGCGCCCGGTCAAGCGTCTGGTAGGCGGCGTGCGTCGGCGCGTCCTCATACGTTTTCAGCGCGGCGCTGCGGAAAAACTCGGCGTCTTCAAGCTTGTTTTCGAGCAGCGCGCGCATCCCGCGCAGCACAAAATGGAGATAGAGCGCGCGCCAGCCCGCGCTGCTGCTCTGGTGCAAATAGGCGACGATGCCGCGCCCCATCGTGCGCAGGTAAAGCGTGGGCGTGGGCATCTGCTCGGCGAAGGTGCTGCGCTCGCGTTCTTCCTCGCCGAGCAGCAGAGAAAGAGCTTCTTGCTCGGCGCGAGTGGTGAAGGTGAGGTCTTCCGCGCCGCCGTGCAGCCAGTCGTGCAGCAGCGTGCCGAGGCGTCGCAGCCGGTCAGCCGCCAGACGCTCGCCTTCGGTTTCGGCAGCAGCGGACGCCTGCTCCGCCATGCGCGCGGCAGTCGCGCCGTCCCCGCGATCCCACGCCTGCCATCCGCGGACGAGCGCATCGGCAAGCGGGGAATTGGCGCTGAACTTCTCGACAAACGTTGTGTCCGGGATGCGGTTGGCGAGCGTGCCGAGCCATGCCGCCAGATGTTCGTTGACCGGGCGGATCTCGTCGGCGGTTGCTTGCAGAACCTCGATCGTCGGCTGGCGGCGGCCCAGCGCGACATAACTGATGGCGGTCGCCCAGCCCTCTGCGGCGCGCTCGACCGCTGCCGCGATCGCTTGCAGGCGCGGGTCGGGCAGGTCCGCGAGATAGGGCTCCAGAAAATCGCGCACGTCGCGGAACCACTCCGCCAGGTTCGACCCGTCCGGTCGCGGCTTGAACTGCGCCAGCGCATTGAGCGCCTGGTGGACCTCGTCCAGATAGTGGTTGACCGTATCGAAATGCGGCGACAGCGGGTCAATCGCGGCGGCGCTGCGCAGCAGATCCCCGGCGCGGCGCGGGTCGCTCACGGCTGTCTGCGCAACTTCCCCAAGCTGCTCTGCGATGGCGATCGCCGCCTGCCGCGCGCGCTCGACACTTGCCAGCGCGGCTTCTTGATCGTCCGCGTTCCGGCTGATGGGCGAGCGCTCAAGCTCGCTGGCAAGATGCTCCAACGAGCGCTCGACGTCCTCATAGATCATGCGCAGCCCGCTCACGCCGGAGCCGGGCGGGTTTTCCAACTGCGCGGCGGCTGCCCGCAATGCGTTGAGGGGGCGATCCGCGCCGCGTGCGGACTGCATGTCCGTTTTCAGGCGGACCAGATGCGGGCGCAACAGCATCACGTCCGTGATGGCGGACAACTGCTCGGCTATCAGCCACTGCGCGTCGCGGGCGATTGGGCGGCTCTCCGGCGTGGTGAGCAGCGTGTACCCGGCTTGCGCCGAATCCCCGGCAAACAGCGGATCCAGCGCCGCGATGAACCCTTCCGGCGGCGGGTTGATGCGCAGGTCTTCGCAGATGGCGACGGCCGAGATCAGGAACCGGATCAGGCTCGCGCTGCCGGGATCGGCTTCAGGCAACAGGTCGTCCAGCAGGGACAGCGCGCGCGGCCAGTTGCCGCTTTCAAGGTATATGCGGATGGCGTCAAGGTCCGCCTGGATCATCAACTGGCGGCGGAATAGCTCGATCTCCTGCGCCAGCGCCCGCGCCTCGGGGTAGCCGGGGTCCATCACCAGCGCATCCTGCAACTCGGTGGCGAGTTGTTCCAGCTCTTGCTGGCTGGCGGTGGGACGTACCCGCTTCCGCACGCGCCCAATGATCTCGTCGCGGACACGTTCCAGCGGCTGCCGGTATTCGGCCAGCGCCTGTCGCAGCTCGGTGATCGACGCAAAGCGCCGCTGCGGATCGGGGTGGACGGCGCGTGTCACGATCGCTTGCAGGCGCGCGGGGATGCGCTCGGCGTAGGGGCCGAAGTTGACGAAAAACGTCTCTCCGCCATCGGGCGATTCGGTGCTGAGCCGCATCCCGCCAGTGAAGATGAAATACAGCAACTCACCGCACTGGTAGATGTCGCTGGCGCGGGTGGCGGTCGGCACGGCGCCCGGTTCGTCGGCGAAGACGGCATTGCCCCAGTCGATGACCTTCAGCCGGTAATTCTCGCGATCCCAGAACAGATGCTTGGCGTCAACGTCGTTATAGATAACGTTGCGGTCGTGGGCGTACGCCAGCAGGTCTAGCAGACTGTCGACAATGACCAGGCTCTCAAGCTCGGGAAGCTGCCGGTCCTCTTTGGCGAGTTCCAGCACTTCCTCTTCGACGACCACGCCTTCGGCCAGCTCGAGGACGATGTATTCGTGGGTGTGCCCACCGGCGCGGAACGTTCCGGAGCCGCATAGCTCGACCAGGACGGGATGGCCGGACAGCCGCTCCAGGGCGTGGCGCTCGTTGCGGATGCTGACTTCCTGACCGGCACGCATGGGCGGAGCGTCCTGGGGAGCAGGGCGCTTGACAACGACCGGACGATCACCGTTCTGCGTGTCGTAGGCGCGCAACGTCTCGCCCGAGCGACCGCGCGGGTAGATGTGATCGTAGCGATAGCGATTGTCAAACAGGCTTTCTGTCCGTCGCCCGGTGGGTCGAGCTGACATCCCGTACTCCTGCCAGAATAAGTTTTGGCCGAGCCGTCTGCGCCCCTATTGTACGCGGCTCGGGTAGGATTTCCAACAAGGGCGGCCTACGCGCCGGGCTGCGACCACTCCACCACCTGCTGGGATGCGACGGTCGCCAGCAGCGCAAGGTGCCACAGCCCGTCGGCGAGCGGCTCGACTTCGATATATTCGTCCACGCGATGCGAATTGCCGCCGGTCGTCAGCCCAACCGTGACCGTCGGCAGCCCGGCCGCGAGCAGGGCGTTGGCGTCGGTGCTTCCACTCTGCAGGTGCGGCTGGTGGCCGATCGCTTCCAGCGACGCCGATGCAAGCTGCACCAGCGGGTGCTCGGCTGCGATGCTGCCGCTCGGCCGGTCTCCGACAACTTCAACGGTAAACGCCACACCAGGCGGATGCTCCGAGCTAATCTGTTCGCATACCTGGGACTCCCACGCGGCCAGCGTCGCAGCGTCTTCCGAGCGCAGGTCGAGGTAGAACTCGGCGCTCGACGCGAGGCTGTTGACCGATTGCCCCCCGCTGATCAGGCCGATGTTGAACGTGGTGCGCGGGGTGGTGGGCGGCGTTAGCCCGACGATACGGCTCCCGGCGAGGATCAACTCGTGGATCGCGCTGGGCTGGCCGAAGTGCGTCCAGCTATGCCCGCCCGGCGCGGTGCAGGTCACCCGCAGCCGCCGCACGGCGATCCCGACGTGGTACACGCGCCCGAGTGCCATCCCCTCGACCACGATCGCCGCGCCGAGCCGCTGCCCCAGCCTCTCCCAGACCGCGCGGATGCCGCCCAGGTTGCCCAGTCCTTCCTCGCGCGTGTTCGCCACGAACCAGACATCCACCGGCGGGCGATACTGCGCGGCCTGCCACAGCCGGATCAGCCCCAGCAGCGCGGCGACGCCCAGGCTGTTGTCCCCAATGCCCGGCCCGAACACGCACCCATCGTCACGCCGGACGGTCAGATCGGTTTCGGCGGGGAAAACCGTGTCGGTGTGCGCGCAGACCAGCAAGGCCGGGGCCGCTGGATCGGCGCCTGGAAAGCGTCCGTAGACGTTGTCGAGCGCATCTTGCGACACGTCAAGCAGACGCGCCGCCTCGAACCGCTCCACAACATACGCTGCGCGTTGCGCTTCGTGGAAGGTCGGCGCGGGGATCTGCTGGACCGCGATCGCGTCGGTGAGCAGGCTCTCGGTGTCGAGCGCCGCGTACAGCGCCGCGCCGAGTGGGGAATTCGCGAGCGCCTTTATCGCAGTGAGTGCGTGCGTCATCAGATGTTCTCGGGTGCTTTCACTGGGTCACGAACTGTGCAAAGTCCCGAATGTCGCGCTGGGACAGCTCGTGTTCTCCCAGCGCCAGGATCAAGTCGAGCGGCAGCGTGATGTGCTCAATCCCGGCGGCCAGCGCGACGATCACATCCTCAACCGACTTGAAGCTGGCGGCAAGCACCTGCGTCTGGCTGCCGCGCACGACGTCGATGATCTGCCCAATGACTTCAAGCGTGTTGGGCATTTGCTGCTTCATGCGGTTGTAGTACGGGATAGCGAAGCTGGCGCGCACCTGCGCCGCGAGGAACGCCTGCGCCGGACTGTAAACGGCCGTCATGGCGCACTCGATCCCGGCCGGGATCAGACGCGCCGCCATCTTAAAATTTTCGGTGGTGGCGGGCACTTTGAGTAACACTTTGTCCGGGCGGATCTTGTACGCGGCCCACGCCTCGTCGGTGCGCGCCTCGACCGTCTCGGCGGTAAGCTGGTAAAAGACGTGTCCCTCGACGATCTCGGTCAGCTCGGCCAACACGTCCAGCCCTGGCCGCCCGGTCTGAGCGATCAGCTTCGGGTTCGTGGTGACGCCTGCGATAAATCCCAGCTCTTGCGCGCGGCGCGCCTCGTCTGGATTGGCGGAATCGAGATAAATCCCCATTATTAGCTCCTTCCTGGCTCCGTCACGGCGCACAGCCGTGATGCTCTCGATTATGCCGTAAGGTTGCATTTCGCGCTGGAAAAGCGTGCGTTTCGGCTGCGCGGATGCGCAAAATTCCCACACCCCGGCGCGATGTGGGATTTGCGTGGGAAAATTCCATGTGCCGAGTGTTAAGGCGTTTTTGCCAAGCATAGAGAAAAATAAACGCGCTTTAGAAAACCGTGAGTCCAAAATATGGGGGCTGATCGCAGGCTTGACCCCCACTGCTTCGGGTCGTGAAAATGGGTGCAGAGTGCCGCCCCTGCCCGCCGTTGGCTTGTGAGGGAATTCTGCGATTTTGTGGGTTTGGCTTGTCTGTTTTTCAACTGGCACTATAATGGCATGCAGCGAACGTTAAAACGCACGAAGGGGGCCGTGGCGCTCGCGAACTCTGTTCCGCGCGAGGCACGGAAAGACGCGAACGAGGGGGACACATGAGGGCGACGAGTGTCTTGTTAGTTGAGAGCGCTCGCACGAATGGTGTGTCATTCGCTAGCGCCCTGAAACGCAAGTATCAGGTTCGTGTTGCACATACCGGCAAGCAGGCGCTTGCCATGATCAAAACCAGCCGCCCCGATGTGGTCGTCCTCGACGCGGCGTCGATGCGAACGTCCGGCAATCGTATTGTGGATCGGATGCGCGCGCTGCACGGCGAACTGCCAATCATCCACATTCGCCCGGAAGGCAGCGGATCCGGCGAAAGCGCCGCCGACGTGTTGCTGACTCCGCCGTTTACGTCCCGCAAGCTGATCAACCGGATCGAGCGCTTTTCGGCTGCGACGCACGGCTACCGGCTGGAAGTCGGTCCGTTCTGCCTTAACCCGGAGCAGCAAACGCTCACTACACCTACCACCGAAAAGAAACTGACGCCCAAGCTCGTCGCGCTGATGGAATTATTCATGCAGAATCCGAACGTCACGCTTCAGCGGCGCGAGATTATGAAGTCGATCTGGAATACTGATTACATGGGCGACACGCGCACGCTAGACGTGCACATCCGCTGGATTCGCAAAGTGGTCGAGCCGGACCCCCGCAAGCCGCAATATATCCTTACCGTGCGCGGGGTGGGCTATCGCTTCCAACTGCCGGACGCGACGCAGAACGGCAAGTAGCTTCACAGCCAACGACAGCAAAAAAACAGCCGAAAATCAGCAAGGGTCAGCCCTTGCTGTTTTTTGCTGCAACTTTGCGGCTCTCAGTACCCAAACACAAAAAGGCATCCGCATGAAGGGATGCCTTTGCTTGTCGTAATATGCAGGTCAGTCGCAGATGACAGGGTTACTGCTGTTTCTGCTGCGCCTCGAGCGCGGCCAGCCGCTTCATCAGACGGCTCTTGCGGCGCGCGGCGTTGTTCTTGTGCAGAACGCCCTTGTTCGCCGCCTTGTCCAGCACGCGAATCGCCTCAATCGTCGCCTTACGCGCCTCTTCGAGGTCGCCCGCCTGGATTGCCGCGTTCGCCTGCTTGGCTTCGGTGCGGGTACGCGACCGCCACATGCGGTTCCGCAAACGCTTCTTTTCGTTGCTGCGAATACGCTTCAGAGCAGACTTGTGATTAGCCAACGGGTATTCTCCAGGTATCCATCATCTTCAGACTGACAAGCGACTGCATTCTACCAAAGCGACCAGGGTTTGTCTAGACCGCTTACGGCGAAAACTTGGCACGCGCTCGCCCAACGAGCGACTGAGTAGTAGGGCAGGTGAGATTCGAACTCACACGAGGTTCCCCTCAGCGGATTTTAAGTCCGCGGCGTCTACCGTTCCGCCACTGCCCCGTGATCGGTTCCCTCGCGGGCGATGTTCAGTGTAGCACGCGAGAAAACCGTCGTCAATGCGCGGATGAGGTTTCTGCGCCCTGACCGCGCTCTCTCAGGTGCGGGAAGAGCAGCACCTCGCGGATCGTGCTCTTGTTGGTCAGCA
>Ga0134103_1001767_pt1 | contig 18802 bp, 18 predicted proteins | sample 14_taG_2_FD_94445 | JGI IMG/M metagenome (GOLD analysis project Ga0134103, IMG submission 94445) | Switchgrass degrading microbial communities from high solid loading bioreactors in New Hampshire, USA - 14_58_20_212_A1 metaG | ecosystem: Engineered > Bioreactor > Semi-continuous > Anaerobic >...
AACCATTGCGACTGTTGATGCTGATGGTTTGATTACAGCGATTAAGGCAGGAACTGTTACAATTACTGTTCGTGATGAAGACAGTGAATTCGTTGAAACAATTGAACTCACAGTAGTTGATAATACTAATCCAGAATTCATTAGTGCTGAACCTGCTGAAGGTGAAATCGTCATTAAATATGGTGAATCATTCAAGTTCATCGTATCAGCGTTTGATAAGAACCTCTACGAGTTAGAAATTGATCATTCATTAGAAGATATCTTACCTGAGTTCTCAGTATATGCTGATGAAGATAATCCATACGGTTCATTAGAAGATAAAGCTAAGTTTGAATCCTATGGTGTAACTGTAACTTACGATGCTGATACACAAACTTGGACAATCGACTTTGGTGCTGAAATAACTGCTAATTTCTTCTTAGCTGCTCAACAAGTCAGATTCTTCATTGTCATCCATGATATCTATGGTAATACATGGGGTACAATGTATGGAACAACTCCAGAAAATACCTTCGTATATGACTTTATCAGTTATGATGATTATGTATTACGGGCAATCAAAGCTGCTGAAGACTATGAAGCAATGCGTGATGCTATCGCATTATGTGAAGAACTCAGCACGGACTTTGCTGACTTATTAGATCAGTTCGCTGAACTTCCAGAAGATGGCAGCAATCAACAAGCAATCATCCAATTACTCATCGATTACGATGCATTACTTGGCTTTGATACACTCGATGAAGTATATGATGTGTTTGAACTAGCAATCAATTATGAAACTAGTAAGTATTCCTTAATTGAAGAAGTTAATGCTGCTCATTCTGCTGATGATGTCAATGAAGCACTATTATTATGGACAGACTTAGTGAATGAGTATAACGAAGAAGTCATCGCACTAGGCTTATATCCTGAATTAGAAGATTCTGACTTCACATTAGCAATTAGTGAATTATGGGATCTCATTGACATGGAATTTTTTGATAAAGTTGAAAGAGTAGCAGAAAAATTATTCAACTATCGTGAAGAATTATACAATGGTGCTTACGCAGATGAAGAAGAATTTGCTGAAGCATTATTAAGAGCAATGTATGACTTAGATGATCCATTATTAGTAAGTGTAACACCTGCTGAAGGTTTGATTACTATTAAAGATGATTCATTCAAATTAGTCATCGTTGCAAACGATAAGACATTATATGAATTAGAAGTAGACCATTCATTACAAGGTATCTTACCAGAATTCTCAGTATACGCAAGCGTAGATAATCCATATGGTTCTGAAGAAGCTAGAGATCAATTCTTAGCTTATGGTGTAATCGTAACATACGATGCAGATACACAAACCTGGACTATCGACTTTGGTATGGATGTCACTAGAGTGTTCATTGAAGCTGGCACTGTAACCTTCTACTTCGTATTAGTAGACGAACAAGGTTATACTTGGGGCTCAATGTACACACCTACACCAGACAACACCTTCGTATATGAATTCGAAGACTACTATGAAAAAGCATTGAACGCAATTAAGAGTGCTGAAACAACTAATGGAATGTTAAATGCTTTAACTACTTACCAAGACGCTGTTAACATTTCTGAAGAAGCATGGGATCTCTTCAATGAGTTACCAGATCCAAGTGATTATCGTGCAAATGTATTACATCATATTATAGTATTATCTCAGTATGATTTACTTGGCTCACTTGAAGATGTAAAAGCTGCATTCGAATTCATGGCTGAAAAAGAATACTACAAATACATGACTACAGTATTATTGAATAATGCGACAGATGAAGAAACAGTATTTGATATCATCAATGAAAGATTCCCTGTATTATTCGCATATCGTCAAGAATTACTCAACCTTGGTACCTATCCAGACCTTGTAGATGATACATATACAGAAGTAGTAACTGAAATCAATGTTATCATTGATGCTAATAATATTGACAAACTAACTAAGATTAGTGCTAAGTTATTAGAATTTGCTCCATTCACCGATATTTACGACGTCATGGATGCATTAGCATCAATCTTGATTAGTGACTTATATAATCCAGAATTAGTCGGTGTTGAAGTAGTTGAACCAATTGAACATGACAATGATTTTGTCCTTGTCAAAGATAAGTTCGTCTGGATTATTAAAGCAAGCGATCAAACATTATTCAAACTCGAAGTAGACCATTCATTCGAAGGAACATTACCAGAATTCTCAGTATACGCAAGTGAAGATAATCCATATGGTTCATTAGAAGCTAAAGCTGAGTTTGAAGCATTCGGTGTAACAGTCACTTATGATGCTGATACTCAAACTTGGACAATTGACTTCGGTACAACTGTAACAGCAATGCTCTTAGATGCTGGCCAAGTTACATTCTACATTGTGCTCTATGATGAACAAGGCTATACTTGGGGTTCAATGTATAACGTCACACCAGAAAATACGTTCACATATGTACTAAAAGACTACTATGAATATGCTTATGAACAAATTATGGCTACAACAACAGCTGAAGCATTAGTTGCTGAAATTCTCAAATTCCAAGATGCTGTAAACTTAGATCCAGCACTTGTTGAAGCTTACGAAGAATTTAGCAATACAAGTAAAACTGATGTCGCAACAGTTATTCATGCATACAAATTAGCTAACTACTTGAATAGCCTTGGTGATATTAAGTACTACTTCGAACTCTTAGTAACGAATAGGCTATAATATACGTTGAATAAATAAATATAAAAGGGATTAAGTTTTACGCTTAATCCCTTTTATTTTATCGTTATTTCATCATTTAATAATATATCAAAGTACTTGATCAATTCTTCCTTTGATTCTGCTTGTGGTGAAATTAACCAGTTTAAGCATATCATAGTAATGCTTCCACTAAAGTAATTGATGAGAAAACTTTTTGGTATGGCATTTTCATAACTGGTATTTTCGAAGTTTGACATAAGATTTACTAAACTACGTTTAATTGTTGACATCAAGAATTCAGCAGCTTTTTCAAAACTATTTTGATTGAGGATGAGAAGGATTTTAGCCTTGTGTTCTTCTATAAAATCTAACACTTTTCCTATAATATACAAGTATAAATCTTTTATAGAGTTGAAATGTTCTTTATCATATGTTGAGAGGAAAAGATCTTCTTTTATTTCCTCAATCGCATAATCAAGTAAATGTTCTTTACTCTCAAAGTGATTGTAAAAAGTGGCACGATGAACCATGGCATTGTCACAAATATCGACTACAGTAATTTTATCAAAGGGGGAGGTTTCTAATAATTCAAATAACGATCTCGCTAGTAGTTTTCGCGTTCGTAAAACGCGCAAATCTTCTTTGTAGTTATCTTTCATAGTTATGCTCCTTTATAGACTATTTATAATTTATGTACATATATATAAACAAATTAAATAGATTGTTTATGTAAACCCGATTGCATTCTCTCCTATTCTAGCATATAATATATCATGTGTCAATAATATATACAAATGTCTATCTACAGGAGGTCAAGATGATTAAGATTGAAGTAGAGCACTTCACAAAAGATTATGGTTTTGGTCGAGGTGTCTTTGATATCTCTTTTCAAATACATGAAGGTGAAGTGTATGGATTCTTAGGGCCTAATGGGGCAGGTAAATCAACGACCATTAGACATTTGTTAGGTTTTAGTAAGCCAGATAAAGGTCATACACGGATTCTTGGGATGGAAACTTTTACAAACTATGATAAATTTATGGATAAAATAGGTTATTTACCAGGAGAAATAGCATTACCAGAAGGCCTAACAGGTTATGAATTCATCGAAATGATAAAAGAACTAAAGAGAGTTAAAGATGATAAATATATTAAATATTTATGTGATTTATTTGAAGTCGATCCAACTGGAGAAACTAAACGCATGAGTTTAGGAATGAAACGAAAATTAGCGATTGTCGCAGCTTTTATGAACGATCCAGAAATCTTAATATTAGATGAGCCCACAAGTGGCTTGGATTTAAAGATGCAGCAAGTTTTTATCGATTTTATTAAAGAAGAAAAAGAACGTGGCAAAACTATCCTGCTGTCTAGTCATATTTTTAGCGAAGTCGACGCAACATGTGATCGCATTGCGATTATTAAAGATGGCAAAATTGTCGCGGAATTTTATGCGACGGATTTGAAACATAGTAAGAATAAGAATTATGAAGTCGAGTTTTCTAGTTTAGACGATTTGCATGTTTTTCGTAATCTATATGAGAAAAGTGATAAATTTACCATTATTAATCAAGAAGATAATCATTTATTAATAAATGTTAATGATGAGAATATTAATTATCTCATCAAAGCTTTGTCGCATGTCCATTTTCGTAGTTTTAGTCAATTAAAAGAAACACTTGAGGATTATTTCATGAAGTACTATAAAGAGGACCGCGACTTTGGAGGTGCCATCCAATGGAAAAAGTCATAGAAATCAAAGATGTAACGAAAGACTTTAGAAATGGACGGGGTATATTTGACATAGATTTATCTATTTATAAGGGGGAAATGTTAGGGTTTATCGGTCCGAATGGTGCGGGAAAAACTACAACCATTCGGACAATTATGGGGTTTATTAAACCTGATAAAGGAAGTATTACTGTAAAAGGTATGGATGCATGGAAAGATAGTGCTAGGATTAAGCAATTTGTAGGCTATGTACCAGGTGAAATTGGGTTCCCTGATTATAAGAGCGGTACTGATTTTCTCAAAGCTATCGCTGAATTTAAAGGTGTAAAAGATTTAAGTTATGCCAATTATTTGATTGAGAAATTGCAACTTGACCCTAGTGCTAATTTAAAGCGTATGAGTAAAGGAATGAAACAAAAAACCGCGATTGTGGCGAGTTTATTAGCGGATAATGATATTATTATCTTAGATGAGCCAACTACTGGATTAGATCCCTTAATGCGGGTGAGTTTCTTAGATATTATTAAAGCGGAAAAGGCTAAAGGAAAAACGATTTTCATGAGTAGCCATGTTTATGAAGAGTTAGAGAAAACGTGTGATCGCGTGGCGCTAATAAACAATGGAAGAATTGTTGATGTTGTTAAGTTAGATGATATTAAGAATCGTAAGGTCACTGATTTTAAAATTGAGTTTACTAATCGAGATGACTATTTAAACTTTAAAAGATTAAACTATCAAATAATTCGTGACCAGGAAACATATAACCAAGTGACAATAACTATCGAGAAAGATAGGATTAAGATGTTGTTTAATGACTTAACTAATTATCAAGTTAAGTTTATAGCGGAGATTAAATACACCCTTGAACGACACTTCAATGAGTTAATCAGAAGAGGTGAGGTAATATGATTAGTAAACCGCTATATAAACAATCCGCCAAAGCAAACTTAGGTACATGGGTATTCGTTACAGCCATCAACTGCATCATGTTAGCAATTATCATTATTGTCTTAGGTAGATTAAGTGTGAGTGAAATACGTGATTCGATGGCTGATATGTTCATTCAAGATGCAATTGAATCAAACATCGAACAAAAGTCGATGGAGTACTATAAAACGCTAATCAATTATGAAGAAAACTTTAATAATTTATATGATTTGTTAAATGTGCGCTTAAATACTTTAGAGAAAAACGATATCATTAACACTTACAAGAATCTTCTTCAACAAGGATATACTGATGAAGAAGCACGACAAGTTTTAACAAACACTCAACCTGCTGAATATCAATTAGCGATAAATACTTTTCTAAACTATTATCTTGTTCAAGGTGAAGATTACTCAAGAGAGAAAGTTTCAGAGTATATTTTAAATCTCATAGCAGAAGAATTATACAAACAAGTGCTAGAAACCGATGGTGAAGAAGCTGCTCAAACCGCAAAAGTGTTTATTTCCGTGGCAATAAATGCTTATGTAAGTTCGGGTTCGACTAATGTTACGGAGTTTGCGACAAATTATATTCCCAGCGTTTTACAAGATGTTTTCCATGAACAAAGCTTTACAAATAAAAATAAAACGATTAATGTATCAGACTATTTTACTAAGGCAAGAATTTATGAATTATCCTATAGCGCTATTGTATCTTTCAGAGCAGAGTTAGAAGTTAAAGAAAATCAACTACGAGAAAAATATCCTGAATATACAGATGAGCAAATACAAAGTGAATTAGAAAAGCAAGTTACTAGTATTATTCAAGAACGTAGTAAAACATTACTAGATAGCTTGCCCAAAAAAGTATCAGAAGCATTAACCGAACTTGGTGATATGGAGGTAAGCACTTTAGTTATTGGTACCATTTTCTACCGAATATCTGGACTACTATTACCAATCATTTTCGTGATAATGACCGCAAATAACCTCATCGCTGGGCAAGTAGATTCTGGTGCCATGGCCTTTGTTTTATCAACACCAACCAAACGTCGTAAAGTCACTATTACCCAAATGAGTTATCTAATTAGCGCTTTACTAGTAATGTACATCCTAATGACATTAACAAGTATAATAAGCCTATCCATTGTGAAAGATGCGATCAAGATAACTTATATGCAACTCTTAAAGCTTAATCTATCTGCATTTATCACAATGTTGGCAATATCCGGAATTTGCTTCTTATCTAGTTGTTGGTTTAATCGTAGTAAGTATGCGATGAGTATTGGAGGTGGACTCACGATGTTCTTCTTAGTAGCGACGATTTTAGGACTATTTGGTTCACCAGTCATTCCTAGCGCAATTAGAATTGAAGCAATGCGTTACTTCAACTATGTATCAATTATTACCTTATTCGATACTAACAGCATTATCGAAGGCACCAATAATTATCTTTGGAAACTTCTTATCCTCCTATTTATTGGATTAATTACATACATAATTGGTATCAAACGTTTCAATGAAAAAGATCTCCCCTTATAAAATAATAAGTGGTTTTATACCACTTATTTTTACTTAAAAGAGATTTAAATTTACAATATTATTAGTTAGTTAACTATCATGTTAAAATTGTGAAAATAAATACTGATTATTATTGCTTAAGGGTGATAATGTTTGGTATACTATATTAAATGATTAGTATAATATTAATTGTCATAGATTAATAATATTTGAATAAACGGGGGAATAAAATGGTTGAAAAGTATATTGTTGAACCTAACACACATTTAGATGTAAGTGTTAATGGATATTACCATCAATATTTTATTGGTTTTAATCGGCCGGGTAATCCAGATTTTATTAATATCTTAAAGAATGATAATAATAGTTATTCTTTACCAGAATTAATTGAAGCTCAAAATAAAGTAGTGGACATTGTGATTGAGGATTTACCATTAGTAAAAGAAGAAGAACAGTTGGAAAACTGTTTAGTAGTAATTGTACCTAGAGCTAAAACGTTAGAATCATATAATCCTGAACAATTAATGTTTAAAGAAGCAATTAAAATTGCTCTTTCTAAACTTGATGGTTTTGAAGATGGTACGGATTGTATAGTTAGAATTAAAGATTCCCAAACTACGCATATATTACCCGGATACAGTATGCATGTTGTCTTCCCTGGTTTAACGTTAAATACGTGTCAAATCGATGAAGAAAAAATCAAAGGCAGAGAAGTTATCTTAATCGATGACCTTTATACTAAAAACATTAACATGCATGAAGACTGCATCCAAGCTTTATTAAGTTTAGGAGCTAAGCGAGTCGTATTATATACAATTGGTTATTCTAAAGATGATAAATATGATCTTTATAAATCACGCTATTAAGAATATCTAATAAGTGTATTTCATAAATGGGTTTGACACAAATCAAACTCATTTATTATTTATGTGATATAAAAATATTTGAGTAAATATTATATATATGTTAATATTATGATGATTGAATGTAAACATTTAGGAAAGAGATGAAAAAAGAATGGATCGAAGTAAGCAATTTTGGCTTAGATTTTACTTACCTATAACAATATCAATTATTATTATCATCATCGCATCCTTTACAAATAATCAAGTTGATTCACCTTCAAATGATCTCATCACTGACTTTAACATTTTTGGCAAGGTAAGTATAATTAGTTTATTGGTCTGTCATACCATATTGTTTTTATATAATATATTTAAGAAATATCAAAATAAAGTTTACAATATCGCTGGTTATATATGCTTTACCCTTTATTTTGCGTTAGCTCTTTCTGCATATATCAATAAAGGTATAGTTGAAATGATTATTATTATCTATACTTTTAGTGCACTCTATGTAGTCGCATTATTATTAGATGTATTTGTTAATGTACTACTTAAAAGTAAAACGATGAAAACTGATATTCAAAGTATTGTAGAAATAGACAAATCTAAACCTAAGAACTTACCTAAAGGTTGGTTGATTAGAAGAGACGTGTATATTGTTCAAGGTGCATTTGTTTTAATGTTGTTTGGATTGTTTTTCGTGCCAGTTGTACAGTTTAAATTCTTGTATATTATAATATTAATTGGCATTTTCCTCGCTGTAATGTTTGGTTTATCATACAAACAACAAAACTTAATTTCAAAATATTTAAAAGAATATGCTGATACTTTAGATTTAGATGAATTAAGGAAAAAGTTTGAATTTTTAAAAGAAAATCATTTACATCCAGAAACAATCAGTAAAATCGATTTATTGTATATTGATGTATTAATGAATCACGATTTTCAAAAAGCGGAAACGATGTTTAAGAATATTAATCCTAATGATCCTGACATTGATAAGTTAATCTATAAACTAGTCGAAATTGATTATCATGCTTGTTATGAAGACTATGATATATGCATTAATCTAATTAATGAATTATTTTCTAATAAAGTCTATAAGTTTACCTTGCATAATCTACATAGTAAACTACTTTATTATCAAATGATGAAGAACAACAATCCTGATATTAGAGTGTTAAATGCTTTTCCGTTAGACAATCAGCATAAAATAAATACGCTTATTAATAAAATGATTCATGCTGAGTACTATTATTTAAATAAAGAGTATGATAAAGCAGCGGAATTATTAGAAGATATTATCAATGATAATCACCCCTTAGAGACATTAAGAAATGAGGCTAAAAAATATCTCACAACTATTCTTTAATAGTTGTGAGATATTTTTCTTAAGACTTATATTTTATTATTTATAGTTTAATAATTATAATATGTGAAAAAGATAATTTTCTGTGAATTTATCATTAAAATAGTTTACTTATTAAATAAAGAGAGTATAATTTTTTTTGGTAGCTATACAAGGAGATGACATAAAAATGGATGTATATGAACTATTGTTATATCTAGCGATTATTCTATCTATTGGTTATTTTTTAGGTAAACTTGCTGAAGTAATTAGAATCCCAGAGATTACCGGTTATATCGTAGCGGGAGTATTATTAGGACCATCCGTATTAAATATCGTTAGTGATGAAGTATTGCGTAATTTTAACGTTATTTCAAATGTCGTATTAGGAATTATCGCTTATCAAATTGGGACAGAATTATGGATTCCGAAGTTTAAGAAAACGGGCAAGCAAATTATGATTATAACTTGTATTCAAGCCATAATCACCGCACTTGTAGTATTCTTAGGGGTCTGGTTAATCGATCAAAGATTATGGTTAGCTCTTGCCTTATCATCGATTGCGATTGCGACAGCACCAGCACCGATAATGGTTATCGTGAAGAAGATTAGAGCGAAAGGACCAGTAACTGATGTTGTCGTTCCACTTGTTGGTATTGATGATATCTTTGGGGTCATCATTTTTGGATTATTCGCAAGTATCGCTGTTAGTTTGATTAGTGGACAAAGTTTGAATATTCACACTGCCTTAATAGATCCTTTAATTGAGGTAATATTATCAATAGGTATTGGATTAGTTTTGGGATTAATATTAGTCGCAGCACATCGGTTTGGTATTAATTACTTAAAGAAAAAGGAACGCTATGTGGCATATCTATCATTAGAACTTTCACTAATATTCTTATCAGTATGGATTGCTCATAAGTATAACTTATCAATGATTTTGATTCCGATGACTATTGGGATGACTTTCACTAACTTTATTAGTAAAGAACCCTTTGATATTCAAGCAGCAGCTTTAAGTAACTTTAGTGGACCACTAATCATCCTGTTCTTCACGATTGCAGGGGTTGAATTATCGCTTAAGGTATTAATAGAAGCGGGAATCATTGCGGTCTTCTATATTCTATTTAGATGTATAGGAAAGATTATTGGCGCATATATTGGTGCCGTAGTTGCGAAAGCTCCCGATAAAGTTAAGAAATATACGGGTATCTGCTTACTCCCACAGGGTGGGGTAGCGATTGGGATGTTAGTTGCTATTAGCACTATGTTCCCTGAAAATGAAGCGAAACTCGTACAAACTATCGTGTTAGCTGGGATCTTAATCTTTGAGTTATTTGGTCCTGTTATCTTTAAGAAGACACTAGAAAAGATTGGCGAATCACGGGAAAATTTAGAAACAGTCTAAAAAATACTTGGATTTTACCAAGTATTTTTTTTATTAAATGTTCTATTAGTTGTTTTTTATGGTATATTTAATATAGTGTTAAGTATATGTTTTAAGAAGTGGTGATAAATGGAAAAGAAAGAACTTCTAAAAAACATGATAAATAGTAGTGAATATATCGTCTTTATGACGGGAGCGGGAATATCTGTACCATCTGGTATTCCTGATTTTCGTAGTGCCAGTGGTCTTTATTCCGAAACGATATATAATGTGAGTCCTGAAACCATTCTTTCACACACTTATTTTATGAGGTATCCCGAAAAATTTTATGATTATTATCGCAATAAAATGTTGTATTTAGATGCAGAACCTAATATTGCTCATCAAACTATCGCCAAGATGAAAAACGTCAAAGCGGTAATTACACAAAACATCGATGGACTCCACCAAAAGGCTGGAAGTCCAGTAGTTATTGAGTTACATGGTAGCGTGCATAGAAATTATTGTATGAAATGTGGTAAGTTTTATCCTGTTGAAACCATTGCTTATAACGAAGGGGTACCAAAATGTGAGTGTGGCGGTATTATTAAACCTGGTGTCGTGTTATATGAGGAGTTACTTGATGAAAAGGCAATTAGTGATGCGATTTATCATATTAGAAATGCTGATTTATTAATTGTGGTAGGGACATCGCTATTAGTTAATCCCGCTGCGAGTTTGATTTATTACTTTAAAGGGGAAAATTTAGTCATCATTAATAAGAGTCCAACTCCCTATGATGATTACGCGAAATTAATAATAAGAGATAATTTAGAGACAGTATTAACAGACGATTTATTATAATTAGATAGGTAGGTAAGGTTATGAAGTTTGTATCATGGAATGTGAATGGGCTACGTGCCTGTTTGAAGAAGGGTTTTCTTGATTTCTTTAATGCGCAAGATGCGGATATCTTCGCGATTCAAGAAACGAAGATGCAAGAATCCCAAAAAGATTTCCATTTTCCTGGGTATTTTGAGTATTGGAACTCAGCAGATAAATTAGGTTACTCTGGTACTTTAATTCTCACCAAGAAAGAGCCATTAAATGTTCACTATGGTTTACTAGATGGCAAATATAATGATGAAGGGCGAGCTATTACCTTAGAATATGATAATTTTTATTTTGTGACTTTATACTCACCAAACGCCCAAAGAGGCTTAACTCGCTTAGATTATCGTGTTGAATATGAAGCCCATTTACGGGAATATTTACACTATTTAGATCAATACAAGCCAGTTATTGTTTGTGGTGATATGAATGTTGCCCATCGCGAAATCGATTTAAAGAATCCCAAAGAAAATGAGCGCAATGCTGGTTATACGATTGAAGAAAGAACGGAGTTTACAAAGTTACTACAAACTGGATTTATCGACACTTTCCGCTACTTATATCCAAATACAATTAAGTATACTTGGTGGAGTTATATGTTTAATGCTCGGGCTAAGAATATCGGATGGAGAATTGACTATTTTCTCATTTCTGAACGTTTGAAAGACAGGTTAGTAGATAGTCTAATTTTTGATGAAGTATTAGGAAGTGATCATTGTCCAGTTGGATTAATCATCGAGTTGTAAATCGGCTATTTTAATGAAAACGCTTTTATGTTAAAATAAGGGATGAGGTGAAGATGATGCGAATCAAAGAACATCCGATACTTGATTTCTCGAAAGAACGGAAAATTATTCGCTTTACTTTCAATGGTCAAGAAGTTTATGGGTATGAGGGAGACACTATCGCCTCGGCATTAAGTGCTTTAGGAGTTAAAGAGTTTTCCGTAAGCATTAAGCACAAAAGGCCAAGAGGCTTTTATTGTGCGATTGGGAATTGTTCGAGTTGTCACATGATTGTCGATGGTGTACCTAATGTCAAAACATGTATCACATTATTAAAGGAAGGAATGAAAGTCGAAACACAAACGAATAAGGGGGAACTGTATGATCTTAAATAGGGATTTGGTCATCATCGGTGCAGGACCTAGCGGTTTATGTGCCGCCAAGATGGCAGCTGAAGCAGGCCAAAAAGTGTTGCTTATCGATCGAAATCCCCAATTAGGTGGGCAATTAATTAAGCAAACGCATATGTTTTTTGGTAGTGAAAAACAATATGCGAAAACGAGGGGTTTTGATATTGCGAAGAAACTCATCGATGATGTTAAGAAATATCCTGATTTAGTAGAAATTTGGGATAATTCTACTGTTGTTGGGTTATATTCAGATAAAGTTTTAACAGTGTTAACAGGAGAAACTTATCGAAAAGTACAAGCGAAGGCTATCATTGTCGCTACAGGAGCGAGTGAAAAAGTTTTAGCGTTTGAAAATAACGATTTACCAGGAATTTATGGTGCCGGTGCTGTGCAAACATTAATGAATGTTTACGGCGTAAAACCAGGCGAAAAAATCGTCATGGTCGGTAGTGGTAATATCGGTTTAATCGTTAGTTATCAGTTGATGCAAGCGGGAGTTAAGGTACTTGCGGTGATTGAAGCCGCAAAAGTTATCGGCGGTTATAAAGTACATGCTTCGAAATTACGTCGCTTAGGTGTAGATATTATTACTTCATGTACGATAAAAAAAGCGATTGGTAAAGATAAAGTTGAAAAAATCGTTACAGTAAGGCTAAACGAAAAATGGGAAGAAATTCCAGGTACTGAAAAAGAATATGAAGTTGATGCGGTATGTATAGCAGTTGGTTTAAGTCCATTGACTAATCTTCTTGCGATGATTGGTTGCGAATTAAAGTATGTTGGAGAATTAGGGGGATTAGTACCAGTACTTTCAAAAGATTATGAGACCACTATTGAAGGAGTCTATGCCTGTGGAGATGCAAGTGGTATTGAAGAAGCATCAAGTGCGATGGTAGAAGGTTATATAACGGGACTTGCTGCTGCTAAAAAACTCGGTAAAGTGCATCCACAATATGATGAATTGATGGTAGATTTACGCAAACAATTAGACATATTACGTAGTGGACCTTTTGGCGAAAAGATTAGAAAGGGTCTGGCTAAATTAGAAGGGGTGAAAGAGGTATGTTAAATCAATACGGTTATCCCTCCCCTGAGCAAGTAAAGTCAAAGTTTCCTAGTCTTGAGATATTAGTTAAACCAAAAGCGATTGTTGAATGTTATGAGAAGATTCCTTGTAATCCCTGTAGCACAAGTTGTCCATTTAAAGCCATTACAATTGGTGAAGATATCAATAATACTCCCGTGGTAGATTTCGATAAATGTACTGGTTGTGGTATTTGCGTTTATAGTTGTCCAGGACTTGCGATTACGGTTTGTGAAGTATTAGAAGATAAAGTCCGTTTCAAGATTCCTTATGAGTTTTTACCCATACCTAAACAGGGAGAACTTTGGCATGCGGTAAATCGGAAGGGTGAAGTAATTGGTGAAGCCTATATTGAAAAAGTTACCTTAACACCACGTCAAGATAAAACCCAATTAGTCCAAGTTTTAGTTGATAAAGAGTTATTATATGAGTTTGTTACGATAAGGAGTCAGGATTATGAGTAAGAAAGACATTATTATATGTCGGTGTGAGGATGTTACTTTAGAAGAAATTCACCAATTACTTGAACAAGGTTATACCAATATTGAAGAACTAAAGAGATTATTACGAGTAGGTATGGGTCCATGTCAAGGGACAACATGTATGCAGCTAATTCAACGGGAAGTAAGTAAGTTTTTAAATATTCCGATAGAAGAAGTGAAAACGCAAAAAGTACGTCCCTTAACGATGGGGGTAAAACTCAACGCCATAAAAGAGGGTGCTTGCGATGAAAGCTAGTTATGTGATTATTGGCGCTGGCATTAGTGGTTGTAGTATCGCTTATAATCTAGCGAAAAAAGGTGTTAAAGATATTATCGTTGTTGAAAAACATTATTTAACCGCTGGTGCGACAGGACGGTGTGGTGCTGGTGTCCGCCAACAATGGGGTACCGAAATGAATTGTCGTTTAGCAAAGGCCAGTATTGACTTTTTCTCCATCGCTAAGGATGAATTAGGTTATCAAGGGGATATTGAATTTAAACAAGAAGGGTATTTAATTGTTGCGGTAAATGAAGAAGAGGATAAGCAGTTTGCGAAGAATGTCATTTTACAAAACAGTTTAGGGATACCATCAAGAAAAATCACGAAAGAAGAAGCAAAGGAAATCGTACCGCACTTAAATACCGATGTTATTTTAAGTGCGACTTTCTGTCCAACTGATGGACATTTGAATCCCTTTACAATGACTGATGCTTATTATCAAGCTGCCAAGCGTTTAGGTGTAACCTTTTTATTTAGAGAAGAAGTTAAAAGTATTGTTGTGAAGAATGATAAAATTGAAAAAGTTATCACAACTAATCATGAAATCCATACAAGCAATGTGATTAATGCGGCGGGTGGCTATGCGAAAGAAATTGGTGATATGGTAAATGTTGCTATACCAGTGTATGCCGAACGCCATGAAATCTTAGTAACTGAGCCAGTTGAAAAAATCCAAGGGCCAATGGTCATGAGTTTTGGCATGAACATTTATTGTCAACAAGTTCCACATGGCAGTTTCTTGATGGGAAGAAGTAATCCATTTGAAAAACCTAGTCATAATATCGAATCAAGTTGGCAATTCCTTGATGAAATGGCCAAAACTGTTTGTACGCTACTTCCTCCCATTGGTAATTTACGTGTTATCAGACAATGGGCAGGTAGTTATAATATGAGTCCTGATAGACAACCAATCATAGGTACCACGGATTTACCAGGATTCTATGTAGCCTGTGGTTTTAGTGGGCATGGTTTTATGTTTGCGCCCATGACTGGCTTACTGTTATCAGAAATTATCTTAGGTGAACCGTTGACTATTGATATAACCGATTTACATATTGATCGGTTCAAAACTGCACGAGATATTGTGATCGAAAAATCAGTTGTATAGAAAGGGAGATGACAATGGCAATTTATCCTTACCAAACAGAACCATTAACGGATTTTAGTAAGGTGGAAAATCAAGAAAAGTACAAACAAGCTTTAGAAAAAGTGCGTAGTACTTTAGGGCAAACTTATCCATTAATTATTGGTGGTAAGAAGATTGAAACAGGTAAGGTTTTAGCTTCTTACAACCCAGCAAATTATAAAGAAGTTATTGGTTACATCCACCAAGCAGGTATCAAAGAAGCAGAAACCGCAATGGAAGTGGCACTAGAAACCTTTAAGACTTGGAGTAAAGTTAGTCCAAGCGTAAGAGCTGATATTTTATTTAAAGCAGCAGCGATTTTAAGAAGGAAAAGACATGAGTATAGTGCACTCATGACCTTAGAAGCAGGTAAACCATGGGTTGAGGCTGATGCAGATACAGCAGAAGCGATTGATTTCTTAGAATATTATGGTAGACAAATTTTAGAACTACAAAGAATTGATGATAAGGTTCAAAGTAGGAAGAACTTAGAAAGAAATGAATATCGTTATATTCCACTAGGTGTAGGTGCGATTATTACCCCTTGGAACTTCCCACTAGCCATTCTTACAGGTATGACTAGTGCAGCAGTGGTAAGTGGTAATACAGTACTTCTCAAACCATCATCTAACACTTTAGTTATCGCTTATAAATTTATGGAATTAATGAAAGAAGCAGGACTACCAGATGGGGTAATTAACTACATCCCTGGTAGAGGTAGTGAAATTGGTAACTTCATCGTTGAACATCCAAAGACCAGATTCATTTCCTTCACTGGTTCAAAAGACGTAGGTATTGAAATTTATGAACGCGCAAGTAAAGTTCAACCAGGACAAATCTGGTTGAAACGAGTAATTGCGGAAATGGGTGGAAAAGATGCTATCATCGTCGATGGTGAAGCTGATTTAGATCTTGCTGCTGATGCGATTGTGACCAGTGCCTTTGGCTTTAGTGGGCAAAAATGTAGTGCTTGTTCAAGAGTTATTCTCCATCAAGATGTTTATGATGAAGTAGTCAATAAAGTAGTAGAAAGAACGAAGAAGTTAAGAGTTGGAGATCCAAGTGAACTATCAACTAATATGGGACCAGTAATCGATGCATCAGCGTTTAATAAAATTAAAGAATATATTGAAATCGCCAAGACAGAAGGTAAAGTAGTCTTTGGTGGTGGTAGTGACGATAGTAAGGGATATTTTATTGAACCGACAATTGTGATTGATGTAAAACCAGATGCAAGAGTAATGCAGGAGGAAATCTTCGGACCAGTTGTTGCCTTCTGTAAAGTAAAAGACTTTGATGAAGCATTAGAGGTTGCGAATAATACTGAATATGGTCTAACAGGAGCTGTAATATCTAATAATCGCATGCATCTTGAAAAAGCGCGCGAAGAATTCCATGTAGGTAACCTATATCTCAACAGAAAATGTACTGGTGCGATTGTAGGTTATCAACCATTTGGTGGTTTTAATATGAGTGGCACAGATTCCAAAGCTGGTGGACCTGATTACTTAATACTTCATATGCAAGGGAAGTCTATTTGTGAACAATTCTAGAATGAAGTCTTTCCTTAAGTTTGCTAATATTGTTCTTATCATCTTTGGTATTTTCTGTGTCCTATATGGTTTTTCGTTAATAACGGAGTATTCAGTAGATTCATCATATGAAATGGCAAATAAAATTGGTGGAGGTTTTTCCTTACTATCTGGTTCAATAATCCTAGCAGTAGAAGCTTATATTGGTTTTAAGAAGTATAATAAGTAATTAATAACATACAAAAATAATCCCACACGATTTAAGTAGTCGTGTGGGATTATTTTTTGAATGTGATGAATAAAACAATTAAGGTAGCATAAATCGGTTATTTGCTTTTTATTTGTATTGTTATTGAAAAATATGTCAAATAATTATATTTTTAATGATATAATTAAATTAGTGGTTTTACATAAGTGATGCTTGAGAACTGGATATTTTTAAGGGGTTGCATGTAATGACTCAAATTAAAGATGACTTAACAATGAATATTTTAAATTTAATGCGAAAGAAAAGTAAAATTTGTAGAGTTATACCTAATCGAGATGATTTATTATTGCTTTTACATGGTATGTCCTTCTTCGTAGGCTATGAAGAAGCTATGTTTTGTAATGAATTTATGTTTGAAGTATCCCAATTGTTAATTAAATCAATTTTTTTGTACGAAGATGGATATTATGATTGTGCATATTATTCAGTTAGACAAGCATATGAGTTATTAAACACCATGCTTTATTTAGTAATAGAAGATTCTAATGTTAGATTAAAATGGTTAAAAAAAGATCGATTTGAATTAAATCATCGTATTACACAAAAACTAGAACAAAAATTAAATGCATATAAGGAAGTTAAAGATAAACTAGCAGATTATTTTGATCATCTTAAAGAACTTGTACAAAATGCTAATAAAATAATTCATAAACAAGGATATGATACATTCTATAGAGTCCAAGTATATTATCCTCAAAGCTATAATTACTCATTAGAAAAGGATGTGCAATTGTTTACTGAATTTTTAAAATATACTATTGGATACTACATAATTGTATACATTATTGTTGATCCAATATCATTAGCATTATCAGATGGAGAAGTAACTTTAAAAATACATTTTGATCCTTTAACAGAACCAGCATTTTATATAGATTACTTTAAGAACTATTTAAACAAACCTGACATTATTGATAAGATTAAGAAAACCGATTTTTATACAGAGTTTGTAACTCGATTTAATGATAAAGAAGAAATGAATCCTGCGGTATACTCAATTATTAAAGATGGATATGGGATTTAAGTAAACTAGATGATATAGAAAAACAAGTCATTTTTTAAACATATATCAAAAGTTAATGTTAATTATCCTTTTAAGTGGTATCAAAGTAGCTAAATTTCACTTTCATAACAGATTTCTTTATGACTTTACTTCATTAACGCAAAAGAATAAAGATGCAGATTTACATTCTATGAATTATGAAGAAGTAATTAACACTGAAAAAAGATTCAATTACAGAATAGGCAATGATTTATATCTAACAGTTATAAAAGCATTTGATGATATAATGATACTTGAACATTATCAAGAGTTTACATCAGATGAGATAAAAAAATTAAAATTCTATGAAGAGGTAACACAAAACATTACTATATATAGAAACAAAAAAATGTAATATATAAAAAATATTAATATAATAATATCAAAAAACTTAAATGTCATTAAAAAATGTGGATAGTGTAAAATATTTTGTGTAAATAGAAAAGGAAGTCATCCTGTGTTAAAATAAAATTTGGAAAAAAAACACTATAACACAGAAAGGATGACTTCCATGTATAATGATACTACAAGAT
>Ga0134103_1001781_pt1 | contig 18683 bp, 19 predicted proteins | sample 14_taG_2_FD_94445 | JGI IMG/M metagenome (GOLD analysis project Ga0134103, IMG submission 94445) | Switchgrass degrading microbial communities from high solid loading bioreactors in New Hampshire, USA - 14_58_20_212_A1 metaG | ecosystem: Engineered > Bioreactor > Semi-continuous > Anaerobic >...
ATCCGGGTTCAAAGCAGGATACAAAAGACAATCGCGGTACGGATGAAAGCGCCGCGGAGACGCGCGGCGAGCCCGATGATCAAACAGAAGAGAGCCATCGCGAAGAGATCGCGCAAAACAGCGTTTCACAGGAGCCGGAAGGCCGCCAACATCAATAAAGGAGGTATGAGGCGTGAATTTTGACGAGCTGATGCAATTTGTGAAAGACAGCGTCGAGATGATTGTGGACAAATCCGCCGAGCTCTACAAAGCCGCCGAAGAAAAAACGAAGAAAGTCGCGCGCACGACGAAACTGCAGACGGAAATCGCCGTTGAAAAGAGCACCCTTCGCCGCCTGTACCGGCAGATCGGCGAAAAATACTACAATCTCCACAGGGATGACCCCGAGGAAGCGCTCGCCACGCTCTGCAGCGACGTGACGGCGACCTTAAACCGCATCGCCGAAAAGCAGGAGGAGGTCGACCGTCTCAAGGAAGAGCTCTGCCCGGAGGACGACGAGGACGAGGACGACTACGATTTCGTCGTTGAAATCATCACCGAAGACCCCGACGAAAAGGAACCGGAGACGGACGAAGACGCCGTCTTCGAGGAGTCGGCCGTCGACGAGGACGCGGAAGAGGAAGCGCAAGACGACGACGAGGACGAATAAACAAAAAACCCCGCTTCAGGGCGGGGTTTTTCGCTTCCAGATGTTTCCGCTCCGGGCGGATTCGTAGTTTGACGGGCGTCTGGGCATACTATCGCCGTGTTGGGACGATTTGTCTGACCACAACGGCGGGCGCGGCGCCGCACGGCTATTGGTTTTTTTGTGCGGCGCGCGGGCGCCTTCAGGGCGTTTTGGTACTTTTCAATCACCTTTTTGAACAATTAAATGAAAATTGTAAAATTAATCACAATGCAATATTTACTAAACTGAAAGTAAATGTTAGAATTGTGACGGATTTGACCGGCAATTTCTGCACCTCTAAAAACGTATCAATTAGGCCTGCGGGCCTTAAATTGAAAGGAGAAACAGATGAAAGTCACGGATATTCTCAATCAGCGCATGGCATTTAGCTTTGAGGTTTTTCCTCCGAAGACTGACGACGGAATGGAAAAACTGTGCGGCAAAGGCGGCGTGCTGGAACAGCTCGTCTCCATGAAGCCCGACTACATTTCCTGCACCTACGGCGCCGGCGGCACGAACGTCGGCAAGAACCTCGAAGTTCTTGACCACATCAAGGCGCTCGGCACCATCGGCGTCACGCACTTCACCTGCGTTGGCAACACCAAGGAAGGCATCAAGCAGCAGCTCCAGACCTACCTCGACCACGGCATCGACCACATCCTCGCCCTCCGCGGCGACCTGCCGTTCGGCTGGACGGGCACTGGCGGCGACCTGCACTACGCCACCGAGCTCGTGAAGTTCATCCGCGACGAGTTTGGCGACAAGTTCACCATCGCCGTTGCCGGTTCGCCCGAAGGCCACATCGCCTGCCGCAGCATTGAGGCGGACATCTCCTTCCTCAAGCAGAAGCAGGACAACGGCGCCGACTATATCATGACTCAGCTGTGCTGGGATATGGACCAGTTCCGCTGGTGGATGGACGCCATCCGCGCTGCCGGCATCACCATGCCGGTCGACGTGGGCATCATGCCCGTTCTCGATGCCGCCGCGACCATCAACATGGCGCTCTCCCGCAACGGCTGCGTCATCCCGCGCAAGCTCGCCGAGATCATCTCCAAGTACTGGATCTTCCCGAACCCGTTCGCGCCGAACGAGTCCGAGGAGTCCATCGCCCAGAAGAAGCGCGACTTCAAGGAAGCCGGCATCGAGTACACCATCCGCCTCATCGACGAGTACCGCGTGTGCGGCATCCAGGGCATCCACCTCTACGCGCTCAACAAGTACGAAGATGTGGCTCGCATCGTAAAAGAGTCCGGCATCAAAGACATGGTGTAATATTGCTCGTACAAACGCGAGAGAAAATCTTATATTCTCAGGCCGTTAGCGCTTCGGCCAGTTATTAGGAGGGTCACACTTTGGAGTACAAGACAGATATTGAAATTGCCCAGGCTACAGAGCTTTCCCACATCAGAGAGATCGCCAAGACGGCCGGTATTGACGAGAAATACCTCGAGCAGTACGGCAACTATAAGGCGAAGGTTGACCTGAACATCTTCAACGAGCTGAAAGATAAGCCCAACGGCAAGCTCGTCCTCGTGACGGCCATCACGCCGACCTCGGCCGGCGAAGGCAAGACGACGACGACCGTCGGCCTCGGCGACGGCCTGCGCAAGATCGGCAAGAAGAGCATGATCGCCCTGCGCGAGCCCTCCCTCGGCCCGGTCTTCGGCGTCAAGGGCGGCGCCGCCGGCGGCGGTTACGCTCAGGTTGTCCCGATGGAGGACATCAACCTCCACTTCACGGGCGACATGCACGCCATCGGCGCGGCCAACAACCTGCTCGCCGCCATGCTCGACAACCACATCTTCCAGGGCAACGCGCTCGGCATCGACACGCGCCGCATTACCTGGCGCCGCTGCGTCGACATGAACGACCGCCAGCTCCGCAACATCGTCAACGGCCTCGGCGGCCGCACGGACGGCGTGCCGCGTGAGGACGGCTACGACATCACCGTCGCGTCCGAAATCATGGCTATCCTCTGCCTCGCTGCGGACATCATCGACCTCAAGGAGCGCCTCGGCCGCATCATCGTCGGCTACACGAGAGACGAAAAGCCCATCACCGCTGCCGACCTGAAGGCCCAGGGCGCCATGGCGGCTCTCCTCAAGGACGCCATTAAGCCGAACCTCGTCCAGACGCTCGAGCACACCCCGGCGTTCGTGCACGGCGGCCCGTTCGCGAACATCGCCCACGGCTGTAACAGCGTCATCGCCACGAAGCTCGCCCTGAAGCTGGCCGACTACGTCGTCACGGAAGCCGGCTTCGGCGCTGACCTCGGCGCTGAGAAGTTCCTCGACATCAAGTGCCGCATGGCCGGCCTCAAGCCCGACGCCGTTGTCATCGTCGCCACCGTCCGCGCCCTCAAGATGCACGGCGGCGTGCCGAAGACGGAGCTCGGCAAGGAGAACCTCGAGGCTCTCGAGAAGGGCCTGCCGAACCTCCTGCGCCATGTCGAGAACATCACGAAGGTCTTCAAGCTCCCGGCCGTCGTCGCCATCAACGCGTTCCCGCAGGATACGAAGGCCGAGCTCGAGCTCGTCGAGAAGCGCTGCAATGAGCTGGGCGTCAACGTCGCTCTGTCCGAAGTGTGGGCCAAGGGCGGCGAAGGCGGCAAGGCTCTTGCTCAGGAAGTCGTCCGCCTCTGCGAGCAGGGCAGCAACAAGGACTTCACCTACGCCTACGACCTCGACATGTCCATCGAGGAGAAGATCGAAGCCATCGCGAAGAAGATCTACCGCGCCAGCGCCGTGGAGTTTGTCGGCAACGCGCCCAAGCAGCTGAAGACCCTCACGGATCTCGGCTTCGACAAGGTTCCCATCTGCATGGCCAAGACCCAGTACAGCTTCTCCGACGACCCGACGAAGCTCGGCGCGCCCGAGAACTTCAAGGTCACCATCCGCAACCTCAAGATTTCCGCCGGCGCCGGCTTCATCGTCGCGCTCACGGGCGAAATCATGACGATGCCCGGCCTGCCGAAGGTCCCCGCCGCCGAGAAGATCGACGTCGACGCCAGCGGCAGAATCTCCGGCCTGTTCTAAAAAACCGATTATTTGCCGTCGCTATGCCGCCGATTTCCCCGGCGGCATAGCCCGGCAACCGGCTCTCCAGGCCCAGTACGATAAAAGGAGAAGACAAAATGTCGTTTGTCAAAGCTTCCTGCACCGAATTTGTCGACGTGCTGGCTTCGAAGGCCCCCGTCCCGGGCGGCGGCGGCGCTTCCGCGCTTGTCGGCGCCATCGGCACGGCCCTCGGCTCCATGGTCGGCAATCTGACGGTCGGTAAGAAGAAATACGCAGACGTAGAGGCCGATATCATTAAAATTCTGGAAAAGGCCGAGGCGCTTCAGAAGGAGCTTTTACGGCTCGTCGACGAAGACGCCGTTGTGTTCGAGCCGCTTTCCAAGGCTTACGGCATCCCCAAGGATGACCCCAACAGAGAGAAAATCATGGAAGAGGCGCTTCGCAACGCCTGCTCCGTTCCTTTGGACATCATGCGCGCCTGCTGCCGCGCCATCGAACTGCACGAAGAGCTGGCCGCCAAGGGCAGCGCACTTGCCCTCTCCGACGTCGGTGTCGGCGTTGCTTTCTGCAAGTCCGCCCTGATGGGGGCGAGCCTCAACGTGTTTATCAATACGAAATCGATGGTCGACAGAGAGTATGCCGCGAAAATCGAAAAGGAAGCGGACGAGATGCTGTCCAAGTACTGCGCTCTGGCCGACAGCATCTATGACTCCGTCATCAAGCGCCTGAGATAGGAGTATGGATTATGGCAGAACTGCTTAAGGGTGCGGCCGTCGTTGCCGCCATGAACGAAAGACTCACGGCTGAAGTCGCCGCTCTCAAGGAGAAGGGCGTCACCCCCACCCTCGCGATCCTTCGCGTCGGCGAGAGAGAGGACGACATCTCCTACGAGAAGGGCGCCATGAAGCGCTGTGCGACGGTCGGCGTTGAAGTGAAGAACGTCGTTCTTCCCGCCGATGTCACTCAGGAAGAGCTGATGAAGAACATCGAAGCCCTCAACAACGACAAGAGCGTCCACGGCGTGCTCATCTTCCGCCCCCTGCCGAAACACCTCGACGAAGAGGCCGTCCGTCAGGCTCTCAAGCCCGAAAAGGACATCGACGGCATCACAGACGGCTCCCTCGCCGGCGTCTTTACGGGCAGCGGCAAAGGTTTCCCGCCCTGCACGGCTCAGGCCTGCATGGAAATCCTCGACCACTATAAGATCGACTGCAAGGGCAAGCGCGCCGTCGTTATCGGGCGCAGCCTCGTCGTCGGCAAACCGGCGGCTGTCATGCTCATGGCCAAGAACGCGACGGTCACCGTCTGCCATACGAAGACCGTCGACATGCCCTCCGTGGCCAGGCAGGCCGAGATCCTCATCGTAGCCGCCGGCAAGGCAAACGCCATCACGAAAGAGTACCTCTCACCCGGACAGGTTGTCATCGACGTCGGCATCAACGTGAACGAAGAAGGCAAGCTCTGCGGCGACGTCAAGTTTGATGACGCCGAGCCCATCGTCGGCGCCATTACCCCCGTTCCGGGCGGCGTCGGCACCGTGACCACCTCCGTGCTGGTTTCTCACGTTGTTGAAGCTGCAAAAAAAACATTGTAATTGAAGGAGCTATTGTGGTATGATTATCATAGGTGAAAAACTCAACGGGTCTATCCCGTCCTGCGCGAAAGCGATTGCCGAGCGCAACGCCGACTATATCCGCGACCTTGCCAAGAGGCAGGCCGAAGCCGGCGCCGATTTCATCGACGTGTGCGCTTCCATCAACGAGGGCGAGCTGGAGGTCCTTAAGTGGATGATCGATCTCGTTCAGGAAGTGACGGACACGCCGATCTCCATCGACAGCCCGAACGCGAAGGTCCTCGTGGAAGCCATGAAGCTCGTCAAGAGGCCGGGCCTGTTCAACTCCGTCTCCGGCGAAGGCACGAAGATTGAGGACGCTTTCCCCCACCTGGCGGGCACCGACTGGCACGTCATGGCCCTTCTCTGCGACGACACCGGCATTCCGAAGACGGCGCAGAAGCGCATCGAAGTCTTCGAAATGATCATGAAGAAGGCCGACGAGTACGGCATCAAGCACGACCACATCCACATTGACCCGCTTGTCGAGATGCTCTGCACCTCCGAAAACGGCATTGAGACGGTCGTCGAGGTCATGACCTATATCAAGACGCACTATCCCGAAGTCCACATCTCCGGCGCCGTCAGCAACATCTCCTTCAACCTGCCGGCCCGCCGCCTCATCAACCAGGCCTTTGCCGTCCTGGCTATGAACGCCGGTATGGACAGCGCCGTCCTCGATCCCCTCAACCAGGACCTCATGGGCATGATTTACGCGACGGAAGCGCTCCTCGGCAAGGACGAGATGTGCATCGAGTATATCACGAAGTACCGTGAGGGCATCTTCGGTCAGAAGAAATAACGTCGTCCCTTTGTTGTTACAACAATCACAATAGAAGAAGTATTATTACGGGAGGAAAATGACATGTCTAAAATCCAGGAAATCGCGAAAGCCGTAGAACTCGGCAAGGTCAAGCTCATCGAAGGCCTCGTTAAGGAAGCTCTCGAAGCCGGCGAAGACGCGAACGCCATTCTCAACGAAGGCATGATCGCCGCCATGGGCATCGTTGGCCAGAAGTTCCAGAACAACGAAATCTTTGTTCCCGAAATGCTCGTCGCCGCCAAGACGATGAAGAAGGGCGTCGAAATCCTCAAGCCCCACCTCGCCGGCAGCAGCGTTGGCAAGTACGGCAAGTATATCATCGGCACCGTCGCTGGCGACCTGCACGACATCGGCAAGAACCTCGTTGCTCTGATGGTCGAGAGCGCTGGCTTCGAAGTCATTGACCTCGGCGTTGACGTTCCCGCTGAGAAATTCGTTGAGGCCATCAAGGCGAACCCGGATTGCAAGGTCGTTGGCGCTTCCGCCCTTCTGACCACGACGATGGACTCCCTCAGAAATACCGTCAAGGCTATGATCGATGCCGGCTGCAAGTCCCAGGTTAAGATCATGGTCGGCGGCGCCCCGATTACCCAGGCTTTCGCCGACGAAATCGGCGCCGACGCTTACACGCCCGACGCCGGCGCGGCCGCCGTCAAGGCTGTCGAGCTCGCCAAGGAAATGGGCGCTGGTGCGTAATCGCTGAAACTTAAAATACAAACGCGCCTGCTTAAAGCAGGCGCGTTTTTTATTGTTTCTATGATTTCTTAGCGCTTACGCTCTCGCGCTGGCGGGCTTTCGAGACTTCGTTGAAGTAGTTGTTCCGGAACCGTTTCGGCGAAACGCCCGTCTCCTTCTTAAACACCTTCGTAAAGTAGCTCTGGTCCTTAAAGCCGCACTGCGCGGAGATGACGGCAAGGCTCGAGCCGCCCTCCAGCAGCAGCTTCTTGCTTTTTTCCACGCGGACTTTCGTGATGTACGACGTCAGGCTCATGCCCGTCTCCTGCTTGAAGATGCTGCTGAGGTACGATTTGCTCAGGTAGACTTCCTTGGCGAGCTGGTCGAGCGTGAGCTTTTCGCCGCAGTGCTTTTTGATGTAGTTTGTGATTTTGAAAACGACGTCGGAGTGCTTGACCTGCGCGAGGTCGAAGGCCTGCACGATGAAGCGGCGGACGATATCGGAAATCCAGAACGCGAGCTGGTCGACGTCGTTGTAAGACTCAATCTGCTGGATGAAGTTTTCGGACAGCCGGAACGTCTCCGCCGGGTCGGCCCCGGCCTCGATGGTCGCGCGCGAGAGGATGACAAGCAGCTCAAGCAATCGCGCTTTAATGGCGCTTAAGTCGAAGTTGGAATAGACGTAAATATGCGCGAGCATTTCGTTGAGCATATCGAGCGCCGACGCCTTCTCGCCCCGCAAAACGGCAAGGCGCAGGTCTTTTTCAAAGCGCAGGAGCATATCCGCGCTCTGCTTGTCGCCGTCGGCGTAATAATCCTTGGCGATATAGATCTCCTTGAGGATTTTTTCCTGGTCGTAGAGCAGGCGCTGGAGCTTTTTATCCTCCGCGCTCGACACATACGCCGTCACGGCCGAGAGGATTTCCGCCATATCCTGCACTTTCGACGTCGGGAACACCTTCAGCTCCGACACGGCGCTTTCCATCTCCGGAACGGGAAGGTCCGCGAGGACGTCCTGCAGGTCGCCCATGACGAAAGGCCCGAGAACGAGGCCGCCGACGAGGTTGCCCGTGTCGCCGGAAATGGAGGAGGCGATAAACGTCAGACCCATCGGGCAGTAGTAAATGTACCGCCCGTTCCACCTGTGCGCTTCGTGGCACCCGTAGAGATGGGTGGAGAGCTCGTCGTTCTTATAGACGCAACGGGCGCAGAAGTTCTCATCTTCCGGCTGCGGCGTCAAGCTGGCCGCGCCGCTTTCAGGCATATCGACGAGCTTGCAACCGACGTCCAAAAGATGAGAAAAGTGCTTTTGACATTTCACGCATTTTTCTCTTAAATCCTGCGCCAACATGCTATCCTCCCATACTCTCTTTTTTAGACGAAAGTCTACATAAAATTATATCATACTCTCATTCATAAAATCAATCGGAACTGTAAGCGCGCACTCGAAAGCCGGCGGACAGAATTGTCCGCCGGCTGTGATTATTAGTTGAGGAAGTCCTTGAGCTTTTTGCTCCGGCTCGGATGGCGCAGCTTGCGGAGTGCTTTGGCCTCGATCTGGCGGATGCGCTCGCGCGTGACGTTAAACTCCTTCCCCACTTCCTCGAGCGTTCTCGTGCGGCCGTCCTCGATGCCGAACCGCAGGCGCAATACCTTTTCCTCGCGCGGCGTGAGGGTGCTGAGCACTTCCGAGAGCTGTTCCTTAAGGAGCGTGAAGGACGCCGCCTCGGAGGGCTCGGACGCGTCCTCGTCCGGAATGAAGTCGCCGAGGTGGCTGTCTTCCTCCTCGCCGATGGGCGTCTCAAGGGAGACGGGCTCCTGCGCGATTTTCAGGATTTCACGCACCTTTTCAACCGGCAGCCCCATTTCCTCGGCGATTTCCTCAGGCGACGGGTCGTGGCCGAGCTCCTGCAGGAGCTGGCGCGAGATGCGCATGACCTTGTTAATCGTCTCCACCATGTGCACCGGGATGCGGATGGTGCGCGCCTGGTCGGCGATGGCGCGCGTGATGGCCTGGCGGATCCACCACGTCGCGTAGGTCGAGAATTTGTAGCCCTTCGTGTAGTCAAACTTCTCAACCGCCTTAATCAGGCCGAGGTTGCCCTCCTGAATGAGGTCGAGGAAGAGCATGCCGCGCCCGACATAGCGCTTGGCGATGCTGACGACAAGGCGGAGGTTGGCTTCCGCCATTCTCTTCTTCGCTTCCTTGTCGCCCTGCGCCATGCGCTTGGCCAGCTCGATTTCCTCTTCCGGCGTTAAAAGCGGCACTTTGCCGATTTCCTTGAGGTACATGCGGACGGGATCGTCCACGCTGAAGCTGTCGGCAAGTGCGTCGGGGTCGACGATTTCGTCTTCGCTGAGGCTCTCAATCTCCTGCAGTTCTTCGATATCCGGCGTGATCTCGTCAACGGGCAGGAAAGCGACGTCGTCGCCGTCGGTGATGTCGATGTTTAAGTTTTCAAGCGTGTCGTAAAACTTGTCGATTTGCTCCTGCTCGAGATGCAGATCCTCGAGGACGTCCAGCAGCTCTTTTGAACTCAAGCGACCCCTCTTCTTCCCTTCTTCAATCAGTGCAGCAAGGCGCTCTTGTTCGAGCTGCTCCCTCGCCTTTTCCTGCGCCTGCTTGTGGCCCTTCTCTTTTGCGGCGGCTCCACCATCGGCACCTTTCTTTTTACGTTCCATGTTCATATCCTCCACAACCTGATTTATCTCTGACGATTCTCAGAAGCGCCGCTTCCGGGTCTTCCGTCGCCTGTGCGGCCGCTTTCGCGGCCCGAATCTTTTTTATGTAATCCCGCATCGCCGCCTCGGCGTTCGACAGCGACTCGGGCTTGGAGATAAACTTCGTAAAATGCGCGGCTTCCGCCCCGTCGAGCGCGTTCGCGATGAGCGGCGGCGATATCTCCATGTTCTCCTCATACCGCAGCTTTATCATGTCATAAATGCGCCGTAAATAATCGGAGGTAAACTCACTTTCAGAAAAATCATATTCCTCCAGAACCTTAAATAGCTCACAATCAAGTACCAACAGACGAATAACCCCCTCTTCCGCAAGCGCCGATATTTCATTGGTGTACCGGATTTCACGGCTTTTCGGCTGAACGGCGGCGCGCACGTTGCGCTCCCGCGCCTCCTGCCGCCGCGCGTTCGCTTTCGCCCGCGCGCGTAAGGCTTTTTTCACCTCGGTCAAGACGGCGTCCGCCGACACGCCGGATATCTCCGCGACGCGCTTTGCGTAGATCTCCCTCTCGACGGCGTTGGAAACGCGCGAGAGCATCTCCGTCGCCTCCTTGAGGAAGGCAAGCCGCCCCTCGTCCGTCTCCAGCGTGTGCTGCGCAAGCAGCGTCGTTATGCGGTACTCGACGTGGTTTTCCACGCTGTCGAGCAGGTTCGCGAACGCGTCGCGCCCGAATTTGTCGATGAACTCGTCCGGGTCCTTCGCGCCCTTGAGGCGCAGGACGCGCACGCGCAGGTCGCTGTTTTCCATGAGCGACAGCGCGCGCTCGGCGGCCTTGACCCCCGCAGCGTCGTTGTCGTACGCGATGACGACGTTTTTTGTATAGCGCTTGAGGAGCTGGACCTGCTCCTCCGTCAGCGCCGTGCCGAGGGACGCCACCGCGCCGTCAAACCCGGCCTGATGGAGCTTGACGACGTCGATGTTGCCCTCGACGAGCAAAATCGTCCCCGACTTCGTCTTTTTGGCGAGGTTGAGGCCGAAAAGCTGCATGCTCTTTTTGAACACGGGCGTGTCGGGCGAGTTTAGGTATTTCGGCTCCCCGTCCCCCAAAAGGCGGCCGGAAAAGCCCACGACGTTCCCGCGCACGTCGATGACGGGAAACATGAGGCGGCCGCGGAACGTGTCGTAAAATCCGCCGCTCGCCCTGCCGCTGCGCCTTACGAGCCCCGCCTCAAACAAGTCGCGGGCGGTGTAGCCGCTTTTGATCATCGCGTCGCACAGCGCCGACCAGCTGTCCGGCGCGTAGCCGAGCCCGAACCGCGTGGTAACCTCCGGCGAGATGCCGCGCCGGGCGAGGTATTCCCGCGCGGCCGCCCCGTCCGGCGATTTGAGCGCCTCGTAAAAAAAGCGCGCCGCATCGCGGTTTAAGTTCAAAAGCCGCGCGCGCCTTGAGCGCACTTCCGGAGAGACGGCCTCGTCCGGAACGGTCATTCCCACGCGCCGCGCAAGAAAGTGGACGGCGTCCGCGAAGGTGAGGTTTTCAATTTCCATGATGAAGTTGATCACGCCGCCCCCCGCCCCGCACCCGAAGCAGTGGTAAATCTGCCGCTCGGTGTTCACTGAAAAGGACGGCGTCTTTTCGCTGTGAAACGGGCACAGCCCGAACAGGTTGTTGCCGCTTTTTTTGACGAGGCGGACGTATTGGCTGACGACGTCAACGATGTCGTTGCGCCGGATAAGCTCATCGAGGAACAGCCCGGAAAAGGCCATAGAACCTCCCTATCCCCGGTATAGGCATAGCGGCGCACGTCCCAAAAACGAAAATTGACGTATTACCGCTATTTATACCATCCCTAAACGAATTTATACATTATGCATCAAAATTATAAGCGTTTACAGTCAATTACGACAAATTTTCCGTGCGTTTTCGCGCCCAAAGCTACTTGATCTGCCACGCCGCGGGGACAAACAGCTCGTTGTAGACGGACACGGCGTATTTGTCCGTCATGCCCGAGACGTAGTCGGCCACGGCGCGCGGCAGCCCGTCCTCCTCCGCCAGCGCGCGGTACTCCGGCGGGAGCTTGTCCGGGTTTTTCATGTAGTGCTCGAAGATGCCGCTGATAAGGCCGAGAACCTTTTTCTCCTCGCTTTTCGCGCGCATGTTGGTGTAGACGTTGTCGAACATGTACGCGCGGAAGCTCGAGAAGGCGAAATTCATGCCCGGGCTCATTTCGATGGTATCGGAATCCCGGCTGGTTTCAATGATGTCGGTTATAATCGTGTTGATGCGGCTTGAATTCGTCTCGCCGAAGGCGCAGATGATCTCGTCCGGGATGTCCTTTTCCGTGATAATCCCGGCGCGCAGCGCGTCGTCCAGGTCGTGGTTTATGTACGCGACGCGGTCGGCCAGGTGCACGACCTGCGCCTCAAGAGTGAGCCGCTCGCGGCCGGAGGAGTGGTTCCGGATGCCGTCCCGGACTTCGTACGTTAAGTTCAGGCCGCGCCCGTCCCGTTCGATTCTGTCCACGACGCGCAGGCTCTGCTCGCTGTGTGAAAAGCCGCCGGAATCGGCGAGAATCTCGTTGAGCGCGCGCTCTCCGGCGTGGCCGAACGGCGTGTGCCCCAGGTCGTGGCCCATCGCGATGGCTTCCGTGAGGTCCTCGTTGAGCTCCAGCGCGCGCGAAATCGTGCGCGCGATGCGGGCGACCTCGAGCGTGTGCGTCAGGCGCGTGCGGTAATGGTCTCCCTCAGGCTGGAGGAAAACCTGCGTTTTGTGGATAAGACGGCGAAATGCTTTGCTATGTATGATGCGGTCGATATCCCGCTGGAAGCATGTCCGTATCGGGCACGGTTCTTCCTCGTAAACGCGGCCGCGGGAGAGCCTTGACTTAAACCCGCGCGGCGCGATGATCTCTTCCAGCGCCTCGCGTTTCTCTCGAATCGTCAACGGAATCCTCCTTATAGGCGGGACAGCCCGTTTACTTTCCTTCTTCCATACATCTATTACGCGGCAAACGGGCAAAATCCTTTTTTAAAATGACACTTTCGGCCGATTTCGTTTGTTTACACAAGAAAACCGGCCGCAAGTCCCTGTTTTTTGATAAAAAGGCAAATCAGTAGCTCCGAAACCGCGCCGGTTTGGGCCGCATTTTGATTCCCGAGACGATTCCCATCGCCGAAAACACCGTGACGATGGACGAGCCGCCGTAGCTGAAAAACGGGAGCGTGAGCCCGATAACGGGCGTGAGCCCCAGGCACATGCCGATGTTCTCCAGCATCTGGAACGTGAGCATCGCCGCAAAGCCGGTGCAGACAAGCATGCCGAGCGTGCTGTTCGACTTGATGCCGACGTACACGACGCGGATGATAATCAGAAGAAGGAGCAGGATTACGAGGAAGCACCCGGCAAAGCCGAGCTCCTCTCCCGCCACGGAGAAAATAAAGTCGGTGTGCTGGCGCGGCACGGCGCCCGACTGCGTCATGACGCCGTTGTAAAGCCCCTGCCCGAAAAACCGCCCGCCGGAAATGGCCTGCTTGCTCTGGTTGGCCTGCCACATGACGGACAGCCCCGTCGGGTCGACGCTCGGGTCGTACGGCGCGAGGATGCGCGCCTTCTGCCCTTCGGAGAGGAAAAACTCCCACGCGACCGGCATCATGGCAAGCGTTAAAACCACGCCGAGGGCAATCCATTTTAAGTCAAGCCCGCCGATAAACAGCATGACGATAAAAATGAACAGGTACACGAGCGCGGAGCCGAGGTCCTGCGAGGAGATAATAATGAACGCAAAGAGGAAGCCGAACGCGGCGACAATCTTAAGCAGCGTGAGCGGCGCGTTGAGCGTGCGCCTCTCGCGCGCCGTCGTAATCATCTTGCCCATGATGATGGTATACGGGATTTTCACGATTTCGGACGGCTGGATGCCGATGGAGCCGAACCGGAGCCAGGCGCGGTTGCCCGTATTGCCGGAGACGCCCCAGATAAAGAGCGTGGAAATCAGCAGGACGCTCAGGACGTAGAGAATCTTCGATTTGTCGGCAATCATATCGAGGTCGATCAGCGAGAATAGGACGTAGAGGATGACGCCCAGAATCAGCGCGGCCGTCTGAATCGTCACGTGGTTGGTATGCCCCTCATACCGCGTGGCGCTGTCGATGAGGATGATGCCGAACACGGTGCTCACGACGCAAAGGACAAGCAAGAGCATGTCCGACTCGAGAAGGTATTTGCCGACGGTGTCGATGACTTTCTTCAAATGCCTGCCCTCCTTATGAGCTTCCTCATTGGGTCATTTTATCATTTCCGGAGCCCTTCGTCCATTTAATTTTTTCTTTAATAATCTGGGAGAGTGTGGTATACTATCAAACGGCAAATTTCGCAAGACACGAAAACAGGTATCAAGATGACGATTTTTTCTCATTCTGAAAAAGAAACTGAGGAGGCTGGCCGCCGCCTCGCCGAGCGCCTCGGGCCCGGCGCTGTCGTCGCCCTTTGCGGCGACCTGGGCGCGGGCAAAACCGCCTTCGTGCGCGGCATGGCCGAAGGCCTCGGCATCCGCGCGCGCGTGTCCAGCCCGACGTTTACCATCGTCAACGAGTACCCCGGCAGGGTGCCGCTGTTTCATTTCGATATGTACCGCCTTTCCGGCGAGGACGAGCTGTACGAGATCGGGTGGGACGAATATCTCGAGCGCGGCGGCGTCATCGCCGTGGAGTGGAGCGAAATCGTCCCGAACGCGTTTCCCGAAAACACGGTGCGCGTGACCATCGCGCGCACGGACGACGGGGGCCGCCGTATCGACATTGAGATGCCGGAGGCGCTGAAATGAAGATCCTCGCCTTGGAATCGTCCGCCAAAGCGGCCTCTGTCGCGCTGTGCGACGACGGGTTTCTCCTCGCGCAGTCGTATCAGAACACGGGCCTGACGCACAGCGCGACGCTGATGAAAATGGCGGAAAACCTCCTGAAAAACACGAACACGAAGATTACCGACCTTAGCCTCATCGCCGTCGCCGCCGGGCCCGGGTCGTTTACGGGCGTGCGCATCGGCGTCGCCGCCGCCATCGGCCTGGCGTGGGGCGCCGATCTGGAGATTTGCGGCGTGTCGACGCTGGAGGCGATGGCGCATCACGTCGTCGAGGAAAACGTGCTTATCTGCCCCGTCATGGACGCACGGCGAAGCCAGGTCTACAACGCGCTGTTTGTGCGCGAGAGCGGCGCAATCAGGCGATTATGCGAGGACAGGGCGCTCTCCGTCGCGGAGCTGATGGAGGACGTAAAGTCCCGCGGCGTAAACTGCGTGCTCGTTGGGGACGGCGCGCGCCTGTGCTATGACGCTTTCACGAAGGCCGGCGTTCCCTGCTCCCTCCCCCACCCCGTGCTGCTATTCCAGTCGGCGTGGGGCGTGGCGCAGGCGGCGCTTTACGGGCGGAAAGTAAGCCCCCTGGAGCTCAGGCCGAGCTACCTGCGCCTGTCGCAGGCCGAGCGCGAGCGCCTCGAGCGCCTTGCGTCGGAACAGGATGAATCCGTATAATCTCTTCCGGCTTCCGGAAACAAAATACATGAAGAATGGATGATAGTATGGGTACTGTACATGTTCTGGACCACCCTCTGCTGCAGCACAAGCTGTCTATCCTGCGCGACAAGAATACGTCCGTTAAGGAATTCCGCGAGCTTGTCTCCGAAATCTGCACGCTGATGTGTTACGAAGCCACGCGCGACCTGCCGGTCGAGGTCGTGGAAATCGAGACGCCCGTCGCGCCGGCGAAGGTTAAGAAGATTGCCGGGAAGAAGCTCGCCGTCGTGCCGATTCTGCGCGCCGGCATGGGCATGGTGGACGGGTTTTTGACGCTCGTCCCCTCGGCGAAGGTCGGCCATATCGGCCTGTACCGCGACCCGGACACGCTCGAGCCCGTCGAGTACTACTGCAAGCTCCCGAAGGACATCTCCGAGCGCGAGGTCTACATCGTCGACCCCATGCTCGCCACGGGCGGCAGCGCGACGGCGGCCGTTCAGTTTATCAAGAACTACGGCTGCAAGCAGATTAAGCTCCTGTGCATCATCGCCGCGCCCGAGGGCTTAGAGCGCGTGCAGAAAGACCACCCCGACATCGACATTTTCGTTGCCGCAGTGGACGAGTGCCTCAACGACCACGGCTATATCGTCCCCGGCCTCGGCGACGCCGGCGACCGCATCTTCGGCACGAAGTAAGGCGCCAATAGATTGTGCACGGTTTTTCCGCGATTCAGTCCTGAAATGCAGCGCCTCCGAACAAACGGTTCGGAGGCGTTTTTGTTTTTTATGCGGCCTTCCCCGCCCGGCTGAAAAAGAAAAAGAGCTGAAATCCTCATCAGCCCTTCCATAACGCGCAGCGATAAACCGGCCGTAAGCCCTTAACTAAATCTGTGAGATTTATGAATATAAAGATTGCCGTCAATGCGCAAGGCAAGCTGCAAATTTGTCCAGGCGCCTTCAAAGAGCGCCTCGTTGGTCATCAGTTCCCTTTCAGTGACTCCGGAAATAATGCTCCACCAGATATCGTAGCCGATGACCATCCCCAGAAGGCCTGCGCCAATTGCGACGAGCCAGTAAGCGTTTGATAAAACGGTAAGCGGCAGGATAATCGCGGCGGCCGCAAGAATTAAGAAAAATGTTCTCAGGCGATGGCCATATATAAAGAATAAAAAAGACGCGATGCTAAGCAACAGAAACCATTTCGAGATGGAAAAATAGCTGCAGGCGATATAGATCGCAATCAGTGAAAACATATCTCACCGCCCTTTCGCCTTGTCCAACCACTTTCCAATAGTCCAATAGTAGCATTTCCGCCCCAGCCTTGTCCAGTACGGGGAAGACCGCGGAATACATTCATGCATGACTCAGTTTATAAATGCAGTCAATCTCCGGGAACCGTCTGTGATTGGATTCCTGCCCAAACCGCCCGCATCCAGTTCATCTCGCTCCTGCCACCATCCTGTAGCCTACAGCAGCATAATAAAAAACCTGTAGTCCTTGAAACTACAGGTTGCCCGTTGAACCCCTGGTCAACACAGTGAAAAAGTCGCTGTATACCGGAAACATGGGTGACGGTAAAATATTCATTTAGACGTGGAAAACGTCATAAAAATAAGAACCGGCGAAGAAGGCTACGACGCCCTGCAGGACGAAGAATAAACCAGTAAATCAGGGGGCGGTTCTTCTGGTTTCCCACGGTTTCCCTCCTACTCGGGGATGGTTCTGGAAGACCGCAAGAACTATCCCCTTGTTTTCGCCCCCTGTCTCCGAACCAACCCCTTGAGTTGAAGGCTAGATCTCCCCTTGGCTTTGCCCAGGAAAACCGCATGCCTCTGGGTTGTGGGCTTAGAGACCATCTCTGGTTTGCATGGGCTTAAAGACCACCAGAACCGTCCCTCCGGTTTACTTGAATATTACCATATTAATATTATAATTAGACTATGAAAACACAACCAAACGATAACGGTGGGACACGTAAAAACAAAAAGCGGTTGGAAATATTATGGAAAGCATACATAATGGCGTTTTGATGTTGCCCCGTTCTTATTTTGAAAAAGAAGAATTGCTTGCCAGGGTCATCGAATGTTTCCCATACCCAATTGAAGTCTACGCTCCGGATGGAACAACGGTGCTGGTTAACAGGGCAATGCTGAATGAATACCATGTTTCAGACCCGGATGAGATTGTGGGGAAATACAACCTGTTCAAAGACCCTTCCATAATTGCATCAGGACAGATGAATGCGGTAAAGAAAGCTTTCCAGGGCGAAACCGTTTTCTTCCCGGATGTTAAGGTGCCTCTGGAGGAAATCGCAGAAAGGTACGGCATACGAGATCTGGACGTTGAAGCCGTATACCAGGACATCACCCTTTTCCGGATGATAAGCAAAAGTGGCTTATGTTGTAGCGTTGTTGATTAACAGAAGAGTTTACCGCGGCAGGAATGAAATAGAAAAGGCAAAGGAATACATTGAAAACTTCTGGAAAGATCCCTATGACGCCGAAAAAACGGCTAAAGCCGCATGCCTCAGCAAATCCCATTTTGCAAAGTTGTTCAAAAAATGCACAGGAGTTACACCACGGGAATATCATTTGAATTACAGAATTGAAAAACTGAAGGAGATGCTGAGAGATACCAACCTGACCGTCGCACAAGCCTTTGCTGCCTGCAATATGGAGTATAACGGCCATTCGGCAAGAGTGTTCAAAGAAAAAACCGGTATCTCCCCTTCCAATTATCGAAAAATGTTCTCACAGAAATGAGGGTTGATTTATGGTGTCTTCCATTGAGAATATCCAATACGGAATGGATGAATCAGTCCGGTCATTATCCAATAAGCAGGAACTGCTTGCCAAAGTGGTGGAGCTATTCCCCTACCCAATTCAGATTTTTACCCTTGACGGCACAGCAAGGATGATCAACAAAGCTGCCGTGGAAATGATAGGAATCAGAAATATCGAATCTCACGTAGGCAAATACAATGTTTTTGAGGATCCTGTTGTACAGAAATCGGGCGTGGCAGACCAGGTCCGACAGGTGCTGAAAGGCAAAACCATATTTATTACCGATTTCAATGCTCCCTACCAGGAATTGATGCGCCATTATAACCTGTTGGACAGGGATATACAAACCATCAGTGCGGACATCACATGCTTCCCGCTGATGACAGACGGTGTGATTGAGTATTTTGCCGCCGTTTTTTTCTTTAAAAAAATATATCGCGGGAAAGAGGAAGTGGAACTGGGCCGGCAATATATTGAAGCCCACTGGAAGGAACCCTATGATGCCGAAAAAACGGCAAAAGCTGCATGTCTCAGTAAATCCCACTTTACAAAACTGTTCAAGAAGCATACCGGCGTAACTCCGCAGGAATATTATTTGAATTATAAAATAAGCAAATTAAAGGAAATACTTCTGGATACCAACTTGTCAATTTCCCAGGCCTTTGCCGCCTGCAATATGGATTATAACGGCTATTACGCGAGAATCTTCAGGAAAAAAACCGGTATCTCCCCTTCTGATTACCGGAAAACATGGAATAAAAATATAAAATAACATTTTTCTTACTGTTTATGTTATATTTTATATATCCTAACAACCTTCCTGTTGGTAAAATATCGATATCAATTATTCTTTCACATTCATTCCTTCCATGTAAAATAATATTTTTCTTACTAATTATGATCATATTTGGCCTA
>Ga0134103_1001782_pt1 | contig 18680 bp, 14 predicted proteins | sample 14_taG_2_FD_94445 | JGI IMG/M metagenome (GOLD analysis project Ga0134103, IMG submission 94445) | Switchgrass degrading microbial communities from high solid loading bioreactors in New Hampshire, USA - 14_58_20_212_A1 metaG | ecosystem: Engineered > Bioreactor > Semi-continuous > Anaerobic >...
CGTCCGGGCGCTTTCGAGCGTCAGGAAACCGTCTTCGTCGACCACATCAGTCCAGCCATCGGGCAGCGCCACGCCGATCCCCGACTGGAGCAGCGGGAACAGATTCTCGGCAGGAGTGTCAATGGCCGCGCTGGACGCCGGAAACTGGGCAGATGCCACGATGCGAAGCGCTTCTTGCACGTCTTCCGCATCCACACCGGCCGTTCCTAGCCCAAACACATCGCCCGAGAAGAACGAGCCGTTGCTCGACTCTGCCGCCACGAGAACGCCATCATACGGCGCGCCATCGAAGATGTCCTGATACTCGTAGGTGTAAACCGTCCGGCCGTCGACGGTTTGCTGCATCACGCGCGTGGGGTCGAACGGGATCGTCGTGTCCAGCGGCGTGAAGAAATATTCGAGCGCGGCGATCGCATCGCCGGGCGCGATCCCGACGAGCGGCAGGTCTTCAGCATGCAGCCAACTGGTGACCATCCCGGTGATGCTGGTGGAAAGGAGCAGGGTGCCCGCTTCGGCGTCGTACTCAATCGTCCAGCCATGCGGGTACCCAATTGTCACGTTGTCTCCGGGGATGACGAAGCGATTGGGGAGCGGATCGGCCTGCGCCAGCACGAGGCTCGTGGGGACAAGCAGCATCAGCAGGACGACCAACAGCGCGCGCGTCTTGGGCATTTTATTCTCCTTAGTGCAAATAACCTGCGCACATTTTAATGCGGGTCTTAATCAGGCGCAATCGGGACGCATATTTCACCGGACACTTACTGCGCGGTGTGGCGCGAAATCAGCACCATCTGTACACTCACAACAGCGTTGAATGCACCACCGAACGAGGTTAACTGTGCTTGATCCCGCCCAACACCCGCACCGGCGTTTGAACCCGCTGACGAACGAATGGATTTTGGTGTCTCCTCACCGTGCTCAGCGACCGTGGCAGGGCGAGGTTGAAGACCTGCCGCCCGACACACGCCCCGCCTATGACCCGACCTGCTATCTGTGCCCCGGCAACACGCGCGCTGGAGGAAAGGTCAACCCGGCGTACACCGGCACGTTTGTGTTTGACAACGACTTTCCCGCGCTGCTGCCAGACACGCCCACCGACGAGCCGGGCGGCCACCCGCTCTTTCGCATCCAGGGAGAGCGCGGGATCGCCCGCGTGATCTGCTTCAGCCCGCGCCACGACCTGACGCTCGCCGAAATGTCGCCAGCCGAGATCCGCCCCGTGATCGACACCTGGGCGGAGCAGACCAGCGACCTGGGCAGCCGAGAGTTCATTCGCTACGTGCAGATCTTCGAGAACCGTGGCGCGATGATGGGCGCGTCGAACCCGCACCCGCACGGGCAGATCTGGGCGACGAGCAGGCTCCCGCGCGAGGTGGTCAAGGAAGACGCCGCGCAACGCGACTATTATGCGGCAAACGGGCGCACGCTGCTGGCGGACTATCTGGACGAGGAGCGGCGGCGCGACGAGCGCATCATCTACGCCAACGACACCTGGACGGTGCTCGTCCCGTTCTGGGCGATCTGGCCGTTCGAGACGCTGCTGATCGCGCACCGTCCGGCGCCGAGCATCCCCGCGCTAGACGACGCAGAGCGCGACGGGCTGGCGGATGCGCTGCATCACCTCACCGTCCGCTACGACAACCTGTTTCGCACGTCGTTTCCGTACAGCATGGGCTTTCACCAGCAGCCGACCGATGGCGAGCAGCACCCTCACTGGCACCTGCACGCGCATTTCTACCCGCCGCTGCTGCGCAGCGCGACGGTCAAGAAGCACATGGTCGGCTATGAGATGCTTGGCACGCCGCAACGTGACATCACGCCGGAGCAAGCGGCGGCGCGCCTGCGCGCACTGAGCGACACGCATTACACGCACACACACGCAGAGGGGGACCCCACATGAGCACGGTTCGCGAGCAAGTCTTGAGTACCTTCCGCGCCAGCTTCGGCGGCGATCCGGCGTTGCTGGCGCGCGCGCCGGGCCGCGTGAATCTGATTGGCGAGCACACCGATTACAACGACGGCTTCGTCTTCCCCGCCGCGATCGACCGGGCGATCTACATCGCGGCGCGCCCCCGTAATGATCGCGAGGTTCACCTCGTTTCGATCGACTTCGCCGACGAGACGGTATTCTCGCTCGACGCGCTCGACGCCCCCGATCTGGCGGTGTGGAGCAGCTACCCGCGCGGGGCGTTGTGGTGGCTAGTGAACCAGGGCTTCGAGGTGCCGGGGTTCGATGCGGTGATGGGCGGCGACATCCCGGTTGGTGCGGGGCTGTCGTCCTCTGCGGCGGTCGAGGTGGTCACCATCGAGCTAGGGCTGGCGCTGGCGGGCGGCACGCTCCCCAAGCTGTCGATCGCGCTCGGCGGCGTGGACGTGGAGCACAACTTCATCGGCGTGCCCTGCGGCGTGATGGACCAGATGGCGTCTGCGATGGGTGTGGAAGGGCACGCGCTGCTGATCGACTGCCGCAGCCTCGAAGCGACGCCGATCCCGATCCCCGGCGGCGTCAGCATCGTGATTATGGACACCGCCAAGCGGCGCGGGCTGGTCGATTCGGAATACGCCACGCGGCGCGCGCAGTGCGAGGAAGCAGCGCGCATCCTCGGCGTACCTGCGCTGCGCGATGCCACGCGGGAGCAGGTCGAGGCGGCGCGCGACACGCTGGGCGATGTGCTGTACCGGCGCGCGCGGCACATCGTCACCGAGAATTTGCGGACTCAGGCGGCGGCGACGGCGCTCCGCAACGGCGGGTTGAAGACAGCCGGTCAAGCCATGCGAGAGAGCCACGCCAGCCTGCGCGACGATTACGAGGTAAGCTGCCGCGAGCTTGACGTGATGTCCGACCTGGCGAACGCGCAGCCCGGTTGCTATGGCGCGCGCATGACCGGCGGCGGATTCGGCGGGTGCGCGGTCGCGCTGGTGGACAACGGCGCGGTTGACGCGTTCGTGCAGGCGGTCGCGCCCGCGTACGAGGCGGAAACCGGCCTCACGCCGCAGATTTACGTCTGCCATGCAGGCGCGGGCAGCAGCGTCGAGCGCCTGTAACCCGCGCCCATGACGGACGACACCGGGCCGCAAACCGTCTCCTGGCGCGAGATCACCGCGCAGTTTCTACGCATTGGCCTGACGGCCTTCGGCGGCCCGGCGGCGCACGTCGCCATCATGCGGCACGAGCTGGTCGAGCGCCGCAAGTGGATGAGCGAGGCGCATTTTCTCGATCTGCTCGGCGCGACCAACCTGATCCCCGGCCCCAATTCGAGCGAAATGGCGATGCACATCGGCTTTGTGCGCGCCGGGTGGGCCGGACTGCTGGGCGGCGGAGTCGGCTTCCTGCTGCCGTCCATGCTGATCGTGCTGGCGCTGGCGTGGGGCTATGTCGAGTTCGGCACAACGCCCGCCGCTGAATGGCTGCTCTACGGCATCAAGCCCGTGATCATCCCGCTGATTGCGCTCGCGCTGTGGAACCTGGGGCGCGCGGCGGTCAGAGGCCCGGCGACGATCGCGGTGGGCATTGGCGCGCTGGCGGCGAGCCTGCTTGGCGTGAACTTCGTCGCGGTGCTGCTCGGCAGCGGCGTTGTGATGATGCTGGTGCGGAACGCCAACCGCGCGCGCAAAGGAGCGACCGCGCTGCTGCCGCTTCCCCTGCTCAGCGGCGGACTGGCGGCGAGCGCATCGAGCTTTAGCGTGTGGGGCATGGCGCTAACCTTCCTGAAGATCGGCGCGCTGTTGTACGGCTCCGGTTACGTGCTGTTCGCCTACTTGCAGGCCGATCTGGTCGAGGCGAACGGCTGGCTGACCGACCAACAGCTTCTCGACGCTATCGCGGTCGGGCAACTCACGCCCGGCCCGCTCTCGACCTCGGCCACGTTCATCGGCTATCTGCTGGCGGGCATGCCTGGCGCCATTGTGGCGACCGTCGCGATCTACCTTCCGGCGTTCGTCGTGGTCGCGCTCAGCAACCCGCTCATTCCGCGCCTGCGCCGGTCGCGCTGGGCCGGGCACTTCCTCGACGGGGTCAATGTCGCGGCGGTGGCGCTGATGCTTGAGGTGCTGCTTGAGCTAGGGCAGGCGGCGCTGGTGGACCTCTACACGGTTGCCATTGCCGGAGTTGCGGCGGCGCTGCTGCTCCGCTGGCGGGTCAACTCGGCGTGGCTGGTGCTGTTCGGCGCGGTGATGGGGCTGCTAAGCGCGGTGGTGTAGGGACAGGCAGGGAACCTCACCCCTTAACCCCCGTCCCCTTTTCCCCTCTCCGCGCGCGGAGAGGGGCCAGGGGTGAGGTTTTGCGCGCGACCTCATTACGCTCACTACCTTCGGCAAATCAAAAACAGCCAGAGGTAACCAAAACGGCCTCTGGCTGTTTTATCGCTGCGTTACAGCGACTTATTCGCTTACTCTTCGTCGCTCTCGGACGCGTCTTCTTCAGTCGTGTCCTCTTCGGACGCCGGTTCTTCGGGCTCGACCTCTTCGGGCGCTTCCTCGGCAGACGCCTCGGCCTCGGGCGCGTCGGTCACTTCAGCGACCGCTTCGTCCGTGATTGGCTCCTCATCGACTGACGCTTCGTTGACCGGCTCAGTTTCCGTCTCGACCGAAGCCAACTCCGCTTCGATGTCCTCGGCGTACGCCATCCAGTCCTGATCCATGTACTTCGGCGAGTCAACCTGGCGCAGCGACAGCCCCAGGCGCCGCTGATCTGCATCGATCTTGACAATGCGCAGCGTCAGCACGTCGCCCACCAGCACGACCTCGCGCGGGTGGCTGACGCGATAATCCGCCAGTTCGGAAATGTGGATCAGCCCCTCGATCTCGGGAGCATCCACCAGCCGGGCGAACGCGCCGAACTTCGTCAGCTTGGTGACGGTCGCCTGAACAAGCTGGCCGACCTGGTATTGCGCCACGACGTCATCCCAGGGATCGTGCTCGCGGCGCTTCATGCTCAGGCCGATCCGCTTGCGGTCGGGATCGATGCTGATGACCTCGACCTCGACTTCCTGCCCGACCTCAAGCACTTCGCGCGGGTGCGTGACGTGCTTCCACGAGATCTCGGTCAGGTGCACCAGACCGTCGGCCCCGCCGAGATCCACGAACGCGCCGAAGTCCGCGATGCTGATCACGCGGCCCTTGCGCACTTCGCCGACCGTCAGGTCTTTGAGCAGGCGAGCCTTCTGCTGCTCGCGCGCTTCACGCTGAGCGGCCCGCTCGGAGAGGATCAGGCGGTTGCGGGCGCGGTCGATCTCGACCACCTTCACCGCGATGTCCTCACCGACCATCCCGCCCCAGCGCTCCTCAGGGCTTTCGCCTGCGGCGCGGCGCTGCCGCTCGCGGCTGACCTGGCTGGCGGGGACGAACCCGCGCACCTTGCCGAAGCGGACGATCAGACCGCCCTTGTTGTATCCGGCGACCCGGCCAAAGTAGACTTCCTGGTTCTGGTAATGCTCTTCGGCCAGGCGCCAGTTCTTTTCTTCTTCCGCACGCGCCAGCGACAGCACCGGGCGGCCATCCGAGCCGCGTGCCTTCAGCACGAATGCAGTCACGGGGTTGCCAACAGCCAACGCCTCGAGCGCGGCGCGATCCATACGCTCCAGTTCGCGGCTGGCGACCACACCAACGTGCCCGTCGCCCAGATCAACGAGGACTTCGGTGGGGCTGGTTTCCAGCACCGTCCCGTCGACGATCTGGCCCTTACGGAAGGGCGGCGGCTCTTCGCCGGGCACTTCGGCCTCTTCCTCGTCCTGATCGTCCTCGTCGTCAGCGCCGCCTTCGTCCAGGGCTTCGCCGCCTTCCTCGCCAAGCGTTTCGCCAGTGTCTTCCGACTCTGGCTCCGGCTCTGACGTGGCGCTCACGCTCTCGTCAAGCGCAGCGGCTGGCTCTCCGCCAGGAGTTTCGGCGGACGGTTCTTCTTCCGCACGCTCCTCTTCGATGGGCGGTGGGACAACACTGTCCGCATCTTCAAAAACAGGCTGGTCGTCGGTCGCCATCACCTCAGGCTCGGCCTGAGAATCGGCTGTAGGTTGCCCGGTGATCGGCTCTTCCTCGTCGGGACGCCGGTCATCACCGAGGGTCGGGTTATTGGACTGCATGAGAAATCTCCGGTACTCGCGAACGCGCAGGGCATTATACACGCAGGGCTGCCTATTATCAAACGAATCCCCGCGATTTTCCACATTTGCCCGGCGCAGAGGCGGCACGGCGACCAGAACCGGACCGGACGCACGCTGATAAGCTGCCGCGATAAGCGCTGTGCTGTGTGACAACTTCCGCAATCGCCCCAAAATGGGTTATAATCGCGATATCAGCCAGCGATTCATCAGCAATCGCTATCAAAGTGACCGTTTCATAAATCCGTTTTTGGGCCGATCAGCCGGCCTATAGCGCAGAGCGTTGGCCCCTGCGCCGACCGGCAGTGCAAGCCTCGCGCTCTGTTTCCGCAAATCTGTCATAAGTCAATCGACCGCGGTCACAAGCCCTGTGCGTCCGGCGTGCCGTGACGCCTCGGTACCCCTGTGGGTATCGGCCCTCATCCCCGCTGCCCGCGCTGCCCCGCTGCTTGAAGCAGGGACGCGGCCTAGTACAGGAGAGAGCGATGTTCGAAGTCACCCAGAAGACTCCTTACCAACCCATCACCCGCACCACGTACAGCTCGCTACCGCAAATCCAGCAGCTTGATCCAGAGCTGCGCGAGCACATCGAGGTTGTTTCGACCGTCTTCCCCTTCCGCACCAACGCCTATATCGTGGACCACCTGATCGACTGGGAGAAAGTCCCAGACGATCCGATCTACCAGTTGACCTTCCCGCAGCGTGGGATGCTTTCCGATGACGATTACGAGACCATCGCCGGGCTGATTCGCCGGGGCGCCAAAGCGGAGTTGCAGGCTGCCGCCGACGCGATCCGCCTGCGGCACAACCCGCACCCTGCCGGTCAGCTTACGCACAACGTCCCGAAGCTGGACGGCCGCCCGCTGCCTGGGCTCCAGCACAAATACGCCGAAACGGTGCTGTTCTTCCCCAGTCGCGGGCAGACATGCCACGCCTACTGCTCGTACTGCTTCCGGTGGGCGCAGTTTGTGGGCATCCAGGACCTGAAATTTGCCGCAAAAGAGGCGGACGACCTCGTGCGCTACTTGACCGCGCACCATGAGGTGACGGACGTGTTGTTCACCGGCGGCGATCCGATGATCATGAAGACGGAAGCGCTGCGGACGTACGTCGAGCCGCTGCTCTCGCCAGAGCTTTCGCACGTGCAGTCGATCCGTATCGGGACCAAGGCGCTCGCCTACTGGCCGCAGCGTTTCGTAACGGACGACGACGCGGACGACCTGCTCCGCCTGTTCGAGCAGATCATCCGCAGCGGCCGCCACGTCGCGATCATGGCGCACTACAGCCACCCGCGCGAGCTAGCCCAGCCTATCGCGCAGCGAGCGGTGTCGCGCCTGCGGGATATCGGCTGCGAGATCCGCATGCAGGCGCCGATCATCCGCCACGTGAACGACAACGCCCGCGCCTGGGCGACGCTGTGGCGGCAGGGCGTCCGACTGGGGATGATCCCGTACTACATGTTTGTCAGCCGCGACACCGGCCCAAAGAACTACTTTGAAGTGCCGCTCGCCGAGTCGTACAGCATCTTCCGCAAGGCGTACGCCCAGGTGTCCGGACTGGCGCGCACGGTGCGCGGTCCGGTGATGTCTGCGACGCCCGGCAAGGTACTGATCAACGGCGTCGCGACGGTCGGCGGGCAGCGCGTCTTCGTGCTGACCTTCCTGCAAGGCCGCGATCCGGCGTGGGTCAAGCGCCCGTTCTTCGCGCACTACGATCCGGACGCAACATGGCTGTTCGACCTGAAACCTGCGTTCGGCGCGCCAGAGCAGTTCTTCGACCCGGACGCGAGTTATACACACGTCTGGCGATAACCTGTCGATAACTCCCGACAATCTGTGAACAAACTGGCGACAACACGACACTCATCTCGCCTGCCAGACGCGCAGACCCTGTCGATAACCTGTCGATAACTCAAACATGCCGCTCGCGCTGTGGGCGACCTGTCGATAAGTCGATCGATGAGGCGACCGGCACGGTGCAGAGCGGCGTGTTTTTGTGCGGGGCAACCAAATCAGCCCTGCCGCCTCACCAGCGTCTGGGGTATAATCAAGACGCTTTGGCTATCGGAAACTCAGTCATTTTCGAGGCATTATTGTGCGACAAGCTGTGTATCCCTTCACCGCAATCGTCGGCCAGGAGCGCATGAAGCGCGCGCTGACGCTCAACGCCGTCAACCCGAGCATCGGTGGTGTGCTGATCCGCGGCGAGCGCGGCACCGCCAAATCGACCGCTGCGCGCGCGCTGGCGGCCCTGCTGCCGGATATCGAGGTCGTGGCAGACTGCCGCTTCAACTGCGACCCGCGCCGTCCCGAGTGGTTGTGCACAGAATGTCGCGAGCGCCTGGAGCGCGGCGAGGAGCTTCCCATCAAAATGCGCCGCACGCGGCTGGTGGATCTGCCGGTCAGCGCGACGGAAGATCGCGTCGTGGGCACGCTCGACATCGAGGCGGCGATCCAGAAAGGCGAGCGCCACTTCGACCCCGGCGTGCTGGCGGCGGCCAATCGCGGCATCCTCTACGTGGACGAGGTCAACCTGCTCGACGATCACGTGGTCGACCTGCTGCTCGACTCGGCGGCGATGGGCACGAACGTGGTCGAGCGTGAAGGGATCAGCTTCCAGCACCCGGCCCGGTTCATCCTGGTCGGCACCATGAACCCCGAAGAGGGCGAGCTTCGACCTCAGCTTCTGGACCGCTTCGCGCTGTCCGTCGAGGTGCACGGCCTGAGCAATCCGCAGGAGCGCGTGGCGATCCTGGAACGGCACATTCAATACGACTCCGATCCCGAATCCTTCCGCCGCGCCTGGCAGCCGCAAGAGCAGGCGCTATCCGAGCGCATTGACGCCGCCCGGCAGATCGTGGAAGACGTCGAATACACCCACCGCGACCTGTTCACCATCGCGACACTGACCGCCGGGCTGAACGTCGACGGTCACCGCGCCGACCTCGTCATCCTGAAGACCGCGCGGGCGCACGCCGCCTTCGAGGGGCGGGATCACATCACCGAGCGCGATATTTTGCTCGCGGCGGAACTGGCGCTGCCGCACCGTCTGAAGCGCGGCCCGTTCACCGAGACGACGCTTTACGAGGGCGAGCTTCAGGAGCGGCTGGAAAACATCGCGGAGAGCTATGACGAGAGCGAAGCAAGCGAGCTTCCCTCATCTCCAGATGCTGCAGCGGAAGCGGAAAAAAAAGTGAGCGGCTGACCGAATCCACCGGTCAGCCAGACTCCGAGATCAACGAAACCGAAGCGCCGCCCGCGCCACAGGACATCTTTGAACAGCCCCAAAACGCCCACTGGTGGGAAGGCGGCAAGCGCGTCGAGTCCAGCGAGGAATTCGCGACGCGTCGCCTCGACACGCCGCTCGACCGCCTGACGCGCAAGATCCAGGGCCGCCGCAGCCGCACACGCACCGAAGGGAAGCACGGCCGTTACATCCAGGCGCGGCCTGCGGGCAATCGCCGCGACGACATCGCGTTCGACGCCACGTTGCGCGCCGCCGCACCCTACCAGCTTGAGCGCGAAAAACACGATCTGGCGTACGCCCTGCGCCCCGAAGACCTGCAGCGCAAGGTCCGCGTGCGTAAGTCTGGCAACCTGATCCTGTTCGTGGTGGACGCAAGCTGGAGCATGGCGGTCGCAGAGCGCATGAACGCCACTAAGGGCGCGATCATGTCGCTGCTGACCGACGCCTACCAGCGGCGGGATCGGGTGGGGCTGGTCGTCTTCCAGAAGGATCGCGCGTCGCTCGTGCTGCCGCCGACGAACTCGGTCACGCTCGCAAAGAAAGCGCTGGCAGATATTCCGGTCGGCGGGAAGACGCCACTTTCCGCCGGGCTGTGGCTGGCGTATCAGGTCTTCCACAAAGAAAAGCTCAGCCATCCCGACGTACTTCCGCTGATGATCCTGCTGACGGACGGCGCGGGCAACGTCTCTATGAGCAACCTGCCACCGCTCGAAGAAGCGCGCCGCATCGCCGAGACGATCAAAGACGACGACATCCGCAACGTCACGATCAACATGGAGCACACGGCGTTTGATCAGGGGCTGGCGAAGCAGCTTGCGGAGTGGCTGGGCGGGCCGTGCTACACGCTCAGCGAGCTGAAAGCCGCGTCGCTGTATCAGACGGTCCAGAAGGAGCTGAACCAGTAGGCGGTCTGTCTCCGCTTGCCTTTCCATCCGGCGGCGTCACGAGTATGATCATACGACCTAGACTTCCCAGGAGAGCCGCCATGCTCCGTCGTGTGATGCTGTTCGCCGCGCTCATATCAGCCCTGCTTGCCGGTGCGCTGCCCGCCGCTGCCGGACCTTCCACCCAAGGCTTGCAGACTCCCACCCCGCCCGGCATCCTGCCCGCGCCTGGCGTGCCGCCTGTCATCGGGCCGACGCCCACCGCCAGCGTGACGCCCTTTGGCGGCGCCGCGACGCCCGTTCCGATGGTCAGCGGCAGCACCGACGTGGGAATTGTGCCGACGCCAACCGTCACGCCGACGCCCACACCGCTCCCGCCGCCGCGCTTCACGCTGCTGCTGATGGGCGGGGATCGCCGCCCCGACGAGCCGCCGGAGTTCTTCCGCACCGACGTGATGATGCTGATCAGCCTGGACCGCGCAAACGAGCGCATCGGCGTGCTGAGCATCCCGCGCGATCTGTGGGTAACCATCCCCGGCTACCGCAACGACCGGATCAACACGGCCTACGCCAGCGGCCAGTACTACGGCCAGGGCGGAGAGCTGGCGATGCAGACCGTCGCCTACAATTTCGGCGTGCAGGTAGACGCCTACATCACGTTCGATTTCGAGGCGTTCATCGCGCTGATCGACGTGATCGACGGGATTGACGTCGTCGTGGAGCAGCCCATCGCGGACCCGCTGTATCCCGATATGTCCTACGGCTACGATCCGTTCTACCTTGAGGCGGGGCCGCAGCACCTCGACGGGGAAACCGCGCTGAAATACGTCCGCAGCCGTCACAACTCCGACGATCGCGAGCGGATGCGCCGCCAGCAGCAGGTGATCGCCGCCGTGCGCGAGAAGGTTGGCGAGCTGGACCTGGGCGAGGCGCTGCTGAAGTTTGCGCCTGTGCTGTGGGCGCAGCTTCGCGAGAACATCGACACAAACCTGACGCTCGATCAGATGCTTTACCTGGGCGCCGAGATCAACGCCATCCCTGCCGAAAACTACACCTTCGGCGTGCTAAGCTACCCCTACGTCTACGCCGCGATGATCGACTCGCAATCCGTCCTCGTGCCAGATTTCTCGCTGATCAGCGGGCTGGTGGCGCAAGTCTTCGGGACGAATTACGCCTGGTAAGCCGTAATAGCGGTAAATTCACAGAAATACGGGACCGGGGCGCGCAGAGCGCCCCGGTTTGTTTGTGCATCAGGCGGGAAGCTCGGCGCTTTCCACCACAGGAACCGGCTCGCGCTCCTCGCTCTGGCGCAGCGCCCGCGCATAGAGCAGCGTGATCGGCGCGAGTAGCAAGCCGGACGCAGTCAGCGCGGCCCGCAGCGAGACGCGCGCGCCGATCAGCCCGATCCCCGGCCCGCCCGCGATCTGCCCGATCGCATTCACCTGCCCGGCCATCGAGAACATCGTGGCGCGAACGGACGAGTCAACGTGCCGGTTCAGCCACGCCTGCTCCAGCGGACCGGAGACGTGACGCAGCGTCGTGGCGACGAAGTACGCCGCCATCCCGATCGCGAAGCCCGGCGCCAGCGCGAACGCGACCAGCGCTGCCGACATGACGCCGGAAAACGTCAGAAGCGCGCGGCCAACCGCCCGATCGCTCTGCACGTCGATCCGGCGGCGGACCAGCTCGGTCGCGCCCAGGCCCAGAAATATCCCGATCACGTTGAACGCCCCGAACCACACCACCGGCTGAAATCCCCCGGCGGCGGAAAGGGATAGGTTCTCGATGACGTGCGGCGTCCACAGGCGGTCAAAGCCCTCGCTGAACAGGCCGGTGATGGCCGCGATGCCGAGAAACGTCAGCAGGATGCCGCGCGTCCGCACCAGGCCGAGGCCCTCGCGGAAAGTGCTGCCCATGCTGCGCAGAGTCGTGCGCTCGGTGCGGGGAGCGGGCTTGAATCCGGTTTCCGGCATGATCAGCGCCAGCGTGCCCGCCAGCGCGACGAACAGCCCGCCGCCGATCACGATCGGCAGGCGGACGTGAACGCTGCCCAGCGCGACGCTCAGCCCGATGCCGACCAGCGCGCCGATCGGGCCGACCTGCGCGGCGCGCACGAACGCCTGCCCTGCGCGCGCCTCCCCGACTTCATCCGAGATCCACGCCTGCGTCGCCCCGCTGGTAAAGGTGATGCCCAGGCCCCAGATAACCTGCGACAGCAGCACCGCGCCAAAGGTCGGGACAAGGCCCTGCACGATGTACGCCAGCCCGGTCAGCAGGAAGCCGATCAGGATCGACAGGCGGCGGCTGAACAGGTCCGCGACGATGCCGGTTGGGACCTCAAAGCAGAACGCGACCACTTCGAGCGTCGTGCCGACCAGCACAAGCTGGAGCGGATCCAGCCCCACGACCAGCACCTGATACAGGCTGCTGACGGTGAAGATAAGCGAGTAAAACAGCGCTGCCGCGCCCTCAGACAGAAGATACACGGCGTACGCGTCTCGTTTGCGAGTGAAGTGATGCAAGGGTGTGGTTCCTTTCAATCGAGTCCGGTCGAATCAACACAACGGCCACAGCGAAGGTCCTGCGGCCGTCCGGCCTCAGCCGGAATCAAACAGCCACAGGGAGTTGGGCGCTCCTGCGGCTGCGTGGGAAGTCGGACTCGGTTGAAAGGCGAGGCAAGCAACCCGGCAGCTAGCAGGCGCGCTCACACAACACGATAAAGGGGCGTGTGCGGCGGGTGGCTGCTAGTGTCATCGGGTCGTTACCTCATCAATGAAGTTTGCGAACGCGAGAATCCTATCACGCGCGCGTTTTGGCTGTCAAGAGCCATACGGCGGATCAGCGTAAAGAGAATGAGCAGCGCGCCGGAGCCGTGGGGCACGTCGCCAGCCGCGTGCCGTTGCGGCTGACGTTGAACGGCGCTCCGAGCCACGGCCGGTCCGATGCGGGGATCAGGATCGCGCTGCGCAGGAAGCGGCATTCGCCGGGCGGCGGTGGCTCCGGCTGCCCCAACGTCGACACCTGCAAGCAGTCACGCGCCGCGAACTCGGTCAGCGTGCCGCTCAGCCATTGCGTCTGCCATTGGGATGAGGACAGGCGCAGCGCCCCTTGCTCGATCGTCAGGCCGGTCACGTCAATCGCCCGCCCTGTGCCGTTATAGAGCGTCAGAGAGCGCGAATCATAAATCAGCGTCACGTCTCCGCCGCTCGATGGGGTAGGCGGTGGAGTCGGCGTCGCCGTCGCGCTCGCGCCCGGCGTCACGGTCGGACCGGGGATCGCGATCGGCGTGCTGATTGTGCCGGGCGTGCTTGTCGGCCCCGGAGCGGCAGCAGGTGCGCTGCCCGACGTCGGGGTCGGGCTGGGAAGCTGCGCGACCATCCCCTGTGGCAGCAGCGCGGCGTCTTCCTGAAAATCGACCTCGGTCAGCACGTCGACCGTCCCGTCGCTCAGCATTACAAACAACCGGTCGCCGCTTGATTGCGGCAGGGGAAGTATCTGCGCCCACGGCTGCCAGCCGCTCCCCAGCGGGCGGCCCTCGGCGTCGAAGAAGCGCACGCGCGTCGCGCTCTGGATCCACTGCGGGCCGCGCGCATAGCTGTTACGCTCGTCGGTAAGGTAGAGCAACCTGTTTTGCGAATCGACCAGCGCGGGGAGCACGTTCGGGCGCGCGCCGAGCACCACGATATACAGGTAGCCGTCGTCGTGCGGCATGGCAGCGACGCCGATCTCGCGATAGATCTCATTGAGCGCCGCATTCCGGTGTATGGTCGAGCCGCGCCAGAAGGTCATCGCCGCGCTGACGGTCCGCCCATCGTACGCGATCTCGGTCACGGTGATCTGCTCCGGCCGGGTGTAGGTCGGCCAGTTGTACGGCGCGCGCCGGGCGCGGGCGCGGGGATCGTCCCCATTGCGTCCGATGTGGATGTCGCCACCTTCGGGCAGCGCGGGCAGCGTCAGCAGATACGCCGCCTGGTCCTCGGCCATTTTCTGCAACGTGTCGTTTGGTTGCAGGGGCCACTTCCCCTCCTCCAACCGCCAGGCGTTGATTGCGGCGATCACCCGTTCCGCCTGGATGGGATCCTGCGCCGAGGCTGGACTAGTCTGCGCCGTGAGTATCAGTAGGAGAAGCGTGAGCAGTAGTGCGGCGGTTCTCATCGCGGGCTCCGGTGTAGTACGGTGGATGCTAACTGTAGTATAAACGCATTTCGAGCGTGGGGGAAAAGAAAAACCGGGCGCGGCGGCCCGGGCTTTCAACGGAGCGATACGTCAGGAACTTCGCTACGTCAGTCGGCGAACAGAATGTCCAGAAACGTGCCGAGGTTGTCTTTACCCTCAAGCGTCCTCAGATTGTAGACCTCGGTATAGCCACAATTCGAGCACGACACAAACGAATAGCGGTGCGCCTGGATCTCCAGCAGGCGAGACAGCCCTGTGCCAGACATCGACAGCCGCTCGGCATAAGCGCCGTGGTTGCCGCAGCGCGGGCAGTGGAATTTCTCGGCGAGCAGATCGTCTACGCGAGCCATGTGCTGTCTCCTGAATCACTTGGCGCGCATGGCACACGCCGCGCGCCTCGGTTGTTGATCTGTACGCGCACCAGCTCGCCCGGTTGCGCCGCTACTCGATGCCGAGCGCCTCTTTCAGCGCCGCCTTCATCACCGCTTCCGGCGCATCGCGGCCAGTCCACAGCTCGAAGCCGATCACGCCCTGGTAGACCAGCATCGACAGCCCGTCGAGCGTCGGCAGGCCGCGCTCGCGCGCCGCGCGCAGCAGGCGCGTCTCGACCGGGTTAAAGACCACGTCGCACACCAGCAGGTCGGGTTTGGCGCGCTCCAGATTGACGTCGGGCATGTCGTCCACGTGGGGATACAGCCCGATCGACGTCGCGTTCACCAGCAGGTCCACCTCCGGCGGAACGACATACGTCTCTTTCCAGGGAATATACGAGATCGCCGCGCCGGTGCGGTAGCGCACGTCGTTGACCATATCCTCGCCGCGCTGCTTCGTCCGGTTGACGATAAGCAACTCCGCCGCCCCAGCCAACGCCAGCTCGGTGCTGATGGCGCGCGCCGCGCCGCCCGCGCCGAGGATCACGACACGCTTGCCCGCCGGGTCAAAGTGGGCATCCACCTGCAGGCCGCGCAAAAACCCCTTGCCGTCCGTGTTCTCACCGATCAGGTGATCCCCGACGCGCCGCACGGTGTTCACCGCGCCGATCTTCTGCGCGTCGGGCGCGATCTCGTCCAGGTATTGCATCACCTCGACTTTGTGCGGGATGGTCAGGTTGATACCGCGCATCCCGAAAGCGCGCACGCCCTTGATCGCGTCGGCCAGATCGTCCGGCTTGACCTGGATCGTGAGGTAGCGCCAGTTAAGCCCGGTGGCGCGGAAGGCGGCTTCCTGCATGACGCCCGTCGGGTTCTCCGCAACGGGATCGCCCAGCACGCCGACCAGCTCCGCTTTGTAGTTTACAGCCCGATAATTCTCGGCCATTCCTGGGTGTCCTTTCCAAAACACTTTCTCAAAGTTACTCAAAGATTAATGCACGACAGAATAGCACAAAATTGAAAAAGAGAGCAGTTAGCAATAAAGTGAAATCAGAGTGGATCGGCACGCACGAAGCCCGCCGGGGGGTATTCTCACCCCTTATCCCTACGGGTGAGGATCTGCGCGCCGACCAGCATTCAGGTTTTGGCTAATCGCTAACTGCTAACCGCTGCATTCTAAATATCCCCACGCGCGCGATACCACTCGTACGCTTCGCGGATGCTCTGCTGGATCGGCACGCGCGGCTCGTCCAGCTCCCGCCACGACTTCTCGCAGTTATAGAACATCATGCGCGTGCTGAGGCGAAGCTGGTTCCCCTCAATCGGCAGCTTGACGCCCAGGCGGCGCAGCGCATCCGCGACATACGCGGCAAGCAGCACCACGCTCGCCGGAAGGGTGATCAGACGCGTCGATTTGCCGAGGATGTGTGCGGTCAGGCGCAGCCACGCCTTGTGCGTCAGATCGACCGAGCCCAGGATATACCGCTCGCCGGTGCGCCCGCGTTCCGCAGCGGCGACGTGCGCCGAGGCCACATCCCGCACGTCGATCAGCGTCGCGCCACCCGGCGGCGCGGTCGGCGGGACGTTGCCGCGCGCCATCTCGACCACCGTGCTGCTCGAGATCTGGTTGATGTCGTCGGGGCCGAGGATGACCGCGGGGTTCAGAATCACGCAGTCCAGGCCGCGACGAATGGCGCGGAATACTTCCGTCTCGGCCAGGAACTTGCTGTGCCCGTACGGCGTCAGGTGCGGATCCCAGTTGAAGCGGACGGTTTCGTCCATCGGGCGCAGGTCGTCGCGCCAGCCGATCGCCTGCGCGCTGCTGGTGAAGATCACGCGCCGCACGCCCATTTGCTCGGCCGCTTCGAGCACGTTGCGCGTGCCGTCCACATTGACGCGATAGATGCGGTCCGGGTCATTGCGCCAATAGTCCGCGACCGCCGCGACGTGAAACACCCAGTCAACGCCTTCCATCGCGGCGCGCAGCGATTCGGGATCGAGCACATCCCCGATCGCGTGCTCGACCGGCAAATCCGCCACCAGATCGAGCCGGCTGGTCTTGCGGCGCAAGATACGCACCTCATGGCCGCGCCGCACCAGCCCCCGCGCGATATGCGAGCCTAAGAACCCCGTTCCGCCGGTGACCAACGCCTTCATCGTCTGCCGCTCCCTGAACCGTTGAATGGCGTCATATCCAGGCTGAGTATAACGCAGCAGACGGCAATTTGGCTGGCGGGAAGCCGAAAGTCGTTGCTCATTCCCCGCGCCACAAGTAGAATGTGCAGGAATGCGCGCGGCTGGTTCTGGCAGGATAATCGTATGACCCCTTTTGAGGCGGACCCGACCGTTCAGTGGACCAGGCAAATTCAAGATACCCTCGCCGGAAACAGCGGGATGCGCGAAGGGCTGCTCGACGACGAGGCATTGCCGCTCGTCAACTGGGGCGCGGAGCAGGCCGAGACGGTTGCGCAACGGCTCGCGCAGGAGAGCGCATCCCCGCCGGACGCCGAGCAGGTCGCTCTGGCGGCGCACAACCTCGGCCGCCTGCTGACGCGTATCACCTGGGTCGTGACGTATCGCGCCAAGAAAGACGCCGCCTGGCTGACGCGCACCTTCGCCAAGATTAACGCCTTGAGTCAGGAAGTGTTCGGGCCAGACGCACCCACGCTCTCCGACGAGGAAATCGCCGCGTGGATCGCGGAGCAGCCCGGGAAGTCGAACGGTGAATTGATTCTTGACCTGCTCGCGCGGCTGACTCCGGCAGGCGCGGCGCCCGCAACCGCCGAATCGCCCGAGGCGCCTGCCACGCTATCCGGCGAAACGCCTGAGGCCGCCGAATCGCCCGAGACGCCCATCGAGCCATCGAGCGAAACATCCGACGCCGCCGAACCACCCATAGACCCGCTTACCACCGGACCCGACGAGCCCACCGGTTCGCCGCCCACAGAAGGATTTGAAGACGTATGACCCGCAAAAGCTCGAATAGCACCAGCCCCAGCGCCGGACAGCGCGTCACGATCGGGACGGTTACCGGACTGGTCGTAGTGGGGATCGTGCTGATCGCCCAGTACGTGCTGAACATCAACGTGATCGACCCCGGGCCGACCGACACGCCGCCCGTCGCTACCGTCATCCCGACCGATGAGCCCACGCCCTTCCCCACCGCAGCCTGGACGCCTGTCCCGACGCTGCCCGGCACGCCAATTGCCAGCATCCCGGACGGCGAAGCGGTCCCGATTCCGGGCGGGATCGACGGCGGCTGGTACCAGCTTTATTTCACCGAGCCGATCAACACGAATGATGAAAGCCGCTTCACCGGCTCGCACGTCGAGAACGCGCTCGTCAACGCGATCGACAACGCGACCAGCACGATCGACATGGCGGTGTACGAATTGAACTCCCGCGCCGTCACCGATGCGTTGCTTCGCGCGCACGAGCGTGGCGTCCAGATCCGCATCGTGACGGATGACGAGTTCGGCCTGGAAAAACCCGACTCCACGATCGAGGAACTGGAGTTCGAAGGCATCCCGGTCGTCTCGGACGCGCCGCGTCGCGGCTTCATGCACAACAAATTCTTCATCATCGACGGGCTGTATGTGTGGACCGGCTCGACCAACATCACGCATAACGGGTTTTACAACAATAACAACAACGCGATCCTGATCCGCTCGCGCCAGCTTGCGGAGAACTATCAGGCGGAGTTTGACGAGATGTGGGCCGGAAGTTTCGGCGCGCGCTCGCCAAACAACATCATCAACCCGGCATTGACGGTCAATAACACGCTCATCGAGACGTTCTTCGAATCTGAGGGGAGTTCGTCGTGGACCGGTTACCAGAGCGAGCCCATCACGCGGCTGGTAGAGCTGGCCTCCCAGGCGCGGCAGGTGCGCTTTATGGCGTTCGTGCTC
>Ga0134103_1001783_pt1 | contig 18655 bp, 12 predicted proteins | sample 14_taG_2_FD_94445 | JGI IMG/M metagenome (GOLD analysis project Ga0134103, IMG submission 94445) | Switchgrass degrading microbial communities from high solid loading bioreactors in New Hampshire, USA - 14_58_20_212_A1 metaG | ecosystem: Engineered > Bioreactor > Semi-continuous > Anaerobic >...
GCTTAAAAAGAGAGAGTTTTTTATGCTCTTGCTTTTTACTGCTTCGCTGCTTTTTTTAATATACCGCCTGGGGCATATCCAATTTGTCAAAGGCGAAGAATACCAGAGGATGGCTTATAACAATCAGACACAAAAAAGGCAGATCAACCCGAAAAGAGGCACCATTTATGACAGAAACGGCAAGGGCCTTGCTATAAGTGCGTCAGTGGATACAATAGGAGTAAATCCCAAGGAATTAAGAGACGAAGTGAAGGGAGACGAAACCAAATTAAGGACCATTGCAAACGACCTGGCGGCCATATTGGGAATGAATTCGGATGACATTATGAAAAAGTTCCAGGCTAATTCCCGTTTTGAATTCATTAAGAAAAAGGTTGACCGTGAAATAGGTTCAAAGGTCAAAGCATATTTGGCCAATGCCGGTTTGTGGAGCATATATGTCGATGAGGACTCAAAAAGATATTATCCAAAAGGCAATCTGGCATCCCATGTGCTTGGATTCACGGGTACAGACGACCAGGGGTTAAGCGGTATAGAACTGGTGCTTGAAAGCACTTTGAAAGGCGTTCCGGGAAAAATAATGAATGAAGTGGACGTTCTGGGGCGTCAGGTCAGTTTTTCCAGAGAACGTTACATCGATGCCATAGACGGTTATAATGTATATCTTACAATAGACGAGACCATACAGTATTTGGCCGAGAAAGCTATGGATCAGGCCATTCTCGATTATAACCTCAAACGCGGAGCCACATGCATCGTCATGGACCCTAACACCGCGGAAGTCCTGGCGATGGTGTCAAAGCCGGATTTCGATCCTAATGACCCTGACGCTTTGCCTTACGGGGTCGATGATGATGACTGGAAAGGCTTCAATGACCCTGAGGACAGCAAATATCTCTGGCAGACTGTTTTCAGAAATAAGGCCGTGATGGATACATACGAGCCGGGTTCGGTTTTCAAGGCGATAACCGCCGCAGCTGCCATAGAGGAGAATGTGGTGAGTCTTAATACTCCCGAGGTATGCAAGCCAATTTCTCTGGCCGGCCATACTATAGATTGCTGGAAAAAAGGCGGTCACGGACCGGAAGATTTTCTGCATGCGGTCTACAATTCCTGTAACCCAGTTTTTGTCAAAACAGCGTTGGACCTTGGCGTCAATAAATTCTACGAATATTTCAGGTTGTTCGGATTTACTGAAAGGACCGGCATAGAGCTTCAGGGTGAGCCGACTAATGAAGAATACAGAAACCTCCAGCATAAGGATCCGAAAGAAATAGATCTGGCGGTTACTTCATTCGGACAGCGTTTCCAGATAAGTCCCATTCAAATGATCACCGCATATTGCGCCATAGCCAATGGCGGAAATCTGATGAAACCCACGATAATAAAACAAATTACCGACAGCGAAGGCAATATAATCAAAAAATTTGAGCCTCAGGTCGTAAGAAAAGTGATATCGGAAGAAACGGCGGCGATTGTCCGTCAGGCTCTGGAAGGCGTCGTATCGGAAGGTACAGGTAAGAACGCGTATGTTACCGGATATAGGATTGCGGGGAAAACAGGTACTTCCCAAACTCTCCAGACTGACACAGAAGGGCGTTATATAGTGTCTTTTATGGCTATTGCTCCGGCAGACAATCCCAGGGTCTGTGTACTGGTCGTCCTGGATCATCCTCAGAACGAGATGAATTTGAGATCCGGCGGTATTCTTGCAGCTCCTGTAGCCGGGAAACTGACTGAGGAAATTCTTAAATATTTACAGGTTGAAAGAGAGTATACTGAAAAAGACAAGCAGGAAATGACACAGGAAGTTTATGTGCCGAACGTAATAGGGCTTACAGCGGCTGAGGCGGAGGAAAAACTTAAAGCCTTCGGACTAAAGTTCGTATATGAAGGAGAGCTCTCAGGGCCAAATGCCATTATATACAATCAAACGCCAAAAGCTGACTTTTCTATTCCACAAAATTCGACTATAATTCTATATACTGAAAAGGATCGCGAGGAGACGGTAGTACTCATGCCGGATCTTACAAACAGAACCGTTACTGAAGCTATCGAGACTTTGGAAAGAATAGGCCTGAATATCCGCATAAGAGGCAGCGGTACGGTCCAGAAACAGGAATACCCGCCCGGAACTCCGCTGAAAAAAGGCCAGGTGGTTGAGGTAAGCTTTGTGGAAATGATAGGAGATTAATGCTTTTGGATATAATTTAAATTTGGTGACTCAAATGACATTCTGAGCGAATTAGACGCCCCAATGTCATTCTGAGCGCATTAGGTGCCCCAATGTCATTCAGAGTAACTTGGTATACCCAATGTCATTCTGAGCGACTTTGTACACCCAATGTCATTCTGAGCAACTTAGCACACCCAATGTCATTCTGAGCAACTTGGCACACCCAATGTCATTCTGAGCGTAAGCGAAGAATCTTATTGGAATGACGCCTGTGCTTCCTGAACCTGGCGTATTTGCCGATATATATTGAGAGGTGGATTCATTATGCTATTAAAAGAACTGTTAAAAAATATAGATGTAATAAAAACAGACGGCAACGCGGACATTGAAATCCGGGGCGTTACCTATGACTCAAGAAAAGCACTTCCGGGATATCTCTTCGTATGTATAGACGGTTTTGCCACCGACGGCCATTTATTCGCGCAGCAGGCGGTGGATAACGGCGCAACAGCGCTTGTGGTGGAAAAAGATATTTCAGTTATCGGAGATGCGACTATCGTAAAAGTTCCGAATACAAGGGAAGCTCTGGCGGCTATTTCGGCAGAATGGTTCGGGCATCCTTCAAAGAACATGACTCTGATAGGTATTACCGGCACCAAAGGGAAAACAACAACCACTTATATGGTACGTTCGATCCTGGAGAAAGCCGGAAACACGGTCGGACTTATCGGGACCGTCGCTAATTGTATAGGAAACGAAAAAATACCTGCAAGAAGAACGACACCTGAATCCTACGATTTGCAGGAAATGTTCGAGAAAATGCGGGATAAAGGTGCTGACACGGTAGTTATGGAAGTATCTTCACAGGGCCTTAAGCTGCATCGGGTCTCGTCCTGTGATTTTGACATAGGCGTGTTTACAAACTTCTCAAAGGACCATATCGGCGGCTTTGAGCATCCCGACATGGAGGATTATTTCAATTCCAAAAGGAAACTGTTCCAGCTTTGCAAAAAGGGTATCGTCAACATAGATTCACCACAGGGAGAAATAATTGTCAAAGAAGCAAAATGCGAGATATATACCTTCGGTATTGAGAAAGAAGCCGATGTTAAAGCTAAAAATATCATTACCCACTCAAATTCGGTGGAATTTGAATGCATAACACCCTGGTTTACAGAAAAAATTAAAGTTTCTGTTCCCGGGTTGTTCAGTGTTTATAACGCTCTGGCCGCTATTTCTGTATGCGGCCTTCTGGGAGTTCCGCCCCAGGCTGTAAAAGACGGGCTGATAAACGTACAAATACCCGGACGGGCTGAGATTGTTCCAACACCTGGAAAGCCCTACACTGTTATGATTGATTATGCTCATACTCCCGACAGTCTTGAGAATATACTTTCAACTGTGAAAGGTTTTGTTAAGGGACGTCTAATAAGCGTATTCGGATGCGGCGGCGACAGGGACAAAACAAAACGCCCCGTTATGGGTGAGATTTCAGGAAGGATAGCTGATTTTACCATAATTACATCAGATAATCCCAGAACCGAGGTTCCCTCTGCTATTCTGGCCGATATTGAAGCCGGCATTAAGCGTACCAACGGCAAATATACGGTAATCGAGGACAGAACCGAAGCCATCCGGTATGCGATGAATTATGCGCAAAAGGATGATATCATAGTATTGGCAGGCAAAGGCCACGAAACATATCAGATTTTCAAAGACAAAACCATTCATTATGATGAAAGGGAAATCGTTGCGAACATACTTAGGGAAGGGTGACAGTATGAAGGCATTAAGCGCGGGAACTATTGCCGAAATGGTTCAGGGAAGGCTAAACGGTCCATCAGAAATCACTGTGGATCAAATATCGATAGATTCTCGGACACTGAAGAAGGGTTCGCTGTTTATCGCCATTAAAGGCGAACGTTTTGACGGTCATGATTATATCCGGCAAGCCGTAGATAACGGCGCAGCCCTGGTTTTGGTGAGGGATGGAACGATTCTTCCCGAAAATGTTCCTGCCATATTTGTGACAGATACATTGGAGGCTCTCGGCAGACTTGCCCATGAATACAGGAAACTCTTCAAAATACCTGTGATCGCCGTTACGGGAAGCGTTGGCAAAACCAGCACCAAGGAAATGATAGCAGCAATATTGTCGGCAAAATATAATGTCCATAAAAGCAAAGGGAATTTTAATAATGAAATAGGCCTTCCTCTTTCGGTATTGGAACTGGAAGAGAACCATGAGGCCGCAGTTTTCGAAATGGGGATGCGTGGTTTCAACGAAATCAGCGTACTTTCCAAAATCGTCAATCCTGATATCGCCGTGATTACCAACATAGGTATTTCACATATTGAGAGGCTTGGCTCAAGACAAAACATACTCAAAGCCAAGCTGGAGATTTTAGACGGCATGGACGAAAACGGGATAGTCGTATTAAATGGCGATGATGAGCTGTTATCAGGATTAAAAGGTTTACTGAAACAAAAAACGATATTTTACGGAATTGACGAAAATCAGGACGTATGGGCATATGACCTGTCTTCCAAGGGAGAAGAGGGAGTATATTTCCAGGTAAAAACCGGGAACAAAGATATGAACCTTTTCATACCTGCCCCAGGAATACATAATGTACACAATGCCCTTGCGGGAATAGCGGTAGCCGAAGCTCTCAACATGAGCGAAGATGAGATAAGAAGGGGCATGAGAAACTATACCGGCGAGCAAATGCGCCTTAGTATAGTGGAAAAAGACGGAATCAAGTTTATAAATGATTCCTATAATGCCGCCCCGTCTTCAATGACTGCCGCCATAAATGTACTTTGCGAAATTGCCGGTGAAAGAAGAAAGTGGGCTGTTATAGGCGATATGCTTGAGCTCGGGGACTGGTCAGAAGAGGCTCACAAAAAAATAGGCAGACTTGTTTCAAAATCCGGCATAGAATATATGGTAGCCATAGGAAGCCTGGCAAAATGGTATGTGGAGGGAGCAAATGAAAACCCTGAATCAAGAACGATAACCAAATTATTTGCCAGCGCACAGGAAGCCAAACCATATATTAAAACCCTAGTCCAGAAAGGAGATGTTCTTCTTTTCAAGGGCTCCCGTATGCTGAAACTGGATCTTCTGGTACAGGAGCTTCTTTCGGAAGAACTGAATAAATATGCTTGATTTGCTTAAGAATGTGCCTCCTCAGATAATTGTATATTTCATCAGCTTTATCATATCCCTGATAGCCGGAAAGCTGTTTATACCGCTTTTAAGGAGGCTGAAATTCGGTCAGATAGAAAGGGAGGAAGGGCCCCAGAGCCATAAGATAAAACAGGGCACCCCTACCATCGGAGGAATAATATTTCTTCTTCCTGTCATTATTATTGGGATTATTTACAGTTTTATTGATGTCAGGATCTTATCCCTTGTCCTTGTGACAATGGGATTTGCTTTTGTCGGTTTTCTTGATGATTACCTGAAGATAAGAAAAAAGAACAATGAAGGCCTCCGGCCGATGCAAAAAATGGCAGGTCTTTTGATTGTGGCCGGCATTTTTACCTGGTATGCGGTTACCTTTACAGAAGAAGCCAGGATGCTTATTTTGCCGTTTTTGGGGTACTATAAACCTGTAACCATGTCGTTGGTCATCGCCATACCGTTTATAATATTTGTTCTTGTGGCTTTTACCAATGCCGTGAACCTTACAGATGGCCTTGATGGATTGGCAGGTTCGGTGACCACGATAGTATTGCTTTTTTTAAGCATGGTTACAATGTTAAACAGTGAATGGGAGTATATAAGAATTTTCTGTGCCGCTATGGCCGGCGGCATACTGGGTTTTCTGGTATACAACATTTATCCGGCAAAAGTTTTTATGGGCGATACCGGTTCTCTTGCCATAGGAGGCGCGCTTGCGTCAACGGCTGTTTTAACCGGTACTCCAATATTTTTAGGTTTAGCAGGAATAATCTACGTAGCAGAAACATTATCTGTAGTAATACAGGTTATTTATTTTAAGAGGACGGGGAAGAGAGTTTTCCTTATGGCACCTCTTCACCACCACTACGAGCATAAGGGCTGGAGTGAGATCAAGGTGGTAATTGTATTTACTATTGTAACCATATTCAGCAGTATTTTAGCTTTTCTTCTCTTGAGGTGATTTGGTTGAGAAAAAGGGAGTACGATTTTTGGATCCTTTTTACAGTATTAGTCATGCTGGCTATGGGTACGGTTATGGTTTTCAGCGCCAGCTCTTACAGTGCACAGTATTATCAGAACAACAAGTATTATTTTCTGATAAGACAACTGCTTTGGGGAACAGTGGGCGTAATCAGCATGCTTATCTTTTCGAACATTGACTATCACAGAATCGCCGCATGTTCGCCCCTACTTATGCTGATAAGTACGATTTTGCTGGGATTGGTTCTTATTCCGGGAATAGGAACCGTCATCAATGATTCAAGGCGCTGGATCAATCTTAAAGTTACCACATTTCAGCCGTCAGAGTTTACTAAAATTGCATTGATACTGTTTTTGTCCTTTAGTCTCTCAAAAAACAATCATAAATTGAAGTACTTATTCACGGGACTTATGCCGTACCTTCTGGTTATAGCTGCAAACGCGGCCCTGCTGTACTTTGAGCCGCATATGAGCGCCATTATACTTATAACGATGGTATCAGTAATAATCCTGTTTTGTGCCGGCGCAAGGATAAGTCATTTTCTATTACTTTCCGTTCCTGTGGGAGTTGTAGGCTGGCAGCTTATAATAAGCCAGCCGTACCGTGTCGAACGTATAATGGCATTTACGGATCCGTTCAAATACAGCCAGGACCAGGGGTTCCAGGTTGTAAACTCCCTGTATGCCATTGCTTCAGGATCACTTTTCGGAAGGGGACTGGGAAGAAGTCTTCAAAAGAATCTGTATCTCCCCGAACCGCACAATGACTTTATATTCGCCATATTAGCCGAAGAATTGGGCTTTGTGGGTGCTGTAACGGTAATTATTCTTTTCATGCTATTTATCTGGAGAGGTATGAGGGTGGCCATGAATGCTCCCGACACGTTGGGAAGTCTCATAGCCACAGGAATAACTTCATTGATTGCTTTGGAAGCCATAATCAATATCGCGGTGGTTACATCCACCATCCCAACCACCGGAATGCCGCTTCCCTTCTTCAGTGCGGGAGGCACCTCAACGGTTTTCCTGTTGACATCGGTAGGGATATTACTTAATATCTCAAAGGGAACTACTTCGACAAGTTTCAGCATAATCAGAAATGACCAGGATGATTATGGAAATAAGCGCAGTATTTCGTCGCGGAAAGTCGGTGAATTATGAGATATATTATTTCAGGCGGTGGTACCGGGGGCCATATATATCCCGGTATTGCTATTGCGAAAGAGATCCTTTCAAATGAACCGGACGCGGAGATCCTGTTTGTCGGTACCGAACACGGACTGGAAGGCAAGCTTGTTCCCCGCGAAGGTTTTGATATTAGATTCATTGATGTAAAAGGTTTTAAAAGAAAACTCTCTTTTGATACATTTAAAACAGTCGGAAAACTGTTTAAAAGTTTCGGCTCAATAAGGAAGATCTTAAAGGAATTCAAGCCTGACGCCGTTATCGGCACCGGAGGCTATGTCTGTTTTCCTGTGGTGTTTATTGCCTCCTTAAAAAAGATCCCGACAATAATTCATGAGCAAAACGCTTTTCCTGGTATTGCAAATAAAGTTCTTGCCCGCTATGTCGACGAGGTTGCCATTAGCTTTGAGGAAGCCCGTTCAAGATTCAAAGGCAGGGCAAGGATAACGCTTACCGGGAATCCGATAAGAAAAGATTTATTCATGCTTGATCGTAAAAAAGCAAGAGAAAACCTCGGGATAGCCGAAGACGTGCCTCTTGTGGTGATATTCGGCGGAAGCCTGGGTGCCGAACATATAAACGAATGTGTCAGAGACATGATAAACCTGCACGGCAATGAAATAACGTATAATCTAATTCTGGCCACAGGGATGAAACATTACGAAAAGATTATGAGGGATATAAAGGCACCTCTTCCCGATAATATCCAGATAGTGCCGTATATCTACAATATGGGCGAAGTGCTGGCGGCTGCCGATCTTGCAGTTACAAGAAGCGGAGCCATAACAGTCAGCGAGCTGGCGGCTTTGGGAGTGCCTTCCATACTTGTTCCTTCCCCGTTTGTTGCTGAGAATCACCAGGAATATAATGCAAGGGCGCTTGAAAATAAAGGTGCTGCGGTCGTTATTCTTCAAAACCAGCTCACCCATGAGATTCTCTACGGGCAAATCCAGAAACTTATAAAAGATAAGGATCTTCGTAAAAAGATGTCATTGGCCGCCAAAAAAAGCGGTATAAAAAATGCCGCCCCCGCAATCTATTCCCTGATCAAGAAAGCTGTAAGCAAAAAAAGAATATCCTGAAAAAGGTGGTTAAGCCATCATTTGTAACACCATTTTACCGGAAGCATATTATGAAATGTGTTCAATACTTTGCTTCCGGGGGTGTTTTGCGTGAGCAATCTCATAATTGCCGGAGGTTCAAAGCTGAGCGGCATAATAGAAATTCCAGGAGCCAAAAATGCTGTTTTGCCTGTACTTGCCGCTACGCTCTTGAACAATGGTACCAGCATTCTTGAGAATTGCCCGGAGTTGGACGATGTAAATACGATGCTTGAGATACTGTCTGCTTTAGGGTGCAAAACTAAGAAAAAGGGTTCACGTATAGAGGTTGACGCCTCGACTCTTACAAGTTCGTGTATTCCTGAAGTACTGGCCAAAAGAATGAGATCTTCAATAATTATTCTGGGGGCAGTTCTTGCAAGGTGCGGTGAGGTTCTTGTCAGTTACCCCGGTGGATGCGAAATAGGTATGAGGCCTATTGACATGCATCTTCGAGCGCTTGAACAGATGGGAGCGGAGGTTGACGGTCTTAAACATGGTATGCTGAAAGTCAAAGCCTCCAAGCTTCAGGGCTGTGAGATATTACTGGATTATCCAAGCGTAGGCGCAACGGAAAACATTATGCTGGCCGCCACTTACGCCGAAGGGGAGACACTGATCAGAAATGCGGCGAAGGAACCAGAGATTGAGGATCTGCAGAACTATCTTAATCAAATGGGTGTCAATGTGACCGGAGCCGGGACGGGTGTCATAAGGATTCAGGGTACCCGGGGTATAAAGGCTGAACCTGTTCATACGATTATCCCGGATCGGATTGTAGCCGGGACATATCTGGCGGCTGCTGCCGCAACCGGAGGAAGTCTGGTGGTTACAGGCGTCGAATATGACCATATTGGATCGATTCTTTATTGCCTGAGACGAACAGGATGCAAGATAAAAAATTACTCAGGCGGTGTCGTAACTTTGGAATCCGACGGGAGACTCAAAGCTCTGGACCTTGTGCGAACGTCACCTTATCCTGGTTTCCCTACTGATATGCAGCCTCAGATTGTTGCACTTTTAACAAAGAGCGAAGGCACCAGCGTGGTGGTGGAAACGGTATTTGAAAACAGATTCCGTTATACCGAGCAACTGCAGAAAATGGGCGCGGATATCAGCATCCAGGGAAGGACTGCGATTATCAGAGGAGTTAAGTCCCTGAAAGGTGCTTCGGTGGAAGCCAGAGATTTGCGGGGTGGAGCTGCCCTTATTATAGCCGGACTTGTGGCAGAAGGAGAAACAATTATTTCCGGGGTCAACTACATTGACAGGGGCTATGAAAGAGTGGAAAATGTCCTGTCAAAGGTAGGTGCAAAGATTAGAAGAGTTGAAGACTGATTCCGGTGTGGTATAATTATAATAATGTTCCTGGATTAGTGCTAAACAAACCAATACAGTGTATTAGCACAGAGGGAGTTATGAAAAATAAAGAACTTGCTAAAAAAGCGCTTAAAATATTAATATTCGTTTTGGTATTAGCTCTGGGGCTTGTTATTCTGCTTTTTGCTCCTTTTTTCAATATTAAATCCATTGAAGTTGAGGGAAACAGCAGATACACGGCTGAAGAAATAATAGATTCTTCAGGAATAAGGATTGGCGAAAACGGGTTTCGTAAATTAAGACTGGACCCGGAATCTATATTGGAGCTGCGGCTTCTGGACAGCGAAGATAAAATAAAGCAACTGCCGTATGTAAAAACCTGTATAGTGAAGATTGTTTTTCCGAACGATATTAAAATACATATTACCGAACGGGAACCTGCTGCATATATAGTTCATTTTGACAATTATTTAACGGTAGATTCGCAGGGATATGTTCTGGAAGCCGGATCCAGCCCGCCCGAAGGTTTGAAGGAAATACGGGGTATTGATTTCAAAAAGTATACCGTAGGCCGGCAACTGGAAGAATCTAAAATATATCTGATACAAACCGGTGTTGATATAATCAATACCGTTTATAATTCGGATAAAAACACCGATGTAAAGCTCTGGGATGTGTTGGATTGGGTTGATGTTGTCAGTGAGACCAGTGCCATGATGTCGCTGGACAATAGGATCATTGTCAGATTCAACCCGAAGGACAAGCTTCAGTATACGATAGATTTTACCAAAGAGATTTTTTTTAAGAAATTAAGCACCAAGGAAACTGGAAGAATAGAATTCTCAGGTAATCAAAACCCGAGTTTTATACCCGATTAAGTTACTTGTTTAAGGAGGGGTTCCATGATAGCTTTGCTTGGACTCATTGCCGGATTATTGGTAGGTATTTTTATACCGGTTCATATACCACAGGCTTACTCCAATTACGCGGCAGTCGCGATTTTAGCGGCTCTAGATTCGATTGTGGGCGGATATTCGGCATCGCTGGAAGGAAAATTCAACATAAAGATTTTTTTATCAGGCTTTTTTGCCAATTCGATCACTGCCGCCCTGTTGGCGTATATAGGTGATAAACTGGGCATACAGATACATCTGGCTGCCATTTTCGCATTCGGTAACCGCATATTCCTCAATATCGGCAATATTAGAAGAAAGCTGATCAAGGCAGATGATATTAAATAAATACTATATATATAGCAAAAAACATGAAGTTCTTTTGTAAAGCCCCAATATATTGAGTTCGGAGTGATAGTTTTTTCAAGAAAATTATTGCTTTTGCATGTGATTAATATATAATAGAATTAACAGCATATATTATGGCTTACAGTCGTTTTGACACTGGTTTACAAAAGATAAGTTATGATGCAATAATAATTTCTCCCGTTTATAAAATGACGGGCAGAGATTATTATTTCAACAGGGGTGTATGCCCCCGGTTCGGATTTCATTGATTCAGAACCAGTAGGATTTTATTGATATACGTACTCGGGTAGGTTATATAAGGAGGATACAAAAGTGTTGGAATTTGATATTGATATGGATAATTTTGCACGTCTGAAAGTCGTTGGTATCGGCGGAGGGGGGAATAACGCCGTAAACCGGATGATTGCGTCAGGTATGCGCGGTGTAGAGTTCATTGCTGTAAATACTGATAAACATGCATTATTTCTTTCCCAGGCAAACACAAAAATCCAAATTGGCGACAAGTTAACAAAAGGACTCGGAGCGGGCGCAAATCCGGAAATCGGTGAGAAAGCCGCAAACGAAAGTCGGGACGAAATTGCAATGGCTATCAAGGATGCCGATATGGTCTTTGTAACTGCAGGAATGGGTGGCGGAACAGGAACAGGAGGCGCTCCGGTCGTTGCACAAATTGCCAAGGAAATGGGCATCCTCACAGTAGGCGTTGTAACCAAGCCGTTCCTCTTTGAAGGCAAAAAGCGTATGATGCAGGCTGAAGCCGGAATAGAGGCATTGAAAGCAGTAGTTGATACATTAGTTACGATTCCCAATGACAGATTGCTTCAAATAGCCGATAAAAAAATGCCGCTGGTTAAAGCCTTTAACCTGGCCGATGATGTATTGAAACAGGGCGTACAGGGTATTTCGGATTTAATAGCTGTACCCGGCCTTATAAATCTTGACTTTGCCGATGTTAAGACTATCATGATGGACACAGGAATAGCTCATATGGGCATAGGAAGGGCATCGGGCGAAAATAAGGCTGAGGAAGCAGCAAAACAGGCAATATCAAGTCCATTGCTGGAAACTTCGATTGACGGAGCCAGAGGCGTTCTCCTTAATATAACAGGCGGGCCGGATCTTGGATTACAGGAAGTTAATCTTGCAGCAGAACTTATTCAGTCTTCGGCTGATCCGGATGCCACTATCATCTTCGGTGCGGTAATAGATGACAACTTAAAAGATGAAATAATTATTACGGTTATAGCAACAGGTTTCGATAAAGCCGCAGAGAAGAAGAAACCCGGGTATCTGTTCGGTGCTGACAACAAGAAACCGTTGCAGTCTGAGCCTTCGAAACCTTCCATTATTGTGGATGATGACATGGAAGGACCGGAAATCCCAACCTTCTTAAAACGCAAAGGCTTCAGATAGTACATAAATAATAAATAATTCTTATAGTCATCCTGAGCTCCCAAAATATCATCTGAGCGGAGCGAAACTCTCCTAATTGTCATCCTGAGCGAAGCAAAGCCCTCTTAATTGTCATCCTGAGCCGAGCGAAGCCCTCTTATTTGTCATCCTGAGCCGAGCGAGGCCCTCTTATTTGTCATCCTGAGCGGAGCGAAGCGGAGTCGAAGGATCTAAACCCGAAGGATCTAAACCTTCTTCACATAATGAAACCAACAAACCGAGGCATTCCAAAAAACGGAATGTCTCTTTTTATCTATTTTTTGGTTGACAGCCCAATTCTGTAATTGTAAAATTATAAGGCAGTTGCATTTTCGATCGTGGTTTAAAAACAATTATGCCAATTTAGCTCAGGCGGTAGAGCAATTCACTCGTAATGAATAGGTCGGGGGTTCGATTCCCCCAATTGGCTCCAGAATGTTAAAACGAGCGGTTTTTCGATAAAAATAATCTCGAAAGACCGTTTGTTTTTTTATGGTGTGCCGGGCATTGCCCAGGATAATAAAATCGTAACCAAACATATGAGTATTTTGGAAACTTTAAAGAATGTAGACATATTTGATGATAGTATTGTAAAATAAGATATTATGGAAAATCGTGCATAATTATCATAATGATTGAGGGAATAAAATGCATAAGAATTTACTCAATTTGTTTAATTCTATGTTACTGGTAGCATTCTTTATTTTTATTTGCATAATCACTTCTAATGTGGTATATGCGGCAGAATACGATGGTTGGAGATATACTGTACAGAATGGTACTGCAACAATCACTTCTTACGTAGGTTCAAACAAAGATATTGTTATCCCTGCAACCATAAAAGGCGTAAAGGTAACAAAGATTGGGAACGATGCTTTCTTTTACTCACAAATAGAAAGCGTAACAATACCGGGAAGCATAAAAAGCATTGGTGAATGTGCTTTTCAACAGTGCGAGAACTTAAAGAGCGTTACTATACAAGATGGGGTCGAAACAATTGAAAAAAAAGCCTTTGTGTTCTGTAAAAATCTAGAGACCGTTACGATACCTGATAGTGTAACGACAATAGGCGAAGGAGCATTTTATAGTTGCCCGCTTCTTACAAATATAACTCTTCCTAAAAACATAAAAGAAATAAGCAATAGGTTATTTCAAGGAGCAAAATCGCTTACATCAATGAAAGTCCCCGATGGAGTAACATCTATTGGCGATTATGCCTTTGGTGAATGTTTTAGTTTGAAGACCCTGATCCTTCCTGATAGTATTGAAAAAATCGGCACTGAAGCCTTTGCGGGCACAAAAATCGAGGAGCTCAATATTCCCGAGGGAATAAAATATATTGAACACAGAGCATTTACATCAATGGTTGCATTAAAGGAAGTAAAAATTCCTGATAATTGGACGAGCATAGACTTTGATGATTTCAGAGGCTGTAGTGGTATAGAGGAAATATATATACCTGATAGAATAAAAAGTATAGGAGAAGATGCATTTTTGGGCTGCAGTAATCTTAAAAGTATAATAATACCGCCAAGTGTTAAAAGTATAGATACCGGAGCATTCTCATGGTGTGAGAACCTGACCGCTGTTTTCATTCCCAGTTCTGTGGAATACATTGCTCCATTCACATTTACATATTCCCCAAATGCATTTATTATAGTCGATGAAAACAATCCTGTTTACTCGAGCGAAAATGGTATCCTTTACAGCAAGGATAAAACAAAGCTATTGGAGTATCCAACCGCTCAAAGATTTTTTGTGGTTAGAGAAGGCGTGACGGATATAGGCAGTGGTGCATTTTACGGTACACCGATATATAGCATAAAACTTCCAACAACACTAAAAACGATAGGTGATAGTGCATTTGGGATGTGTCGGGATTTACGCATTGTTGATATGCCAAGTGTTGTTGATATAGGGGATGATGCTTTTTACCAGTGTTTGAGTATTTCTGATTTAGACCTTCCGGAAAATCTGGAAATTATAGGCGAAGATGCATTTTTTGATTGTATATCTTTAAAATATATTACTATTCCAAACAGCGTAAAAAGTATAGGTGAATATGCTTTTGGGTATAAAAACAGTGGCATGAGTGGTATCTTTTTAAAAATTGAACCTTTTGTTATAGAAGGTATTCCAAATTCTGCAGGACAGAAATATGCGGATGTAAATAAACTGGTTTTTCGGCCAATGATGAATGTAACGATGAAGCAGGCACGTGAAGAAGCGAACGACCTTTATGAGCTTGGCCTTTTTGCAGGCACAGGGAACAATGGATTTGCTTTAGAAGAGGTTCCGACAAGATTACAGGGAATAATAATGCTTATAAGATTAATGGGCGAAGAAGAAGCGGCAAGGACATGTACCTACACAAACCCATTTAAAGATGTTCCTGCCTGGGGAGACAGATATGTGGCATGGGCATACCATAAAAAATATACTGCCGGTACCTCAGCAACAACTTTCAGTTCAACCGAACCAATGACAGCCCAGCAGTATCTCGCTTTTATATTAAGGGCTATGGGATATGGCAATGATACTGTATATAAAAATACCATAGATGATGCCAAAAGATTTGGGATAATTCCTCAAGATGCATATGGAGATGCAAATGTACCGTTTTGGAGAGCCGATATGGTCCATATAACGTATTTAGCTCTTCAGGCAAATGAAAAAACAACAGGTGCTCCTTTCTATATGTATTTGATTAGTAAAAATGCAATAGACGCAAACACTGCATATCGATTATTCAATCGAGAGTTAGTAGATTTGAGTGAATTAAAAGATTTTTTGGGAATACAGTAAATCCTATATGTCTTTATTAATGCATAAAAAGAGCCCGAAGGCTCTTTTTTAGGTTATATTGTTTACTTGTGTTGTGATTTTATTGAACAGATAAGCCGGTCTTCATAAAGAAGCCAACAATCAGTATGTTCCTGGTTTAGAGACATATTTATATGCCCATGTTGGGACATCAGTAAATGTACAGGTGTATGAACTGTTTTGTGCAGTTTTTTGATTGTCATGATCCTTTAGCTTCTTTTTTCTTTTAATAAATATATAAAATTATAAAATAATAGAAATCATGATAGAAATCATGTCAATTTGTATAAATAATTATCAGTTTTGTACCTTATATATATTTGGAATAAATTAACATTAATAAGAATAAAGGAAAGCACACACGTTTAAACGGAAACCTACAGAGAGTAGGTGTTGTGGAAAATAAAATTTCTCATATTCTATGGGTTTAGATTTTTAATAATATGAAAAAATAATCTTTTTTCCATTTAAAATATTGAATAAAAGGTAAAAAATGATATAATAGACAATATACGACAAATAGACTTTTTGCATGTTTAAAATGTAATCGTTTATATTATCAATCGGACAATAAATTAAGGTGATATGATGGATTGGCGGGAAAGGCTCAGGCAATTGACTAAGCCGGTAGAGGAAGATGAATCTTCGATCTGGCATGCGATTTTTGTAATGACGGGAAACGAGCAAACCGTTAAAGACAAAATAGCTTATACATTTAAAGATTCAAACATATTGCCTATTGTCCCAAAGCGTCGTATTCGTGAGCGCAAAAACGGTGTTTGGAACGAAAAGATAAGGCCTCTTTTTCCAGGATACATATTAATAAAAGGGTACATATCGACACATGATTATTACGTGCTTAAAACCATACCCGGAATTCTCAGAGTTCTCAGGGATGAAAAAGAAATTTTACGGATTCATCCAGACGAGATGAGAATTATTAGCCGCCTTATGATTAATGGCGAGTTAATTGGTATTTCAGATGCATTTCGAAAAGGCGACAGCGTTGTTATCACCGATGGGCCGCTAGTTGGTTTGGAAGGACTCATTCAATCTATTGATTACCGAAAAGGCAGGGCAAAAGTCTGTCTTAGTTTCTTAGGCGACAAACGAACAGTTGATTTAGGCATTAGATTAATTTCTCAGGCAACATGAATCATTGGTAAAATGTCGGTGTTTCGGCCCGACTATTTATCAATGAGGATATATCGGGGCAAGTTTTGGAAGTATGACAATACTTCCATGGCGAAGCCATGCCTTGATTCGGTCTTATTGCTCAATTCCGGCTGGAGGTTTTCAAAGTGAACTGGAAAAAACACAAATCATTTATAAATATAAGTCAAATCTTTATTGATAGCATATGCTTATGCGTAACATACATAATTACTGTTTTTCTGGCGAAAGCAATATTCAATGTCGAAATATTTGAGCAGAATATTTGGATGCCGGTTTTGTTTGGAATGGTATATGTATTTACCATGTACACCTGTGATATGTATAACAGATCTACGTTTACATATCAGGACAGAATTCTGAAATATGTTACAAAGTCTAGCCTTTTGGCAACTCTGTTTTGTATTGTTATGGTTCCGTTTACCTCCAAAGATGTGTTTACCGTAAGAATTTTGATTTTATATTTATTTGTATCAATTATAGCGCTGTTCATGGAATACCTTACAGTACTGGAGCTAAGGCAGGTTTTAACCAGCAGATGGAATAAACGCGTAATTATTGCGGGTATTAACGAAAACATTCAGGAGTATCTCTATTATATAAGTAAAACCAGTTTCAGGATTAAGATCATAAATTGCATCCACTTTGCTGAAGACGGAAACTTCATAGAAAAAAACAAGGACAAGCTGAATGAGCTGAATTCCGCATTAAAAACAAATGTGGTTGACGAAATTGTATTTGCAATACCTTACAGCCTTCTGGAAGAAATAAGGCCCTACGTATTTCTCTGCAAAGAAAAAGGACTTACAGTACGCCTGGCGGTGGACTTCTTCGAAGACCTGCAACAGAAAAACTCAGTACATACCGTGGGCACAATACCGGTCTTTACATATTACAACGCAACTTTGAACGATCTTCAATGCATTGCAAAAAGAAGTATGGACATAATCGGAGCAATGATAGGCTTATTTATAACATTTATCTCTTCATTGTTTATAATCCCCGCAATTCTAATTACAAACGGCAGACCGGTAATACAAAAAAGAAAGCATGTTTCTGTCAACGGTAGGATTTTTGATATATATTCCTTCAGAACCAAAAACGAAAACGACGATTCATCTTGTTTTATCAGCAGATTTTTAAGAAGGACAAGCATGGATAACCTGCCAATGTTCTGGAATGTTCTTAAAGGAGATATGTCATTGGTAGGAAGCCGGCCAATAGCGGCTTCTGATTTGGAAACCTTAAACAGCCGCCGATTTAAGAATACTGCGTTAAAACCGGGTCTGACAGGTGACTGGAGATTCGGCGACAAAAGTAAAATTGAAGATGAGGAGTATCTGGCAGAACTGAACGAAAACTATATAAACAGATGGTCCATAACCAGGGACTGCTGGATAATTCTTAAAACCATTGCTCTTCTTTTGACAAGAGAACCTGCTTCAATGGAAGTAAGCCTGTTTACCTGTTTGGAAGATAATAGAGATTACAGTGTAAAATCAGCTTAATTTATTATTCTGCGCTTTATGGAACAGAGGTGGCATTTTGAAAAGATTTTTAAGACTTTTTAGTTTACCCGGGCTATTAATAACAGACATTTTAATTGCGTTTTTTTCCGCATACGCCGGAATCTATATACGATTTGACGGCAACGTTCCTACGGAGTATTACCAGTATATCCCGGTACTCTGGCTTTTGTCGTCCCTAACACTGATTATTGCCTGTATTATTACAGGCTGCTATTTCAATGTCTGGGAAAGAGCCGGAATAAGCGAAATGATAAGACAGGTTACTGCCGTTAGCATATCATATGCCGCCGTTTTTATTATCAACAACTTTTTCAATATGCATATTCCCAGAGGCGCAATTCTGGTAGCAGCTTTTATATGTATGTTTGGCACGACCGGCGTTCGTCTTTCAGTAAGAATAGGCATATGGGGAATATCCCATCTTAAACAGAACAATCGAGGGAAAATAGACCGCATATTGATCGTAGGAGCCGGTCAGGCCGGTA
>Ga0134103_1001794_pt1 | contig 18561 bp, 16 predicted proteins | sample 14_taG_2_FD_94445 | JGI IMG/M metagenome (GOLD analysis project Ga0134103, IMG submission 94445) | Switchgrass degrading microbial communities from high solid loading bioreactors in New Hampshire, USA - 14_58_20_212_A1 metaG | ecosystem: Engineered > Bioreactor > Semi-continuous > Anaerobic >...
CTTGTTTTTTGTGTTGCGGACCGTTATTATACCTTCTTTTAAATTCACGTCCTCCACCAGCAAATTCAAGCACTCCGAAATGCGCATGCCGGTAAAGAAAAGGGTATTTAAAATCAGCTTGGCAATTGGCGGTTTCACTGCAGATATCAACACTTTCATTTCTTCCGCCGTAAGAAAAACCCTTTCCTTTTGCGGGACTGGAATTGCTTCCAGCTTAAGGCCTATGTTTTTGGGAATATACTCTTCTTTGAAGCAGAAATTAAAAAATGCACGCATAATATATACAGAGCGGCTTCTGCTGGCAGGCGCGTCCCCTTTTTCTTTAAGCATCCGCATATAGTCCTCCATGTCCTGCGTTGTTATTTCATCAAGGTAAACCGGCCCATTGTATTTCTTTGACAGGAACCTGTTAAGCAGGTTTAATTCAATAGTATATCCTTTTATAGTCCCTTCCGACCTATCTATATTTATCATATGATTTTTAAAGGCTTCAATCGCTTTTGCTAATAGCACTGGCTTTACACTCCTTTTTAAGCACATGCAATAGATTTTTATTTAACCCAATTTTTAAACGCCGTACAGGCAGCACAATGCCATTTTGCAAAACAGACGCAAGTAATATTCTCACCTGGCTCATATACAAGTTATTTCCATAATTTGAATAAAATATACAGCAAAAGCTGCTGAAAGTTTTACGGGAATAAAACAAAGCCTCTCAACAGCTTCATATTCGATAAGAACATATTAACTGCACAGGTTTAAACAGCCACGTTTTCGCCTGTGCATAATTTGTGCGGTATTTTTTATCATATTGCCATGTAATCTAAATTCTTCCCAAGCAATTCATCTACTTCCTTTTCAAAAGAATACTTCCTCAAAAACTCTATCACCGCCGTCTCGATTATCTCCTTCTGGCTGATATTCCTGCTTTTGCTGAATTCGTAAATCAGCTTCGACAGCCTGTCCGACATGTAAAAACTTTTTGTCCTGGTAATCCCCGGCACAACATATCTTGGTATCGCCCCAGAGGCAGGAAACAACAGGTCGTACAACCTCTCTTTATTTTTTAAAAGCATATCAAGCAACGGCAAATACTTTGAAATATCGATATCCCTTACATCAATAGTTCCTGCTGCACCTATATCGGCCGCTTCATCTTCTCTAACCCCGGTATTTTCAGATGATTTGACATAATTGTTTGCTTCAAAGGACCAAGTATATCCCCTGGCTGCCATATAGGCCGCAAGCTGATGATGACTCTCGAACCCTGCTTGCTTTGCTATTTCCCTCGGATCCGCACCTTCTTTGTCAAACATTGAAATTATTTCAGAAATTTTCGAGGGTGTATTTACCGGCTTTCCTTCCGTATTTTCGTTTTTTTGGGTCGCAAGATAGTAATTCTGCTGTTTCGAATCCCATTTCATGCCCTGGCGCCTCATAAATATATCCAGGCATCTCCAATTGCTGTAACCGAGAACTTCGGCTATCTCCTGCCGTGTACTCCCATTAGCAAGGCTTCGCTGGACAAATAGCGCTTTATCCTTTTTCTTCTGCTTCTCTGTTCTCATTGTTGCACTTCTTCCCTCCAATCAAATTGCATTAATTGCTTTTTTCAGTTCATCAAGGTTCACATGAGTATATATTGACGTTGTGGATAAACTGCTGTGGCCCAACAATTTCTGTATGCTTACTATGTTGACATTTCTTGCGACAAGATTGCTGGCGAAGCTGTGTCTTATAATGTGGCAGGTCACATGCTTACTCCAGTTCAGGCTTTTGGTTGCTTCACGCAGAACTCTGTTAACACGGTCAGGTGAAACCTTACAAACATTATTTACCGAGAAGAAATATGGATTTGACTTCCCTTTTCGCCAGTTATTCAAATAGTCTGTCAGAAGCGGCATCAGGCTTTTATGTATCGGGATTTGCCTGTCCCGCTTGTTTTTCGTGTTGCGGACCGTTATTACGCCTTCTTTCAAATTCACGTCCTCCACCAGCAAATTTAAGCACTCCGAAATGCGCATGCCGGTAAAGAAAAGGGTATTCAGAATCAGTTTAATAAGAGGGGGCTTTACCGCGGATAGCAGCATTTCCATTTCGTCGTATGTAAGAAAAGTCCTCTCCTTTTCAGGTGCTGTAACCGGCTCCAGATTAACGCTTATATTTCTTGGAATATATTCTTTTTTATAGCAAAAATTAAAGAAAGAACGGAGAATATAAACAGTCCTTCTCCTGCTGGCAGGAGCTTTCCCCGCCTTCTTGGCCATCTGCATATATTCTTCCATATCCTGGATTGTTATTTCGTCAACGTAAACGGGACTGTTATATTTTTGGGTTAGGAACCTGTTAAAAAGATTCAACTCTATCGTATAACCTTTGATCGTCTCCTGTGCCCTGTCGATCGTCGTCATATGAGTTTTAAAAAGCTTTATTGCTTCAGCTAGCAGCACGTCTGTTTCCACCTCACACCTATATAAAATTCAAAATATACCTGAATTAAACATAAGTTTATGTTCTCACATGCCTGGCCGTTTTTACAACTACGCTATATAAAATTTCTGTGATTGGGGCACTCTCAATTATCCTCATTTTACCACAAATATTATTTTATCACGAATAAATCCCAAATAATATCTTCAAAACTCTTATATACACAATTTTGCCATGGCATCCATCCTCCGGGGGCTTGAGGAGCAGGATAAACTCGCAATTTCCCATAATTTAAGGGAATACAAAGAACTCCTCGCCCAGCACATAAAAAAGAAGACGAGATACTATGCCCCTGGATTGACAGGAACTTATCCATTACCCAGGTCGATGAAATGTTTGAGAAATTTGGCATAGCCGACCAGGCCTTTGATGCTGACATGCCTGAAAATTACATCAGGTTCGTTGAAAGATTAAAACAAAAATGCAACTGCATCTGGTATCGCCCCAGGCCCCATACTTTGAAAAGGCCGATGTAGTTTTGTCAGCGGACTGTGTAGCCTATGCTCTGGCAGATTTTCACAAAGATTATCTTAAAGGCAAGAGCCTGGCTATCGCCTGCCCAAAGCTTGATGACGGACAAGAAGCCTATGTTGAAAAGATTGTGTCCTTGCTTGACGATGCAAAAATAAATACTCTAACAGTGATGATAATGCAGGTTCCCTGTTGCAGAGGATTGTTAAACATAGCTCAAAGAGCCGTACAGCTGGCTAAAAGAAAAGTGCCTGTGAAAGCGATAGTTGTAAGTTTACAGGGAGATATTCTGTCAGAGGAATGGGTATAGCTGCCGAAGGTGTCTCTTCGGCATGCCTATTTAATCAGCAAAGCCCTTGCCGGGGCTGCTTCCGCGCCAATCACATTTATTGGAGCCGCAACAAGCAGATATTCGCCCTCTTCAATTTCTTTTAGCCTAAGCCCCTCTAAAATTACTATGCCCGCCCTAAGCAGTATTTTATGTGTCTCATGCTCCGGCTGGCCTCGTTCTATGCCAAGAGCATCAATACCAACCCCTTTAATTCTCTTGTTTTTCAGGTAATCTGCACCTGTTCTGTCAAGATATATAAACTCGTCCTCCAATATGTCCAAATATGAATTTTTAGTCTTTAGCAGTATAAAGTCCCCTTCCACAATGTTCTTTTCAACCAGGTGCTCTCGCGATATTCTTTGTTCAACATCTTTGAAATCAAAAACTTTGCATTTGGTTACAAGCTTCTCCAATTCCAGGGCATCGATGGTATTGCCGCCTTGTAAAATATGCATAGGCGCATCTATATGCGTTCCTGTGTGCATATTCATTTCCAGCCTTGTTTCGTACACTGTGCCGGATATAAAATCGCTGTCGACTTTGATGACAGGCCTTTTTGAGGGTTTCCTCCCGTAGACAGGCATATCATGATAAATTTTCATGGAAATATCATACACTTTCATCATTTCCACCTCCTATATATTCCACCATTCCTTCCCATCCCGGGCCAACAGTTCAAAGGCCTTTACAGGCCCCATGGTTCCTGCTTCATAATTGGGAAAACTGAACCTTTTATGCTCCCTGTATTCGATGATCCTGTCTGCAAACATCCACGACGCCTCCACCTCATCCCACCTTGAAAAAAGAGTGGCATCTCCCCGCAATATATCAAAGATAAGCCGTTCATAGGCTTCGGGTGTGTTCCCCTGTGCAGGGCTGAGGTGGCTGGTATCCATTTTTGTGGGTATTATACCGTCATGGGTACTAAAATCTTTCGTGTTGAATTGAAAAAATACCCCTACGTTAGGCTGTATCCTTATTACCAACAGGTTAGGCTCCTGCACATGCCGCTCTTTAAAATACAAAACCTTCGGCAGGGACTTGAATTGCACCACGATTTCCGCAGAATTTGCTCCTAACCGTTTTCCTGTCCGGATATAAAAGGGGGTTCCTGCCCATCTGAAATTGTTGATGTGAAGTTTCAAAGCCACAAAAGTTTCAGTATTTGAATTTTTTGGCACCTTCTCTTCATCCCTGTACGCCGGAACAGGCATGCCGTCTACGATGCCTTTTCCGTACTGCCCAAACACCGCATTATCCCTAAGGAGTTCAGGGGTGAATTCTTCAATGGCCTGAATCACTTTTAGTTTTTCAGTCCTGATAGCGTCGGTCTTAAGGTTTACAGGGGGTTCCATGGCAACCAAGGAAAGTATTTGCATAACGTGATTCTGGACCATGTCCCGCATCGCCCCTGAGTTCTCATAATACTCGCCCCTTGTCCCGACTCCTTGCTTTTCAAGAAGGGATATTTGTATGTTGTCTATAAATTTATTGCTCCATAATGACTCAAAAACAGAATTGCAGAACCTCAGGACCATGATATTCTGTATCATTTCCTTGCCAAGGTAATGGTCTATCCTATAGATGCTGTTTTCCGGGAAAACTTTCAGGAGCTTGTTATTAAGCTTTCTGGCTGTCACCAAATCCTTGCCGAAGGGTTTTTCAATGACAAGCCTGCTCCACCCTTTCTTATTTCCAGCAAGATTGCTTGTGTGAATCCCATATACGATGGTCTCAAAATACTCCGGAGCAACGGCAAGATAGAAAATCCGGTTTCCTTCGGTATGAACCTTTAAGTCCAATTCTTCCAGAAAATCCTTTAGCCTTGAATATCCGCTTTGATCGGTAAAATCAAACTGCATATAATAGATTAAATTCCGCAGTCTTGCCCAGCAGCCCTCATCTATTTTATTTCTCGAATACTTGTTTAAAGATTCGAGCACTTCGGCCCTATATTGTTCGTTGGTTTTCTCTCTCCTGCCTACAGACACTATCGCAAAACGCTCAGGCAATAACTTGTCATATACCAAGTTATACAGAGCGGGCATCAGTTTCCTATGGGTTAAATCGCCGGTGCCTCCGAATATAACCATTATGGCGGACAAATTATCATTCTTTTTTTCTTCATTTCCTGGGTTCACGGCTCTACCTCCTTTCCCCAGAGGTTAAGAATAAATTTGTACAATTTATTGCCACTGGGTATGAAATGTGCCTTGTTTATCAATTCTCCTGTATGTATGGGCACCAAAGTAGTCTCTTTGTGCTTGCAGCAGATTCATCGGCAGTTCAGCCGACCTGTAACTGTCGTAATAAGAAAGGGCGCTTGCAAAGCCGGGAACGGGAATTCCTGCCGCGACAGCTGTCATAACCACCTCTCTCCATTCCTGCTGATAGCTTCCGACAATTTCTTTAAAATAGTCATCCAAAAGTAAATTTGGCAGGTCCGGCGCCTTCTCATAAGCATCCTTTATCCGGTTGAGAAACTGAGCTCTGATGATACAGCCTCCCCGAAATATCATTGCGATATTACCAAGGTTTAAAGACCAATCATGCTTTTGGGATGCTGCTCTCATTAAACCGAAGCCCTGGGCATAGGAGCAAATTTTGCTGGCATACAGCGCCTTCCTGACAGATTCAATAAAACTTTTAGTTTTATTCACGGTATTTAACGGACCTTTTAGTACTCTGCTTGCAGTGATGCGTTCTTCTTTCATTGATGATATATAGCGTTCAAATACGGCTTCGGTGATGGTCGGAACGGCAACACCCATATCAAGGGCAATCTGGCTGGTCCATTTACCTGTACCCTTTTGTTCTGCAACGTCCAATATCACATCAATTATATACTTGCCTGTATCGGGATCAATCTTTGTAAATATATCAGATGTAATACCGATAAGATAGCTGTTAAGTTCGCCCTTGTTCCACTCTTTAAACGTTTCATGCATCTCAGGTGCAGACATGTTGAGCATTTTTTTCATAAGAAAGTATACCTCGCATATTAACTGCATATCCGCGTACTCAATCCCGTTATGCACCATCTTTACAAAATGCCCTGCCCCGTCTTTTCCAATGTAAGTGCAGCATGGCTCTCCATCCACTTTTGCGGAGATATCCGTAAAAATATGTTCAATCAATTTATATGCAGCCTCAGCCCCACCGGGCATAATGGCAGGACCTTTACGGGCACCTTCTTCTCCGCCGGAAATACCGGTACCGATAAAATGAAATCCCATAGCTTTAAGTTCATTATTTCTGCGAATGGTATCTAAATAATAGGAATTTCCACCGTCAATCAATATATCCCCTTTTGACAGATGGGGTACCAGTTGTTTTATAGTAGCATCAACCGCTTCCCCCGCCTTTACCATCAAAATAATTTTACGCGGCTGCTCAAGGGATTGAACAAAATCTTCAATAGAATACGTACCAACTATATTTTTACTCCCTGACTCTTCCAATAATTCCTTCGTTTTTTCAGGTGAACGATTGTAAACCGATACGGAATAACCGTGTTCAGCTATATTAAGCGCAAGATTTTTTCCCATAACCGCAAGTCCAATAACCCCTACCTGCTTTTTGTTCATAACCTAACCCTCCACTCTAAGTTACCCTTCTAAAAAAATTTTTTGCTGTTCCCAATTTTTTTATTTTTTCCCAAAAACTATAGCTTTCAAACCTGAATGTTTTATCGAAGCTTGCTATTATCAGCCCCAAGCCTAAAGCAGGGTTGCTGATATAGAGCATATTTCCTCAATAGCTATTTTACACTGTCTCACTGCCAAAAACCTGGGAAGGCAATATGGCGCCGCCCATTAAATTCAGATTGGCGGCTTTTCTATTATAAATGCGATAAAAAGCAAAATTTCTTAGGTACGCCTGCCAGGTAAACATCGATAACTACCCTTCCTTTTCGTTATATAAAAGCCGCCAAATTCCTTCCAACATGATGGGCTGCCCGGTTTTTGATCAGCCAGGCCCATTCAAAAAGGACGCAACTAAGGTCAGCAATTCCGAAAATCATTTGTTCTTCTGCCTAAGGTTTTAAGCTTCGATAATTATTCCCACCGATCTTAGTTTTGAGACTTTTCGGTTATTTGAATCATGCCCAAAATACAACCGGCTATCCGGTACATAAACAACCATTATGAAATATTGGGTATAGTTTATTTTCTCGTGAGAGCTTTTTAAGCTTTTGTACAGAAAGGCATATATACACCAGCCTATTTCAACGCTAAATCATTAAATTTATTTTAGCGGATGTAAGCAAATGAATTGATTTTCCGACACCTGTCAAGCCGCAAGTAGTGCAAGAGCCTATAAGCTTTTACCACTTATAGGCTCCTACGCAAGTGTTGGCGCGCCCGGCAGAGATCGAATCCACAACCTTCTGATCCGTAGTCAGACGCTCTATCCAGTTGAGCTACGGGCGCATATTAAACAGCATATAAAATAGCATATATATGATAATACAAATTCATAAAAAAATCAACTGTATTTTTCAGAGCGATACCTGGTAATTTTTGCGCCAGGCCTGTTTTAAGGACCGGAATTCGGCAGTTGAATCTTTGTCTCCGTACTACAAAACCCATTTTAAGGTAAAGGCCAACAAATACAGGTGGCCAATTCCCATTAAAAGCATCTGCGCAAGCCAAGATACGCCAAGTCTTTCAGCATATAAACCAATATAGCCCGCTGAAGTTTATAACTCCGGTTTTCTTATCTATAAATGTGAACGACCGCAAAATCCCAAATAAATTTAAGAATATCTTCCAACAACACATCACATGTAGTTTATTCACTTTGTAATATGTCAATCTTATATGATATAATGATTAATGCTTGTACAAGAATATTTTGCCACCAGCAGGAGGGGTAACCAAACTATGATCTTCGAATCATGTAAATCAATATTGTACTCAGACACGCTAGTACCCGACATATTTATCACAGAATACATGCCCTCCATGGATTGTGATTATGTAAAGGTATATATCTACTGTCTGTTTCTAAGCAAGCACAACAAGCAAGCCACGGCTGAAGAGCTTTCTAAAAAGCTGGAAATAGATGTAACGAGGGTGAAAGACGCTCTTACCTACCTTGAAAACGTAGGAATAATATCCAGAAAAGATAATAATATAACTATGGTTGACCTCAAAGAAAAGGAAATCAATAAAATTTACAGGCTGAAAACCACTTCAACCCCTGAAGAGGCAGCTTTAAGCTCCGAGAGGAATAAAAAGCGCAACAGGATAATATCCGCCATCAACAACACTTTCTTCCAGGGAGTCATGTCCCCTTCCTGGTATACTGATATAGATGCCTGGTTTGACAAATACAAGTTCGAGGAAGACGTAATGTACGCCCTCTTCCAGCACTGTTATGACCACAAGGGCCTTTCAAAGCAGTATATAGCAAAGGTTGCGGATAACTGGTACAGCAAAAATATTAAAAATTCCTTTGATTTGGACAGGTATTTTATGGAGTATCAGAAGCTTAAGGACATAAAGACGAAAATCGTCAAAAAGCTTAAACGGCAGGGTCCTTTGACCGAATATGAAGAAGAGTATGTGGAGAAATGGGTTATGGATTACAAATACAGCTTTGATATCATAGAGCTTGCCCTCAAGAGAACTACGGCCATCCCTAACCCGAATTTTGAGTACATAAACAAGATACTCACAGATTGGTATGAAAAAGGCCTAAAGACCAAGGAGGATATCGTCGCTTACGAAAAAAGCAGGAAGCAGTGTGCCGCTAAAAATAAAACAAAGCAGGAGTCTGCACCCTCAATACCCCAGTACTCAAACTTTGAACAGCGCAAATATGATAAGGATTATTTTGATAACTTGTATGAGGAAGTATAAAACAGCATTGCAATTGCAGGAGAGTTTGTAGCATGGGTATTCACAGTATAATAAAAAATGAATATGAAAAAAGGCAGAAGAATGCTTTTGACAGTCTCGCCAGGCGGAAAAGCGAAGCCTTCTCCAAGATACCCAGACTGCAGCAGATAGAAAGCGAAATCCACCTCTCAGGTGTAAAATATAATAAAATGATACTTCTGGGTACCAGCCCGGCTGATAAGGCTTTAAAGGAGCTTTCCCTGAAGATTCAGGCCTTGAAAGAAGAAAGGGAGCAGCTTCTTGTAAAGCATGGATATCCGCGCAATTATCTGGAGATTATTTACCAATGCCCACATTGCAAAGATACAGGTTTCATCGAAGGGAAAGCAGGCCCTGAGAAGTGTGCCTGCTACAAGCAGCTGCTTGTATGCCTGCTGTATGAGCAGTCAAATGTGAGGCTCATCGAGACAGAAAACTTCGCGAATTTTGATGAGTCATATTATCCGGATACGGTCGACGAACTGAGATACGGTATTAAGAAATCTCCGCGTGAGAATATACTTGGGATTAAAAACAAATGTATGAGCTTTGTGGAAAATTTTGCCTCGCCCAATGAGAAAAATCTGTTCTTCTGCGGCCCTACGGGAGTGGGAAAGACTTTTATGGCGAACTGCATTGCCAAAGAACTGCTGGACAAAGGCTGGACAGTGCTTTATCAGACCTCCCCGGCCCTTTTTGACCTTATAAGGGATTACAAGGTGAGATCCCTGAAACAGGAGGACTTCGATGATGCAGGATACAAAAATCTTTTCGACGTGGATCTCCTCATCATAGACGATCTGGGTACGGAGTCCCAAAGCCCCTCAAGATACGCTGAGCTTCTGAATATACTGAACATCCGGCAGGTAAAAAATCTCGAAAAGCCCTGCAAAACCATAATTTCCACCAATATCGAGGCGGATAAGCTTTACGAGTATTATACCGAGAGGGTAGCCTCAAGAATCATAGGAAGCTTTGCCCTGTTTAAATTTGCCGGAGAAGACATCCGCAAAATCAAAAAGCAAATTTCGAGGTAGCAATCAGCCGAGCAATTTTGTAATGCTGTCAACAAACCCCACCCTTACACCCATAAGGCTAAGTCCTTGGTATACATATATAAAGCCTACCATCACCAGGCCGGGCAGCAGCCAGAGCATACCTTTAAGACCTGCTGTGCTCATATCCGCAGGCACAGCATTAGGTTTAGCCGAAGTGGTCCTAAAAAATGCTACCAGCAGCCCTGTTAAAACGACTGCGCAAAACATGAATAAAAAGGACCCGGCGATGATCATCGCTATAAGCTGCACTTCCGGAATACTTTCAAATGAAGAAAACAGCCCGTCGGCATCATACTGCCCCCCTGCCCCTCCTGCACCGGAGGATTGGGCCGCAGCAAGAAGCTTGTCTGATAAATAAGCCATCACGGTGGCAATCGAATTGTTGGTGAAATGGGCAAAGATGCCTCCAAATATTGAGTCGGTTCTATAAACTATAAACCCTATAAGGGTTCCCAGCATAAAGGTACCAAGAAGCTTCTGGAAGTCTGAATGCATGAGCCCGAAAAGGAAAGCTGACAGCAGGATGGCCCTCACCGTGCCGAGCCTTTCAAAGCCCCTTTGTACCACCCCTCTGAAAAGCACCTCCTCGCATATCCCTGCAACCCCTCCTATAATCAACAGGTTTATCAAAAGCTCCGTCAAATTTGTCGCAGTGGGAGGCTGGGCCACCAGCACTTTTCCAAATATGTGCTTTATCACCCACAGGTTTGCAAGGTTGAACACCGCCACTACAGGAATAGCAAATATCATTATCCAGAATATCAGAAAAATGTTTAGAAAGCTTATCCTGTTCAACCTCAGGACCTCTTTAACATTATACCCGTATATGGATAACAAGGCCAGGGCAGGAGCCATAATCAAAACAAATTCTGTCAACAAAATTCCTGAATAAAACTCATACTGCTGGGCCCTTGAGCCTATAAACAGGAACAGGAAAACCGTTATTGAATATAAAATGCTAACCTGCTTTATGCTTGGATACGAGTTGCTTTCCACAGAAGGGCCTCCTTTTCCTCTTATATATATTAACTATAATACCTGTCCGGGCAAATTTATGCAACAAGAAAAAGAAAGCCGCTGTAATTTTCTGCGAAACAAAAAAATTTTGTTCTGTAATGCCTTGTGAAATCTTGCTTTCATTAGCACTGATTAACATGAAAAATCGGGCCTTTACCCGATTTTTCATGCAGAAACTTATCACATGGTAAGTATGCCGTTGGGCGTGTTTACGATCATAAGGATGTTCTCCTCTTTGCCGTTTTCCGCGTTGATGTACACCAGAAAATCTTTGTCATTTAATTTGCCTTTAAATTCGTAAGTAAATATCTCTGTTTTATAATCCGTAGGAATTATTGCCAGGCCCGAGCTCAATACCTGAAGCTTGGGATTGATTTTAGCCCTTGCCTGCTCTAAAGTAATCTTAGGCGCAGGTATGGTCCTTTCGGTATGGGCAGAGAGGTATCCCTTGCCCTCAAATCCTATGATTTCCCCATTGTCCAGCGCTATTTTCAACTTTATGAGATCTGGGTATATCGTCACATTCTCTTGCCTGTAGGCATAATTTATGATGGCAGTGTTGTCTTCCGCCAGATAATAGGTATCCACCATATTCTTAAAACCTCTGCTTTCAAGGAACTGCCTTCCAAGTTCCTTAGCCTGGTCTATGCCTATCTTCTTTTCATTCACCGGCCTGTTGTAAATCATCCAGAAAGGGTGCCCTCCTTTCTGGGTTACACTTATGGACGCAGTTTGGTCTTCCGGAACATTCTTGAATTTAACCGTAAAGGTATATGTTTTGATAGGATCTGTATCAACCTTTTCAGCATTATCAACAGATTCCACCCTGTCCGCCCCGAAGAAGCTGATAACCTTTTGCCTTGCCTGGTCCTCGTTCAGTTGGTCTCCTGTCACCCCTTTGGGCTCAGCGGTCACAAGATGATCTGAAAAGGGCCCGTCGTAAATCAATGTAGGGTAATCCTGAAAGGTCTTGTCGATGTTTTCAAACTGCTGGGCAGGAAGGTTTGCCGAGGTCCTTCTAAACAGGGTTGGTCCCTTGCTCTCCAGTTCCCCCCATCTTATTCTGCCTCCCGCTATCTGGGCCTGCAGGTCATTCAGGCTGTTATTAAGTGAAACCGCGTATCCGTGGAGTTTTTCTAGGGTTTTGTACTGGTCTTCGCTAAGGGTCTTGCCGTCCATGTTCTGGTTGTTCAGCGCATATGCCAGGTCACCCACCTGAGTCAGGAATTTTGACGTGTTTGCAAGAACAGGCTGGGAAACGGGAAGCTGTCCAAGGCTTGTCTGAGCCAGATTAGCCTGTCTCCATGCCTCCTGGAGGGTGGCAGCGGTTCTGGCCGGCGTTGAAGTTATGAGGGATTTCACCAGCAGCGTTTCAACGTTATTCACATATCCTATCATCTCGTAGAATGAACGGTTATATTGATTATCCAGCATCTGCCTCAGCTTTGCCGCGTGCCTGTATTGGTAAATGCCCCAGATGGCGACTGCCGCAATAACCACCACTACGATGCTGTACATCTTTCTGTCCGAAAGCCTTCTTTTAAGGTCTAGCAGTTTTTCTCTGAAACTCAAAATTCCACCTCCTATTTGCCAAAATAATGCTTACCGATTTTTTTGACGATTTTCCTGCTCCATATCCACTTGCTTGTAGCGGTGGCAGGATTCCAATAGTACAGGCAGCCGTTGGTGGGATCCCAGCCGTTTAAAGCGTCCCTGGCTGCCTTAACAACTGTTGAGTTTGAATCTATAGGTACGTTTATCTGCCCGTCGGACACCGCGGTAAAAGCTCCGGGCTGGTAAATCACCCCTGCTATCGTTTTAGGAAATTTCGGGTCCCGGATCCTGTTAATTATGACAGCCCCTACCGCTACCTGCCCCTCATAGGGCTCGCCTCTTGCTTCCCCATTGATCGCCCTTGCCAGAAGCTGCTCGTCGCTTATCCTTTGGGGAGCTGCATAGGCAACGCCCTTTTGTGCGATCCTTGACAAGCCCATGGCCATGAGGGTATTCCGGCATGCTATCCCATTCGCTTTAAGGCCGTAGCTGCTCTGGAAATCCCTTACCGCCATGAATGTCTCCCAGCCATACCTGCCATCAATACCACCATCATAATAACCCCAGTTTTTAAGGCTTTGCTGCAGCCTTTTAACTTCATCCCCACTGCTTCCGGGGAATAAGGCCGGAGACATTGAAGTTATAAAATATTTGCCGCCGTAAAACGAAGTTGTGGTAAGAGCAAGTATCAGGACGATGACGACAGCCATCCTGAATTTATTCAAAGACTTTCCTCCTTTCTATGTTGTATATGTCCGGACAGCGTGCTAAAAATTAATTTGCAGCGCCGAAGGAATAGGGTTGCACAGCCCTTTTTTAATTTGGAGCTGAAACGCCTATACCATCTGATATTTTTTGCCTTTTTTAAGAAAATATGCGCCTTTACGCACTATGAGGCTTTAAGTTCTCAACTTGGAAATATAAGGCTAAGGCATCTGTCCGGCAAACCGGCACGAAAGGCAGGTTTTACAGGCCGGGAATATATTTCGAAGGTCTGAATGGCGATGCAGCCATGCTTAACCAAATGTGAAAGGTTATTTCAAAACCTACCCGGAACAGCAAATATTTACCCTGTAAAAGCAAGACTCTCTGCCCTAAAAAATTAAAAATTTGTAATAAATGTTAATTTTGTAGTGAATAATTAGCTTAGGAGGTGTGGGATGAGAGTTTTATTCCTGACGGTTTCCACAGGCAACGGCCACATAAGGGCTGCCGAAGCCGTAAAAGAGTGTGTTGAACGAAGGTTTCGCAATTCCAGGACTTTAATTATAGATACTTTAAAATATGCCAGTCCCTTGGCCGACAGGCTTATCGCAGGCGGATACCTCCTGACAGTCAAGGGCATCCCCCAGGTCTACGGGAAACTTTATAAAATGGCTGAGGTTGACGAAAAGCTGACCAATTTCTGCAAGGCATTCAACAGCCTCTTTTCCGGCAAGCTTTGCAGCATTATCGAAGACTTTCATCCCTCTGTAATAGTCTGCACTCATACGGTTCCTTTGCACATGCTTTCCCATTTGAAACGCAAGGGTGTGGTAAATGTTCCTGTCATGGCCATCGTCACCGACTACACAAACCATCTTTTCTGGAAGCTTGACAATATCGATGCTTTTATTGTAGCCCATGAGTGTATAAAGCAAGATATGGTGAATATGGGAGTCGACCGGAATTCAATATACGCCTATGGCATACCTGTGTCAAAAAGCTTTCTGCAAAGGAAGGACAGGAAAAAAACTCTTAAAGAATTAAAACTGAAGGATAAACTTACGGCCCTCCTGATGGGCGGAAGTCTTGGCCTTGGTGAAGTACCCCGAATTTTTCAATCCGTTTTGAGCTGCAAAAGGGACCTTCAGGTGATTGCCATAGCCGGGAATAATGAAAGGCTTAAAAAGGACCTTGAAGCCTATGCCTTAAACAGCGGCAAAGAAGCAAGAATATTTGGCTATACAGACCGGGTGGCAGATTTCATGGACGCTTCAGATTTCATAATCACCAAACCGGGAGGTATGACAATATCTGAAGCTCTTGTGAAAGGGCTCCCCTTATTTATCATGTCGCCTATACCCGGACAGGAGGAAAAAAACGCCCGCTTTCTGATCAACTGCGGAGCCGCAGCCCACATATCGCCGGGGGACAGCATGGACAGCATACTCTGTCAGGTGGTTGACAATCCTCTGAGGATGAAGCACATGAAGGAAATGGCAAGGTACATCGCCAGGCCAAATGCCGCCGAAGACATAACAGACCTCCTGGAAAGGCTTTCGGGAGCCGGTCAAAGGGCCTCCTCGCCCCTGCGGGTCTCCGCCGGTAGCTTTCCCTTTTTATAGGGTCAAATCCTGAATTTCCCATCGCAGGAGCTATATCGTGGAATCTTCTTCAGGCCCGTCTCCTTTACAGCCTTATCAGGTTTATAGGCTTTGTGCATACCTGCCTGGCAATATCAACTTCCCTTGCCTTGCATGTAAAGAGAATTACCTGCCTGTCGGCTGAAAGTTCATCTAAGAACTCCAGGGCCTTTGCCGTCCTGATGTCGTCATACTGGGCAAAAACTTCATCCAGTATCAGCGGGAGCTTTTTCCCTTCCGGAACTATCAAATCAGCGGCCGCAAGCCTTAAAGCGAGGTACATCTGGTCTATGGTGCCGCCGCTCAGCAGCACCCCGGGAGTTACCTCGCCGGTTTCCGGCACTGCGGTCTTAAGCGACAGGCTGTCGTCAGCCCTAAGATCGCCGTACTTTCCTCCGGAGATCTTGTTTATTATCTCTCCCATCCTGGCGTTTAACTCAGGCGTATAATCTTTCCTGATTTCCGCCCCTGCAGCCTCCAGCAGTTCCAAAGCCGTGCTGAGTGAAAAATTAAGTTCTTCCAGCTGATTCCTGCGCAGTTCAAGCTCGGCGATCTCTTCATCAATCCTCTGTATCTCGTCATCACAGCATAAACTTTTTAATACAGTCTCATACTCCCTGATTTTTAAATGCATTTCACTAAGCCGGCCTGCTGACCTGTCATACTCCTGCTCCCACCAAAGCTCAAGGTCCTCCAGTTCTGCATTTGAAAGCCTTCTGTTAAGCCTGTCTTCCCAGGCATATTGAACTGCCGCATCCCCATAAGCACCTTTAATCTCGGTGATGCCTGTCTTCAATTTCGCCTGAAGCACATCAAGCCTGCCTGAAAGCTCTTGTACCGCCTTTAAAATCTCGTCGCTTTCGCTGAAGGGCTTTCCGTATATGGATGCAGCCCTGCCGTACATCTCCCTCAGGTCATTGCTGAGCTCCATCATGCCGTCGACAGCAGCCCCATACGCCGCGTCCAGTTTCGATAATTCTTCCTCCCCATGCTTCGGCAGGCCTGAAAGCTTATCATAAGCCTTGCTTCCGGCAATCAGGGCTGCCGCTGCCAGCAATGACACTGCTGCTGCAATAAAGCCTGCAGGATTTTTTGCAAAGCCCAGCACCGTAAACAGGACAGCCGCTATAAAAAGAAACACCGCACCGTAGCCCGCCAGCCTTTTTCGGTATCCTGAGGCTTTCGACCTGCGGCTTTCAAAATATTCATCATAATGCCGCCTGCGGCTGTCCCACTCCTCAACCCGGCCTTTCAGGTCCTTCATTTCCGCTTCCGCCCGGGTTATATCGTCTAAAACTTCCTTTAATCCGGCCTCCTGCCTTCTGCACTTTTCAAGCTCCCTTTTGATCCCTATAAGCTCTCTTATCCTTAATAAGGCGTCTCTTCCGGCTTCAATGCTTTTGCTAGCTTCGACGGCCTCATTAAGCTCATGCTCGACGGAAAACAGGGAATTTCTTTTATCCGCCAGACGGCTTCTCTCGGCTTTAAGCTCCTGAAGCCTGTCCAAAACTTTATCCATCGGTCTTGTAGAAGTCCTGTCCGTCCCCACATAATTTTTCAGCGCATCCTTTAAGGCTTTCTCCGCTTTTCTGAAGGATACATCCTCAAAGCCTGTCTCGCTTATGTTAACCAGCCTGTTAAGCAGTTCCTTGCTGTCCTCGCCGTCAAGCCTTGATTCCATCTGCTTTATGAACACCGTCCCATCAAAACATGCCTCAGTAACCCCCAGGTGTTCCTCTGCAAACCGCACACCCCTTTCCCTGCTTGCCGGAAAGGTGCCGGTTAAATCGTTAAAGGAGGAATCATAGACGCTGACGCTACCCTTTTCAAAATCCCTCTCAACCCTATATTCTTCACCATTATTAAGGCTGTACTCGATAACCCCGCCGTAATAACCGCCTTTCCAGGGCCTGAACCTTTTGAGCGGCGGCAAGGCGCCGTCCCTGCCTGTCCTTCCGCCCTTCAAACCGAAAAGCATCCCTTTGATAAACCATTGAAGGGTGCTTTTCCCCGACTCGTTTTGCCCATAGATGATATTCAGGCCATCTTTCAGCTCTATTACAAGGTTGCATATTTTCCCAAAACCTTTTATTTCCAGCTTGTTAATACGCATATCAACCACCGCGGTTAAGTCTGCTTTCAGCTATTTCAATTGTTCCCCGGTCAAGGGCCTCAAGCCCGTAGTAAAGGGCCTTCATCAGAAGCCTCCTGCGGTTTTCATCCTCAGCCCTGTCTATAAGAGATAGGGCTTTGCGCACAAACGTTCCCCTTAAACCGGGTTCCTTTATGAGTTCATCAAAATCATAGCCGGCGTAAGTCTCATCCTTGATCTTCATAAAGAAAACTCTGTTCTCAAAGTATTGCTGAATTTGTGAGGGATTAATTTTATATCCGGGCTCAATGCAGCCTTTCAACGTTACACCGAACAAGCCCTTTGTCAGATCACCCTCCGGCAGGGCTCCACATATCCTGTCTATGACCTCACTATCGCCATTGCAGCCGCCCACGTCTACTTCAACATTCTCATAAAACCTGCTGTTAAGGCTTATAAAACGAAGGTCGGCTATATGGGCCGTACCTTCTGATTTTATTATGGTGCCCACAAAGGCGCCATGCTGACCTGTTTCATCAAATCCTAGGGGCTCCGGGCTTCCCGGGTTGTATATTGTTCCTTTTTTCCCCATACCTTCAATTGTGTTGTGAAAATGCCCGAGGGCCACATAATCCATTTCCAGGGAATCAAGGTCAGCCACCGACATGGGATTATAGGCTCCACGGCCGAAATCCAGACCTACGGTTCCGTGTACGAGAAGTATGTTAATAAGATGTCCATCAATTTTTTTAATGCCGCTCACAAGGGTCCTGGCCTCATGAAAGCCGCTGAAGACCCCTCCGTATATGCAGACACCGAGGTCCTCAAGCACCGCATATGTCCGGTTTTCAGTGAAAATATGCACATTTGGGCTCCATTTGCAGTTCTTGTAGCAAGAGTTGGCCACATATGGGTCATGATTTCCGGGCACGATGAACACTCTGACGTCAGGTATTTCGGAAAATCTATCGTTTATAAAACTGATTGTAGACTTCCTGACATACTCATGCTCATATAAGTCACCCGCAATCAGAAACAGATCCACGTCTTCATATCTTGCAACATCAACTATCCTCTGGAAAGTCTTCTTTAAATCCTCTCTTCGGATGGACGATTTATTACCCTGTGTGCCGATGGATGTAAATGGCGCATCAAGGTGTATATCCGCACAGTGCAAGAATTTTACCTTTTTCATTTGTTCACCTCTACTACGGCGTATGCCACGGCGTAATTCTTGCAGTGAGATAGGCTCAGAGATATGTTTGATGCATTAATTTCATCAAAAACCTTCCGGCCCTTGGCTGACAGCACCACGTAC
>Ga0134103_1001814_pt1 | contig 18437 bp, 18 predicted proteins | sample 14_taG_2_FD_94445 | JGI IMG/M metagenome (GOLD analysis project Ga0134103, IMG submission 94445) | Switchgrass degrading microbial communities from high solid loading bioreactors in New Hampshire, USA - 14_58_20_212_A1 metaG | ecosystem: Engineered > Bioreactor > Semi-continuous > Anaerobic >...
GGTCCCAGCAATCTGAAGCTGCGCCGTGCCAATTTCAAAGTGAGATTGGGTCTGCTCAGGCAAATCGTATCCATAGGCCTGTCGCCGTTTTTGCTGCAGATGGCCGCAAGCGTCACAACCTTTATCTTCAACAGCAGCTTGCTGAAGTACGGCGGAGAGATGGCCGTGGCGGCCATGGGAGTCATAAACCGGTCCACGATGATGCTGCTGATGCCTATTTTCGGGATCAACCAGGGCTCCCAGCCTATCATCGGTTATAATTACGGGGCGAAAAAGTATGACCGAGTGAAAAAGACCTTGACCCTCGCAGCCACCGCGGCAACGCTGATTTGCGTCTTCGGGTTCATCGGGGCCGAGGTTTTCAGCAGCCAGATCATCGGGCTGTTCAACAAGGAAGAGGAACTTATCTCAATCGGCACGCGCGGCATCAGGATATTCTTATTTGCTCTTCCCATCGTCGGAGTGCAGATTGTCATAACGAATTATTTCCAGTCGGTGGGGAAGGCCGGCAAATCCATTTTCCTGAGCCTGACAAGGCAGGTGCTTTTCCTGATTCCCCTGCTTTTTGTCCTTCCGAGGCTTTTCCAGCTGGACGGCATCTGGGCCTCCGGGCCGGTTGCGGACTCCTTATCCGCAATCCTTGCTATCACCCTTATGAAAAAGGAGTTACGGTACCTGCAGGAAAAGCATGACCGGACCGGAAACGGGCCAGAGGGGCCAGAAGGGGCCTGATAACGCCTTACGGCGGGTTCAGGCCGTTATACAGGTAATACAGAAGCACCCCGTTGGGGTCTCCGCTGAGCTCCCAGATCATCGCGCCCCCCATGCCTCTTGACTTTATATAATCCGTTTTATATAGGATGGATTCCGGGTCTTCATAGCTGATGAAGACGGATCCGTTGAAAAGCCAAGGAACCTTCGACTCGGGATGAAAATATCTGATAAAATCGGGTGAATTCAGATAATCTGACGCAACCTGGAAGTAAGGGATTGAATTCGCCCCGAAATAAGGCTGATAAAGGCCCAGATTGGAATTATTGACGGAGCCGTAAATATATCCGTAAAACGGGATCCCCAGCATCAGCTTTTCCAGCGGAAAGCCCGCCTCATACCAGGCATTGACGGCAGAGTCCACGCTCCATTTGAAATTCAGGGTAAGATCGTTGTTCATATAAAGCGGAGCGTTGAAATCCGTGTAGCTGTCCCACGTTCCATGGATATCATAGGTCATAATGTTGGCAAAATCCAAATATTGATGGATTTGGGAAAGCTCCGTGTTCTGCGGGAAAGAAATACCTGATCCTCCCGCTATGGTAAGCAGGTAATCTCTGCCGTCGGCTGATCCCTGCGCGTCCAGGGCCTCGCGGAGACTCTTAAGGAGCAGCGTGAAGTTCCGCTTATCCTCAGGCCGCCGGATATTGGTCGGCAGCCCTCCGCTCACCGGAAATTCCCAGTCGATATCCACTCCGTCAAAGCCATATCGCTTTATAAAAGCGACACAGCTGTCTGAAAATATCCTCCTGGTTTCTTCGGAATAAGCGACGTCCGAAAACAGTCCCGACCATGTCCAGCCGCCTACGGAGATCAGAGTTTTCAGCTCGGGGTAGATTTGTTTCAAAGAATTGAGTTTGCTGAAGTTGAAAAGATCGATTTCGGGAAATCCGAGGGTGATCCTTAAATCGGGCCCGATATTCGCAAAAGCGTAGTTGATATGGGTTAGGCGGGACGCGTCGATGCGGTCGGGAGTAAAACCCGAATTAGCCGTCCAGGCGGCATAATAGCCGACTATGTTCATTGATACACCTCCAAATTTCAATTTGATCCATGTGAACCGCCAAAAGCCGTTCGTGCAGGCCGGGGTTGCACGGGCATGCAAATCGCTTTGAAGGTATATCATATGCGTAAGGATATCAAACTGTGTCCGTAACGGCGCTGGCCCGGTTGCTACAGCTTTTCGCATTGACCAAAGCACGGCTTGCGCCGTCCAGGATATGTTCCGCGCTCAGGTCCTCGTCATGGCTGTGGACCGTTTTTATTCCGATGCTCACGGTAATCCGCATAACGCTGCCGTTTGAAAGGAAGCTAAGATCGGCGATGCTTTTTCGGATGCTCTCCGCGATATTCAGCGCGTTTTCTTCATTCGCCTCCGGCAGCACGGCGAGAAATACCCCCCCCATCGTACCGCCCGACGAGATCCGTCTTTCGGAGCCTGTCCCTGCATGTGGCGGCCAGAGCCGTTAATGCCTTATCTCCGGCGTTGCTGCCGTATTGCTCTTTGATCTGGCAGAGATTGTCGATATCGATCATCAGCACGGACATGCAGCGGCCATACTGTAAAAGGCGCCGAATCTCTCTTTCCAGTTCTGCCATAAGCGCTTTCCGGTTATATAACCCAGTGAGGGGATCATAGTCGGTCACATCGTACGACTGGCGGATCATTTCCTTCTGTTCAGAAATGTCCTTGATAAAATAAACGGATCCCAATTTCTTATCCTGGTCGAGCAGCGGCGCCTTTCGGAATTCGTAGAAGCGCTCAACCCCGTTTCTTGTCAGTTTCATCTCAAAGCTCGTGCCGATATGGCCAAGTATTTTTTTTCCCTCCGGAAATTCCGTCAGATCCATGCCGAGGCGGCTCAAATCAAGCCAGTCGAGAATGCCCCTGCAGGCATCGTTAAATTCGATCAGCCGGTTTTTGTCATCGATTACGAGAATTCCTTCATCGTTATCCAGAAAAGCGACATCCTTGACGATTTCCTGCAATTCAAAAATCTGAAACGAAAGATCGCTATGCTGAAGCAGATCCCGGTCGCCGATAATCCGAACGGAGTGAGATCGATCGGAAGCGGAAATAATCCGGCGTTATAGACGACGCTGGCGAAAAACGGCCATATGGCTCCGAGGAACAGCCAGAAAGCCTGTCTCCGGAACTGGCTGATTTTCATGCGCCAGGCTCTGTAAAAAACCGCCATGCCCGATATCGAAGCGGCGTAGGCAAATAAAAGCGCGATGTAATACCAGGGTCCCCTCGCCAGCTGCGTAAGCAGATGGCCGCCGTATTCATAAACTGAAAAGCCGGTATAGACCAGGTGATGATATTCGTTTGTAACGCCGAGAAAAAGAGTGATGAACGGAACCGTCATGATCAGCAAGGTCTGGACCAGAGTGGCCGGTTTCATGAACGCAAATTTATAGGAGATCAGCAACCAGAAAGCGACGATAAAGGATCCGCCGAAGTATTCCACGGCCAAAGCAAATTTCAGCTGTTCCAAGCTGTTTGCCAGGAGTTCCAGCGCACAGCCCAGGATATAAACGGAAATCGTCAGAAAGAAGCAGGCGAAAAGAGAGGCAAGGCGGTTGCGCTGCTTTCTAAGGGAATACAGGAACAACAGGAAGAACAAAAAGCTGAAAAAAAATAAACCAGAAGCTATGGCGCCGATCAAACAAAACCACTCCCATCTGCTCGTGCAACACGACGTTTAAGTCCTACTCTTCAAATCGTGAAAGCTGCTGACTGACCTTCCGTATCCAAGCCAGTTCGCTTTGAAATGTCGACATGAGATTTACCGAGATCATATTCCATAAAAACGTTTCACGAGGGGACCGGTTAGGCCAGTCCTTTTCGCGGTCATATTTTTCTTTCTGAAAGTTCAGCTGGGTCTCGATTTCTTTTTCATATCTGGCGAAAAGCGCCTTCAGTTCTTCCTTGCTCAGTATATCGGCCCAGGCCATTTGAATGAGGAACGGTTTCTTAAACTCCGGGACCGCCGGTGCGGTCATGATCCATTTCTTCAATTCCTCCTGGCCTTTCTTTGTGATGGAATAGATCTTCTTTGAAGGTGCTCCGTCCTGATGGACGGTTTTATAGGTGACGAGCCCCGCCTTCTGAAGCTGAAGCAGAGACTTATAAATCTGATTGTTGTTTCCCGACCAATAAAGATAAGGTGAATCCTCAAAGATTTTTTTCAATTCGTACCCGCTGGACTCTTTCCAGCTTAAGAAGCCCAAGATCGCATACCGTATGGTCATTTTTCTTCTCCTTAAAGTGTAACATATTTTACCTTGGCTATATGATAAATATAACATAATTTATCGAAAACTGTCAAGAAAACGCAGTTTATCCCAATTCCTCTTTTGATTCCGTATTGACTGAATGGGTGTGGTTGCCATATAATCGTAAAAAAGACAGGTTCGTCGCATTTTAATGAAAGGAGGTCGGATATGGCGAAGAAAGGAGATAAAACAAGACAATACATTTTACAGACGGCCGCGGGTTTATTTTCACGGAAGGGTTTCACTGCGGTAACCATGAATGATATCTGCGAAGCTTGCGATTTAAGCCGCGGAGGCCTTTACCGGCATTTCGGCTCGACCAAGGAAATCTTTATGGAAGTACTGGAGAAAGACGGAAATGACGCGGGTGACAGCATCGATCAGGCCATCGCCTTAAACCTTTCGGCGAAAAAGCTCCTGGAGGGGTTTTTCCAGCTTCAGAAAAGCGACATCGCACATAGCAGGAACCGCATCGAAGCCGCAGTCTATGAATTCTCCGTAGCGTGTCCCGATCAGAGAGATTATTTAAAGAAACGGTTTCATTCCATCGTGAAAATCTTCGAAAAGCTGATCGCCTACGGACAGGAGAGAGGAGAATTCAGGGAAGGCGATCCGAAGGCTTTGGCGGAGCATATCGTCGTATTTTTAGAGGGACTGAAGCTTTCCTCCATGATCATGGATTTTGACGAGGACCAGCTTTCAAAGCAGTTTGAGATACTAAGCGGGAAGATCATAAAATAAGAATCACGAATAAACGCAAATAAATAAGGAAGGAAAAAATGCGGATAAAAAAGGAATTAACCTTGGAAGATTTTAAATACATGGAGCAGCTCGAACTGAAATATTATTCGGAGGAGCATGTCACGCCCCATAAGGAAGCGTACCAATGGCATCTTGCCAATCCCGATACAAGCTCTGTCCTTGAAGAGGAAGGGAGAATCATCGGCTTTATCGATATGCTGCCTCTCAGGAAGGCAGTCATTGACAGAATATTGGACGGTTCCTTCAATGACAAGTACCTTAAAGCGGACGATCTCGTATCCATGGATAAACTGCGGGAAGGCGAATCCGTGGATCTGCTTCTTTCCTGCATCGTGGTGGAAAAGGAGTACAGGAAGACCGGCGCGCTGAAAATGCTCCTCGACGATAAAATGGCATATTACAGGAACTTCGTGAAAAAGGGGATCGTCATCGATTCCATCGTCACAAGCAACGTAACGGAAGACGGCGTAAGGTTCTCCGAAAGGATGGGATTTCAAAGAGTCGGGACATCGAACCACGGAACGGCGCTGTTTCGTACGACTTTCCGGGAATTCGACGAGCGGGTAAGGGCCATGAAGCCGAAGCGGGAAGGATGAGGGTTGAGTTTGTACAGGATTTTGATTGTCGAAGACGACAGGACCATCGCTTCGATCCTGGAAGAGCATATGAGAAAATGGGGATACGAGGTTGCGGCGGTTGAAGATTTTAGGGATATTCTTCCGGACTTTGCCGCTTTTGACCCGCATTTGGTTTTAATGGACATCAACCTCCCTTATTTTGACGGGTTTTACTGGTGCGCCAAAATCAGAGAGATCTCGAACGTTCCGATTATGTTTCTGTCCTCCCGGGACAGCGACGGCGACAAGATCAGAGCCATCACCCAGGGCGGGGACGATTACATCGAAAAGCCCTTTTCCATGGATCTTTTAACGGCAAAGATTTCAGCCATGCTGAGGAGAGCTTATTCCTCGGCGGATCAGGCTTTGAATATTCTGCAGTATCGGGATTTGGTTGTCAACGTGGAGCGGATGCAGGCGTCCTACGGGGGAGCCGTTACGGAATTGACAAAAAACGAATGCAGAATCCTCACCTTGCTTATGAGAAATCACGGAAACCTGGTGACCAGGACCCGCCTGATGCAGGCCTTGTGGGATGATGAAAGCTTTGTGGACGAAAACACTCTCACCGTCAACGTCAACCGGCTGCGCAGAAAGTTGGAAGAAATCGGACTGACGGATTGCATCAAGACGATAAAAGGGGAAGGGTACCGATTAGTATGAGTATTATGGATTATCTGAAAGAGAGATGGATCGCCCTCGGGTTCCTTTTCTCCGCTTTCCTGTTTGCTTTCGCGGTATACAAACTGGACGCGGGCTTCAACATTCGGGAGTCCAACGCAGCCTACACCCTAATGGGTTGGGGCTTTCTTTTTGTCGTCTGGATCATTGCCGACGCCTATACTTTATATTCCAGAGCTAAAAAATTCAAGGATTTCTGCAAGCTGAACGGGTCTATGGATGAAACGGAAGCGTTCTTTTATCCGACGGACCGGGCAAACGCGGAGCTTGTCAGGGAACTGGCGACGGAATATGAACGGTATAAATCCGACATTGAGACGAAATCGGCTCAGGAGATGGAATTCATAACAAAATGGCTCCACGATGTGAAGGTTCCCATCGCCGCGGCGCGGCTAATCCTGGAAAGCCAACAGGATAAGCTGCCCGCGGATTTCTATAAAAACATCTATACCGAAATCTTTTCCATCGAAGAGTCCATTCAGCAGGTTTTCTACGAAATGAAATCCAACCGGTTTTTTAATGATTACAGGATAACCCGGACCGGTACCGGAAAGCTCGTCGCCCAGGCTTTGAAGGGCTATTCCAACTTCTTCAGCTATAAAAAGCTCGGCATTGCCGTCGAGGGCGGAGATTACGAAGTGCTCACCGATGAAAAGTGGAGCGGCTATATTCTTTCCCAGCTCATCTCCAACGCGGTCAAGTACACCCCCGAGGGAGGCAAAATTGAAATCTCGACCGAGAAAGAAGACGGCCGGGTTACAATATCCGTAAAAAACCAGGGGAAGGGGATTTCCTCCAAAGATATCCGACAGATTTTCAATAAAGGCTTTACTTCCTCCGACAGCCGGGGAGGATCGAAGGCCACCGGCTACGGCCTGTATCTTGCGAAGAAGCTTTCCGATCTGCTGGGGCATTCCCTCACGGCGGACTCGGTTGAAAATGAATACGCGGTTTTTCGGCTGACATTCCATGATTCCGATACCCTGCACCGCCCCGTAAGGTGACGGTTCCGAAACGTGACGAAAATGTAAGATACCGGGGCAAAATGTAAGCTTGTTCGATTTTTCCGTGACGGAAATGCGGTTATAATGAAGAGGAATCCGGAATTCGAAATTCAAGGGGGGTAAAAATGCAGATATTAAAGGTTGAAAACATCAGCAAAGTCTACGGGACGAAGAAAGGTTCCAATCGGTATACCGCATTAAAGAATATCAGTTTTGAGGTGAATCAGGGGGAGTTTATCGGAGTGATGGGAGCGTCGGGCTCGGGGAAAACGACGCTCCTGAATATCTTGGGCAGCCTGGATCGACCTACCACGGGCAGATTTATCATGAACGGAATAGACGTCGGAACGCTGCGCAAAAATGAGCTCGCAAAGCACAGGATTGAAAACATCGGCTTCATCTTCCAGGATTATAACCTGCTGGAAACGATGACGCTAAAAGAAAACATCATATTGCCGCTGTCCCTCATGGGAATGGATGCAAAGACCATTGAGGCAAAGCTTGCCCGGTTTGTCGAAGATCTGGGGATCGTTCACGTGCTCGACAAATACCCCTACGAGGTGTCGGGAGGGGAACAGCAGCGGGCGGCGGCATGCCGTGCCCTGATCAATTGTCCGAAGATCATCCTTGCAGACGAGCCGACGGGGAATCTGGACTCCAAGTCGGGAAAGGATCTGCTCAAGCTGCTGTCATATATCAATAAGGAATACAAGGCCACCATCTTGATGGTAACCCATGATGTGTTTGCGGCAAGCTACTGCCAAAAAATACTATTTATCAGGGATGGAGAAATCTATAATGAGCTGTATTCCGGAAGCGATAAGAAGCAGTTCTTTGATTCCATCATCGACGTGATGAGCATGCTGGGAGGGGAGAGACAATGAATCTGTTGACTCTCGCTTTCCGAAACATACGGCTGAACCGGAAAAAGTACGCCATGTACGTCTTTTCCATGGGCTTCAGCGTGTTCACCGTATACACCTTTTTAGCGCTGATGCACAATGAAAATGTGATGCTGGCTTTTCAGAGCGATCCGAGGTATCGATCCCTGCTGTCAAGCTTCGGCGTGATCATCATGGTGTTTGTGCTGTTTTTCCTTATCAGCTCGAACAACAGTTTTATCCGTGCGAGAAAAAAAGAGATATCGACCTATGCGCTGTTTGGAATGACGAATCTCAGGATCGGGAAACTGCTTTTCCTGGAAACGCTTATGGTCGGTTCCGCCACTCTCCTGGCAGGAATCGGCGCCGGGATCTTTTTCTCAAAGTTAATGGCGATGTTTCTGATCGATATGTGCATGACAAATTACGTGGGCGACATATCCTTCATCATCGATCCCGGTTCCATCTTTATCACAGCGCTGCTCTTCCTGGCCATTTTCTGCATCATGGGTCTTTCGGGGCTTAGGGTGATCTATAAATTCGAGCTGGTGGACCTTTTCAAGGCGGAACGGATGGCCGAAGGAAAATATAAGGGCTCGGTCCCGGTTTTGATTCTCTCGCTGGCGCTTATTGCAGCAGGCTATATCATAGCGGCAAGCGGCAATGCCCTAGTGGTGGTTCTGGGAGCGATCCCGATCCTGGTGCTTGTCATATCCGGCACCTACCTTTTTTTCTGGGGCGGTATGCCGAAGGTTTTGGGCATCATCAGGAGAAACAAGAGCCTCTATTACCGGGGTGAAAACCTGATATCGACTTCCGCCGTTTCCCACCGCATGAAGTCCATCGCATCCGTAATGGCTACCATTGCCGTGCTTTCCGCAGTGGCCGCCACCGCCATCGCAACCGGTTTCACCCTGTACAGCAATACGGAGCTGAATACTTACATCAACACGGGGGCCGATCTCATCTACTATGGAGGGGATTCGGACTTGAACAAGGAAATTTATCGGGTGATGGAAGCAAATCATGTTAAGATGGAACGGGAAGAGACCATAGCGCTTTACGAGACGGTTCCGAAGACGGAGAACGGACCGGATGGGGATATTTTCTCCGGGTATTCCCTGCGCGTCTACCCGGAGACGGAATACAACAGGCTTTTGGAGGCTTCGAGGACCGATCTTGAGCCGGTCAGCATTAAATCCGGCGAAGCCTATTACGCAAGTCCGGTCACACCGGACGACGGCGGCAAGGCCTTTCTTGGTGTTACATTGGATTTCGGGGATACGGATATCCGGATCGTCAAGGTCTCGCGCAACAATTTCTCCGGTATGGGCATGTTTCATACTGTGATACTGAGCGATGAGGATTTCAAGGAATTAACCGGAAACGGGCTGATTTATTCATCCGCAGACGCAGGAGGCGCAGGAACGGCTACGCTGATGAATTATCAAGGTGCATTGAGCGACAGCAGGCTGAATGCGGACCTTGCGGCGGTGCTGGATGAATCGGATGCAAAGTATATGACTGCATACAACCTGTACAACGAATCCATGCAGATATTCGGCCTGCTCTGCTTTATCGGATTTTTCATGAGCGGCGTATTTATCCTGATGACGGCAAGCCTGCTCTACTTCAAGCAGATCATGGCAGCAGAAGAGGAGCGCCACCAGTATCAAATGCTGAGGAGGGTCGGCATGGATGAAAAAACGGAGCGCAAAGTGATTCGCAAACGGTTGATGCCGGTGTTCTTCATCCCGCTTGCCATCGGCATTATACACAGCATATTTGCTATGAAAACCGCCGATACCGTGGTCTTTTCCAATATGATACCGGTGGAGAATTCCTACCTGTCGGTGCTGGGCTTTTCGGCGGTGATGTACCTCGCATATGCCGCGGTATATTGCATATTCTATCTGATTACTAAATCTCAGTATGAACGGATAGTACACAGTTAACCCCGTATGGAAGAATGAAAACTCAAAAAACGGAAAGACGGCCCGGATGATCCGGGCCGTAATAATTCGTGTCATCCGTTGTTGGTCGAATAGATGAGGTAGATGATTTCGCCCGGCCAGATCATGTCGGGATTTTTTATTTGGGGGTTATCGGCGATAAGCTTCTGATAATCAAGCCTGAATCTGTGCGCGATGTTGAAAAACGTGTCGTCGGGCTGCACCACATATTCGATGTACCCCTCCGGCGGCAGTTCGATGATCGGAGGACTCGGAATTTCCAGCACAGTTCCCGGATATGGGGGCACCGACTGAAGGATCGGATTTGCCAAAAGCAGCTCCTCCGCCGTAATGCCGAAGCGCGTGGTCAGCAAATCGATGGTCTCGCTTCTTTCCCAGGGCTGAACGACGTATTTCATATGTATAACGCCTCCTTTACTCACTTTACTGCATCATATTCAGTCCGTGAAACAACTATTCCCCGTTAAGGAAACAGACCGCCGAACCGGTTCTGAAATGGCAACACCCGCGGGGGAAAAGTATATTATAAATATAAAAAATTTTTTGTTAATAATGATTATAGAAAAAACTAAGTGGTATATAAGAATTAGCACTCAACAGAATAGAGTGATAACAATAATGTATAATAATCATTTGATGGAAAGGGGTTGTTAGATATGTCAAAATTGGTTCCGTTCAACAGAAGGAATCCCAGTCTTTTGAGCGCAGGATTCGAGGACTTCCATAATATGCTTGACGACTTTTTCAGCGATAATTGGTGGCCCGGGAGAAGCCTGGCGAGAGATACCTTCAAAATCAACGTGCAGCAGAATGAGAAGGATTATCTCATTGAGGCGGAACTCCCCGGCGTGAACAAGGACGAGATTGATCTGAGCCTGGACGAAGGCAGGCTGACAATCTCAGTAAATAGAGAAGAGCAGATCAACGAGGAAAAGAAAAACTACATCCACAGGGAGAGCAGATATTCTTCCATGAGCAGAAGCATCTATCTCGCGGACGCCGAATCAAACGGCATCAAGGCGAAGCTGGAAAACGGCGTGCTCAGCATCTTGGTTCCGAGGCAGGATCGAGCCAATAAAATGCAGAGAATCGAAATTGAATAATCCGGACCCGATAGTCGGCAGGAAAGAAACATATCGGCTCGGCTTATCTGAACTAACAAAATGGCAAGCCTTAAACAATGAGGCTTGCCATTTTATATCATACCCATCCATCTGTGCTTCAAAGCGGATAGTAAAATGAATGCTTACGGTGAAGGGACAACCATATCGGTTAAGAATATGGAGGAGTCCCTGAAGTTTTATCAAGAGGTTTACAGTTTGTCGAGATTGCAGGATAAGGTCGGTCAATTCAGCAAGAAGATGAAACAATAAATGGTAATACCCTTCCCGCAGTCGGAATAAATTATTAAGAAGGGAAGGGTGATTGTAATGTTGATCTATACGGTACAAAGGGGCGACCGTCTGATACGGATTGCCGAGGAATTCGGGGTTACGCCGGAAAGCATTATCGAGGCCAACGGTCTTCCGAATCCGGGTAATCTGCTTACGGGACAGTCGCTGATCATACCGACGGAACGGCCGGAAATACGAAGAACCGCAATCGCGGTGAACGGATATCTGTATTTTCTTGGATTGGAAGGCGAGTCCATCGTGCATGAGCGCGCACCCGATCTTTCCATCCTTACTCCATTTTCTTATGTCGTCGGAACGGACGGCAGAATTACTCCCATCGACGATGAGCCGCTGATAGCCGCCGCATTTGAAAACCAGCTGGTTCCGATGATGTGCATCGTCAATTTTGCTTATGGCATAAGCGGTCGTGACATCGTTCACGCCTTGCTCAATGACCAGGCCGCAATGGAGAATCTCATCCGCAATGTCCTTGCCGTCATGAGGCAAAAAGGGCACCGCGGTCTGAATATAGATTTTGAATATGTGCCGGGGGAAGACAGGGAACGGTATAACGAGTTCCTTCGCATGGCGGCGGAGCGGCTTCACGGCGCGGGTTTTTTCATATCAACCGCTGTGGCGCCGAAGATCGGGCCTGAAATGAGAGGCTTGCTGTATGAAGGAATCGACTATGCGGCTCACGGAGCGCTGATGGATTTTGTGATCCTCATGACCTATGAGTGGGGATACCGGTTCGGCCCGCCTCAAGCCATATCGCCCCTTGACCAGATCAGACGGGTGCTGGATTATGCCATTACGGTGATTCCCCGGGAAAAAATATATTTCGGCTTTCAGGTCTATGCCCGCGATTGGCTGCTGCCTCACGTGCAGGGCCGGGAGGCGGAAACCTTCAGCTGCCAGGAAGCCCTGGAACGGGCGGTGGCGCACAATGCCGTGATCATGTTTGACGAAACCGCCCAGTCGCCGTTTTTCAGATACGTTGACGACAGCGGACGGCTTCATGAAGTATGGTTTGAAGATGCGAGAAGCGCGCAAGCTAAATTTGACACGGTAAAGGAATACGGGCTAGAGGGGATCAGCTATTGGGCGCTGGGATATCCTTTTCCGCAGAATTGGACACTGATTCAAGAAAATTTTTATATTACGCGGTTTGTTTCGACATAATATACTAAAAAGCGACATTGACATTCCTGATTTTTAATGGATAATATAATAGATACAGAATTGTGGGAATATGTCTTTCAGGCGATTTCATCCTTGTCTTTCCTATGTGCTGGGGAGTTGACAAATGAAAAGATCGAAAAAAGAATTACTGTCGCATATCGACAGGCTGGAGGCTATTCTGGACAGCCTGCCTTTTGATGTCTGGATGAAGGACATGCAGGGCAACTATGTTTACATAAACAAGCGATCTGCATGCGATGCGGAGCCTGGGAAGCCCGAGGCAAACGAAAAAACCGGTAGCGGCCATCACAATGAGCCGGCTTCGAATGCCGGCAGGGAATATCCAAAAACCGTTTTTGACAAAACGGGAAGGCCTTTGGGCACGGTCGGCTTTTCAGGGGATCTAACCCTGAAGGAAAAAATAAAGGAAGAGTTGGCTCAGAGCGAAGAACGATTCCGGGCCATCTTCGAAGAGGCGCCGCTGGGAATCGGGATTTTCGATTCCGACACGGGCATTGCAAAACAGGTGAACGCAAGGTTTGCTGAAATCGTGGGAAGAACGAAGAGCGAGCTTTTGTCTTTGGACTGGAAAGAGTATTCCCACCCCGATGAAATAGAGGAAAACACGCATCGTCTCAGGCTGCTGCTCGACAACAAGATAACCGGCTTTTCCATGGAGAAAAGATTTATCAAGCCGGGCGGCGAAGAGGTTTGGACCAATATTACCGTTACCGCTCTGAGGTCGGCGGAATTTGAGGGACCTTGCCATCTCTGCATGATCGAGGACATCACGTCCCGCAAAAAAGCGGAGGAGGAGATTCTGTATCTAAGCTATTATGATCAGCTCACAGGGCTTTATAACCGCCGGTTCTACGAGGAGGAACTCAAGCGTATCAACACGAGCCGGAATCTGCCCATTACGCTGGTTCTAGCCGACGTCAACGGCTTAAAGCTTACCAACGACGCCTTCGGGCATTCGTTGGGGGACAGCCTGCTTCGGGAGGTTGCCCAGGTGTTTAAAAAAGAGTGCCGTGCGGAGGATGTCATAGCGCGGATCGGAGGCGACGAATTCGTTTTGCTGCTTCCGAAAACCGATGAGAACGAAGCGCAGAAGATCATCGCACGGATCAAAAACTCGATTTCGCAAAAGCAAAAGGACAACATCATCTGCTCCGTTTCCTTCGGCTGGGCCACGAAGCATTTTCTGAAAGAGGATATCAGAAAAGTATTCATGCAGGCAGAGGACTCCATGTACCGCAGAAAGCTGGCGGAAAGCAATCTCATGCGGAATGAGACCATCAAGCTGATCACCAAGACCTTATATCAAAAGCATAGGCGGGAGCAGCTGCACTGCGAACGGGTAAGCAGGCTTTGCGAAATAATCGGCAACGCCATGAAGCTGAGTCCGGAGGCGGTTCGGGAGCTTAAAATGGCGGGGCTCCTCCATGATATAGGAAAAATCGGCATTGACGAGAGCCTGCTCAATAAACGGGGAAAGTTTACGGAAGCAGAATGGGAGGATATGAAGCGCCATCCGGAAATCGGTTACCATATACTCAGTTCGGTCAATGAACTTGCTCCCATCGCGAAATATGTGCTCCACCACCATGAGAGGATGGACGGTAAAGGATATCCCAGGCAGTTGAAGGCGGAGGAAATCCCGCTGCAATCCAGGATCATCCATATTGCGGACGCGTACGATGCCATGACCAGCCACAGGGGATACCGGAACGACCTCCGGCTATCGGAAGTGATTGCGGAGTTCAAGAATAATGCCGGAACTCAATTCGATCCGGATATTCTGAAGGTTTTTATCGATCAGATCCTGAAGCTGAGAGTATGGCGGAGGATTAACCGAGACAGTTGAAATAGAGCGGCAATCAGATGAACAAAAGCCCGCCATGAAATATGACGGACTTTTTTATTTTGTTAGAAGGAGTTCGGAATGACGGCCCGTTCCTTGTGTAGTGAGGGTCGGCGAGGCTTGACAGCCGGCGGGGTTTATAGTATGATATCTCTCGTTAAAAGGGAGTAGTTTTAAATGCAAAGTCAACATGCTGGCGGTTTCGCCTGGCTTTGCAGCCATTTTTGGTAACGAGACTTTTGGCGTAATGCCTGGAAGACGGGCAATGCCGAAAGTCTTTTTTATCAGCTTCGTTTTACTGGGAAGGCACGAATGAGGCAGGAGAAACGGCGCGAATGAGAATGGCAACGGCACGAATTAGGATGGCGGCGCGGATTAACGGCTTCCTGCCGATAATATACATAAACGGGAAGAGAAAAGGATAAGCTTAAATTATGGATGGATTGGAACTGTTTGCGATCGCTATCGGGCTGTCCATGGACGCTTTTGCGGTTGCCGTGGGTAAAGGCCTGTGCATGCCGACGATTCAGTACCGGTATGCATTGATGACAGGGCTGTTTTTCGGAGGATTCCAGGCAGCGATGCCGCTTGTTGGTTTTTTCCTCGGCGTACAGTTTGAAGACTATCTCACGGCGGTGGACCACTGGGTCATCTTTGGACTGCTCTGTCTGATCGGGCTGAACATGATCCTCGAATCCCGCAAAGAGGAAAAAGAGCTTTGCGATATCATGAGCCTGAAAAACATGTTCATGCTGTCCCTGGCAACCAGCATCGACGCCCTGGCGGTGGGGATCACCTTTGCCTTTCTTCATGTTGATATCTTTTTCGGCGTAGGCGTCATCGGGATCACGACATTCGTCTTATCCGGCCTCGGCGTGGTGATCGGCAATCTTTTCGGGGCAAGATTCAAATCAAAGGCGGAAATTGCCGGCGGCATCATACTCATCCTCATTGGTATCAAAATTCTGCTGGAGCACCTGGGATATCTCGCCCCTTGACCGGCCGTTATTTCGGGAGCCGGGCCCTCCGTTCATCCACATATTGCTGGAATCGTTCCAGGGTCAGGTTCACGATAAGCTCCTTCGGAAAATCGATTTCCTCCAGAAAGTTCAAAGAAGCCGTATATTCGCCCATCATTTCATGCCAGTGCGCGTCGCTGGAAATGCAGATGCGGACCTCGTGCTTTTTGCATAATTTTATCATTTTCTGCGCGTTGTCTGCCCGGTCGATCCGGTTGGGCGAAAGGGACCGGTTATTCAGTTCTATGACTTTATTCTGATTCTTCGTTTCTAAAACCAGCGCCTCTAAATTGCACGGCACCTCCGGGTCGTCCGGATGGCCGATCATATCCACGTAAGGGTTTCTAAGCACGTTCCGGTAGGCTTCCGTATTTTGCTCTTCGGTTCCCCCTCGCAGGCAGAAGAAATGAATGCTTGCAATACAGAAATCAAGGAATTTCAAATATTTCTCCCTGACGTCCAGAGAGCCGTCATAGTCCAGGATATTTGCTTCGAGGCCTTTGAACACCCGGATTCCTTTATAGACCTCGGGGACCTGCATCTGGGCCTGGGGAATGAATTCGGGAGGCCCGCCCGGGGTACGGCAACCGTGTTCGCTGAGACAAAATCCTTTCATGCCGGTCTTGATCGCCTGCTCCGTATAATCGGTCAATGTGCTCCAGCTATGGCCCGATATGACTGTATGGATGTGAGGGTCGACCTCTATGATTACGTTGGAATATTTCATCTTGATTTGTGCGGTTCAGTCGATTGAACAACCAGCCGGTTTGTATGAACCGCCTTGTCCTCCTTTCCTACCTGCCGGGTTTTGACACGGCTGCGTCCGGTTGTCGGCAGGAGTATGAATCCATATATTTATTGTTTATACCCAACAGCCCCTAATTATATTCCATTAAGAAAGCTCTGTCAAATCCGGCCCGCGCCGCGGGTTCTGACAGGGTATTCTTGACTCTGACGTTATGCAGGAGATATAATAAGGCGTTAAAGCCTTCAATCTGATTTTTGTATACATACATAAAACGAACCGATGAAAGGGTGAAATCTGGTATGGAAAATTTCGATTATGAAAACAGGACTCGTATTATTTTCGGAAAGGATACGCATAAAACAGTCGGGGCGCTGATCAAGCCTTATGCCGATAAGGTTTTGTTTCATTACGGCGGAGGAAGCATCAAGAAAAGCGGTCTTTACGACGAGGTCGTGAAATCACTGAAGGAAGCCGGCGTCGAGGTCGTCGAACTCGGGGGAGTCCAGCCGAATCCCAGGCTGTCGTTGGTCCGAGAGGGAATCAAGATCTGCAGGAAACACAAGATCGATTTTATTCTGGCGGTAGGCGGAGGCAGCGTCATCGACTCGGCCAAGGCCATCGCCATGGGCGTGCCTTATGACGGGGATGTATGGGACTTTTTCCTGACGAAAAAGCCTATTGATAAAGTGCTGGACGTCGCGACGATCCTGACGCTTCCGGCCACCGGATCGGAAGCCAGCGATAACACCGTGATTTCAAACGAAGAAACCCAGAGAAAAGTGGGATATGCATCCAACAAGGTAAGGCCGCTGTTCAGCATCATGAACCCGGAGCTTTATTTCACCTTGCCCGAGAACCAGATCGCAAACGGGATCTGCGATATGATGTGCCACGTCTTTGAACGCTACTTCACCAATACCCTCCATACGGACCTGACCGACGGGCTCTGCGAAACCACGCTGAAAACCATCATGAAGAACGGCCTCATTCTTATGAAGGACAAGACGAATTACGACGTATGGGCGGAGGTAGCCTTCGCGGGCACTCTGGCTCATAACGGCCTGCTGGGCCTTGGAAGGGTCACCGACTGGGCCAGCCACAGGATTGAGCACGAACTGAGCGCGATTTATGACGTCGCCCACGGCGCGGGCCTTGCCGTCATAACGCCGGCCTGGATGCGCTATGTTTACAAGGACAATATCGGCATGTTCGTTCAGTTCGCGGTGAACGTGATGGGCGTCGAAGGGTCGTTCCGCGATCAGGAGGCCATCGCCATCGAAGGCATCGAACGGCTGAAAGACTTCTTTAAGTCCCTGGGTCTGCCGGTGACGCTGAAAGAGCTGGGGATTCCGGAAGACGCCGACTTTGAACTGATGGCCAAGAAGGCGACCTGGTACGGCACGGAAAGGGAAATGCCTCTTGGCGGTTTGAAGAAGCTGCCGTGGCAGGACATTGTGGAAATCTACAAATTGGCTATGTAAGGCATAAATAAAGAGCCGCCGGTGTTTCTTGTTTATCCTGATAAAGGGACAGTCTTGAATTATCAAGGCTTGTCCCTTTGTTTGTATGTAAACGATATTTCTTCGTTTTTTTCGATTTCAAAAGAAAATGAAGAATAGTTAATTTTAACCTATATCCTCATAAATTTATTTCCGTCCCACTTAAAAATATCTTCAAGATTTTCACCTTTTGAATTATCATAATACTCGATTTTAAATGTAGTATCATCAATCTTTGTCAGCTTTGTGGAGTAAAAGCCTGTGGTATTGCTTATGAACAATGAAAAATAGTCTTTAACAGGCAATTCTTCTATTTTTCCATCCTTCCGTAATGTAAACAGCTTATAGTCCCGGCCATTGCTGGATGTATGCTGACCTATTGTAAAATCAATATCTGCATCGTTATTATAATCATCAAATTGAATTTGAAATGAGGAATTAAAAATTAAAGGTTCTTTATATATTTCACTTAAATCATTCCGGCTTATAACATTCCCGGATTCGTCTGACAGCTCTATGATGAAATAGCCCTCCCAGATAGTGCCCGTGTATGCTCCTTGCGTCCAATCTTCATAATATTTGCCGCTAACCATTTTTAGTCTTAAATATTGATGTTCACCATTAATTGGGAATAAATCGTTGTTTGAGAGTGTAATTGGCGATTGAATTGCAATATCCGGGCGTACCTCTTTACTTTCATTTGAATCATTCAAAAAAGCAGTATCAGCATTTTTGGAGAAGCACGATGATAGCAGCATAATTA
>Ga0134103_1001827_pt1 | contig 18333 bp, 25 predicted proteins | sample 14_taG_2_FD_94445 | JGI IMG/M metagenome (GOLD analysis project Ga0134103, IMG submission 94445) | Switchgrass degrading microbial communities from high solid loading bioreactors in New Hampshire, USA - 14_58_20_212_A1 metaG | ecosystem: Engineered > Bioreactor > Semi-continuous > Anaerobic >...
AAAAATGGTTCTGTTACAACCCTATTGAGAATGAAAACCAGGCTAAAGGTTTGAATAAACAATTAGCCGAGATACCTAAAAGTAAATTGTTTAAACCCTTTGTAGACTGCGTAAAAGAATACTGCAAATACATAGAAAGCATACTTAAAGGGTTTGACATACCCTCTGAGCACCCTTCCGAAACCCTTTCAAAACCCTATACTAAACCAGGAACAGGAACAGGAACAGGAACAGGAACAGTATCAGGAGCAGGAGATAATAGTCCGAACCCTCCGGGCCCGGACGCGCAGCAAGAAACCCAGGAGGTCCAGGAGACCGGCGAAGATGACAAGGAAGAGTCCAAGCACACCGAAGACAGCCCGCCTTACAGAGCAGCCGTATATCTTCGCAATCGCATATTAGCAAATAACGCCAGGGCCAGAGTGCCGCCTGAAGACCCAGAGGACAAGCTCATGCAAAAATGGGCCCAGGAGATGGACAGGCTTCACCGGATCGGTCCGCCAGGAGGAACCAGTGGCTACAGCTGGCAGGAGATCCGGCAGCTCATTGATTTTTCGCAGGATAATGATTTCTGGCGGTCAAACATCTTGTCTGCTGCAAAACTGCGGGAGAAGTGTGTCCAACTTGAAAATCAGATGAAACGGAACAACTCTAAGCCTAGAGGTCACCCAACTATGTCTAAAAACGTGGCCAATGCATTGCGATTGGTTGAAAAATATTCTCAGGAAGAAGGTGGATATTCATGACCAAAGGCGAGGTAGCGAAACTTTTAGCGGTATTAGCAGCATCGTATCCCAAGTTTGAGGTCGACGACCTTAAGGTCCATGTATGGCATGAGATGCTTGGGGACCTGGATTATGCAGCGGCAAGCATGGCCGTCAAAAAACTAATCATGCAAAACACATTCCCGCCGGCAATAGCTGAAGTGCGGAAAGCGGCCATTGAAATATCTTCCCCAAGGGTGTTAACGGCGGCTGAAGCATGGGGGGAAGTAGTTAATGCTGTCAGGAACTACGGCTATTACCGTGGAGAAGAGGCTTTAGCCAGCTTGTCACCAACTACGGCCCAGGTAGTTCGTTACATAGGCTGGCGAGAGATTTGCTGGAATGAAGAACCGGAAATTTTACGTGCACATTTCCTGCGGATGTACGACCAGATTATTGCCAGGGAACAAGAAAAGCAACTTTTACCTTCGGCAATGCAGGCTGAGATTAAGAAGTTTGCTAAGAAATATAACATCAGTTTAATAGAAGGAGGTAATGCCGGATGATAAACAAGCGATACCATGTCAGTGGCATATTTAGTTTGGCGGTAGAAGGCAGGGATAGTCTGGAGGCCAAAGAAACTGCAGCAAGGATACTTCGATGCAGCGGGATAAATGGGTCTGTAGTTGAGATTAGTGAGGTGAGGATGGATGAACAAGGTGATACACAAAATCACTATCCCAGGCCGTCCGGTCCCGAAAGGTAGGCCCAGGCTAGGCGTGCGTGGCAGAACAGCCTACGTGTATACTCCGCCCGAGACAAAGGAGTATGAGCGGTTGGTGGGTTGGGTTGCAAAGTCTGAGGGATGTCGGCCAGTTGAGGGTCCGGTGTCTGTCGCCCTAAGTGTGTATGTGAAAGGGAGACTGGACGCGGATAATATCGCAAAATCAATTTTGGATGGGTTGAACGGCGTAGCATACGAGGATGACGACCAGGTGATAGAGCTGCTGGTTCGCAAGCACAAGGTAAAGCGCAAAGAGGAAGAGCGGGTGGAGATAGAGATTAGGGAGTTTAAGGAGGTGGGGTAGATTGAAGTTGTACCATTTTACCGACAGTGCCCGGGAGAGAGGGGAAAGAACATGAAGATGAAAAGAGCGACATACAGACACATAGAGGCGGAAATATATAACTATTGCGACACACTGAAAGCAATAGAAGAATTGCGAACAGATATAATCCTAGCCGGCCGCCAAGAGGCATATGGAGCCGTTGTTGGAGGCAGATTCGCAGGCACAAGCATAGTAGAGCGCCGGGCAACGAAGCTGGCGGATAGTGTCTTGCTCAGGGAGATGGAACGCATTACGAAGGCCATAGCGGAAACATACGCCCGGGCCAAGGAGGAATGCCGCCGGGTGGTTTGGGTGAAATATGGGCTGGCGCTGAATGGATGGCAGCCGCCGGCGGAGCTTGTAGCGCGGATGGAGGGGCGAAACCGGTTCGATATGTCGCCGGATGATATGGCGGAGGTGCTGGCGGTAGACAGGGCGACGTTTCACCGGTATCGCAGCGGGTTTGTTTATGGTGTAGCGGAGAGGTTAGGATGGTATTGATATGACTGAATTTATACGGGAATTGGGTTTTGGGGAGCTCGTTATAAAAGTGCAAGACGGTTTACCTGTCATGGTGGAGCGGGCTAAAGAGAAGATAAAATTGTGACGCATTCTGCAATTTATGCGAAGGAAGTGTATAAAATGTTACTGTTACCAGGTCAAAAAGGAACTGAAATATTAAGGGTTGCTGATGGTGTTGTAAGGCTCTGTTATGATACTGAAACTGATTCCTGTAGCATAGGCCTAAGAACTACTAAAGATGTAGAATGGAAATACATTAGTAAAGAGTTGCATGATTTATTAGTTAAGGAATTGGCAGAGCAGGAGGGGAATAAATGACACTACAGGCACAGGAAATAAAAAGGTTAAAAAATGAAGTAGAAAAACTAAAAGCAGATTTACGTGGAAAAGATAATGAAATAAATGATTTAAAAGCGTTAGTTGATTATTTAAGACAATTTAGACCCAACAAAGAAGAAACTACAACTCAAGGTTAGACTACAATGTAATTCACATGAAGTAAGGTGGTATGTATGTATATTAAATATCATGGCTTTAAGTGTGAATGTGGGGAAATTGTTTCCCCGCCCTTTAACGAATTACATTTTGATATGAGAGAAGGAGAGATTTTAGAAAACGGTTCAGGTGAGCTAATTTGTGAAAAATGCGGAGCAATATACGAATTAGAGGACATGGAATTTACACCGATATTTGTTAGAACAGATAAGAAAGATGAAAACGGACTTTATTTCATTAGAATACGTTCAAATTGATGAACATTGTTTCAAACAACTTTCATGGTGGAGGCTACAATTTGAAGATAGGTTTAATAGATGTTGACGGTCACAATTTCCCAAACTTGCCTTTAATGAAAATATCTGCTTTTCATAAAAGTTTTGGTGATGATGTAGAATGGTTTTTCCCTTTAAATCGATATGACAGAGTATATATTTCTAAAGTATTTGATTTCACACCAGATTATGAAATGTGCATCCAGGCAGATGAAATAATTAAAGGCGGGACTGGATATGGACTTGAAAATAAATTACCTTACGAAATTGAAAATATCTATCCTGATTATGAACTTTACGGAATAAAAAATACAGCATATGGCTTTTTGACAAGAGGTTGTCCTCGAAATTGCCCATTCTGCATAGTAAGCAAAAAAGAAGGCAGATATAGTTATCAAGTAGCGTCTTTAAGGAAATTCTGGAATGGGCAGAAAGAGATTAAACTCTTAGACCCTAACTTATTGGCTTGTCCTGATAGATTGGAACTGTTGGACCAACTTATAGAAAGCAAGGCATGGATTGATTTTACGCAAGGCTTAGATATTCGGCTAATGACAGATGAGGTAATCGATAAAATCAAGCAACTAAAAATCAAAATGCTACACTTTGCATGGGATACAGATGAACAATCAGACTTAATAATCCAAAATCTTAAATATTTTAAAAAGCAGGCTGATATAAACATGAGGAAAACTAGGGTTTATGTATTAGTAAATTACAATACCAATTTCGAATTTGACTTATATCGTATATACAAGTTGAAAGAACTAGATTATGACCCTTATGTAATGATATATGACAAACAAAATGCTCCTAAAAAAATTCGTGAACTTCAGCGGTGGGTAAACAACAAGTTTATTTTTAGAAGTTGTGAAAGATTTGAAGATTACAAAAAGGTTACTGCTACGAAAGTTAAATACCCGTAAAATGGTGTTTTATAGTATTTAGGGATAGGTATAAAATAAAACTGCGACTTTTCTGCGACGACTTTAGAAAAAGTATGGTTTATAATATATACTGAGGAGCCGTCCGGGAGGGCGGCTTTTTGTATTGGGTGACATGGTTGCCGGCACAGGCCGGAGGGTGTACGCACCGAAAGGCAGGGGTGGGGCAGGGTGCGAAAAGACTTTCTAACAATGGTGTTTGACATTGAGTTAAAATAAATAGCAGCAAACTACAAGCACCTACCGATGTAAGTGCTTTTTGTGTGGGTGATAGCATGGCTAAGGAATGGGCAGCTTGGTTCTACAATAGCAAACCCTGGATAGATTGCAGACTTGCTTTTTTACGAAGCAAGTTTTTTATTTGTGAAAGGTGCGGCGGGGTTGCAACAATAGCACACCATATAACATACTTGACACCCAAGAACATTAACGATCCAAACGTGACATTAAACTGGGACAACTTGGAAGCGCTATGCCAGGACTGCCACAACAAAGAGCATCAAAGCAAGTATAGCGCTACCAGGGAAGATGTGATGTTTGATGAGAATGGGGACTTGATACCTGCCAGGGGTACCCCCCCTATTTAAAAAGCTAGGGGCGCCAAAGGATACCGTGTGGCCTGCCTCCGAAAACCTCGGAACGATCGCGCACATGAGGGGGGTCGAAAAGGGCTTAAAAAGGTGGTGAAATTTATGCGACTTTACAGCAATGAAGAGAAAGATAGACAGACAAAGAAGGAGATGCTGAAACTTCGCCGACTATTCAAGAATTTGCCAAAAGATAAAATGAAGGCTGCCGATGGGCTGATTCAGGAAGCCGCTTTTATGAAGGTCACCCTTGAGGAGACAAGGCATGTGATAGACCAAGAAGGCATCCTGGAAAAATTCGAGCAGGGAGCGCAGAAGTTTTTAAGGGAGCACCCGGCAACAAAAGTGTATAACACCATGATTAACAGATATGCAACGGTCTGCAAACAGCTATTTGATATGGTTCCCGACCCTGAAGCCGGCAAACAAGCAGAAGATGAACTCATGGCTTTTGTGAAGAAGGCGAGGAAATGAGCCGGACAAATTATATACTCGAATATTGGAATAAAATCCAATCTGGCGAAATTGTTGCTTGTAAACGCCTCATTCAGCAATATCAAAAACTTGTTGACGAACTCAACAACCCACGAGACCCGTGGGTTTTTGATATTGAAAAAGCGACAAGGCCGATTGAGTTCATCGAAACATTTTGCCGACATAGCAAAGGCAAGTGGATAGGCCAGCCTATGAGGTTGGAACTTTTTCAGAAGGCTAAAATTCAAGCCGTTTATGGTTTTGTTCATAAAGAGACTGGTTTAAGGCGCTGCCGGGAAGTAGTTACCCTAGTTGGCCGCAAGAACGGGAAATCAACCGAAAAAGCGGCCACTGGCAATTATATGTTTATCGGGGACGGCGAAGGTGGTGCGGAGGTTTATTCCGTCGCCACAAAAAAAGACCAGGCAAGGATTGTCTGGACCGAGGCGCATAATATGGTTGTCCAATCGCCGGCGCTGTCAAAGCATGTGAGGAAAAGAAAAACGGACCTGTATTTCCCGGTTACTTTTTCAAAATTTGAGCCGCTGGCGAGCGACAGCAATAGCTTAGATGGCTTAAATACGCATTACTGTATCATGGACGAGCTACATGCCATTAAAGACCGTAACCTTTACGATGTTATGAAACAATCCATGACGGCCAGGGAGCAACCGCTGCTCGATATGATCACGACAGCTGGTTTTGTGCGAGAGTGCATTTACGACAGCATCTACGACTACGCCTGCAATGTGCTGGACGGAATCGTCGAGGATGAACGGTTCCTGGCGTTCATTTATGAGCTGGACGATCGGTCCGAATGGACTGACTACCGCATGTGGGAAAAAGCAAATCCAGGGCTGGGGACAATAAAGGATTACAACGAACTTGCGGCCAACGTTGAGCGAGCAAAGAACGATCCGGATTTTCTGCCAACCGTGTTAACAAAGGACTTTAACCTTCGGGACACTGTGGCCGGTACATGGCTGACTTTTGAGCAGATCAACAATCCGGAAACATTCAATATGGATGATATCCGTGACACCTACGCCGTTGGCGGGGCTGACCTTTCGAGCACCACTGACTTAAGTTGTGCAACACTTCTAATCATGAAGCCTGGGAGTGATAAAAAGTATTGTATACAACAGTATTTCTTGCCGGCTGAAACATTGGAGCAAAGGGTAAAAGAGGATAAAATTCCGTATAATAGATGGGCTGAACGTGGTTTACTAACCTTATGCGAAGGTAATAAGGTTAATTATTCTGATGTTACAGCTTGGTTTAAAAAAATGTATGAGAAATATGGCATCATACCGCTCTGGATAGGTTACGACCCTTGGAATAGTCAGTATTGGGTGCAAGAAATGAAGGACTTAAACTTGAACATGATTGAAGTGCGCCAGGGGTATAAAACATTAAGTCAGCCCATGAAGGAGTTGGCGGCTGATTTGATGGCGAAAAAAATCAATTACAACAATAATCCTATCCTTAAATGGTGCTTGACTAATACAAATGTAAAACGTGATGAAAATGACAACATAAAACCAGTAAAAGGTCAAAGCCAGAGACAGCGCATCGATGGTGCTGTCTCTTTATTGATTGCTTACACAGTGCTGTTTAACAACTTGCAAGACTATCTCAACATCATATAAGGCAGGTGAGACAATGGGGCTTTTTGAGAAGATATTCAAGCGGCCATCAATGCAGGATATCCGGGGATATTTCAAGATGCTGTCGGGTTATACTCCGATATTTACGACTTACGAAGGCGGCGTATACGAGATGGAGCTCACCCGGTCGGCCATCCACGCTATTGCAACCCAGTGCAGCAAGCTAAAGCCGGAGATTCGGGGAAACGCCTATAAGGAACTTAGCAGAAGACTACAGTTCAAGCCTAACAGCTTCATGGACACGACAAAATTCTTGTACCGCCTTGCAACAATATTGCATGTGCAGAACACAGCTTTCATCGTACCAATTACCGATGAAACAGGAGAATACATCACAGGTTACTACCCCATCCTGCCAAGTATGTGTGAGGTGGTAGAGTATCAAGGCGAACCCTGGTTGAGATATACTTTTTCAACCGGACAAAAAGCGGCAATAGAGTTTAGCCGAGTAGGTATAATGACACAATTCCAGTACAAAAACGACTTTTTTGGTGAAAACAACAAAGCTTTATACCCGACAATGCAATTGATTCATACACAGAACCAGGGGATTATAGAAGGAGTTAAACAATCCGCTAATATCCGCTTCATGGCCAGACTAGCCAATATTTTTAAGCCAGCAGATATAGCGGCAGAACGCAAGAGGTTCACAGAAGAAAACCTGTCGGCAGAAAATAATTCCGGTGTCTTGATGTTCGACAACAAATATGCAGACGTGAAACAGATACACAGCCGGCCGTTCATTGTAGATTCGGCCCAGATGGAGTTTATAAAGGCAAACGTGTTCAACTATTTTGGCGTGAATGAAAAAATCTTGCAAAACAACTTTAACGAAGATGAATGGAATGCTTTCTACGAGGGCAAGATTGAACCTTTTGCGATTCAACTCAGCCTGGTTATGTCGAATATGACATTTACCGAGAGGGAAATTGCTTTTGGGAACCAGATTATATTTACTGCAAACCGACTGCAATATGCCAGCAATCAGAGCAAATTAAACATAGTAACACAACTATTTGACCGCGGTTTTATTACTCATAATGAAGGCCGCGAGATATTCAATATGGCACCAATTGATGACGGTGACAAGTATTTCATTCGTAAGGAATACGCAGAGGTTGGTAACCTAGCAGAGGCACAAGGCATTACAGGAGGTGAAGATGATGCCGCTAAAACTAAAGGAAAGGGAATACAGGGCGGTAGTTCAGCCGCTCCGGCTACCGGAAGCGGAGAAGAGAATTGACAGCGACTATTACGTTGAAGGGCACGCAACCACCTTCAATAAGCCCTACCTGCTATACGAGTACGATGGGGTTAAATATTACGAGGAAATTGACCGACATGCGTTGGATGATGCAGACCTGTCCGATGTGATAATGCAGTACGACCACCAGGGGAAGGTGCTGGCAAGGCTATCAAATGGAACGCTAGGCTTAGAGCCTAATGACGAAGGGCTCTTTATTTATGCCGATCTTTCAAAATCACAAGCAGCAAAAGAACTCTATGAAGAAATCAAAAACGGGCTCATAACAAAGATGTCCTGGGCATTCACGGTTGCGGAGGACAAGTATAACCGCGAGACACGAACCAGAACCATCACAAAGATTAAGAAGGTGTATGACGTATCCGCTGTTTCCATACCGGCAAACGGCGATACAGATATATCCGCTCGTTCTTACGTTGACGGAGTGATCGAACGTGAGAGACGGGAGGCGTTAGAGCGGAGAAAAAGGATACTTAAACTATTAATTAATATGGAGGTATGAAAAGATGGATAGACTGAAGGAAATTGAAAAAAGACTGGCTGAAATAAAGGTTGAGCTTGAGAAGGAAGGGGCCGACATCGACGCTCTGGAGCAAGAGGTCAAGACGCTGACAGAAGAGAGAAAGCAACTCCTTGAGAAGATTGAGAAACGCAACAAAATCATAAAGGACATTGCCGACGGAGCAGGGACACCTGTTCCTAATTATTTACCGACGGAAGAGAGAAAAGACGAACCGAAGGGCCCAGATTCCCCGGTGTATAGGACCGCATTCCTGAAAAGACTGCTTGGACAACCTTTAACTGAAGCAGAAAAAAGAGAGTTTACGCTTGTTCCTCCGACTGCTGCGGCGGCTGTACCTACCCAGACCTACAACAAGATATTTGACCAGATGACGAAGATTGCACCGATGTTGAGCAACATCACCCTGCTCCGTGTGCCTGGCAACCTTCGCCTTGCCGTTCAGGGCGTAAGGAATCCTGCACAGGCACATCAGGAACTTGACCCTGTGAACCCTGCCGCTGATACTCTTGTATCTGTCAACCTGACCGGGTATGAGTTCATCAAGGTGTTGAGAATATCGGCAACTATCCGGGCAATGGCCATTGATGCCTTTGAAGATTGGCTGGCAAGGACGCTTGGTGAGGATCTCGCTGTTGCTATCAACAATGAAATCATCAACGGCCCGACCGTCAGCGGCAACATTTCTCAGGCCCAGGCATGGGTGCCGTTTGGACAGGCTGGTGGAAACTATGTTCAGTATGTAGACCAGATTAGCTATGACGATATTTGCAACTGCATAGGGCTGCTGCCCAGTGCGTTTGACGCAAACGCAAAATGGCTCATGAACAAGGCTACCTTCTACCAGCAAATCATGAGGATTACCGATGCTAATGGCAACCTGATTGCAATTCAGAGCTTGGCGGACGGTGGCGCATGGAGGATTATGGGATACCCTGTGCTCATTGACGACAACGTTGCACCGGGCGTTGTATTCTTCGGAGACTACACCAAAGTTGTCGGCAACCTGTCCCAGGACATCAGGGTAGAGAGCAGCGCAGAATCCGGCTTCCTGAACAACGCTATTGACTTCCGCGGTACGGCTATCTTTGACTGCAATATTGCTCAACCCACCGCAATAACCAAGATTGACGTATAATGAGAGGGCCTTGTGCCCTCTCTCCCTTTTGGGAGGTGAGAACATGAAATGCAAAGTGTTAAAAAGGGTTTGGTGCCCTTTGAGGAAGGGTTACATCGTGCCAGGTGAGATCATTGAGGTGCCGGAGCGATATATCAAGGGCTACCTGCCCTATGTGCAGCTGATTGAAACTGCCAAAAAAGAACCGGAAGAGAAAAGGGCCAAAAAGAAAAGCGGTGATAATGATGCTGCAAAAAATTAAAGATGCGCTAAGGGTAAGCGGTGAGGCCCTTGATGAAGAAATTCAAGACCTTATTCATGCCGCCAAAGCAGACCTCAGACTTTCCGGTATCACTAAAAACGAAGATGACCCGCTAATATTGCGAGCAATAACCATATACTGCAAAGCCCATTTCGGCTACGAAGAACCGGCACAGGCAGAGCTATTCATGAAAAGCTATAATGCTTTAAAATCTCACCTTGCTTTGTCGCAGGAATACACGGAGGTGTCAGGGCCGTGAGAGCCGACATGCGAAGCAAGATAACGGTACTGCAGTTGCAGGCCGGCTACGACCCCGAAGGTGAGCCGATTAATGATTGGCAACCAGTCGAGGGATTGACTAATCTCTGGGCCAGCAAGGAGCCGCTTCTTGGAAACGAATTTTTCGCCGCCGAACAGACACAGAGCAAGGTTGAGGTTAAGTTCCGGACGTACTATGTGCCGGGAGTAACCAACGAGATGCGGGTACAGGACAGCGAAGGAACTTACGAGATTCTGTCAGCTATCAATGTCAAGAATCTCAACCGGGAGTTACTCATGTACTGCAAGAAGGTGAAGTGATGGCAAAGCGGGTCAAGTTTGAAATCGAGGGCATGAAAGAACTGGAGCGTACCATACGCAAGCTGGGCAAGCTCCCGCAGAAGTGTGTCACACCGGCCGCGAAGAAGGGCGCAAGGATCGCGCTCAAGGCGGCCCGGGCTAATGCGCCCTGGGAGACCGGAGAGCTCTCTAACGGCATTGTCCTGAAAGGTGAGCGGGCGCGCAAGAAAGGCAAGAAAGTGTACCAAGTGACGCTGGACCCGGCCAAAAACGATATATTTGTTAAAACAACTAAGGACGGCAAGCGGTATTACTACCCGGCCAGCATGGAATATGGCTTTATCACGCGCGACGGTGGCTACAGCCCTGGGTTCCATTATTTGCGTGATGCCCTAATGGACAATAAAACGGCGATTGAGCGGACAGTTGTTGACGAGCTGGCAAAACAGATTGACAAGCTGAAGTGAGAGGTGATTCTATGACCTTTGAAGCGGCGCTGAGGGCCGAGCTGGTAACAATACCTCAGTTGCAAGATAAGGTGTTTCCGATGCGGGCCCCGGAGGGTACGGAAGCACCTTATTTGATTTACACGACCACTTTAGGGGACTACGACAAGTCATTTGAGGGATGGCACAACAGCAAGGCCGTGACGGTTGAGCTCAATGTGATTCATGACCGAGCATCAGCGGTAAGAGCACTAGGTCGCGAGGTGCAGGAACTGGTAATGGGGTTGGAGGGCAAGCGGCTGGCTGGCACCGGTCCGCGTATTAACGAGATTGTTTTTGAGGGCGAAGGTGTTGAGCTTTACGAGGCTCAGGTGGATTTATACCGCAAGGTGATCAGTTTCAAAGCATATTTCGAGGAGGAATAAAACATGGCAAAAAGAGCATTGGGAACAAAGCTATTAATTGGCGATACAACACCTGTAGAAGTGGCAGGCTTGACCAGTATCGGTGGGCTTGAACTTTCGGCAGATACCATTGACGTTACAACTCTTGCTTCTGATGGTGGTTATCGGGAGTTTATTGGCGGCTTCAAGGACGGCGGAGAAGTATCTTTAGAAGGGTATTTCGAGCCGGAAACTGGAAAGGGGCAGAAAGAGCTGTATGACTTGTTTGAAAGCGGCGAAACAGAAAAATTTCAAATACAATTCCCGAACAATATAGCAAGCTGGGAATTTGATGGCGTTGTGACTGGGTTTTCCACCAGTGCAGACCTTGAGGACCCATTGGCATTTTCCGCAACAATCAAAGTAAGCGGCAAACCAACGCTGACAGTATCCACAGTATAGGCAGGAGCAATCCTGCCTTTCTTTATCCGGGAGGGATCAATATGGCCAACTTAGAGGTTAAAGTTAGGATAACCGATTTAGACCTTTTCACAGAATTAGTAGGCTATTAGCTAGCAAATGAGATGCAAGAAAAAATAGGAGAGATAATAAAGGAGAGTGGGGAAAGGTGAGTTATTATCCCATTAAGCTAGACAAAGTTCGCAATTTCCGTTATGGCATGAAAGCCTTGTATTTGATAGAGAAAAAACTGAAAAAGCCCATATCCAAAATAGATATGGAAAACCTCACAATGGAGGAAACAGCAATAATAATATGGGCAGGATTGCAGCATGAAGATAAAGATTTGACGCCAGAAAAAGTTATGGATTTAGTTGATGAATATTCCGATATTAAAACCGTTATAGAAGCCATGGGTGAAGCATTCCGAAATGCATTTGGCGAGACTGAAAACGAAGAAAAAAACGGGCAGAAGGCAGCGGGGGAGAAGAGTTCAGCATAGAAAAAGCTCTTGAACTCGCTGCCTTTCTGAATATTCCAGTCAGCGAATTTTGGGAAATGACACCTTCTGAATTAAATATTTATGCTCGAATTCATAAAGACAAGAGTCTTGAAGAGACAAAAGAAAAAGTGACATTGGCGTATCTAACAGCATTATGGACAATTCAGTGGCTAGGTAAGAAACATCAACAGCCACGGCCTTTGAGAGAAATATTGGCCAAAATTGGTAGAGAAAGAAAAGTCATGACAGATGAGCAGATGTTAGAACGGGTTAAGCAGCTAAACGCACTTTTAGGCGGGGAGGTGAAGGTAATTGGCAGTAGTAAAAAACTTAATGGTAAGATCCGGCGCTGACTTTTCAGCACTATACAGAGAAATGAACAAAGCACAAAAGAGGCTGAGCACATTCCAAAAAGGCATTAATAAAGCCATGAAAGTAATAGGCATAACCTTAGGCAGTTTAGCTGTTGGGAAGCTAATAAAAGATAGCATTAGTGCTGCAATGAACGTAGAAAATTCTATGCTTCAAATCCAGCGCACAATGGGTAACAGTGCCAATGCCTTCAATCACTGGGCCCAAACCCAAGCAAAAGCTTATGGTATGGCCAGAGAAGAAGCTTTTAAATATGGTGCTACTTACAGCAACCTGATAAGTTCATTTACAAAAGACACTCAAGAAACCGCTCGATATACTACAGAGCTATTGAAAGCTTCGGCAGTTGTAGCTTCAGCTACTGGCCGAACCATGGAAGATACAATGGAACGTATTCGTTCCGGTTTATTAGGAAATACAGAAGCCATCGAGGATCTTGGCATTCATGTTAATGTAGCCATGCTTGAATCTACAGAAGCATTTAGGCAATTTGCCAGGGGGCGAAGCTGGCAACAACTCACATTCCAAGAGCAACAACAAATTAGGTTATTATCGATATTAGAACAAGCCAACATAAAGTATGGCGATTCTCTTGCAGGGACTACTCAAACAAGGCAAGCGATATTTATTACCAGCCTTAAGAATATCCAGTTAAATCTTGGACAGGCTTTTTTGCCGATCTACAATGTAGTATTACCTGCACTGACCGCTATGGGAAATGCCATTGAGCGAGTGACTTCAAACTTAAAATATTTTACACAAGCTATTTTTGGAAAGACGATACCACCGGTTGTTACAGGAGAACAGACGGCCGCAATATCCGGAATGGGAGATGCGGCCGAAACTGCCGGAGAACAAGTAAAGCAAGCCGGAAAGAATGTCAAGAAATCTCTTGCCAGCTTTGATGAAATTAACTCCTTGACTGATGGTTCTACGGCCGGAGGCGCGACATCTGCACCAAATGTTCCAACACCTGGATTAACAGATGGACAAGCGAGCGCAAATGAAGAAGAAATTTCGCCCGCAGTTCAGAAGGCAATCGATAAGCTGCTCGGATTGTTGGAACCCCTTAAGAATATCAACCTGGACAACCTGAAAACGGCATTTGAAAATCTGAAAACCGCAATGGAACCCATCACAGAAACACTGTTCGCTGGGATTCATTGGGCATATTTAAATATTTTTATTCCACTCTCAAAGTGGACAGCCGAAAAGGCACTCCCTGCGTTTTTAGAAGTGTTGGCTGGAGCGTTGAAGGTCCTTTCTTCTGTTCTAGATGTGTTAAAGCCTTTAGGCGTATGGCTATGGGATAACTTTCTCGCGCCAATTACCAGATGGACTGGTGGCGTGATTGTAAATGTCTTAGATAAAATAGGCGGTGCGTTATCCAGAATAGGGGATTGGATTTCCGAGCATAAGGGGATCGTTCAAGCATTTGCCATTATTGTTGGAAGCTTTGCGGCCGCATGGGGACTAGTAAACATTGCAATAGGAGCATGGAATGTGATCGGAGCAATTGCAACCGGAATTACAACAGCTTTCGGTGCAGCATTTGCATTCCTTACATCTCCGATTACACTTGTGGTTCTTGCCATTGGATCAGTTATTGCAATTGTAGTACTGCTTATAAAGCATTGGGATGATGTAAAGCTGGCAGCTTCAAACGCCTGGGCAAAAATTACCGAAGCATGGGGCAAGGCGCCAGAATGGTTCTCATCTAAAGTCCTTGGTCCTATCAAGGAAGGATTCGAAGGTGCTGTTAATTTTCTCGTTGGGCTTGCTGAGGGATGGACCAACAGATTTATCCGTGGAATCAACGCCATTATAGAAGCCCTGAATTCTTTGCGCATCGATGTTCCAAAAGATATACCGTTCATTGGCGGGATGAAATTCGGATTAAACATACCCACAGTAAAAGAAATCAGTCTCCCGCGCCTAGCTAACGGCATGGTCATCCATCCAAACGATGAATTCCTAGCTATTCTTGGCGACCAAAAGAGCGGTATAAATATCGAAGCGCCGCTCGCGACTATAGAGCAGGCATTAAGAAATGTCCTTGCAGAACGAGGCAGAACAAGTGGGAATGGCACAATTCAAGCAACTTTTATAGTCGAAGGAAGAGAATGGGCGAGACTGATTGCGCCCTATATAATCGAAGAGAATAACCGTATGGGAGTAAGACTGATTGACGGGGTGATCTGATGGCGCAGGAAATCTTTAAGATTGGTGGATCGTATCCTGATGTCGCAATTGTATCTTTGCAACGGAATGCTACCATCCTCGACGGTCCAGCGGCTGGGCGGTTAAAAAATGGTGATATGGTCCGCGATGTCATCGGAACGTTCTATAATTATGCTCTTGACATTCTGCCTAAAAATGAGAATCTGTCGGCATATGACGACCTATACGAAACAATTACTGCACCGGTAAAAAGCTATCCTGTCCAGCTTCCATTCGGTCAGGGGCAACTTGAGTTCGATGCCTACATAGCAAATGCTGATGACGAACTTAGACTGATGACAGATTCAAAAAATATATGGGATGGCCTCGCCTTTACGGTAGTCGCTATGGAGCCGCAGCGCTATTATGGTGAAACCTGGTCGTTGAGGTCCGGCAGCGGCAACCAGGTGTTCACTATTGACGGCGTTGGGTTTGATGTCGGCGTAAAGAAACTAACTCGGAAAGGGGCGGTCTTGGATTCTTCGGCATCAGGCCGTTCCAAGTCCGGAGTCATGGACAGGGAGATTATCGGAACGTTTTATAATTACTCTATGGAGATCATTCAGCGCCTCGAAAATCCAGAGGAATATGATCTCCTTTATTATGCCCTGACTGCGCCTGTAGACAGCCATGAAATAACAGTTCCATATGGGCAGGGCATGCTTACAATCCAGGCATATGTGTCTAATGCCAGTGATAAGCTGATTCGGTCAATTGATGGAATGAATTTTTGGGGAGAGCTTACGGTTGACTTTATCGCGATGAACCCCACAAGGAGGTAAACAAGAAATGGCCAATTATTATGGTAATACGATATTTGAAACAGCCGATGGCCTTGATTTTGTAACTGCCGACGGAGAGGATTTTTATGTCAATGACGGGTATTTCGAAGACACGGAAAACCGCAATCTCAGCAACAATACGATCTCTTTTGCAGAGTATATTTTCGCCGGCAACACCGTAAAAAAGCTCAAGCTCCATTATGAGCAAGGCCTGCTCACTGACCAACTGGCAATTGATACTATGACAGCCGAAATCGTAAGTAATGAAAAGCCAGAGATAACAAGATATACACCGATTACGGTCCACCGCGGTACAACCGTTATGGGAGTGTATTTTGATGGGCAAATAAAAGAAATAGGGCAAAAAAGATATTCCATCTATGCAAAGTCTTATATTGCTCTTTTAGAGTATGATTATCACTTTGGCGGGATATATGCCGGAGAAAGCGTTGGGGATGTCATTGCTGAAATTATGGGAGATTTACCATATACCATTCATCCCGACCTTGCATCGCTTAGGGTATATGGATACTTGCCATATGCAACGAAGCGTGCAAACCTGCAGCAGATCCTCCTGGCTACCGGAGCGGCGATACGAAAGAATGCAGATGGGACAATAAATTTTACCGCACTGACCGATACTGAGGCGGGTACTTTTTCAGAAACGAGGATGTTTGTTGACGGATCCATAAATGAAGATCCACAGGTCACGGCAGTGCAGATAACGGAGCACACCTATGTTGCCACTGAAGATACGATTACGCTGCTTTCAGAGTCATTCAATGATATCCGCACGATCGTATTTTCTGAGCCTACCCATGACTTATCTTGCACGAATGGAACGATACTTTCGAGTGGCGCCAATTATGCAGTCATTCAGGGAGCAGGAGCTGTCACACTTACAGGCAAAAAATACCGGCACACGACAAGGATCGTTACTGCCGGCAACGTCATCGGCACGCCGGATGACAAGATCCTATCCGTTAAAAATGCAACCCTGATCACAACGATAAACAGCTCGTCAATTGCACAAAGACTATATGCTTATGCAAGCTGTTATAGGACTATAAGGCAGGATATTCTCCTCGATCAGGAACGCGTTGGAGACCTGGTAAAGATCGTAAATCCTTATGGAGACGACTACATCACAGCGGCTATCCAGAGCCTTGACGTAGATCTGAGCAATATCGTGAGAGCTTCAGGAACTTTCCTCGTTGGATATGTCCCTCAGGGCGTTTCTGGTGGATATCAGAATCAGGTCATCCTTAGAGGGACAGGAGAGTGGACTCCTCCTGAGGGCGTAACGGACTATTTAGCCATATTGATTAGCGGCGCTCAGGGTGGACGTGGAGGTTATGACGGACAGGACGGAGGACCAGCAAGTTTTGTTTGGCACGATAGTAAAACCATTTATGATGGCGGACCGGGCGGAGCCCCTGGAGAAGGAGGCCTTCCTGGTTTGCCCGGAAAGGTTTATCAGGTAATCGGAAGCGCTTCACCAGGGGTCCCAATTGCGTATAGTTGCGGAGTTGGGGGCGAAGGCGGTGAGCCTGGGGAAGAGGGATCTCTTGGAACTGCAACCACATTTGGGCCATATTCATCAGATTCTGGTGCAATTCTGGAAAATGGGTTTGTCGATGTTTTTTCCGGAAAAGTCTATGCCATTCCAGGCTCAGCCGGAAAGGCCGGTGCGCCTGGCGGCGACGGAGCAAGAGCGGGCACTGCTCAGCCTGGAGGTGATACCGAAACCGGAACAGGAGGGGCTCCGGGTACCGGATTACACCAGCCAGACGACGATGCTGGCGGTGGCGGTGGTGGCGGTGCTGCAAATGATGCCGATGGCGAAGACGGTGAAAATGCATATTACGATCCTGAATATGTTGGCCCCCGTGATGGGCGTATGATCTCTGGAGATGGCGGTGAGGGTGCTACTCCGGATGCACCTGAAGATGCTGCTGACGGAAATGGTGGAGATGGCGGTCATGGCGGCGGCGGCGGTGGTGGCGCAGGTGGATTTATAATGGATGACAATGATCGTAAATATAGCCACATCGCGGGAAATCCAGGTCTAGGCGGGAAAGGATCAAAGGGCGGCAAAGGCGGAGATGGCCTTATAATCGTCTATTACTAAGGAGGTGTAATCAAGTGGGGAAATACACAAGTAAATATTCGGGATCTCAAATTGACGCCGCTGTAGAAAAGGCTCATAAAACCGGTCCAACCGATCCTACAATCAATACCGTTGGCGTTCTCGGTCAGCGGTATTTTAATACGACAACAGGGGCGACATTCGAGTGTAAAGAGATCATCACGGTTGATGAAGTTACAACATTTACCTGGAGGCCTATAATCGCCAACAGCCTTGACGTTGAAACGCAAGGACAAGCCCTCGATGCAACGCAGGGAAAATCCCTTGCAGATATGATCAATGATATAAAGGGCGAAGGATGGACCGACGAGACGCTTAAGGGCCTTGCCGACTTAATCAATGATATAAAGGGCGAAGGATGGACCGACGAGACGCTTAAGGGCCTTGCCGACTTAATCAGCACTAAGCTAGACAAAACAACATCACCAAACAAGAATCTTCTGCACAACTGGGACTTTAGAAATCCTGTTAATCAGAGAGGGCAAAGCAGTTATACAGGAACAGGGTATGGAACAATCGATA
>Ga0134103_1001831_pt1 | contig 18272 bp, 16 predicted proteins | sample 14_taG_2_FD_94445 | JGI IMG/M metagenome (GOLD analysis project Ga0134103, IMG submission 94445) | Switchgrass degrading microbial communities from high solid loading bioreactors in New Hampshire, USA - 14_58_20_212_A1 metaG | ecosystem: Engineered > Bioreactor > Semi-continuous > Anaerobic >...
CCAGTGTTGGCGGGGAAGGTAACCCCGCTGCGACAGTGGCTTAGGTCAATCAGTCATGCGAGTATTCTGTGACACCGGCATGCAGGTGGTGGGGTGGCATTCCTACAGTAGGTTGACGCAATCTTACCTGCGTGTTCAAGTGTTTATGTGGGGAAACATCCGGGGATACGCTTTCGGCTCCGGAGGCCTGCCTGGGCCGGCCCAGCCTGAGCGGGCAGCCCATCCCGGTCACTCCGCTACCAGGTAACCTGATATCCGGGCCAGGATCTTTTCGCCTATCCCCGAGACACTCAAGAGGTCCTCGATCTTCTTGAAAGGACCGCACCTTTCCCTGTAATCGATGATGGCGCGCGCCAGGACCGGCCCAATCCCCGGAAGCGACTCGAGCTCCGCTTGCGACGCGGTGTTCACGTTTAGGGGATATGTCGGTGAAGGAGTGCCTGAAGAAAGATCGGTTCCGCTTCCCCCTCCTTGACCCGGTGAAGACCCGCTTCCGGGCGGTGGAGACTCGCCTTTTCGCGGCACGATAATCCGCTGAGAATCCTTAAGGACCGCCGCCAGGTTCAGGAGGTCAAGTTCGGCGTCTTCTTCCGGCCCGGCGAGGGCGATCGCTTCGTAGACCCGCTGGCCCTCCTGCAGACGGTACACACCTGGCGACTTCACCGCCCCTCCCACGTGCACAACTAAAGTAGCGGGCTCCTCGGGAGGCTCGGGCTCTCCAGCGGGGAGTGTCTCAGGAGTCCCGGACCCTGGTACCGGACCTACGGCTTCCAGCCCGGCAGGGGCTTTGGAGGGCCTTACGCCTTGCCACCATATGGTCACGGCGCCGATGAGGAAAACGGCCGACACGATGTAGATGAGGGTATCCAGCCTACGGTGCATGATCGGATCGTATCACGGCGCACCCGGTATGGCAATGTTTTCCATCGGACATGAGAAAAAAGCGCAATCCCTGTTGTACAGCATCCTGCTCTTGCCTTGCGTGCAGGAACTGCCCGATTTCTCGGAGAAGTCCCTCCAAAAGGAGCATAAAGACATGACAGACGAAAAAGCCGGTCCGCAGGTATCCATCGTATCCGACAGCGCGTCCAGCATACCGAAAGAGCTAAGGCGCCAGTACGGCATCTCACTTGTACCGATATGGGTGCAGATAGGCAGCGAGTCTCTGAAAGAAGGTGTCGACCTTACGGTCGACGAGTTCTACAAGAGGCTCGACGGACCTCACATGCCCAGCACCTCCGCCCCTCCTCCGAGCGACTTCGTGGAAGTGTACAGGCAGCTGGCTAAGAAGGTCAAGGACATCATATCGATCCACATCGCATCCACGGCCAGCGCCACGTTCTCGGTAGCCTCGTTGGCGGCGAAATCGGTCCCCGAAGCAAACATAACGGTCTATGACTCGGGGTCGGTTTCGATGGGAGTTGGCTTCCTCGTACTTGAGGCAGCCAGGTGCGCCCTGAGGGGGCTTAAGAAGGACGAGATCCTGGCCAGGCTCGACTCACTGAAATCACGCATCTTCGCTTTTGCGGCGATACCTACCCTAAAGTACCTGCGGAGAAGCGGCCGCGTGAGCCGCGGAAGGGCTGCCCTTGCGTCCCTCTTGTCAATCAAGCCCATCCTCGAGATCAAGGACGGAGTAATCGGCGTGGTAGACCAGGTCCGCACGTTTCCGAGAGCCCTAGCGAGGGTCCTGGATCTGGCCAAAGGAGTTGCGGGAAAAAGGCCTGCCGTCGTCGCCGTCATCCATGCCAATGCGCCTGACGCGGCCAACGAGTTCGCAGACCGCGTGAAGAAGCACCTTAACGTAAGAGAACTCATCGTGGAAGAGGCGGGTCCGACGCTCGCCGTGCACGGTGGTCCGGGCCTCATAGGAATAGTCCTCTATACACTGTAAACACTTCAAAGAAGACAAGGAGGCTGTCGGAGGGAATCATCCGTTGGCGGATGACAAAGGAAGCCTAAACTCGCTTTGCGAGATTATTGCCCTTTTCACCTTTTACAGAGATGAAGCGGAACGCTGTCGGGAATCCGGCGCGTATTTGGCAAGCTGCGTACTTCTGGCATCGGCGCTGGAAGCCGCCCTCCTAGCCATGGCAGAGTGTTTCGCCCGAGAAGTCTCCGAGTTCACGCGAAGGTCCCGGGCCAAAGAACTGTCGAGGCCCCGAAAGGAATGGGGACTATCCCAGCTGCTCCTTATCGCCCGCAACCTCGATTGGCTTCCCTCAAGCCACAGAGAAATAGAGAGCCTGGATCCCCACGATGCCAAGGTCGGCGACTACATCGAAGTGGTAAGGGTCATCCGGAATCTCATTCATCCGGGGATCTACCTCCGCGAATATCCCGGTGAGGCAATCACCGAAAAACACCTGGACATATCCTACAGAGTCCTGGAGATCGCCTGCGAGTGCCTCTCGGGCAAACTTGATAGCGCCATCCAAGCCGGAAAGGCCGGCGCAAAGAAGCGCTCTCGAAAGGGAAACTCAAACCGACGTCCCCTATAATGGCATGACCCGGAGCCCAATTCTCAATACTAGACGTGAACGGGAAGCAGACTTGTGATCCATTGCCAGCATAAACTTCGCTCGAAAGAAGGGATCAAGGCGTGGGACAGACCTTGTACGCCGGGCTCCTTGCCGGCCTTGTGGCGGGATTGGTATCAGGAATAATGCTGCAGCTTATGTGGGTTCTCACACCGCTCAGTCTCCTCCTTTCCCTACCGCCGAATCCGTCTACCGGGTGGATTCCCCACCTGATCATCTCCCTCATATTTGGCATAGTCTTTGCCTTCGTCGCCGAAGCGTTCCTCCCCGGGCGGAGCGGCGCGGTGGCGGGCGGCCTCATAACTGGCCTCCTCGCGTGGATTGTAGGACCCCTCACCCTGGTCCCTCTCTGGATCGGTCTTCCTCCGCAGTACACCCTCGCGTCGAGGTGGCTTAAGGTACTGGCCGCGTACTTGGCTTACGGACTTGTCCTCGGCGAGGTTTTTCACGCGTTCCGCGAGAGAATCCCTGAAAGGCGGCGAGCAGAATGACCAAGAGGCTGTTCTTGTTCCTACTTCTTGCGCTCTTTGTCGCGGTCTCCATCGTGACGCTGAAGGTCACTCCGCTGCAAGCAGAAGAGACGGTTGAGGTGATGCTCCCGGGAGGCTACAGGATCGAACCCGTAGTGACCGGGCTGACTTTCCCCACGTCAATCGCCTGGGATGACCAGGGAAGGATGCACGTCCTGGAAGCGGGATACGCATACGGCCCCAAGGAAGTCGGGCCGGGCAGGGTGCTAAGGATCGAGGGCGTGGTCCCGACTACCGTCGTGGACGGCCTCAATTCTCCCGCCACAGATATCAAGTTCAAGAAAGGCGAGATGTACATCGCCCACAGAGGCACTCTCTCAGTGATGAGAGACGGAGGTCGCGTCGACCTCATCACAGGACTGCCTTCCGGAGACCACTACACCGGCGAAATCGCCTTTGACGATGAAGGATGGGTCTACATAGGCAACGGGACCGTGACAAACTCCGGAGTCGTCGGCGACGACAACTTCCGGTTCGGCTGGGCGGCGGAAAACCCCAACCTACACGACGTGCCTGCCAAGGACATAAGACTCGCAGGCCACAACTACGAGTCGCTGGACCTCAGGACGCCCAACCCGGCCGACAAAACGGTCACAGGCGGGTTTTCACCGTTCGGGACCCCTACGGCGCCCGGACAGGTCATTCCAGGCAACCTGAAGGCAAGCGGCGTTATCCTCCGGGTGAGGACGGATGGAAGCAACCCCGAAGTTTACGCGTGGGGGCTCAGAAATCCGTTCGGCCTGCGTTTCGACCCATCGGGAAGGCTCATCGCCGTTGACCAAGGCTATGACGACCGGGGAGTAAGGCCGGTTGCCAACGCCCCCGACCCGGTGTACGAGATCGTCCAGGACGGATGGTACGGATGGCCCGACTACGTTGCGGGCATCCCCATTACCGACATGGGGTTCAGGTCTTCAAACCAAGATGCGGCGCCGGCCTTCCTCATGGCGGAACATCCGCCGCTGCAGCAGCCGATTGCCACTCTGAGCCCTCACACTGCGGCAATGAAGTTCGACTTCGCCCCGAGAGGGTTTGACGGTGAAGGCAAGATGTTCATCGCCGCTTTCGGCGCCGGAGATCCGGCCACCGGCGTAGTGGGCGAGATAACGGGCAGCAAGGTCGTGACGCTCGACCTGGATACCGGCAAGGTGGAAGACTTCGCTTACAACCGCAGCCGTAAGCCCGCGGGCCGTAACCTCTCCGGGCTGAACCATCCCGTGGACGTGAAATTCGGACCCGACGGCAGCATGTACATCGTAGACTTTGGAGTGTTCGAGATAAACGGGCAAGTACCGAACGCCGTGCCGGGAACGGGCGTCATCTGGAGGGTGTTCAGGCAGAGGTCCGAGTACGCCGAGTTCTTGAGCGAAACCATGAAGAAACTCGAGTCGGCCCCTCCCTGGAACCCTGACTACGAACCGCTCAGGGCGCAGGTTGAGGAGTGGGTTAAGTCCCAGCCGACCCAATGGGGAGTGTATTTCAAGGACCTCACCTCGGGGAAAACCTTCGGCGTGAATGAAAAACTCCCAGTACCTGCTGCCAGCACGGTGAAGGTAGCAGTAGTCCTTTTCGCCAGTAACTTGGTAAGTCAGGGCAAACTGTCGTGGGATGAGAGGCTCACCTATTACGCCGACCGCGACTGGCGCAGCGGGGCCGGCACCATGCAGTACACGGCCAAAGACGGAGACTCTTTTACAATCCGGGAACTCTGCGAGAAGGCAATCCGGGACAGCGACAACGTGGCATGGAAGATGCTCGAACGGAGGCTCGGCAAGGAAAACCTCATCTCGTTCATGTGGGGTCTTGGCGGCGAGAATGTCTACCCCGGCGGGCAGAACATTTCCACCGCCAAGGATAACGCCGTATACATGGAGGCAGCCCTGAACTTCGCAAAGGAGAGCCCTGAAGGCGGCAAGCTCATATTCGACTTGGCCAATACGGTATGGAACACCGGGCTCAACCGGTACATCGATGAAGTCGTGGTTGCCCACAAAGAAGGCGACATAACCGGCGTAGCCGACGACGTGGGGATCATCTATGCCAAGCATCCGTACATCCTCTCCATCATGTCGCAAGGACATGACGACGTAGAAGCCGGGTTTGAACTCATCGGACAGCTTTCCAGGATGGTCTACGATTACCAGGTCGGACTCGAGAAATGAGCCAGCCGAAAAAGCGAGCCCGGGGCGATGCCTATCTGGACAAACGATTCCGCCTGGAGGAACAACCAGAGCCGGAGAGATGACTCTGCCTTCAGAAATAATCAGGGGGTGCGAGCTTAGCAGCGGACCACCCCGGCCTGTTTGGTTGACCCGCTCATAGGTTAAGGATAGCATGATTATGATTGGGATTGGGTGGAGGAGGGGCCGGGACCCCTCTTTGTGCCGTATGTACGATGTTGGGAGGGGTTTAGTTGCAGCCAAAAATAGTAGCGGCGGTTACTTTCCTCATCGCATACGCGATGCTCATCCTCGGAAAGATTCATCCCCCTTATGTAGTCTGGAGCGGGTCGATACTACTCCTGGCCCTCAAGGTTATAACGCCCGCACAAGCGATAAGCAGCATCAACCTCAATGTGATCGGGATATTCATTGGGATGATGATCCTCTCCGATTTCTTTATCCACTCTCAGGTACCTGCTTACCTGAGTTGTATGATTGTTAACCCCAAACGCTCGGTCGCGGGAGCCGTGCTGGGGGTCTGCATCCTTGCCGGCGCAGTCTCGGCGGTCGTTGACAACGTAGCCACGGTGCTCATGATCGCCCCCATTGCGCTGGAGATCTCGAGAAGGCTCAAGATCTCGCCCGTCCCCTTCATAGTAGGCATCGCTGTATCGGCGAACCTCCAGGGAGCCGCGACACTGGTTGGAGACTCGACCTCTATTCTTCTGGCCAGTGCGGCCAAGATGTCATTTGCCGACTTCTTCTGGATGAAGGGACGGCCGGGCATCTGCTTCTCAGTACAGCTCGGGGCCATAGCTTCCTTCTACGTCCTATGCCTCGTTTTCAGGCAGTACAAGGGCAGGTGCGTGAACATCGGGACCGTCAGAGTTACATCATGGGTCCCAACGATACTGATGGTCCTTATGATGATCACCATGGCGGCATCCAGCTTCATACCAGACCGCCCTGACTGGACCATCGGAGCCATCGCTCTGGCGTACGCGGCCATCGCGCTCACCTGGAACATGTTCACGGGATACAAGCCTCTGGACCTCGCGCGCGATCTGGACTGGGCCACCGTCTTCTTGCTGGGAGGTCTCTTCATCCTGATCGGAAGCCTCACAACCACCGGTCTGGTAGGCGACATCGCCTCCCTCATATCCGGCTGGACCAAAGGAAACGCTTTCGTCGCCTACAACGTGATCGTATGGATGTCCGTGCTTGTATCGGCGTTCGTCGACAACATCCCGTACACCATGGCCATGCTGCCGGTAGCCCAGCTGGTCTCGACCGGCATCGGCACGTCGCCTTATGTGATGATGTTCGGGCTGCTCCTCGGCACCACCCTCGGCGGCAACATAACTCCCATCGGCGCGTCGGCCAACGTGGTCGCCGTATCGCTCCTCAGGAAAAACGGCCACAAGGTTACCTTCGGCGACTTCGTCCGTATTGGACTCCCGTTCACGGTGGCAGCCGTGTTGGTCGGCTCCTTGTTCAACTGGGTGGTGTGGAGATAGCCGGCCGCTAATAGACCGGTATCTGGCCGAGAACCGGTCGATGTCCGGCTACTAACGTTCCGCCAGCTCACACCGTCACGGGGTTCAGGGGCTCTTGACCGGATAGCAACCGGACGAGGTTCTCTGCCGCCATGACGGCCATCTTGGTGCGAGTCGCTATGCTCGCGCTTCCTATATGAGGGAGCAGCACGACATTGTCGAGCTCAAGCAGCGGACTATCCTGAGGCAAGGGCTCGGTTTCGAAAACATCGAGACCTGCCGCAAAGATCCTCTTCTCGCGCAGGGTTTCAATGAGTTCTTGTTCGCGGACGACGGCTCCCCGCGACGTATTGACCAAGACCGCAGTGGGCTTCATGAGAGAAAGCTCTCGCCGACCTATCATCCCGCGGGTCCTATCGGTGAGGGGCACGTGGATGGAGACAAAGTCAGATTCCTTGAGGAGGCCGTCCAGATCGCACCTTTCGACCCCCAGGCCGGCCTCGAGGTCCGGATGAGGCCTGTCGGACGTGTATAGCACCCGCATTGAGAAACCGCGAGCCCGCCTGGCCACCGCTTGCCCAATCCTACCCAGGCCGATGATCCCCAAGGTCTTTCCGTAGAGATCGACTCCGGTGAGGAGCATCGGAGACCAAGTCTTCCACTTGCCTTCCCGCAAGAACCTCTCTGCCTCGGTCACTCGCCTCGCGGCGGCCATCATCAGGGAAAAGGCAAGATCTGCGGTGGTCTCGGTCAGGACTCCGGGTGTGTTGGTGACCGTAATGCCCCTTCGCATGCACGCTGCCACATCGATGTTGTCATAGCCCACTGCCATATTGGCCACGACTTTGAGTCTGGGTGCGCGGTCCAGAAGTCTTTCGTCAATCCGTTCGGTCAGCAGGCTGAAGAGGCCATCTACATCCCCGACCTCGGCCTCAAGGACATCCCTGGGAACCGCTTCGTCCTCCCTATCCCAGATGCGGTACTCGCACCGCCCGGCAATTATGCCCATGGCCTCTTTGGGAATCCTTCGCGTTATGTAAACTTTAGGTTTCAGTCAAATCACCTCTCGCTGCAAGCATTGTACCAATCTTTCGGAGGTTAAGCGGACTCTCATAACGAAGTGAGAACCTGATGATATGGACGGGAGGGGTTCACTTGACAGACACTGCCCTACTGAAAAAGCGGGTATGTGAGGAGATCGATAAACGTAAGGACGAGATAATCCAGATAGGCAATGACATTTTCGCCCATCCTGAGCTCGGATACAAAGAGTTCAGGACCAGCGAGCTGGTCGGAAAGGTTTTCAAGAAGATGGGGCTCTCCTTCCAGGACGGGCTCGCGATAACCGGCAAGAAGGCCCGCATCCCCGGGAAAGACCACAAACTGAACGTCTGCATCATGGGCGAACTCGACTCAGTCTTGTGCCCCGATCACCCCCACGCCGACCCGGAGACCGGCGCTGCCCATTCCTGCGGGCACAACGGCCAGATCGCGGCCATGCTCGGGGCCGGATTTGGGCTGGTTTTCTCCGGAGTCATGTCCGAGCTAGACGGCGATGTGACCCTCTTGGCGGTACCGGCGGAAGAGTATGTTGAGATCGAATACCGTGACGCACTGCGGCGCGAAGGAAAGATCAAGTTCCTGGGCGGCAAGCAAGAAATGATAGCCATCGGAGCGATGGACGACATCGACATCTCGATGCTCACCCACCTCTCCGCGTTTGATGATCCGACCACGAAGGCCAGGTGCGGCGGCACCAACAACGGGTTTATCGGAAAGAATATCTTCTTCAAAGGTAAAGAAGCCCATGCCGGCGGAGCGCCTGAGAAAGGCGTCAACGCCCTCAAGGCAGCCATGCTCAGTCTTACCGCTATCGACATGCAGCGTGAGACTTTCCGTGAGGCAGACACCATCAGGATCCACCCCATAATCACCAAAGGCGGCGACCTTGTGAACATAGTGCCGGCCGACGTGCGCGTGGAGACCTACGTAAGGGGTAAGACCGTGCCTGCCATCCTGGAAGCCTGCAAGAAGGTCGACAGGTGCCTCCGGGCAGGAGCCCTCGCGTTCGGCGCCGAGGTAGAGATCCGCACGTTGCCCGGATATCTGCCCAACATCAACAGTCCGGACCTTGTGGAAATCCATAGGAAGAACCTCGTGAGCCTTGTCGGCGAAGATTCCGTGAAGGTCTCGGAACACCATTCCACGGGCTCCACCGACATGGGCGACATCAGCGCCATAATGCCTTCCATCCACCCCTACGGTGGAGGCGTGGTCGGAAACGCACACACGAAGGACTACGAGGTCGTCGACCCGTACGTTGCCTACGTCCTCCCGGCTAAAGCCATGGCGATGACGGCCGTTGACCTCCTGGCCAACGGCGCGGCCGAAGGGCTCAGGATCAAGAACGCCTACAAACCCCTCTACACCAAGGAGACCTACCTCAAGATGTGGGAAGAGGCAGTGAGCGGGGAGTAACTGTCCGGGTGTGCTTTCACGGACCGGCAGCTTTCAGGCGGCCGGGAGTAGGCCGAGGCAAGAAAGAAGAATAAGAAGAGGAAAAAGAACAGAGCCCGCCTCAGAGACGGGCTCTGTTCTGGCCTATGCGTCTTATCTCTTGCCTCGCTGTCTACTTTCCCGGCTTGGCTCCTAATATTGCAGGGGCCTCTTTCCACGGCTCCGTTCCCTATGTTGTTATTCCTTGGTGAAGTACCTCTTCAGGAGTCCGGCAAGCGCCCGGGCGTGCCTGGCCTCATCGCGCGAGGTCTCGTCGAAGTAATCGTGGGCGGCGTCTATGCCAAGTTCCTTCGCCTTCGTAGCGGCTTCCTTCTTGGCCTTGTTCGACATCTGCTCTCCGGCCAGCATCTTCTTCAGGTTCTCTTCGGTTGACTCAGAGATCTGTCCGGTGAGTTCGGCGTAACCTGCAGCGTGAGCCGCTTCCTCATTGGCGATCCTCACGAGCACCTCGCCTATCTCGGGATATCCCTCACGATAGGCCTGCCTGGCCATTGCGAGGTAGAGACCGACTTCCATTGTCTCGCCGGCAAAGTTCTTCCCCGCCATCTCCTCAACTTCGGTGCCTTTGCATACTCCGAGTTTGACTTCATTGATAAGGTCCAGGTTCACTTGTTATTCCTCCCGTTCTTCATTCTGGAGTGTTTGCGCCCGTTCCCGACAGTCATTGCAATATCCGTAGAAGCAGCAGTCCATCGCTAGGATATCCCAGCTCGTCGTCGCCGAACCTTTGCTTAGTAGCTCGTGGAGGAGGGGCTCCAGTGCGCCGTTGGTGTCGTCCACCCTGCCGCAAAGGCGGCACACCAAGTGGGCATGGGGTTCTACATTGGCGTCGTAGCGGTAGACATTGTCTTCCATGCTGATGCGCCTGAGAAGTCCCGCTTCCTCGAGAGAATGTAGAGTCTGGTATACGGTGTTTGGACTTAGACCGGGGAAGTCCGGCTTCAGATGGCCGTAGACCATCTCCGGGCTGGGATGAGCCTTGCTGCCCATCATGTACCTCATGATGGCAAGCCGCTGAGGGGTAACCCGCAGACCTGCGAGTCTTAGAGCTTGCTCTTCACCGGATACTACATGCTGTTTCCTCTGCACTCGGGTTCACTCCTTACTGTAATGAATCCTACTTAGTAATCATTACTATGTCAATAGCTGAGAACGATTTTTCCGGCTTTTTTATATGTAGCAGAATCCTTGTCCTCATATCATTCCTTGCCTTGCAGAACCCTCCCAGAAACTGGACCCGTACCAGATCGAGGCAACCATCCTCAGGTGGTAAATATGCGTCTAGCAGGGCTGTTGGCAGCCATTGGCTTTGCGACGGGCCGGACAAGTCCTCTAGAATTTATTGATAGAAAAATCACTAATAGGAGGTCACCACATGAAGCGAGTACGGATCCCGGCGGTACTCCTAGCCATAGCTTTCATACTCCTGAGCGGTGGACAAGCCTTCGCCGCGATGACTCCGGAACAGCAGGCTCTCTACGATGAGTGGTACCTGGCTCGTTTCGGGCGTCTCCCGGCGAGCTCACCGGCAGCACCAACACAGCCTGAAACGCCGCAGCAGCCGACCACCCCTCCGGCATCAAGCCCGTCGAAGGGGAAGATTGCTCCGGTCGAAGCATCGGCGTTTGAACAGGAGATTCTTAGGCTGATCAACCAAGAGCGGGTGAAGATAGGCCTTAAGCCTCTGAAGATGAACCCTTATGTGGCGGCAGTTGCACGCGTTAAGGCAGAAGACATGATCCAGAACAACTACTACGCTCACGGGTCCAGCTACGGTTACTCCGGTACCATGCTGAGCTATTTCGGTGTCTCTGTGAGCCTTTCACGAGAGAACATCTGCCAGGCCACGTCGGCCCTCGGGGCACACAACGCCTTCATGGGGAGCAAGTCTCACAAGGAGAACATGCTGAAGGCGTACTGGGAAGAGGTCGGAATTGGCGTCGTGCGCAAGCCGGGCACACAGATCTACTACGTAGTGGAGATCTTCGTTAAGTAGCTATGCCGGGCAGTTCTGCCTAGCAGTTCGGCGAGGTAACTCGCTCAATAACAAGCCTGCATGAGGGGACTTCGGTCCCCTCTCTCCTTTCCTGAAGTAGCCATACAGCCCGCGTAGACATAAAGATGGATGAAGTCTTGAGTGGCATTACTATTGTTCAGGGCAAGGGGAGATAGGCATGTATTTGCTTATGAACAACCACGAGGTGCGTTCCCAAAGAATAGCCTGCCCACCTGCTGAAGTACTGGAAAGCACCTGCCAGCTCTTCAGCCTGCCTTTCCGATATGAGAAACGGTCCGGGATCTTCGCCGTACACCCGCCTCTTCTTGGGAAGAACATACTCATCGAATCGATAAAGCCCATTCGCCTCCTTGAATCGCAACTCCATAGCCAGCTTATGGCCGAGCTCTGGCTCTTGGAGCAGCTCCTATGGGTATCCGGCGCAGAAGTGGTCCTGCGCGACTCGTCGCACCCTGAGGAAGCGTCGAGGAGAAAACTCGTTCTCGAATATGCTTCCCACTGGGATGTTGTCCTTCTCGTCTTCCCAGGTCAGAGCATGTCCGATTGCGTTGAGCCGCTGGCCATTTACCCCTGGTGGCAATGGGCCTGCGCTAGTTACCGTCTGGCGGGACACCTCGCTGCCGGTCTGGGTCCCTCCTCTCCGACTTTCACGAGAGCATCGAGTCTCAAGATGACCAAGGAGATGAAGACTTGGTTTTCGGAGACGCTCCAGTGGACCAACGCTCCGACGGTGCTTCTTTCCGTGCCGCTGATAGATGGGTACGTGGACCAGTTCGTGGAGCTACTGTCTCTTACCGTAAGCCACGGGGTCCTTAAGTACTTCAAGAAGCAACCCTTGCCGGCTGCCGCGAGGGATTACCTAAGGCGAGCGTCCGACATGGGGGCGAGAGTCCGTGTTCCCGTCCCTGTCCGGGAGGCGGCGGAATCCTCGCCCACGGTAGAAAGCCTGCTCGCCATAGCTCCCGGAGTTCCTGCCTACACCGCGCCGGCGACCGAGCCTCCGGTCACACCGGCCTACCCCATCACCGCACCTGAGCCTCCGGTCAAGACAATGGGTCCCCTTGGACCACGTGAGGTCGCGCCTGTTAAGCAAGATGCACTGAGACCCGAACCTCCGGCAGAACCTCAGACCCCGGAACAGCCGCTGAAGGAGCCATTAAGCGCACTTGAGCTGGCCCAAGCAGACTTAGCGAAGCATCGAGACCCGCAAACCCTGGCTCAGAAAACCGCCGCATGGCGTGACAGAATGCAGCGTGTACAAATACCACCGATAACTCAAGTTATCCGTCCGAATCCGCTCATCCAGCCGCAGGTCGTCACCCCACCTGTCGCTCCATCCACCATCTCATCAGCCGTCACACCGGTGACTCCGTCCGCCTCACCGGCGGTCCCACCGGCTGTCCCCTCCGCCGTTCCGCCGGTCGTCCCTCCGGCGCCCTCGGCTGCAGGCTCATCCACCGGACAGCCGAACCAGCCGCCCACCCAGCGGCCTGAACAGGAGCATGCACCACGGGCGGCCCAAGAGTTGACCCGGCAGACTGAGCAGGAACCTAGGCAGCGGGTAGCCCAACAGACGATGCAGCGCTCTGAACAAGAATCGGGCCAGAGAACGGCTCAGCCTCCCGCGCAACAGACTGAACAGGCACCCGCTCAGCGCGTTTCTCAGCAGCCCGCAGAGCGGCCGGAGCAGACAGCCGGGCAGCCGGAAGAACAGCAACCTGCCCAGCGGCCGGACCTAAGAGCCGTGCAACAAACAGGGCGACAGCTGTCTCAGGCGCCGTCACTCGATTCCGCACAACAAGCATATCGGTGGCCGGCGCAGCGGTCAGAGCAGGAACCCGGACAACAGCTGGTCCGGCAACTAGTTCGTACGTCCGGGCAGGAGATCATCCAACAGGTAACCAGAGAGTCTCTTCAGCGTTCTGATCAGGGGCCGGGTCAACAGCCCATCAGACAGCCTGCCCGGCGTTCTGAACAGGAACCGGCTCAACAAGCGGCCGTACCAGAGACGCAGCGGCCCGAACAGGAAGCACGGCAAAAGGTGGACCTGAAGGCGGCACAGCGGCCAGAACAACGACCTGCCCAGCAAGTAGAACAGCAACACGTGCAGCCGCCGCAGCAGCGAGCCGGGCAACAGGCAACCGGACAGCAGACAACCGGGCAGCAGACAACCGGACAGCAGGCTACCGGACAGCAGGCTACCGGACAGCAGGCAGTACGGCAACTGCCTCAGGCCTCAGAGCAAGAACCCGCACAGCAAACGTCTAGGCAGGAAACCCGGCCGGCGGAGCAGGAGTCCACGCAACGCGTCCCGCAGTTCCTCCAGCCCGCTGCCGTCTATCAAGGTCCGCAGTCGGGAAGGTCCCCCATCCGGCAGTACGTTCAGACACCCGCCGTTGTTCTCGGACCGAGCTCCCGACGTCTTGGACCCGGAGCCATCCAAGAAGAAACCAGGGCTACCGGGCCTGTAACCGGTGTTACTCCGACCGTACCGCCTATAACCAACCTTCCGAGAAGCCAGCGGGACGATGAGAGGCTCATGCAGCTGCGCCAAATGCTCCTGGAGTCCCCCGAAACCGCTGTCAAACAGGCGGCGGAGGTCCTCTCGAGCAGAGGCATCAGCCCCACGCCCGAGAAAGTTGAGGAGTATGTAGAATATCTAAACCGTATGGTCCTCCGAAAAGAAGACTCAAACGTGCCTGACTAGCAGAACAGAAGACCCGACAGGCAATGTGCCGGTTGACCCGATGATGTACTAGAGAAACTGACGGGCCCCAAGGGAAACGAAGCGCCCCTCCGGCGCAACGAAAGATCAAACCAGGAGAGCACGCTCTCCTGGTTTGACGTTTCTGCGCTGCATCTACTACGGGTTGACGATGGGGGGAACAAAGTAGTCTTGCAGCTGCGGCGGGTTGAACGGCGGGAACGGTCTGTTGAAGAACTCGATGCACGGGTTCTCCGCAAGCGGCGGCGGGAGCAGATCCCAATCGCACTCGCCGAAGGCCGTGATCACCAGCTGCGCATCCGCCCATGTCTTGACGATGACGTGCGCTCCGACGGTCACGCCGACCCTCAGAACGTCGAGGAATACGTCGACAGTGCAGTCGAGGATCTCCCAGTGGGACTGGGTCTTGACGCTGACCTGGCCTACGAGCTCCTGATCCGGGAAGAAGAGCACGAGCGACTTCGCGAACTGGACGGGGCAGACCTCGATGTAGCCGGTCACGGGCGTCCTACCGGGAGTGTTGTTCTGCAGCTGCGCAAGAACCGTGTTTCTCACTTCGCAGGTGCCAACGCTCGGCGTCTGGTCCACACCAGGGGTCACGATGACGTCGATCTGAGCCGCCGGGGGAACGCCTCCAAGCGGAGTGATGGTGAGATCCGGGGGTGGGCTCGCGGTCACGAAGATCTGCCCAAGGCGGTTCTCTTTGAAGACGGCGCCCAGGCACACGATGTCATCGGTGGGCTCCCAGTCCACACCCGGGATCGGGTTCTGGTCGATGTCTATCAGGGGCAGGGTGGGCACATCCTCGGCAAACTCCTGGAGCCTGAAGAAGGTGTCGCAGTCGATCTGCTTCCTGGCGTCCAGGATCTTCTGAACCTCCACGCACACACACTCGCACCTGAAATCATTCGGCCGAATCGGCAGGTTCGGGGGTGGGACGGGCGGCAGACCCATTGGAACAGCGACCTTCATGTGTTTCTTTCCTCCTCTTCTATCGAACTTGGATTCGTGGCGACGAATCTGTTGCATATTATGTAAATCGCATCTCCCAGGTGACATAACTGCGGAAATTTGAAACGAAGAAGGACATGAGGACAGTTGACAACACAAGTAACACCGTCAAAGTTCGCACATACACTGGCTTAAAGCGGTTGACATAAGGAGTTGACAACGATGATAGACATAGTGATCATGGGTTCCCGCAAGATAAGGCACCGCACGGGCTGCTGCGGCTCGCGGAGCCAAGAGGAGATAGTAATCGGCTTCATACCGACTCTGTACAGGACATTCGGACAGCGCAATCTGAGGTGCCGGTACGTCGATATCGATGACGCTAAGGCTCAGGAATACCCTCACGCGGTAGAAGCCGTGAGGAGCAAAAAGATGGGCCTCCCGCTGGCTATCCGCGATCAGGAGGTAATCCTGCACGGCCAAGGTACTCTATATATGCTGCCGGACTACATTCGCGAGGCACTAAGGAACGAGGCCCAGAAACCTGCCTCGTGAAGCCATGCCCGATAATGCGCCGGTAGCTACTTAACCTTGAACCTCTCCCGGTACTCGGACGGGGTCATGCCGACTGCTCGCCTGAACAACCCTGCGGAATGGCTATTATAGTCCATATAGCAGGCTGCGAACGCCTGGGCGATAGACACGTTGGCATCGAGCAGCTTCTCTTTGAGCTTCTTGATCTTGCAGTCAGTGTAGTACTGGTGTGGGGTTACTCCCATGTGCTTCTTGAAGAGCCTTACGAAGTGAGACTTACTGAGACAGGCCGCCTGCGCCGCCTTGTCCGCGTCAAACGGCTCGTGCAGGTGTGTCTCGATGTATTGCCTGGCCCGTCCTATATCTTCCTTTCCCCGGTAGACTCTCTTGAAAATGAAGAGAGCGGCGAAGTACTCAACCTCTCCGGCAGCATTCTTTAGGGGGAAGCAGACGATATCCGCGCTGATCATCTGGATGTCCCGGTCGACGACATTGAAGTACCTGACAAGATCCTTGTAAGGGGCGTTGAAGTCGGCAAGATACACCGTCTTGCCGGAGAGCACCTGCCTGACCTGATTCACAGCGCCAAGTTCTCTCACAACCGGGTCCTCAAAAACGTTGTACTTGCCTATGTGCGACTCTTTGCTCCTAATACCGATCATCTCTATGGCCGCTTTGTTGATAAGTATAGCAGTACCGTCAAGGGAGAAGATCTGAATAGGATACGGGAAGGATTCAAACACTGCCGCAAACAGTTCCTTGTTGTCGGGAAGCGTCCGGAGTGCCTCAGGCAACGCACGTGTGTCCTCAACCTGAACTCTCACGGTATTACCCCCACTTGTTCTCGGCCCACCATTTTCTCTATATGCCGAAGGAGAGACGCCCAGTTTTCTTCTGAACAGTCTCGCCGAATGCCCGTTGTACTTCATGTTGCATGCGGCAAAAGCCTCTGAGATCGTAACGTTGGCATCGAGCAACATGTTCGCCAGCTGATTAAGCTTGTAGTCCAGGTAGTACTCGTAAGGGGTTTTGCCGGTGTGCTTCTTGAACAGCCTCGTGAAATAGGCTCTACTGAGAGATACGATCCTCGCGGTCTCATCGACGTCAAACCTGTCGAGCCAATGACTCTCTATGTATTCTCTCGCCTTCTCGATTTCGTCCTTAGCCCGGTAAACCCTTCTGTTGACGAGAAGAGCCACAACGCGAGTCACCTTACCTGCGTCGCTGATCATGGGGAAAACAGTGATGTCTTGGTACACAGACTCGACATCGAAATCGTGAATGCCGTAGCGCTCCGAGATATCTTCCAAGGGCACTCGGATGTCGTAGAAGTAGACAGTTTCACCTTGGAATACCGGTGTTAACTCATGGAGCCGGCCTGTAGCGACAACCGAAGGATCGTTCAGAAGGTTGTACTTGCCTATGACCAGGGACGCGTCAATAGCACCGTACTCGAGCAGTAGAGCTGCGTTCATGGACACCGTAGTGCCATCCGGGCCATAGACCTCAACGGGGTAAGGTAACGACTCGATCGCCCTGGCAGACAACTCAAGTTCCGAGAACGATTTTAGCGCGTCCTTTGACATCTCGGTCCCAAGCCCTCCAGATGTCCTTGAGGTTCTCCAGTAAGCATTCCGCTACTCTACCTCAAGATCAATTCTGTAGGACTATCGGAAACCCTTCCTGACATGTCCAGCCTTGCCAGATCGCCGGGTCCTAGCATCACGATAGGTAAGGCATCGCGATCAAGATGCCGGCTCTTCTCCTGCTTTCGCCAGTATACGCCGGCAATGTATGAGCACCTTCGTGCTCCACTCGGGGTCAGTGGCATACCGTTTCCCAACACCGGTCACCGTCGGGGCGTCGTAGAAAGCGCCGGCAGGGTTTAGGTACTCCCTTGAGATCAGCCGGCAGAAATCGTCGATGCTCTCACGGTACGAGCTATAGGTTCGCGCGCTGCGATAGGGATCGCTATCGAACGCCATGATCCCGAACAGGTTGCGCTTTTCACGGGCGATCGCCGAGCGCCCAAAATCGCTCTCATGGCAGGCTACTGCGCAGGCGAAGATGGCGTTCACTCGCCAGCGCTCCTCTGCCGCCACAAGTTCGGCCCCCAGAGTCTCGAGGTGTGAGCCGGCAAGATACGCATCCAGAAGCGCCGGTGTCGCTGCGCTTGGCAGCCTCAAGTCAGTATCGGCCTCCACAGATCGAGGCCGTTCGGATATTACAACCAGCCCCGAGGGGTCCCAATCCACACCGAACCCAAGGGACTCGGCGACATCACGAACCCTAGCGTAACTCCGTCCCTCTATCAAGTGCCCCGGAAGCTCCGCACCCCCGGGGACAAGGATCTTAATGCACCCCAAGATGTCCCCTCCCACGAACTGTGTTGACAGACTCTATGCCCTGCCCTCTATATCTATGACGTCGTGGTGGGGCCAGTTCTGAGTTGTGCAGGACATCTGGGACCTCAGAGCCCTTTGGCAGTCGAACTCGGACTAGGGCTGTCTATCGGGACACGACCTGCCACGGGTCTGCAGACGAATGCCTGCAAGGGTGTTTCGAACCGATCCTCAATGACGTTGTTACGGCCGGTTGTAAAATCCGCCATTAGGGCCGGATGAAAAATCCCCCACCCCCTCGAAGAAGCACTCCGTAACGAGCCAAGTTTCGGAGGTGAGGCTGTTGCCAAAAGGATCGACCACGCCCAATGTATGAGCTAGAATCGAGGTAGCCCCCTGCGTCTGGAGTGAGCCTCGATGATGAAGAGTAAGCATCCCGGCACCAAGCTGGTCTACCA
>Ga0134103_1001860_pt1 | contig 18109 bp, 18 predicted proteins | sample 14_taG_2_FD_94445 | JGI IMG/M metagenome (GOLD analysis project Ga0134103, IMG submission 94445) | Switchgrass degrading microbial communities from high solid loading bioreactors in New Hampshire, USA - 14_58_20_212_A1 metaG | ecosystem: Engineered > Bioreactor > Semi-continuous > Anaerobic >...
AAAAGCGTCCCCGCCTTATTTCTCTCTGGACGAATTTCATGCAATCGTCCACTATAAAGCGCACCGGTTTATCTCTCAGGTTTGACAGTTCGACATTCTTTTTTGCCCAGTTTACCATACCCTTTGAAGCATCAACGTGGCAAACCGAAGCTCCTGCTGCGAGGCAGGCGCATGTAGCGCCGCCTGTGTAGGCAAAAAGATTAAGAACCGAAATCGGCCTTTTCGATTCAATTATTTTTTCTGCCATCCAGTCCCAATTCACGGCCTGTTCCGGAAAAAGTCCGGTATGTTTAAAGCCCGTAGGCTCTACATTAAAACACAGATTTTTATATCTGATGGTCCAGCTTTGGGGAATGCTGGTTTTGTACTCCCAGTACCCGCCGCCGGATTTGCTTCTGTGATAATGAGCATGAACTTTGTCGCACACTCCCGGCTTTGTCCAGGGCCATATAGCCTGAGGGTCAGGCCTTCTTAATATTATCCCGTTCCAGCTTTCAACTTTTTCTCCGTTTCCGGCATCCAGAAGTTTATATTCAATCCATTGATCGGCAATCAACATATCATCTGAACCTTTCTGCATATTCTTCTTATAATTTAACCGAGAAGCTGTTTTTTTACATCATTCCCATGAACTTAAGGATTATCGGGCCCATTTCATTATTAAGCAGCAATAGACCCAGTCCGGTATAAACAATACCAACCATCATAATTCCCGGTATCCCGACAAGCATACCTTTTCCGCTGCCTTTTATAACTTCAGGCCTTTCTACGGTATTTTGGGTAATGTATCTTAAAACTATGATCAGGCCAAAAATCACCAGGATACTAATCGCCAGGATAACGGTCAGCACTGCTGCCATCGTTCCAAGCAACTGTTCCATTGACATATCGAATTGCTCCGCTATCTCATAGAACTCCGGCAAAACAAAGGGATCAGTTACCACCTGAGTGCCTTGTGGGGCCGAACCTGTCGCACGGTTAGCAATAAGTGTCAATAAACCGTTGTTGCAAAAATGAAGAATCATGCCGTTAAAAATCGATCCGGTTCTATAAACCACATATGCCGCTAAAAATCCGATCAGGGTCTGGGCTGCCAGCCGCTGAAAATCAAAATGGAATAATCCGAATAATAATCCGCTTAAAAATATGGACCAGCCTGCTCCGATCCTCTCAAGGCCTCTCTGGATCATCCCTCTGAACAGCAATTCCTCGCAAACCGCAGGCAACACTGCGATCAACAACAGAGAAACAACAAGATTATTGGAAAATATATCTGTAATTTCTCCACCGATATATACTCTTCCAAAAATTCCCTTGACTGCGAGAAGTCCTATAAACCCTGCGCAGAAACCTGCAATCACCATAACCGGGCTTATGACCAGCATAAGTAAAACTTCCATTGGCTTCGGCGCTTTTATTCTGAAAGTTTCTTTTATATCATATTTCCTGATAAAAGCCAGCAGAAACGGCGGCACAACTAAAAACAGGATTTGGGAAAGCAGCAGATTTATTTCTGTAGAAAAATTAAGCCTGGTAATATACCTTGACGCATATACATAATAAATCGCGACAATTGTGTACAATAATCCTGAATCAAATGGCACCGGTAAATTTTTACTCTCAATTCCAATCTCTTTTTCCATACAATTCCTCGCTTCAATCATACTTTATTCTCTTTACTCTTGATGAAGGCCAAAGAACAAATACCGCTTTACCTTCAACAGAATTTATGCTAATACAGCCAAACCGGCGGCTGTCATCAGACATCTCCCTGTTGTCCCCCATAACAAAAAATTTATTTTCCGGTACCTTAAGGGGATATTCCATATTTCCTTTTAAAGTTTTCCCTAAAATATATGGTTTTTTTTCAGCTTCCCCGTTTACATAAACATTGCCGGCATCGTCTATCTCAATGACATCTCCGGGCACACCAATAATGCGCTTAACATAACGTACATGAGTGCGCTCACTTTTTCCCGTCAGGAAATCCTTTAAATCAGTAAATTTTATCTTTATAGAATCGAATATTCCATGTATTTCCCTGCCGTCTGCCAACAAAAGCACGATATCGCCTCTATTAAAATGTTCCGGTTTATTGGCAAGCCGATTATAAAAAACAATATCCCCTTCAAACAAAGTGTTTCTCATGGAAACCTGCTTTACTTCGGATATGGTAAATACCGTTATATTAAGAGTGAAAACAATAACAAAGATTACCGCTATTGTAACCGCTAGACTTATTATTTCCCCAATCAGTCTTTTCATTTTCATCTGCAACTCTCCGATTAAACTGCCATAAAAATTGCATCCTTATTAAGATTATATCATAAGTATAAATCTTCCATAACATTCTGAACATCAACGAGAATCTTTATTATAACATAACATAATATAATATAAGTAACACCAGGCACTTGCATCAAACAAAAAACAATGGTAGCATACTATTAAAACTGATAATTTTAAGGAGATGAAATTTGTAATGCCTGACCCGAATCCGGATAAGTCGGACATGAGTGATTATTTGGAAAACAGCGACATAATCGATTTTGATCATCCGTTGGTATCACAGACAGCAGAACAGCTTACATATGGTCTTAAAGACAGTCTTTCTAAAGCGCGGGAAATTTACAAATTTACCAGAGATCATATCTTCAATTCAATTGAAATTAACGCAACCAGTGTAACAAAAACGGCTTCAGAGGTGCTGGATAAAGGGCATGGGATTTGTTTCGCCAAGGCACATCTTCTGGCTGCCCTGATGAGAGCTTCAGGCATTCCTGCCGGATTTTGCTATCAGGTTGTATATGATGAAGACCTTGAAAGATTGATCGTTCACGGGTTTAACGGAATCTATATTAAAGAATTGGATAAATGGTTACGTATCGATGCCTGTTTTCAGCCGGACATCAATGATTGGGAATTTGATCCCTTCAAGGAATCAACTGTGAAAAGTGTTCGGAAGGAAATTGGTGAATCTGACGATTTAACTGTTTATCATGCTCCCAATAAGAAAATCCTAAAAATTCTCAATGCCGCAGATACCGTAGAAGAGTTATTACACCTTATTCCGTCCGAAATATAAAATTATGGGCTGAGGGTGGCATGAGCCGATTCGACTATGGCTGGGACAATAATCTCAGGCTTATTTTCCGTACTTCCGTTTACTAAATACAGCAAGTACTCAATATTGCCTTCCGGCCCTTTTATAGGAGAAAATGAAAGTCCTGCGACAGAATAGCCCAATTCCAGGGAAGAAGCAATAATTGTATTTATAACTTCTTCATGGACTTTGGGATCTTTAACTACGCCTTTTTTCCCTACCCTATCCCTTCCTGCTTCAAATTGAGGTTTTACAAGGCATACCACTCTGCCTGAAGGTTTTAAAAGATTTTTTAGCGGAGGCAGTATAAGCTTTAAGGATATAAAAGATACATCGGCAGACCCGAAATCCAAAGGTTCACTTATTTGTTCTTTGGTTACATAACGGAAATTAGTGCGCTCCATGCAAACGACCCTGGGATCATTCCTGAGTTCCCAGGCTAACTGGCCATAGCCTACATCTACCGCGTATACTTTTTTGGCTCCGTTTTTAAGCATAACATCGGTAAAACCACCTGTCGACGCGCCCACATCCACACAGACCAGATCTTTAAGGTCAATCTTAAACTCCGAAATTGCCTTCTCAAGCTTTAGACCCCCGCGGCTGACATAGGGGATAGGTTTGCCTTTGATCTCTATATTGCAATCCTCACTGAAAGATGAACCAGGCTTATCGGCACGTTCGCCGTTAACATAAACCATGCCGGACATAATGGCGGCTTTGGCCTTTTCCCTGCTTTCAAAAAACCCTTTGTTAACTAAAATTACATCCAATCTTACCTTAGCCATGATTACCTCTTATCTGATCGAGAAACTTTGCACCCGCCTTAAATGTCATTCTGAGCGCCCTTTATGTCATTCTGAGCGTTAGCGAAGAATCTTTGTGTCAACATAAAAGATCCTTCACTCCACTTCGTTTCGTTCAGGATGACATAAAAAGTGTAATTCTAAGCGTTAGCGAAGAATCTTTTGCGTCGACCTTATAGATCCTTCGGCTCTGCTGCGCGGCCCCCTTGATGACATATTCGTTCATTCGTATAAAAAAACTCTTTTATTATTGCAGCTTTGATCCCTTCCGCGTCAAGGCCGTATTTCCTGTATATGAGTTCTGTTTTTCCGTGTTCGATGCCTTTATTGGGAAGACCTATTATCTTTGAATATGCGCCGATTCGGGCATTGTTTAAAAGGCCTGTTACATAAGAGCCGAATCCGCCTTCCTGAATAACATCCTCTATTATTGCAACTTTTTTTGTTTTCCTTGCTGACATTAATATCATTTCATCATCTGCCGGCCGCAGGAATCTCGGATTTATTATTTCGCATGAAATACCCTCCGCCTCAAGCAACCTGGATGCCTCAAGGGTGTATTCCATCATCTTTCCCACACCGATCAAAGTAACTGAGGTGCCTTCTTTTAAGAGTACGCCTTTGCCATATTCCAGGGGAGCGTCCGAACCTTCAAATTCACGGCCTGAACCCTTCGGATAACGGACGGCTACAGGCCCCTCATGTTTTAAAACCGCATAATCCAGCATGCTTCTAAGCTCATTGGGCGATGCCGGAGACAGGATTGTCATATTAGGTATGGTGTAAAGATATGAAACATCATAGATACCCTGGTGAGTTTCTCCGTCATCCCCCACAACTCCGGCACGATCTATGGCAAAAACCACCTTAAGGTTTTGCAGGGCTACGTCATGAAGGATTTGGTCATATGCCCTCTGCAGGAAAGTTGAATATATCGCCACCACGGGCTTCACTCCACCCATAGCCAGACCGGCGGCCAGGGTTACTGCGTGCTGTTCGGCAATGCCTACATCAAAGAACCTCTTAGGATATAATTCTCTGAACTGCGTAAGACCGGTCCCGTCGGTCATGGCTGCTGTAATGGCAATAATCTTATTATCCTGTTTTGCAAGTTCGCACATTTTTTTGCCAAAAATGTTCGAATAGCTATCACTTCCCGAATTCACCAACTGGCCGGTCTCGATTTCGAAGGGTGCAACTCCATGATAAATGCCGGGATTTTCCTCTGCATACTTGTATCCTTTCCCTTTCACGGTGACAACATGGACCAAAACCGGGCCTTTCATTGTTTTGGCCTGTTCGAGAACTTCTACCATTTCCTTTATATTATGGCCGTCAATTGGCCCGAAATAGCGAAATCCCAGGTCCTCAAAAAACATCGAAGGTATAAACATACTTTTCATCGCTGCTTTCAATTTGTGGAGGAACTTCCTGAGCTTCCTGCCTGATTTGGGCAGCGAATCTATAAGGGCTTGCATTGATTCCCTGGTTTTATAGTAAAGAGGGCGAACCCGGATCTTGCTTAAATATCGTGACAGGCCTCCTACATTAGGGGCAATCGACATGCCGTTGTCGTTAAGGATCACCAGCAGATTGGTACGGGACATACCGGCATCATTCAATGCTTCCAGTGCCATTCCTCCTGATAAAGCGCCGTCTCCTATTACCGCCACTACGTTATAATTTTCCCGGTTTAGATCCCGCGCCCTTGCCATTCCCAGTGCCGCAGAAACCGAGGTACTGCTGTGGCCTGTATTAAATACGTCATATTCACTTTCCTGAGTTTTTGGAAAACCTGCGATCCCGCCTAATTGACGCAGGGTTTCAAAAAAGTCTTTGCGCCCGGTAAGGATCTTGTGTACATATGTTTGATGTCCCACATCCCAAATAATTTTGTCCATCGGCGCGTTTAAAACTTTGTGGAGTGCAAGGGTCAGTTCCACAACACCTAGATTGGAAGCAATATGGCCTCCGGTTTTTGAAATGGTATCAAGTAGAAATAAACGGCTTTATTCTGCCAATATACCCAGTTCGTCATATGTCAGTTCCTTCAGATCATCAGGAGAATCAATTCTTGAAAGATATCCATAACATTTGTTATTATTCTTGATCAACTTATTATACACCTCAAATCAGCCGCTTTTTCCTGCATTTTTTATTATGCGTCCCTTTTCCTGAGAAAACAGCGATTATACGGCCGACTTTATAAACGATATAATTGGCGTTATTTATACCAATATTTTTGGCAAATGCTTTTCCGCCGACAGTTAAAGCAGCTGTTAAAGCGCCTAACAGTACTTCTACCAAAGAAATATTAGCACTATCGGTAAAAAGCTTATATACGATGGCCGTACCTGCAGCACCGCTGACAACGCTGCATATATCTCCTATTACGTCGTTGCAGAAGCTGGATACTCTGGGAGCATTGCGTAGTAATCTTATTGATTCTCTTGCTCCTTTCTTCTTTTTTGATGCCATTGAATGAAAAGGAATTTCATCGGCGGCGGTAACTGCCATCCCTATAACGTCAAAAAGCACGCCGATAAAAATAATCCCCAGCACTACCAATAACGCAAAGGGAGGCGATATGGTTTTAAATATTCTGGTAGAAGCAAATAATATGAGTATTGACAGTGTAAAAGAGATAACCGTAATAAAAAGCCCCCATAAAACATGCTCTTTTTCTATACCAGAGGCTTTTTTTACCGGTATATTATCACCGGATAATTCCTTATACTTATCTATAAGTTTTATATATTTCTTTTCTGACTTTTCTGACTTTTCCTGATTCAAGAAAAATCCTGCTTTCTCAGTTTTTCAGCTAAATTTATATTTAAATTAAACAGGATGGCAACAACCCGAGTAAATTTTGCGGCTTAGGTCAGGCAGGTTTTCCCCGAAAGATACCGAATCGTCGCCGTTTCGGCGGTTTCCCTTTAAATCCGTCGTTGATAGGTTACCCTTATCAAAGCCTGATTGCCACTTAGTCCACACTGCAATCCCCGGATTGCTTTTTTTCAAACAGCCTAGGGGTTTTCCCCGAAAGCCTGTGCCTACTCTAGCCTCTTTTGCATCGCCGGTTTCAAACGGCAATATTGCTTATGTATCGGCCAATACATAAACACGTGACCCGTTATCCTCCAAACAACACTCAAGGCAGGCTACACTGCCCGCAGCATCAAAAGCGATACCGCCTGGCAGGTTCACTCCCTCATCGTAGTCAAGATTTTTATCGCTCGCGCGGGGCAATCTGTCTCCCACAATTGAGGGTCTCCGCGGTAAAGGGGTCGGTCTCCGCATGCCATTGCGGGCCGCCCCAAAACCTTAACTCCCAGCACCAGCCCATTACTGGGCGTAACAAGCCGGCACAAGGAACTTCATCGATGTGCCCTTTAACGGATTTTTAGGCCCGTCTTCGAAGCAGGCAGTACTGACTAGGATACTGCGCCATCCTGATATTTTACCGTTGTGAGAAAATATTATACACTATAAGCTATTTTTATGCAAACAATAGTGCCACCAGTATCCCCAAAGCGGCGCCGGCGAACACTTGTACCGGTGTATGCCCCAACAGTACCTTTAACTCTTTATCCACTCTGATTTCTTTGGAATGATAAATCAGCTTGTTTAGAACTTCGGCTTGTTTCCCGGCTGCTCTCCTTACACCTGCCGCATCTGCCATTACAACGAACGACAATATGGTGGAGATGGCAAATTCACTGGAGTAAAGTCCGTTTTGTATGGCCATTACAGCCGCAAGGCACACTGTTATCGCACTGTGAGAACTGGGCATTCCTCCCGAAGCAACTAACTTTCTGAAATCAATTTTCCGGTGTTGAATTATATTAATGACAAATTTTATTAACTGAGCCAAAAACCATGAAACAATGGGCAAAGTTATGGCTTTGTTGCTAAAAAACATTCCCGCCTGTGCCAAATTTGTATCTCCCCTGTATATACACTCATTCATTTATCTCTTTCCGAGATAAAGTGCGCAATTTGAGTCAAAAACTCACTGTTTTCCATACCCTCCAGCGCTTTCACCGCATTTTCAACAGAAGATCTAAGAAGTTCCTTTGCCTTTTTTATTCCCAAAATACTTACAAAAGTAGATTTGTTATTGGCAGTGTCGCTCCCGGTTGATTTGCCAATAACTTTACTATCACCTTCAAAATCAAGAATATCATCTTTAATCTGAAATGCCAGTCCTATATTTTCGGCATAAATCTCCAGTTTATCAACAACGCTTTCTTCAGCATTGAAAAGTATGGCGGGTGCCAATACAGACGCTTTGATCAATGCGCCGGTCTTCTTTTTATGCATCCGGCACAATAGATCAAATGAAATCTCCGCCCTTTCTGATTCCATATCAATAACCTGTCCCCCGATCATTCCTGCTACTCCAGAGGAAGCAGATATCATGTAAGCGGTTTTTTTTCGGGACAAATTCTTATTATCATCTTTCATGGTTTCTCGCAGCATGATTTCGAATGCAAGATTCAAAAGGCCGTCACCTGCAAGAACAGCCATAGCCTCGCCAAATACTTTGTGATTTGTAAGCTTGCCTCTTCTGTAATCATCGTTGTCCATGCATGGGAGATCATCATGTATAAGCGAATAAGTATGGATTAATTCAATGGCTCCGGCAAAAGGGAGCATTTCTTTTTCGTCCCCATGAATCAGGTCACAGACAGCCAAAGACAGAACAGGCCTGATTCTCTTTCCTCCTGCCATTAAGCTGTATCTCATGGCTTCATAAATTCTTTTTTCAGGCAATTCATCCTGCGAAAGATCTACTTCCGGCAGGACCCCTTCCAGCCAGTTTTCCACTATGGCTAAATATTGTTTATATCTGGTATCAAAATCCATTACTATATATCATCGGGATTAAAGTCCTTCTCGATGATACCGTCCTTTCCCTCAATCAAGAGTGTGATTCGTTTTTCAATATCATCCAGTTTTTTATTGCATATCCGGACAAGGCTGATCCCTTTCTCAAATACCTTTATTGATTCCTCCAGCGGCAGTTCACCGCTTTCAAGCATATTAACTATACTTTCCAGTTCCAGGGCAGCCTGTTCATATGTAATATCGGCTTTCTCTTCCTTTTTATCCATTTTAAGCCTCCGACTTAAAGTATTTTATCACAGACAGAACTGAATTTACCGTCGCTCACTGTTATTATTAGTTTATCCCCCGGCTCCAATCCTTTTACCGAACGTACCAGTCTGCCGGCTTCATCCTGAATAACTCCATATCCCCTGCTTAATACCGTAAGCGGGCTTAATGCATTCAGCTTTGCTATTGTTGTCTTCAACGAAGTTTTATATCTGTCCACTTGAGTTTTGCCATGAAGTATCAGGCTTCTTTCAACAGCGTCTAGACTCTGTCTTTTTTGGTTGAGCAATTCCATAGGTTTCTTAAAACACCTTGCGTTTTGCAACCTTGATAATCTATCCCGTTCTTTTTTAAGCGAAAACAATAAACAATTAATAAGTCTCTTCTCATATGTAGCCAGAGCTTCCTGCAACGCTTTTTTTTCAGGCATAACAAGTTCTGCTGCGGCAGAAGGCGTGGGAGCTCTTAAATCAGCAACAAAGTCTGATATTGAGTAATCTGTTTCATGACCTACCGCTGAAATTATGGGAATTTCAGATTTTGAGATGGCAATCGCCAGGCTCTCTTCATTAAAAGGCCATAAATCCTCAAGAGAACCGCCTCCGCGGGCAAGAATAATCACGTCGACATTCCTGGCTTTGTTAAAGTATCTGATGCCGTCAGCCAATTGCGTAGCCGCTTCAGATCCCTGGACGGCAGCGCCGTATACAATCACTCTGGCATTTGGATATCTTCTGTTCAATATATGAATAATATCCCTGATAACCGCGCCGGTAGGTGAAGTAATTACTCCTATCGCCCGGGGCAGCATCGGTATCTTTTTTTTCCTAGCTGAATCGAACAAGCCCTGAGCTTCCAGCTTTCTCTTAAGCTGCTCAAACGCCATATATAAAGCGCCGGTGCCGTCGGGCTGCATATCATCCACATAGAGCTGATATGTTCCGCCCAAAGGATAAACAGATACATATCCCCTGGCCAATACACGCATTCCTTCTTCCGGTCTGAATTTCAGCCTGCTGTTTTGCGTTCTGAACATTACGCATTTTATAACCGCTCCCTCATCTTTAAGAGAAAAATACATATGACCTGAGGTGTGGAATTTGTAATTAGAGATTTCACCTGTAACCCAGACATTAGAAAGCAGCATGTCACTGTCAACAAGCTGCTTAATGTATGTTGTTAATTCAGTTACGGTCAATGTTTTTTCCATTATTGTTCCTCCGAATCAGCAGCGGCTTTATCCGCCAGTTCGGCATATATTTTACCTAAAACACCGTTAACAAATGTTTTCGATTGCTCTCCACTGTATTTTTTAGCTAATTCAACAGCCTCATTTATTGATACATTAACCGGAATATCATTCCTGTATTTCATCTCGAAGCAGGAAAGACGCATAATAGCCAGATCTACTTTGGGCATCCTTTGAATAGTCCATCCTTTGGCATGTTTCGCAATAAGGCTATCCAACTCTTCCACATTTTTAATAACTCCGTTTACCACGTCAAGCAAATACTCTTTATCCTGTTCCCTGGTTATTTCATGTTCATCAATGAACCTATCAATCTGTTCTTCAATGTCATCCTTTTGTATCTGAACCTGGTAAAGCAATTTCATTGCGTTTTCCCGTGCTTCTCTTCTTCCCAAGGTTGTCCCTCCGAATCCCTAATTTCAAGGATCATAAAAGCGTAATACTTTAATTAATGATCGATGATAAAATATCATATAATCGATTATAACTACGTCAGGCTTTCTTAGCAACATAAAAAATACGTTCTTCACGGTCGTCCGGCGGATCAAAGCTTAAATCTCCAAACTCTCCGATAAGGATTAATCCCGCAGAAGCTAGAGTCTTTGCTATCTCCTCACCTGTATAGGCTTTTTCTGTGTGAGTTTCGTCATAGCGCTGATACAGGCCGTCCTCATTCCTGACAAAAAAAGTAATATCAAACGTAGTGATTCTGTCTTTTTCATTGTATGTATTTATCCACACCCATGAAATATCTTCGTCGAGCTCGTAGAAAGTATTGTTGCCAAGTACGGTTGAAAGCTTGTAATGGCTGTTAATATCAAAAATAAAAAGGCCACCGGGATTAAGATAATTATTTACTAATTTAAACACTTTTTTAAGATCTTGCAAGGAAGTAATATAATTAATGGAATCCAGAAAACAAATAACAGCATCCACTGTTCCATACAATTCAAAAGACCGCATGTCCTGGTTTATAAAAAGGATGTCTGCATTGGCTTTAAGCGCTTTTTGATATGCCTTGTTGAGCATCGAGGTGGAAGAATCCAGAGCAATCATATCATATCCTCTTTTTGACAGCTCAACTGCCAGACTTCCGGTTCCGCACCCAAGCTCGAGTATCAGTTTCGGATTCGCTCCAAACCTGGAAAAGGCTGATTGCAAATAATCAGCCCATTTTGAGTAATTGATGTCATGTGTTAATCTGTCATAAAAATCTGCAAAACTGGTGTACATGTAAATTACCCGCAGCTTAAATTGCCTTTGATTTCTTTTTTCTGGATATAAGGCCTCCTATTCGCCCTGTTTCCTTTGAACTAAGACTTTTCCAGCCCTGCGACTGAATTTTTTCCAGCAGACCCAGCTCTTTGGCTATTTCCAATTTAAGCTGTTCATCCTTCTTTGTCATATTTAATCACCCCATGAAACATTATTGCCAATCATATTCATGGGTATTCAGTAATATTATCATGTCTTTATTCATTTATCCTTGCCATGACTTCTGCAATCGCTGTTTTCAGCTGGTTATCCTTATCACGGGGTATATCTTCGATTGGAGTGGTATTAAACTCTTCACTCAATTCAACTTCAACATCAGGGCTAACCCCTTCCCCATGTATACTTCTGCCGGAAGGTGTATAATAAACGGCTTTTGTATATTTAAGGCCGCCACCGTTGGTAAAACCGGTGTCGATTTCCTGTACAAGTCCTTTACCATAAGTCTTGGTCCCCACAATAACACCCTTGCCATAATCCTGAATACATGCGGCAAGTATTTCCGATGCGCTGGCACTGTATCCGTTGACAAGCACTGCCAAAGGCAATTCCAATTCTCTTTCGTCAGAGTATTGTTCGCTCCTGTTTTTATAACGATCTTCGGTATAAACAATCAGTCCCTTTGGCACGATCCGATCCGCAATCTGGACAACCTGATAATACGAACCTCCCGGATTATCTCTCAAATCTATTATCAATCCCTTGATCCCAGCTGCCAAAAGACTGTTCAAATGATTTTCAAAATCTTTATATATATCATCATCGAACTGTTTGATGTATATATATCCAATATCGTTATCCAAAACTTCACTTGAGATCCACGATATATTAATAACTCTTCTTATCATTTCAAATTCAATGTATTTACTCTCATCCGGCCTGTATACGGTAATTCTCACCTTGGTGTTGGGTTCTCCTTTGATTTTTTTTACGATCAGGTCAGCATCCCCTATGCTGGTTACATCTTCGTCATCAACTTTCACGATCTTGTCGTTTTTAAGGATTCCTGCCTCCTTTGCCGGAGAATCGGCAAAAACATCGGCAACGGTAAGCAGATTGTTTTCATCCATATGGACCGATACGCCAATTCCTACATAATTGCCCGACACGCTTTCCATATAGGATTTCATTTCTTCAGGAGTATAATATACCGTATACGGATCTTTCAGACCCGCCGAGAGCCCTTTAATCGCTACACTGAAGGCCTCATTGAAATCTACTTCTTTGTAATACTTGTTTTCCAATACGTTCTTGACTTTATTGAATGCTTCAATATTTAACTCATCTACCTGATCCTCATCAAAATATATTGCATTTTGCTGCTTGAACCATTCTTTAACAGGCCTGGATGTAAAAACATTCCATGACATCAGCCGTATTACCGAATAAAAGTAACCCATGAAAAATACGGCGACAAAGCATACAGGCAAAAAAATACAAAGCAATATTTTTTGTTTTTTTCTCATCAGACCGACCCTTCTTTTGCTTAATCAAATCTATTTTACATCCTATGCAATCAGTTTTCAAACCATGTTAATTAAAAAAATCATTCCCAAAGAGAACCCAAAATATTACTGATACAGTAGTTTTTAATCAATGCGCTATATACGGGAATAAAGCGTTTCGGGGGGAATATATTTCTGTGTTATAAGCGCTTTTTAAGAAAAAAGAGCCTTTGTTCGGCAAAAGCTCTTTTTATGTCCATTATTATATACCTTTTATCTATTTCTCATCTACTATTTCGGTTTGACATAGTTTAAAGGATCCTGCCGCACACCGTTTTTTCTTACCTCAAAGTGCAGATGCGGACCTGTCGATAATCCTGTGCTTCCAACTTTCGCTATAACGTCTCCTGCTTTGACAGTTTGTCCTTCTTTAACCAGTATTCCGCCATTCATAATATGGAAATACAATGTAGTAATCCCGCCGCCATGGTCGATAATAATTGTATTGCCGGAACCTCCGTCTCTCCATGCGGCGCATATTACTTTGCCGCTGGCTGCAGCATGGATGGGAGTGCCTTTGGGTGCGCCTATATCAATACCACCGTGCATTTTATTATATCCCAGAATAGGATGCTTTCTCATGCCGAAATATGAAGAAATTTTATAATATCCCGGAAGCGGCCATTGCATCACGCCACCGGTATATGCCCCTGTAGAAGACAATTTCTTTATTAACTTTTCCAGTTCTTTTGAATCGGCTTCCAGCCTGTCCTCCGCTTCTTCAAGCTCTTTAAGCTTTTGTTTGGTTTTTTGGACTTCTTTGTCAGCAAGAGAACGGGATACTTCAAGATTTGCAATCTCTGCAAGCATTGCTTCCAATTGTTCCTGAGCGGTATCTTCTTCCTGTTGCTTGAGGGCTTTCAATTCCAATATTTCATTTTTTCTTGCTTCTATACTATCAAGCAGATCCTGGTCAAACTGAGAAATCAGCTTCAGCATCTGGCTTTTTTTGAACATCTCCTCAAAATTGTCACACTGGAGGAGTAGATTTGTTTCAGCATTTGTTCTGGAATTTATGTACAGGGTAACCAATCTGTTCTGAAAAAGCTTCAGTTCTTTTTCATATTCTTCTTCAGCCAGCCTTATAGCTTCATCCAACGTGGCGATAGCGGATTCTATTTCTTTTATTTTTTCTTCAATTTTACTTCTTTCATAACCTTTTTTCTGTAAATCCGCAATTACACTTTCTCTGTATTTTTGACTGTTTATGAGATTCTGTTTTTCTTTCTTTTGTTTATTTTTTATTTCATTTATCTCTTTTTGAGTTTGTTGCAACTCTTTTTTAGCATCTTCCAACGAACTTGCAGCCGAAGTAGATACCATCGTCGCTATTAAAACGAATGACATCAGTATCGCCATTATTCGCTTAATCATATGTAAATGCCCCATCCTTTCAAGCAAGTTGGTCGCATATGAACAATAAAAAACAAATATGTACGCAAATAAATTTACATTTTGTTACAATTGCTCATTTTATTATATCCTCAAACTACTATACATTCAAGTACTTTCTGACAGAAAGCAAGCTTCCTATACCACCTATCAACATTCCGAATATGGAATAGATTATGAATATCCGAAAAGCGACCGGACCAAATTCCATAATTCTGAGAGTAGCCATCTTCAAATTCAGCAGTATCCCGTTTATGAAACCCTGAAGCCATTTATAAGCCTGAGAAGTAAAAAAGAACGACAAAACTGCTCCAATAAACCCTATAAGCAAACCTTCCACTATAAACGGCCATCTTATAAAGCTGTCCAATGCCCCCACATATTTCATGATCTCTATCTGGTGGCGCCGTGCGAAAACTGTGAGGCGAATAGTGTTTGAAATAAGGAACACAGAGATAACCATAAGGACTGCCAAAATTATCATAATTATGTAATTGAAAATCTTCAGTATTCCTTCAAGCCGGTCAAGCTCTTCCTTGCCGTACCCTATTCCGTTATTCTTATTAACCCCATCAAAACGGGATAATTCTGCGATTATCTCGTCACTTCTGTTTGGATCGACTAGTTTTATGTAAAAAGATTCAGCAGCGTTATCAACAGTGAACCCCTCCAAAAGGGAATCATCATTAAGGCTTTCCCTTATATTCTGATACATCTGTTCTTTCGATTCATACCTGTATTCCGAAACAATTCCTGCCTCTTTTTTGTTTTCAAGATAATTTATTACTTCTTCACGCTGATAATTTGTAGCATTGACGTTGAGGAAAACGGTTACTTCCAGATCCAGTTTCATTGCCTCAATGTTTGAAGTTATATTAACTGCAATAAGAAGCACTATACCCAGAAAAAACAATGTAGCAACTACTGTCATTATTGAGACAAATGACATTAATTTATTTTTTACAACGTTATGTGTACCTTCTTTAATAAGAAGCTTCATCGTTCTAAGTTTCATCGAAATATGATCCTTTCTTTATGTCGCTTATTATTTCTCCATGTTCAAGCGTAATAACACGTTTTTTCATGCTGTCCACTATGCTTTTTTCATGGGTAGCCACTATAACCGTCGTGCCCCGCTGATTTATTTCCTCAAGAAGATTCATAATCTCAATTGAGGTTTTGGGGTCCAAATTCCCGGTGGGTTCGTCGGCAATCAGAACAGCCGGATTATTTACCAACGCACGGGCAAGCACAACTCTCTGCTGCTCCCCGCCTGAAAGCTGATCCGGATACGCCTTTGCTTTCTTGCTTAACCCCACAAGACCCAATGCAAGCGGAACCTGCCTTCTTATCTCCCTTGAAGTAGCCTCTACGATTTGCATGGCAAAAGCGACATTTTCGTATGCCGTTTTATTTGGCAATAATCTGAAATCCTGAAACACGACACCTAAACTGCGTCTGAGATAAGGTATCTCCGAATGCGCCATGTCGTGAACGCTATAACCGTTGACATAGATTTCGCCTTCGGTGGGAACCTCTTCATGCATTATAAGCTTCAAAAAAGTTGACTTTCCTGACCCGCTGGGCCCTATGATAAAGACGAATTCACCTTTTTCTATATTGACAGTAATGTTCTTTACTCCAATTACTCCGTTGGAATATATCTTCGTCGCGTCTACAAACCTGATCATGATATTCCCCCAAAACAGAGAAGGAATTCTTATTTTGACACATCATCAAGATAACGTTTGACCATCATTGCAACTTTAAAATAAATCGCATCGTCAAATTTTCTTAAATCCATCCCTGTTAATTTTTGTATTTTATCCAGTCTATACACCAGTGTGTTTCGATGTATAAACAACTGCCGGGATGTTTCGCTGACATTAAGGTTGTTTTCAAAGAATTTTTGAATAGTGATCATCGTTTCTTCGTCAATAGCTTCAAACACGCCTTCCTTGAAGACTTCATTCAGGAAAAGCCGGCAAAGAGTTGTTGGTAATTGATAAATCAGTCTTCCTATACCTAAATGATTGTAATCAACGATATTTTTTTCCGATTCAAAGATTTGCCCTATTTTCAAAGCAGTTTGAGCATCCTTATATGAACGTGCTACATCACGCAGGCTTTCTGCTATGGTACCTATACCGATGTTGGCCTTTATCATCAGCTCACTGCTTAAGGTATCAATAATAATCTTGGCCTTTTTATGAATCTCTTCACTGTCCTCGTTTTCTTTGATCTCCTTAATGAGAACCGTATTCTGATCATCCAGCAGGATAATATGGTCCCTGTTATTATTGGGGAATAAGCTCTGTATAATATTATAAGCATATAATTCTCTGGTTTTTTCAGTTCTGATTAGGTAGACAATCCTCTTACAATCATTCTTCACTCTGAGCTCTTTAGCTCTGATTGTAATGTCTCCGGGTAATATGTTCCCCAGAAGCACATTTTTCATAAAATTGCTTCTGTCATACTTTTCATCGTAATAAAGCTTAGCGTTTTCCAGACTTATTGATATTAGTTCGGCAATGTTTTTCCTTTCAGGATGATTCGTCAAAAGATATAAAACAAAATCCAGGCGGCCGTTGATATCGATTTTTTTCAAGACTTTATCAGGTTTTTCAAGATAAGTTGAATTTGAGTTTAAAAAATCAGCGCATTCATCATGCACCAGGCCTATTTCTTCCTCAATTGTACTGGCAATAACAACTCCGGTGCTATCGGTAATACCAAAATCGTAACCGATTGCGTCACGGATTCTCTGCACCACAGATTGAAAAACCTTAAAAGCCAAGAAAACAACCCCCAGTTAGCAAAATCCCGATAATATCGTTTTAATTATACACAAAAACAGCTTTAGATACAACTTTTTTTCCGTTCTCAACCAGTAAAGGAGCTCATCAATATTAAAGATATCCATTAGTTAAGTTTATATCCTCATTTTCAGAGTTTTAAACCCTGTCACGCAGTAAAGCATTGCAGCTTAAAACAAATATATTGAAAAAAACGGTACCTCATAAGCCGAGGTACCATTTTTTGCAGTAATAATTTATATTATTTATACTATTCATTCAGCAATATACACTCGGAAAATACAATGCGTATTGTATTCAACAATTCTTTATTCTTAAAAAATACCGAGTTATGGATAAAGATCCTTACAGGCGCGCAGGTAAGGAGGAAACCAATCATAAAATCGTCATCTTCAATAACAGGATTACTTGATTCAAATCCGAAGCCATTTACTATATCCTCGGGTATCTCGAATGGTTTTGCCCCTTCAACCCTGTAGGAGCCGTTGTTCTGAACAAATACATGCAGTTCCGGCACTCTTGGCGCCTGCATCCTAACAAAATTCGTCAATAGATTGATATATTCCTCGTATTGTCTCTCTATAAAGAATTGCCTGATTGATCTTTCCACCTCTATTTCTAGATTTCTGACATATTCGCCGAGTCTGAAAGTTACAAATCCCTCTATGATGATCCTGTCTTCACTTCTCAAATACTCGGCAATTTTTGCTGATATCAACCTGCGTCTTGACTCGATAAGATTACCCATATTCCTTTCATTGTGCGTATACAGCCTTATACAGGCAATTCGATAAATCTCGTCTCTATCAGTTTTTGACAAACCTTCACAAATACGAGCTATTATC
>Ga0134103_1001886_pt1 | contig 17872 bp, 12 predicted proteins | sample 14_taG_2_FD_94445 | JGI IMG/M metagenome (GOLD analysis project Ga0134103, IMG submission 94445) | Switchgrass degrading microbial communities from high solid loading bioreactors in New Hampshire, USA - 14_58_20_212_A1 metaG | ecosystem: Engineered > Bioreactor > Semi-continuous > Anaerobic >...
GATGCTTTCCAGGAACTCAGTAAAGCGCCAGAAAGCCTTACCGTAAGAGCTTTGGTCAAACAAAGAGCAGATTCCCTTGCAAATTATCTCAATCAGTTAGGAAATCAGATAAACAAGCTTCAGGCCGATTTAAACAATGAGATAAAGGTTCGTATTGACGAAGTAAATGATATAACAAAAAAAATCGCTGAGTTGAACGTTAAGATAATGAGTGCCGAAGCCGCCGGGAATACTCCCAATGATTATTATGATCAGAGAAATCAATTGTGTGACAGGCTTTCAAAACTGTTAAAAACTGATGTATGGGAAACCCGGGACGGAAGTATAGATATACTGGTGAACGGATATTTTCTTGTTAGTAAAGGCGAGCAATATAGACTGGTAGCAGAGCCCAATGATGATCTTTCCCATTTTTATACGCCAATGCTTGAGTACTCTGGAGGGAATATCCCTATAGATGTGGGACAGGGGATCATAAAAGGTTTATTGGAAGCAAGAGGCGAGGTAAATGGAGCCAAGGGAAGTTATGACAATGGTTCGCCTAATTTAACCGGAGATATTACCATTGCGGTGGACATATCCAATACAAGTGCCGATTATCTTGCCAATATAAAGGCGCACATTTCAACACTTGTTGATGACTTAAAAAGCAGAGGCATAGATTATAATTTGCGTCTTGTAACCTTTGGCGGAGATGATCCGGTTACAAACACAAGTTTCGGGAAAAACGCGGACGCTCTCATTGCCGCTATTCCCGACACCCCAAATGCAGGAACAGCCAATAATTTCGCTGATGTTATAAATGCGGTGAAAAGTAATTCTTATAATGAGGGAGTAAATAAATACCTTTTTGTCTTTACAGGAGAAAGTATAAACGGAGACGGGGAAGTTACAACTGATGATACAATAAGAGACTATATAGAAATATTGAACAAAAGTGGGATATCCGTTTCTGTCGCAACAAATCCTCTATATCATACAGAAGGTGATGCGGGAGAAAGAGGCTGGAATATAATTTCCGAGAAAACCGGCGGAAAACTGTATTCTATGGCTGCGGGTACGGATTTTGCTTCGCTTATGGAGAGTATCTCCAATGATATTAACAGCGACATAAATAAAAAAATGGCGAGTATACCTGATAATCTGAATATCATATCTTCGGTAAAGAAGCAGCTGAATGCTCTTATAAACATATTGGCAAGAGAGGTCAACAGACTTCATATGTCAGGAAAAACGCTGACAGGAGAAGACGGGGGATTATTTTTTGAACCATTAGATCCCAACTTGCCTATTGAACTGGGGAATATAAAAATAAGCGATGCATTGAAAAATTTAAATAATATTGCCGCTTCCACCTCAGATGCCAATGGGGATAACCAGATTGCCCTCTCAATAGCAAAGCTGAGAAACAGTAATCTTATAATCAGTAACAACAAGGTATTGAGCCTGGATACATATTATCAGAACATTATTCTGTATTTGGGCAACAAGGGCAATGAAGCAAGTACTATGGCAAACAGCTACAGCAATCTTGTAGCTCAGGCAGACGCCTTGCGTCAGTCTGTAATGGGTGTTTCTCTGGATGAAGAAATAACCAATATGATCAAATATAAATTTGCATACAACGCTAACGCAAAAGTAATTGATGCTGTAAATCAAATGCTTGAAACAGTTTTGTACAGAATGGGAGCCAGATAAAAACACTGTCAGCCTAAACTAGTGAAAGGTCAGGTGAGCTAATGAACAACACAACATATATGGGACTTGAAATAGCCATGCGGGGCCTATACTCCTCTCAGCGCGCAATGGCAAACATAGCCCACAATATAGATAATACAAATACTCCGGGATACTCGAGACAGGTCATAAACCAAACCGCGGCACGTCCGCTGCTGGTTGCAAGCGGCGCAGGCATGCTGGGGATGGGTTCTGACGTTGTAAGTGTTGACAGGGTAAGAGATACTTATTTAGATGAGAAATACTGGAACGAGGTTCAATATCTTGGTGAGTGGAGCGTAAAGGCTACGATAATAGAAGATATACAAACAATATACAATGAGCCCAGTGATTTTGGATATTCAAAGATTATAAGTGACTTTTTCAGCTCGCTTCAAAGTCTGTCCACAGACCCGTCGAGTTTGGCTACCCGCGCTATGGTTAAAGAAAAGGGAATCTCGCTTGCGAAGTACTTTAACAGTGTTGCCGCTCATTTTGACCATCTTCAGGAAGATCTTAACAACATGGTCAATGCAAAGGTGGAGGAAATCAACAACCTGGCCGATCAAATAAGGGAGTTAAATCTTCAAATACATCAGTTTGAAGTTATGGGTAATAAAGCAAACGATTTGCGAGATCACCGGGGGTATCTGGTAGACAAGCTTTCACGACTGGTCAATTGCAGTGCATATGAGGTGGAAACCGGATTAACGCTTCCAAATGGAGAGAAAGAAACCCGCTTTGTTGTTACCATAAGTGGTAAAGCTTTAGTGGATCACGAAAAGGTAGTGCATTTAAAATGTGAAAGCCGGGAGATAAAACTGAATGAAGAGGATATAGAAGGATTGTTTGAAGTATCCTGGGAAGACGGCAACAAACTGAATCTGAAATCCGGAGAACTGAAGGCTTATATTGATATGCGTGATGGCAATGACGGGCAGATAGGTTCTAATGGTGTGAATACTCCCAATTGTAAAGGTATACCGTATTACCAGAGAAAAATTAATGAGTTTGTAAGAACCTTTGCTATGGCATTCAATGAAGGCATTATCGATGTTGACGGAGACGGCGTTCTTGATAATACGGAAGGTCATGTTGACGGATATACGTTAAACGGTAATACCGGTATCAGATTCTTCACTATGCTGGATGAATATGGGAATCCCATCTCCAGTGCCGATTTTGAAGCCCGTGCTCTGGAATATGCCGCTAAGTTAGGCATTACCGATGATCCTGCGACTTCTTGGGATGAAAGATTGGTGGCAGGGTATCAGAAGATCACCGCGCGGAATTTTTCAATCAGTTTTGATATCGATGCGAATCCCAGCGAGAACATAGCCGCGTCTTCCAAGGCCGGAGAGGTGGGGAATAATGAAAACCTCAACAAACTGCTGGCAATGCGCCATAATACTTATATGTTCATGGAAGGCGCACCGGAGGACTTTATTAAGACGGTTATTTCATCAATGGGAGTGGACGGCCAACAGTATAATCAGTATCTGGATGTCCAGGAAGGCATCGTATTGCAAATAAATAACAGACGACAATCAATATCGGGCGTTTCACTGAATGAAGAATTGACCGAGCTGGTCAAACAACAACAGATTTACGGAGCGGCTGCGACTATGATCAGAACCTACGGTGAAATATTGGATATCCTTGTAAACCGTTTGGGAATATAGAACAGAAATACGGGAGGTAGAAAGTCATGAGAATTACAAATAACATGCTTATTAATAATATGATGCAAAACTTGTCGAGTAATTTGCTCAGAACTCAGAAATATCTTAATCAGCTTGCTACAGGAAAAAAGATAAGCCTTCCGTCGGACGATCCCATTGTGGCGTCCAAATCTTTGAAGCTACGTACTGACGTGGCCGAAATAGAACAATATAAGCGAAATACTGATGATGCAATTAACTGGATGGATATTACGGAATCGACCTTAAACCAAATGACTGAATTGATCCATAGGGCAAAAGAGCTTACCAATCAGGCGGCAAACGGTACAAATACCAGTGAGGAAGAGTTAAAAATCCGGGAAGAAATAGCCGGTCTTAAGTCTCAGTTAATAAGTCTGGCCAATGCAACTTATGCCGGCAGATATATTTTTTCCGGTTTAAAACCGATAAGCCTTTGCTTAATGAAGACGGTACGTTTAATATCAATGTAGACAACAGCGAGCAGATTAAATTTGAAATCGGTATTGGGGATGAGATCAATATAAATGTACCGGGCAGTGATTTATTCAACAAAACTAAAACGAGTGCGGCAGCCGGAAGCAAAAGTGAATTTGTAGATACTTTTGACAAAATCATATCGGCGTTGGAAGCTAATGATAAAGATAAACTATCGAGTCTGTTGGGAGATTTGGATGATGATTTAAACAATCTTTTGAGAGTAAGGGCAGGTCTTGGGGCGCGTATGAATCGTGTCGAGTTAACGGCAGGCCGGCTTGAAGATGACTTCATTAATTTTACAAGTCTTATGAGCAAAAACGAAGATGTGGATATAGCTGAGGCAATAATGAATTTGCAAAATGAACAAAACGTTTACGTAGCTTCTCTGGCAACAGGAGCCCGTGTAATCCAGCCTTCTCTGATAGACTTTTTAAAGTAGTGAACCATTTGTAATTGTTAATTAGAACAGCGATTTAAATCTATAAAATTATACAAGTCAAGTAAAGAGAGGTCTTGCTATGCGGTTGGAAACAGCACATTTTGGAGTAATTGATATTGATGAGGCCGAATTAATTTATTTTCCGGAAGGCATACCGGGATTTGAAAACAGCAAAAGATATGCTCTGATTGGACATGACGCAAAGGATTCAGTTTTCTTTTGGCTTCAGAGTGTGGACATGCCTGAATTATGTTTCGTTGTAGCCGATCCCTTTATGATTTATGAAGGATATACTGTTGATGTGGATGACGAGGAAGTTGATATCCTCGAGATTACCGATCCCAATAAAGTGATTACCTTGACAATCGTTATTATTCCTGAGAATATTAATGAGGTAAGAGTCAACCTGAAAGCTCCAATCCTGATAAATGTGGAAAAGAAGCTTGGAAAGCAGATAATACAAAAGAACGACAGTCTTCCGATAAGATATTATCTTTGCAGAAACAAATAGATTATATCTAAAATGTAAGCTCCTGACAGGCCTACAGAAGGAGGGATCAAATGCTTGTACTGACCAGAAAAAAAGGACAAGCCCTCATGATCGGTCATGATATAGAAATATCCATAATTGATATCCAGGGCGATCAGGTTCGTATCGGAATTAATGCGCCAAAGAATGTGGCTGTTCACCGCAAAGAGATTTACGAAGAAATCCGAAAGGAAAACATTTCTGCAGTAGCCGGTAAAGATACAAATATCCAGATACTCAATGAGAAGTTTAAAAAAGTATGACTTAATCCTGACAAGTCATAACACGGAAGATATTCATTATTATGGAAATTCATTTTAAATATACATTTTTTATACATTCTATTTTTAATTATATAATGTGTGAGGCTCCGGGAATCCGGAGCTTATGCTTAATGGTTATGATCAACTGAACTTTACAAAAAATTGCCGATTCCTTAAGAACATTCCATACTTAGTATGATATTTGATAAGAATTTTTTTTTAAATACCGATAATATTAAAAGGCACCTTTTGTTTTTAGCTTAAGGAGTGTAATTAATGCGCAAATTTCATCAGAAGCAATTTTTAGAATTAATCGGCACGATAAAAGAGGCTAATCATTTAATAGAGCGTTTTATAAAAAAACAAAGCTATGACGAAGCATTAAGGCTCTTAATAGATTGCCAGGATGGTGCAATCAGTATTGGAAACAGAATTGAACGATTTGAGGGTGAAGGGACTAAAACCGTTACTTATCTGGAAGAGTATTGCGATTTGCTTTATCAGGCCAGTGTAGAAATCAGTGAAGGTAAAGAATGGAAAAAGACCATGATCCTTCTTCACAATCAAATTATGAAAATCGAAGAAAGTTTAATAAATGATATAAATGCTGATGAACTGGAAGTTCTATTCCTGCCATATAAAGCCGAAATGTGGGATTCCATGGAAAGCGTGTGGTTAGCGGCAAAGGAGAACAAAAGATGTAATACATACGTAGTTCCTATACCATATTTTGACCGAAGGCAAGATGGCAGTCTTGGCGAGATGCATTACGAGATTGACCGGTATCCGGATTATGTACCGGTAGTGGACTATCGTACATATGATTTAGAGGCAAGACATCCCGATATTATTTTTATTCACAATCCCTATGATGAAGGTAATTATGTCACAAGTATTCATCCGGATTACTATTGTCCAAGGTTGAAATCATGCTGTGATCAGTTATGCTACATTCCGTATTTTGTAGCTCCTAATGATGTACCATCACATTTTATATTAACTCCTGGTGTTCTTTATGCAGATAAAGTATTCTTACAATCAGAAAGGATCCGCAGGAAATACATCCAAGTATTTGAGGAGTTCGAAAGGACTAATAATTGCAGAGGAAAATTCGGTGATGCAGAGAAAAAGTTTATTGCTACAGGGTCTCCTAAGTTCGATAAGATAATAAACATAGATTCTCAAAATTTTAATATCCCGTATGAATGGAGACGGTTAATAGAGAGACCGGATGGAATCAAAAAAAAGGTTGTGATATACAACACAAATATAAATGGTATTCTACAAGGAAATGAGAAAGCTATAACAAAAATAAAGAGTGTCTTTGAGTGTTTTCGTAAAAGGGAAGATGTTGTTTTATTATGGCGACCACATCCGCTGAACAATGCGACTATCAGTTCAATGCGTCCACATATGGCAAATGCGTATCTGCAATTGATCGACCAATTCCGGAAAGAGAAGATAGGTATTTATGATGACACTCCGGACATGTATTTGGCCCTTGGTTTAAGCTCTGGCTATTTTGGTGATTCAAGTTCATTAGTTGCATTATACCAATGCACAGGAAAGCCGATAATGCTACAAAATATCAATATTGATTCAGTAAACAGCAATATTGAGCTTATTGGTGAAAATCTGTATCTGGAGAAAGATTCTATCTGGTTCACCCACTACAAATACAATGGGCTGTTTCAGTTTGACCGACAATCGTATCGATTGAAGCATGTTGAAACCATACCTGGTGAAAACCCGACAGGTAAAAGATTATATGGCTCAATAACCGGTTGCGGCGATAAAATTTTTCTTGCTCCTACTTCAGCAAATGCTATTGTAATTTATTCGTCGCGGACAAAAGAATTTAGTAAGGTTGAATTAAAGCCACCTGGTGAATTTTATGGAAATAAATATTCGTCCACCTGGAAGTTTTACCAATCATTTAAGTTGGGGCGATTCGTATATTTTATTCCATGTACCTATCCTGCCATTGTAAGGTATGATACCGAGAACGGGGAAATTAAATATTACACTGACTGGGTTGAACCTTTGGAAAAAAGGTTGGGTTCTTCTGGTAAAGTATATTTTTATAGGGGTGCTACAATAAATAAAAATACAATTATAATGGCTGCTCGTGATACGAACGCAGTTGTATTCTTTGACATCATAAACGAGAAGTCATGCATATACGATGTGGGAGAAAAAAATCGTGGTTATTCCGGTATATGTTGTGATGAAAAAGGCAACTTATATCTGACCCCCTGGGGAAATGATTGTATCGTAAAATGGAATCCGATATCCGGTTATTATAAGGAGATTAAAGAATTTCCAGAGGGATTTGTTCCCGGAGAGTATCCATTCTTAAACTGTATATATGCGAATGATCATGTCTGGCTTATTCCGCAGCAGGCAAACATGGCCCTGAAAATTTATACCGAGGACGATACTGTTTCAGTTGCGAAAGAGTTGCAACCCGAATGTCAAATAGTTTCAAATAAAAGTAATTATTTGCATGTAAAAGCTGAAGACAACATAATATATGCTTTCACGGGAAAATCCGGTCACTTTATCGAATGTGATCTTATAAGCAATACAAGAACAGAAAGAGCTTTGTCAATTTCAAAAGATGACAAGGAATTATATCAAAAGGTTTGTTATGGGATAATCAGCGATAATGGTGCACATTTTAAGAAGCCAGGCGACTCGGTATGGGCGGAAAACAATCCCATTTCATTGGATACTTTTTTGGACTATATTGTATATCAGGATCAATCACCAAGTGCATTAGAACGTCGTAAAAATCAATCCCGTGTCTGCAAGAAAACAATCAGTAACCCAAATGGCAATGCAGGACAAACTATCTTAGAGCTTAGTCTGATGGATATTTAACTAAAACTATGGAGGTGAGTGTATGAATTATGCAATTATTTTAGCAGGTGGCCGGGGAGCCAGAATGGGAAACACAGATGTGCCAAAACAGTTTATTGAACTAACAGGAGTACCTATGGTCGTGTATTCCATGCGTACAGCCCAAATGAACGAGAATATCGACGAAATCTGTGTTGTGGCGCCGGTATCTTCATATGACCAGATCAGACGCTGGGCGAAAGAGTATAATATAACGAAGTTCAAAATGTTGGCTGAAGCCGGTGCAGAGCGTTATCTTTCAGTGTACAGCGGACTTAAAATGATTCCGGCACAAAAAAACGATACTGTAATGATTATGACCGCTGTCTGTCCTTTTGTCTCTCAAAATACAATAGATAAGCATTATGAACTTATGAAGAAATACGATGCCTGCATTACCGTCGTAAAAGCAACTGATGCTATTACTTTCAGCAATGACGGAAAACGTGTGACTCGTACTCTGCAAAAGAAAAAACTGTTTGTGCAGCAAGGGCCCCAGACGTTCCGCTATGGAATATTAAGGATGGCGCATGAGGTATATCTTCAGGATGAGAACCGCGTAGAAGTAAATGAGGACAGCGAATTAGTACTGAATCTTGGAGTAGAGGTTGGAATGGTCATGGGAGACCGGTTCTGCATAAAAGTAACTTATCCTGAGGATTTAGCGATTGCCGAGGCACTGCATGGCCTTTTTGAACAGAAAGAGTTACAGTACAGACAAATGAAAGAAAGCAGAGGTATATAGATGATTATTTCAATGATTCCCAAGTTTCTTGAACAAGGCGGTAAAAAAACAGTCATGATATGGGGAGCCGCGGGGATTGGTATGAAATGCCTTCGCACGTTACAGGCCGCCGGAATTGATGTTGCAAACTTTGTAGATAAGGATCCCGGTAAGCAATCGGTCTCAATTGCCGGATTACCTGTTATCTCACCAGAATCGCTTTTCGAAAGAGATCCAAAAGATATTTATATTTTCATTGCCACAATCAATTATACTGATGAAATCAGCCAAATCTTGCGTGAGCATGGCTTTAAAGAATATATAGATTTTGTAGATTATTTCAGGTGGTATGAAATAGACAAGCCGTGTCTGCCACATAATGACTTTGAAAAAGAAAAATGTAAACAGGTTGAGGCAAGTAAGGCTTATGAAGCATTTTTAATGGAAAGCTTCGGAAAAACAAGTAAAGAATTAACTGTTTCGGTCGTAGGCCTTGGGTTGCATTGCCAAAGGCTGTTTCTTGGTAAATTTGAAGTAAAGTATGTTTTCGATAACTCAAAAAAGCAACAGGGCCGCCAAATTAAGGGTTATACCATACTTCCGCCTGCGGAGCTGAAAAACATAAAAAAAGACGATATGGTATTCCTGCTTTGGATCTATTATGAACATATTTACGAGAGAGTAAAGAAGCAGTTGATGGACTATGGGATTTCCGAAGACAGAATTGTCCATGCAAAACCGTTAGCCGAACGTTTATATAGAATAGATTCATGGTCTTATTCAGCGGGTTTGGCAGATAGAAAAGTTCTGTCCCTATTCGCATCCATTGGAAAGGATCCTGCAAAAATACGGTATTTAGACATAGGAGCAAACCACTATTTATTCTATAACAATACATATTTATTTTATAATCAGGGTGCTTGTGGCGTATTGGTCGAAGCAAACCCGGATTTATGTGAAGTGCTGCGAAACAACCGTCCAAGAGATATCGTATTGAACTGTGGTGCTTCGACAAATTCGATGAATGGGATTATGACTTATTATAAAACGACACGCATTGGCCGTAATTCATTTTTAAAGGATAAAATTATTGCAGATATGCAGAAAATTCCCGACCTTCGTATTCTGGAGGAGCTTTCTATACCTATGTATCCGGTTAACCGGATAATCAGAGAGCATTTCGCTGATGGACACATTGATTTTATTTCCATAGATATTGAAGGAATGGACTGTGAAGTCCTTGAGTCAATTGATTGGGATGCTGTCAGAATAGATGTCTTACTGGCAGAATTGAATCCGAATTCGGACAGGGTGTCCTCATTCATCAGTTGGATGGGTGAAAAATGGTATGATTATGAGTTTCTCGCTGACGGAATGATATTATTCTATCGAAGAGATGTGTTTGGCAATATAAATTAAGGGAGGACAAGCAGATGGACCCCATAATTAAAGAAGATGCCAGAATAATTGCAGATTTCGATCTTCCCTGGGATCGTTTGAAAGGCAAAACAGTGTTGATTTCAGGTTCAAACGGATATGTTCCATCCTATTTTGTACATGCATTTCTCATGCGTAACGATTTGTATAATGCTGGTATCAAAGTAATTGCGCTTTGCAGGAATAAGGAGCGGGCAAATAATAGATTTAAGGATTATCTTGATCGGGATGATTTTTCACTGGTTATCCAGGATGTTTGTGATCCAATCGATATAGCAGGGGATATTCATTTTTTGATTCATGCTGCAAGTCCATCGGGAGCCAGAGAAAGGCACAATAATCCTGTTATTACTTTTAATGCGAATGTTTTGGGAGCCATTAATATGCTTGAACTGTCCAGGGAAAAAAATGCCGAAGGTTTTCTTTTAGTCAGCAGTGTTGATGTATATGGCATGACCGGATCAGCGGACCGTTTAACTGAAACTGATGTAGGGACAATAGATGGCTTGAACATCAGGAATGCATACTCCTGTGGTAAAAGAGCGGCGGAAACGATTAGTGCCTGCTATTGCGCTCAATATGGAATTCCTGTAGTTATCGTCCGTCCAACGCAGATTATGGGGCCAGGTATCGATTTGAATGATGGGAGATTGCACATTGACTTTATTTCACAAATATTAAAAAACAGAAAAATTGTATTGAAAAGCGATGGGCAAGCAAAGCGTTCATTCATGTATATCACAGATGCAATTACAGGGATGTTGACTGCAATGTTAAAAGGAATTCCCGGAGAAGCGTACAACGTCGCGAGCGAAGAAGGAGAGGCTACAGTATTAGAATTGGCAAGCCTTGCATTGTCTCTTATTGGCGGTAATGAAAGCGATGTTATATTTGATTATAAACAGCGAAATTCACCTGAGGTGCTGCAAGCTTTACCAAACGTTACAGCTAGCTCAAGGAAATTACAAAGCCTTGGCTGGAAAGCAAATTTTACCCTAAAGGAAGGAATGCTGAGGTTGATGCAGTTTTATGGAGTCTTTGGCAATACTACAACAATGGCATAATTAGAGACAGATTATACGCATGGATTCAGTAAACTGGAGGTAACTTGATGAATCAGAAACATGAATTTGGGCAACCGGCAAAAAATTATACAGACGATGAACTAGCAGCAATGGGTATTGACCCCCATTTATTTGTGTTCATGTCTCGTCCGGATTTTACTGATAATTCCTATTATCTTTGGAAATATATAACTACTCATACCTCTTACAAAACAGCATGGGTTACGCTCAAGAAAGAACATAATAAACTATTTGCAGATAAAGGAATAATATCTGCCACCTACAATACACCTGAAGGCAGAGAATTGGTGAGATCCGCTCATTATGTTGTTTATACGATCAATTCAATGTTTCTGAAAAAGCATCCTGGTCAAATCTTTATTAACCTTTGGCATGGTGCTGGAGTGAAGGCAACTGATTTCTTGGCATTTAACAAGGATGATCTCCATCTTCTGAACATTAAACGTATGGTTGGGGATACTGATTTATTTCTTGTGCACAGCACAGTGGATAAAATTGCCATGGCTGCAGAGTTAAACTTTGATGCCCGTAAAATTGTAGTCACTGGTCAGCCCCGGCTTGATATTGTGAAAAAGACTGATGGGAAGAGCATAATTGGTAAGCTGTTTAACGGCGCATTGCAATTTTATGATAAATTAATAATTTATGTACCGACAGCCAGAGTCACATCATTTAGTAAGGTTGGAGATTATTTTGATTCCAATGTGTTTAACTTGCCTGGTTTTGATAAGCAAGCTTTAGGAAAGCTTCTCAAGAAATATAACGCGGCATTGGTTATCAAGCTACACCCAATCGATGCCGGGAAATTTTCACTTGAGGATATGCAGTTAGGAAATGATGATTGTTATCTTTTGGATGATGAGCAACTATTCTGGTCAGATATACGTATGAATGAAATACTAAGTGCATTTGATATAATGATTTCCGACTACTCCTCCATTATTACTGATTTTATGCTGTTGGATCGACCTATAATCTTTTCTGTTGGGGATTTCGATGAATACTCTCAACGTGAGGGATTTATTTTTAACGATGTATCCTTATATATGCCAGGACCGAAAGTGAGTACATTTTCCGAGTTGTTGGACCAACTTGAACTATCAATTCTTAATCCGGGTGTTTACAGCGAAGTTCGGCAGAATATTTTAAAACATAGATTCAGCTTCCTGGATGATGGTTCCAGTCAACGAGCCCTTAAAGCTATTGAAGAATATAAACCGCTTACTGACTATTCGGCGGTTTATTATACAGAAAAGTTTTTTATGCCCGTTATCTTTGAGTATGAGAATTTGGTTAAAGAAACGACGGAGAAGCTTCAGGCATATAAGGAGATTATTGAACGTGCTGTATGTGAAATCAATAAAGATGCGACATCTGGAACGGGTACATTAAAGGTAGTACACGATATTTTGACTGCACCTGTTGTTTCTGCCTCAACGAAGACAGAAAATGAAAACAAGACAAAACTACAGGCATTGATAAATGAGGTGTTAAATGACTATAACGGTGAATATGTCTTTGTATCATTACCACAAAAACGCGAATGGAGTGGTAAGACACGTACGATGGTACAGCAGTTTGCCTGGCAGGTAAGTCAAATGGGATATTTGTTTTTACTGGGTGAAAACAACTCATCTGATGAAAATACGCTACCAGGAATCAGAGAAATCACTAAATCGTTCTATGTATTAAACGACAGCGGACTGACGGCATTTGTACTTAATTACCTTAAGAAGCTGGGTAAAAAAGTAATTTTTATTATTCCATCAGACTTTTGCCGCGTATCTGCACAAACTGTGGAAGAATGCTGCCTGTTAGCCCATCATACGATATATTTCTTACGATACCCAGTGCCCGATCCGCATGGTATGAAAGAAGTAAAGGATCTTGATAACGCAAGGTGGGAGACATTACATTCAGTATGTCGGAATCAGTCTGTGACAGTCATCGCCTGTAGCTATAATTTGTATAGAACAGCAAGAGATGAATTTGGTGCATCCCGGCTTTTCTTTCAGACACCGGGGGTAGAAAACGCTGTGATTTACAAAGAAAAAGAAAATGACGAAATCCCGGAGAAACTTAGAGCCATTAAGGAACTGAACAAACCAATAGTTGGTTATTGCGGTACTATTGATAGGCGCATATATTTTTCACTGATTCATTATGCCTGCTCCAGGTTAAAAGATTATCAGTTTGTTTTTGTAGGGAACAATGCGATTACAGGTACATGGGGACATATTTTTACTGACTATCCCAATATCCATTTGTTGGATGAAGCCGATTATTATGATGTACGTTCGATATTAAATACTTTTGATGTTTGCCTGTTGCCTTATTTTAAAAATAAGACTGACAGGATTCCTTCTAAACTATTTGAATATTATGCATGCGGAAAGCCGGTGGTTTCCTCTTACTTACCGGAAGGCTGCGATTGCGGTCTGTTGTATGTCTCAGAAAGCCATGGAGAATTTATTGATAATATCCAAAAAGCAATGGAGAATAAAGAAGACAATATAAAAATGAATGAGGGGTTCACAATAGCACAGAAAAACGACTGGAAAAATAAGACCCGTGAAATTCTTCAATGGTCTGGTATCATGTAGAAAGAAAAAAGCTAAACCTTTTCATACTTTTTATAATGATCTGCATAATAATTTGCAAGCAGTTGATTGCCCAGTTTTGCCAAAGAAGTAATAAGGAAAACCAGATCCCTTTTATTTTCCTTGTTGTAAATACTGTTCAGGAAAAATACTATTTCTGCCGGAGCTTGATTTTTTACCAGTTTGTAAAGCCCTGTAAAAGACACGAAATTATAACGGTCAATTTTCAATGCGCCGAAATAGTATTCCATTGCTCGAATCGGGTCTCCTGTCTTTATGTATAATTCTGCCAAATATATATGTACACTTTCGAGCTGTAAAGGGAAATCATTGTTCAATAACAAATTGTAATTTTTATTATATTCTATTGCCTTGAGATAACTTTCAATTGCAGCGAAATAATCATTTTGCTCCCTTTTTAAATTGCCTCTTACGAACCAGACTTCTGGATGGGTAGGGAATTCTTTTAAAGCCATATCCACATATTTTTCAATTTCCTGTGTTGCATATTTCCCTTTTTGTAAAAGCATCGATTTGATTAAGAATATATATGGCTGATGTGCCATGATAGTTAATTTCATATCCGGATCCTTAAGAGCAAGGAGAGCATATCTGACAGATTCTTCATAGTTCTTGAGGTTGAAATAACTTGAACTCATATAATAGTAAGTTAGATTTGTTATCTGGTTATTGGCAATCTCTTTTTCAAGGATCTCAATATTACGCTTTGCTTTTTCGGGAATCAAAGCAGATGAATACCCTGTATGATATATTATTAAGTTGTAATCGGTAATATTGACAGACATCAGAGGGTTGTTATTCTTAAGCGGCTGTTCATGCACAGCACCAGAAAAACGGATCCCACATTTTCCTCTTAAAATTCGAACAATTGGATTCACAGAGATGATCCTTCCGTTGTAGCCGTCAATATTTACCATTTTACATAGAACAGAGTCAATGGCTTTGTCTTTATCAACATGTTTAAATACTTGTTTCAACACTTTTTGCGTATTTATTTCAAGATACTCGTCAGCGTCAAGGAATATGATCCAGTCGCCGGTTGCATGGTCCAGGGCGTAATTCTTCGCATTGCTGAAATTATTATCCCATGCATAGTCCAATATTTTTGCACCGAATTTTGAAGCTATTTCTTTGGTATTATCTGTAGATCCTGTATCTACAACGATAATTTCATCAGCGATATTCTGCTGGCTTTCGAGACATCTGGCTATATTTTCGGATTCGTTTTTAACAATAAGACAGGATGATATTTTCATAATGCTTTCTCCCGGACATGTGTAAAATTTGATTTATTAAGAAAAAGGCCAGAGTCCGAAGACTCTGACCCCGTAAGTTAAAAGAACTATATATTATATTTGTCGACAATTATTGCAGTAACTGCAGAACTCCCTGAGGCTGCTGGTTTGCCTGAGCCAGCATTGCTGTAGCTGCTTGCTGCAGGATACTGTTCTTGGTGAACTCCATCATTTCCTTTGCCATGTCAACGTCACGAATACGGGACTCTGATGCTGTCAGGTTTTCTGCGGTTGTATTCAGATTGTTAATGGTGTGTTCAAGTCTGTTCTGCATAGCACCAAGCTTAGAACGCTGAGAAGAAACTAAGCGAATAGCTTTGTCAATGGTTGAGATTGCGCTTGATGCACTTGCCTGAGTAGCTAAACTGATATCATATGTTGCAATCTTGCCATCAGCACCAACAGTAGCTAATTCTAATGCATCAGCATCCATTTTGTCTATTGTCAGCTCAACTATCTGGTTTTCATTTGCACCTACTTGGAATTTACCTTCGAATTGACCACCAAGCAGATTCATTGTGTTAAACTGAGTATCATTTGCAATTCTCTGAATTTCCTGTGTCAGTTGCTCAATTTCCTTCTGGATTTCGTCACGGTCGCCGTCAATACCAGCATTTTTCTGTGTATAAGTGTCGTTAGCGGCTTGAACTGCCAATTCTCTCATTCTCTGCAGTATGCTGTGGGTCTCGTTGAGGGCGCCTTCAGCTGTCTGGATAAGCGAGATAGCGTCCTGTGCATTACGCTCTGCCTGGTTCAAACCACGGATCTGGCCTCTCATTTTCTCGGAGATAGCAAGACCTGCTGCATCATCGCCTGCACGGTTGATTCTGTAACCTGATGACAGCTTTTCGAGAGATTTGCCTCCTGCAGTGTTGTTGATTGATAACTGACGATAAGTGTTAAGTGCTGAAATGTTGTGATTAATTCTCATAATTACATCCTCCTTGATAATTATTTGGGAGAATCCTTTCTCCCGTTTTTGGATTCCTGTCAACCGGAATCATGGTTTTGAGTATTCGAATTCCTTTGGCGCCATAGGACTTTGATTACTCTCATTATTTATATCGGAAATTTACCACTGAACTTTATAGTTAAACAAAAAAGATTTAAAAATGATTTTAAGTTATTTTTTTCGACAAGTAATAAATAGAATATTATGCCGTATAACTGCTGAAATTGAAAATAACTATAATATTTTTAGAACATTAATAAGTTAATAAGTGGGAAAATTTTTGTTAAACAATTGCCTTTTTTAGTCGATATATAGCTTAGAAATAGATTCATGGAGGGATCTGTCATGAGAATTGATAGCATGGATGCAAATCTTAGATCTCAAGTAAGCGTTACATCTACTCAGATAAAAAAAGAGACGGCTGTAAACGTTGAAACACAAGTTCCGGTAAGTACCGGATATATTAATAAGGAAATCGGCGGTTATACAGAAGAAAAAGTAAGTGATGCCTTTTTGGAGAAGGCTATTAATAAGGCCAATCATACATTTGAAATACAGAACAGATCATTGAGATTTAAAATTCATGAAAGACTGAATGAAGTAATCGTGGAGGTTGTGGACTCTGAAACTGAGGAAGTCATAAGAGAGATTCCTCCCGAAAAGTTACTGGATATGTTTGCGAATATGCTTGAACTGGCCGGTTTGCTTGTTGATGAGAGGAGGTAGCTGATATGAACGGATTGTCAGGCTTCACGTCAAAAATAAGATTGACAGGTTTATCCGGCTTTGACACCGAAACCATGGTATCTGAGCTGATGAGAGCCGAGAGAATACCTTTGGATTCTCTAAAACAAAAAAGAACATTGCTCGAATGGAAGCAGGAAGCATACAGGGAGATAAGCACTGCTCTTATTGGCTTTAAAAGCAAGTTCTTTGATATTATCAACCGCACTACTTATATGTTGTCTCAAAACTCGGTTAAGGCTATGTCTGTTGTCAGCAGCAACAGTTCATATGTCACTGCCACCGCAACAAGCGAAGCCAATATTGGAGAACACAGCATAAGGATTGTCCAACTGGCTACAGCCGGTTCATTACGCAATTCTTCAGGCATAAGTAAAGGAATTACAGGAAGCATTACTGCAGCCGAGGGGGAAAGCCTTTCAGATAAACTTGCGGCCCTTGAAGGAAAAAAGATATATGTTGAGTTGGACGGAGTAAGCAAACAAATTACTCTGGGTGGCACTACGGCAGAAGAATTTAAACAACAACTTGAAAAGGCATTAGATGATGCTTTTGGCAAAGTGACCATAGATGGAGTTAAAACTTCAAGATTCCACGTTGCGATAAACGAAACTGAAAATGGTTTTGATTTTACCATCAATACAAATGCCGGCAGCGGAGCTACCAGGGTAAGTGTTTACGGACCTCCGGGACCGACAGAGGAATTGGCAGGCTTGAACGATTTAGGCCTTGTTGAAGGTGAATCCAACAGGCTTTCATTAAATACTCCGCTTTTAAGCTTGAAAGACGCTTTCAGTGAGACTTTGGAATTTGATGATGACGGAAATGCGTCATTCATTATCAATGGTGAAACTATTAATATAAAATCCACCGATACATTAAAGCAGGTATTTGACAAGATCAACAACAACGAAAAGACAAAAGCGAAGATCAGCTATGATGAAATTACTGACAGGATTACTCTTACCTCAACTGTTACCGGAGCC
>Ga0134103_1001901_pt1 | contig 17769 bp, 21 predicted proteins | sample 14_taG_2_FD_94445 | JGI IMG/M metagenome (GOLD analysis project Ga0134103, IMG submission 94445) | Switchgrass degrading microbial communities from high solid loading bioreactors in New Hampshire, USA - 14_58_20_212_A1 metaG | ecosystem: Engineered > Bioreactor > Semi-continuous > Anaerobic >...
GTCCGGAATCGTGTTAAATCGGCTTTTGTAACGTAACCATATACGCACATTATGCCAAAAGTAATCGCTGTAATGCCAAATGCGGTTACTACAGAGCCTCCTGTATAAGCTAACAGTATGATGGAAAAGGTTACCCCGTTCAATACCGCATAACCTAAAAACAATCCCAATGCAGCACCGTAACTCAGCCTGGCAATACGGGCAGACAATATTGAAACCAGCACCAGCTCACCGATAAATATTCCAAAAATCGTGAGAATATTTGATGCAAGTGCATTAAACAGAATCTCATTACTCAAAACAAGATATGAAGTTCCTGCTGTAACCAAAAGCCCGACGAACATCCAGCCGAAAACTTTTGATATAAAAGCATTCATGCCTTTTACAGAAGCGTATTCTTCTTCAAATGTTCCATAATTTCTGTAATTCTCGTACATACTTTTCACCTCCGTTGTTAAATTATTATGCTTTATATTGATTATACCCCGAAATCATGCAAAAGTAAAATTCCGGCATTTCTACCGATACAAAAGAGTCTCATCGGAATGATTTATTTATCTTCTTTTTCAGTAATAATCAACATAAACTCCCAGCCTGATATTATTGTCTGTTTTAAGTTTAATTTTACTGCGATATAATTTTGTTAGAGGTGGAAATATGTTCAAAATAGGTGAATTTTCCAGGCTGACACAGGTATCTGTCAGAATGCTGAGGTATTATGACGAAATGGGATTGCTGAAACCGGCAACTATGCCTCTTTATTTTATTTCATGTCCTCAGTTTAACGGCACTAAATCTTTAGGAAACCGATAATGAGCTATTATGGGTGAGTAATTCTCATGCCAGTAAAGAAGCATATCGTTTTCCTGAGTGTAGGGACCGCAATTATGGATTATATACGGTACCCCGTATTCGTTCCGTTTATCCGATACGATAGCTATATGTTCCAATGGATCGTCAAAAACGACAATATCGCCGCCTTGCCATTCCTTAAGATTTTCGACATCCATAGGAATGATCTCGGTCGTAAGTATCGTTGCGAAACGGTCAAAAAATACCCGAAGATTCTTTACCCGACGAAAATCTATATTGGGGTCAGGACGCCCCTGGACCCTCGGATACAGTTCGGTATTACTGCGGATATCTTCATCTATCATATCTTTCAGCATATATCCGGCGTTTTTGAAAGCCCGCCAGATAACATCGGTACATACACCTTCGTTATCCGGCGGATAGCCGCCGTCATAATAGCCATCGGTGTACCGGGGCTTGTTTTCCATATCCTTGCGGGCGCCTTCCAGAATATCGTCCAAATCATTGATCCCGTCTCCGTCCTTGTCAGAAGTGCAAATGATGCGTTCAATAATAAGCTGTTCTTCTATAGGTTCAGGCTCAGGATCCGGTAGAAGACCGGCAATAGGGTCACCAGGCTGATTCCCGCTTTCTGTTTCTTCAAACTGATACCCAAAGCGGGAACAACCGGATAATCCGATAAAGACAATTACGAAAACAACAGCTGATATTAGTAAAATGCAGAATATTTTTTTCATAAAACTTTAAATACACCTTTATAACCTTTATAACAAAAGTTTATTATTTCTTCTGGCATTCCGGACAATAGTATATGCTTCCGCCCATATATGCTTCATTTATGATATTGCTTCCGCACTTCCGGCATGGTTTGTCAACTGTATTCCTGCCGGCTTTTGTTTTATAGCCTCCGAAACATCCGAACAAGTCTCTTTCGGTATCCCGTCCGCCCTTTGATGCCATTTCAGTCAATGTCCCTTTTATTGAATCAAAAAGGATTTACTTTTCGGTCTCTGTAAGGGTATTTATCAAACCTCCGTAACTTACTGCTTTGTCTATGGTCTTGCTGTTTAATAATCCATGGTATTTTTGAGGGTCTCCATGATACCAGTCAAACTTATGAGGAGTATGCGCGGCTGTTACATTCATGATTCTTTTAGCGGCAAGGGTTTCGTTGATTTGCTGCGCCAGGACATATGCTTCCGGAAGTTCTATCATAACTTATCCTCCAAATTATTAATCGGATAAGAACAGGTAAATATATGGTCCCAAAATATTCCTGCCCCACGGATAATTATATACTATATTTCTGACACATGGACATCATGCTTTTAAGAGTTCCAAAATATTTTTCTTGTATTCCGAAAACCTGGAGGTCAAAATCATCTCTCTTTTTCTGGGCCGCTGAAAATCTATTCTTATTTCGCCGATCACTGTCCCCGGTCTGTCACTCATAACCACTACCTTATCGGAAAGATAGATGGCCTCGTCTATGTCATGGGTAACAAAAAGGACCGTTTTCTTATGTTTTTCCCAGACCGATATAAGCCAGTCCTGCATCTGCATCCGGGTGATCTCATCCAGGGCCGCAAAGGGTTCGTCCAAAAGCATTATTTCGCCATCCATCAGATATGTCCTCAATAAAGCCGCTCTCTGCCTCATACCGCCCGACAGCTGCCGGGGTTTATAGTTTTCAAATCCTGCAAGGCCAAACTCTGAAATAAGCGGCTGAATCTCATTCCTTGCCTTTTTTAAATCGCCTTTTTTTATTTCTATGGGAAGCAGCACATTGGACAGAAGGGACCTCCATGGCATAAGGCAGTCCTTCTGCAGCATGTAACAAACAGGGATCCTCTTGTGTTTGGGATTATCATTACCTAAATATATATCACCTTCATAATCCTGCTCCAAGCCGGCTATAAGCTTTAAGAGCGTGCTTTTCCCGCACCCGCTGGGTCCCAGTATCGATACGAATTCATTGCTCCGAACATCAAGATTTACATTCTGCAAAACTCCCAGGCCGGTGCCGTCATCATCAGGCCCTGTATAAACCATATTCAATTCTTTAATTCTTATACTGTTATCCATAACACCTTTTAAGTTACCCGTTCAATCAATAAATTCGTTGGTATAAGCTTTGGTCACACCTATTTTCTTGTCTATGAAGCCATTTTCGTACATCCAATCAGTATAGCGCTGCCATACCTCTGTATTCTGCAAGCCCCATAACGCAACATCAGCCCTGTATTTTTCGGCCAGGAACTTCTGGCTTTCCTTTACCAGTTCCTGATTAACTTCAGGCACAGCTTTAATAAATATATCAGCAGCATCTTCAGGATTTTCAATAGCGTATTCATAGCCTTTTTTCACGGCTTTCATAAAGGCTTCCACCAGGTCCTTATTGTCTTTTAATACAGTTTCATTGGTGATGATGACAGGTGTGTAATAGTCAAATACCGGCGCCTCTTTTCCCAAATCAATATAATTCAACTCAATGCCTTTAAGTTTTGCTTCAATACCTGCCCAGCCTTCGAATATCCAGGCAAAATCAATCTGGCCGCTGGCGCTGGCCTGGAAGAAATCTGCGTCTCCGATGGTCATGATCTTAACTTTGGAAAAGTCAGCGCCCACCTGATCCATCAAATATTTTATAGTGGCCTCCTCCACCTCGGAGCCCCAGCCGCCGTACACCTTACCTTCAAAATCTTTTGGGGTTAGGATGTTTTTCTCCTTCAATGAGGCAAAGCCGGAAGTATTATGCTGGATAACAGCGGCTATGGAAACGATCGGCACATCGGCTGCCCTCGCATATGTTACGCTTTCCTGATAGCTTATACCGAACTGCGCTTTGCCTGATGCCACGATCGTATCGCTGGTTCCCTCCGATGGCTGTATTATTTCAACTTCCAGTCCCTGGTCCTTGAAATAGCCTTTCTCATTTGCCACATACAGGCCTGTATGGTTGGTATTCGGAGTCCAGTCCAATACCACAGTCACCTTTTTCAGATCTTCCGATTGTGATTTCGGTTTATTTGAACAAGCTGTAATTGCGAAAATCATAGCCATTATCAAAAATAAAGGTATTAATTTATTTACAGTTTTCTTCATATACTTTCACCTTTCTCACACGTATTCAAAATTTTTCATGATCTTTTTTTCAATGATTTCGACCAGTTTATACAGAGCCAGGCTTAAGACAATAATTATAACTACATCCGCAAAAAGCACCGCTGTCTTGAAACTTGTCATGGCACGGGTCATATATATTCCGAGTCCTTCTTTAGCCCCTATCCATTCCGATATGACCGCCCCGGTAATACTGTAGGTAACAGCGATTTTAAGGCCGGAAAACAATCCCGGCAAAGCCTGGGGAATCCTGGCAAGCCTGAAGCTTTTCCATTTACCGGCGCCCATGACCTTAAGAATATTGTCCATATCCTCGTCCGGCTTTATCAAATCCTGGGTGAATGTGATACTTATCGGGAAAAAACACATAAGGACCACTATTATGACCTTTGGCAAAAACCCAAAGCCAAGCCATACGGCAAAAAGCGGAGCCAAAATAATGAGAGGAATGGTTTGGGTTATGACAAATACGGGATATAACGCCACTCTGACAGGCTTATAATATCCCATCAAAAGCCCAAAGATTATTCCCAAAACAATAGCTATTCCCAACCCTGCGAGAGCCTCTCCCACTGTTACTATGGTATGGGTCAATAAAAGGCTTCTTTCGTCATACAGCGCCTTTAAAACCTTTATCGGGCTCGGCAGAATGAAAGGCTGGATTTTTAACAAATCGACCGCCGCCTGCCAGAAAAGCACAAATATAGCCATAATAACAGCAGGAATAAAACTTAGGCCCGTTTCTTTATATTTATTTTTTTGTCCGGTATTTTTTGATTTTTTCATCGATTGTTACACCTTCCGGTTTATAGTCGATCTTTATCATGGAAATAACCCTTGTGGCGCCTTCCCGGACACAAATATGCTGAGCTTTTTTAACGATTTCCAATAGCTCGTCCAGTTCGCCCTCAATGGTGGTTTCCATTGGACCGACCTCATAGGTTAATCCGCTTTCGGCTATCATAGCTATTACCTTGTCCACAACAGGATATACAAGTTCATCAGCTACATTTGGAATAACCTGCAGACTTAAATTTACTTTTGACATTTTTCTTCCCTCCGTTTACTTGGGTGGGAATTCTGAGAGGACCGTTGTGACACGAATTAGTCTTTGGATATGTTGCAGTTTCTGGAAAAACAAATGCCGCCCGGAGGCGGCTACATAAATCCTTAGACTTTGTGCATTCCCTCCGCTGGTGCTAACCAGATCAGGTTCAATGGTCGGGATTAAACAAATCCCCTCTCAGCCGCTTCAGCGGCTCCCACATGCAATATATTATTTTAAAGCTATTCTACTTAAATAAATTAAAGATGTCAACATCTAATCGGCTATAACTCCGGCAGTCATATTAATCATTTAATTGCCAGAACAACGAACATTTCATTATTATCAATTTCAACGGCTATTTTATAGTTAAAATTTCTAAAGTATCCTTTAATAACAGCAATATCCGGCAAATCATCTTCTGCTACTGCAGCAGAAACTTTTTTATGTATATTATTTATAGCATTTCTGCTTTGTGAATGACAAATCAGAAACTTCCCGCCTTTTTTCAGATACTCGCCTATGACCTTTATAGCCGATCGCTTGTCACCTAAATGAGGGAAAACTGAATAACAAATTGCGTAGTCAAAATATTCTTTTGGTAGATCCGCTTTTAAAACATCATCGCATACAAAAGATACATTACTATAAGAATATTTATATCGTGCAATTTCGATCATTTTTTCGGAATAGTCAATAGCTGTTACCTCTCCTTGTTCTCCAGCATACTCGGCCAGAAAAGGAATTAGGATCCCAGTCCCTGTCCCTATGTCAAGTATCCTTGATCCACTTTGAATATTAAGTAGGCTTAAAATATACTTTATTTTATTTTTATCATGATGACAAAAAGCATCCCACCTATCGGCCATTGAATTAAAGAATTCTCTTTGTGTTATCATGTTATATACCTTCTCTGATTATTATATTGTGCTTAAATTGCAAAAAGAGTGCCTAATAATTTTTTCGTTGAATTCGAATTGCTCCCCAGAGTTAATCGATAGAACCCTAAATGTTAAACTGCGACTCCATCTGTAAGAGCCTGGTGATGAATTCCCTTATGCTACAAAATCCGGTAGGTCGGCTACTCAATTTTTGGGTAGCCTCCTATCCTTTTATCAAAATATGAAATATTAATAATTAAATTAATATATCCCTTAACACCTGCATCTATATCTATGCAGCCTTAGTTTCTGTCATACACAATTTGCTTCCCGTCTTTTTCGATGTTTTGTCAACTATTACTGCTATGAGCAGTACTATACCCTTTGCAATCATCTGCCAGAATTCATTGATCCCCAGAAGAACCATACCATTTGATAAAACACCAATAGTCATTACGCCGACTATAACACCTGATATTTTGCCTTCACCGCCTGATACACTGATGCCGCCCAAAACACATCCTGTGATAATATCCATTTCATATCCCGTACCGGCGCCAGGTTGCCCACTGTTGACCCTAGCCAATAGTATTATCCCTGCTAATGCAGCTAAAAAGCCATGGATAGCGAACACAATATACTTAACTTTATTCACTGAAACTCCCGATAGCCGCGATGCCTGTTCATTTCCGCCTGTACCATAAACCATTCTGCCAAATATGGTTTTCTCAAGAACTATGTATCCCATTATAAATACGACAAACATGACCAGAACAGGTACCGGAAAAAAAGAAATATAACCCTGGCCTAAGAATAAAAAACTCTTTGGAATACCGTAAACGGGAAGTCCTCCGGTAATCAAGAACGCAGCACCTCGCAGTGAAGTCATAAGTGCCAGGGTCACAATAATTGCTGGTATTTCGATTTTATTTACAATAAAAGCGATAAATAAGCCTATCAATACACCTAAACCCAACGATACCATGCAAGCAAGCGCAATACTTACGCCATTTTTTAATAAGGTGGCGGTAGTGACAGCCGTGACACCAATAATAGCGCCAACTGATATGTCCATAGCTCCCATTAACATGACAAAGGTCATACCAACTGCGCAAATTCCTATGACAGAAACCTGCCGGGCTATGTTGAATAAATTGACTTGTGTCAAAAAGGTTTCTGTTGTTAAACTAAATATAATCACAAGTGTTATAAGTGCAAACCATATACCAAATTTCGGAATCAATTCTCTTATCTTCATATGCTTTCCCCTCATATACCCGAAGCCAATGACAATATTTTTTCTTGACTGGCTTGATTTTTAGATAACTCTCCCGCGATTTTTCCATCATGTATAACAATGATCCTGTCCGACATTCCAAGAAGCTCGTTCATTTCGGACGAAATCATAATAATTGATTTTCCTTGCTTAGTTAATTCGTCCATTAAGTAATAAATTTCTTGCTTCGCTCCTACATCAATTCCTCTGGTCGGTTCATCGAAAATAAGTATCTTACAATCTGTAAACAGGCATCTTGCAAGAATAACTTTCTGTTGATTTCCACCGCTAAGGTTCACAATTTTTTGTTTCATGGACGGAGTTTTTATTGATAAAGCTTCTTTGTACTCAGTAGTCTTACTCTTTTCAAATTTAGAATTTATTAAGAAAAACTCACCTACGATTTTTTTCAGCATACTATATGAAATATTTTCTTTGATACTTAAATTCATAAGGGCACCAAACTTTTTCCGATCCTCCGGAATCAGTGCAATTCCATTTTTTATTGCCATACTTGGATTCTTATTGTTGGCATTTCTTCCTTCAATCTTTATACTGCCGCACTTAAGAGGATCAGCGCCAACAATTGCATTGGCTATTTCAGTACGGCCTGCACCGACAAGACCGGCAAATCCCAGTATCTCGCCTTTATGCAACTTGAACGTTATATTCTGTATTTTATCGGTAGTTAAGTTCTCAACTTCCAATACCACTTCTTGCGGATGAATATTTCTTTTTGGAAAGTTATCTTCAAGCTTTCTATTTACCATTAAGGTTATTAGTTCTTCTCTGTTTGTTTCTGATACGTTCATTGTTTTTACGAACTGTCCGTCTCGAAATACAGTAACCTTGTCACAAAGCTCAAAAATTTCTTCCATCCTGTGAGATATATAAATTATTGAAACGCCCTCTCTTTTTAGCTTTTTTACAATGTTAAACAGAAATATAAGTTCTGTGTTTGTAAGGGGCGCTGAAGGCTCATCCATTATCAGGACTTTTGTTTTCATAGAAATAGATTTTGCTATTTCAACGATTTGTTGGTATCCAACAGTTAAGTCTTTCACTAGAGTTTTGGGATTGATATTTACCCCCAGATTTTCCAGCACTTTTTTAGAATCATTTATCATCTTTTTATAATCTACAAAGCCGTTTTTATGCGGATATCTTCCATAATATATATTTTCTGCGACACTTAAATTCGGGATTAGATTAAATTCCTGATAGATTGCCGTAATACCAAGCGATAAGGATTTTATCGGATTATTGTTGACAACCATTTTATGATTATATATTATATTACCCTTTGTCGGCTGTATCGCGCCCGTTATTATCTTAATAAATGTTGATTTTCCGGCCCCGTTTTCACCAACGATTGCATGAACCTCTCCGGGGTAGAACTTCATTGAAACGTCTGATAACGCCTTAACCCCTGGATATACTTTACATATATTTTCTAGTTCTAAAATAGGATCACTCATTTTATATCTCCTTGAATATTTCAGTAGATATTCACGTGTCAGATATTGGAACCTCCCCCCGGAAATGGTTCCCAATAGCTAACACACTTTTTACTCCATGAAATTTAAATTAAGTATCTGCGCTCGTTATTAATAATCATCAACATTGTCTTTTGTTACTGGCTTTGCTGTAATCTCCACCATTTCAGCAATTTCGCCTTCAGCAAGAACTCTCAGTGCTGTTTCTATACCCAACACACCTGTGCCATAACCATCGATATCAACCGTACCGATATACATTCCGCCTTCTTTAATCTTACGAATAGCTTCTTCAGTAGCATCAAGACCAACTATGGCTACCTTTTCCTTATCTTTACCTGCCGCAACAAAAGCCTCATAAGCACCTAATGCTCCACCGTCATTGATAGCTATTACTACATTAACATCGGGATTAGATTGCAGAATAGTTTCTGCGACTGCCATTCCCTGTTCCGGAGTACCGGCGGTTTGTTCACTGACGATTTGTGCATCGGGAGCGATTGCCCACATACCTTCTTTTAAGCCGTTGGCTCTTTCAACAAGCGCCGCTAGGCTGGGATATCCCAGAACAGCAACTTTTGCAGGTTCTGTCAAGTTTTCTTTGATCCATTCTCCAGCAATTTTTCCGCCGGCGAATCCATACTCATATTCACTCATACCGACATGTGCTGATCTTCCCTTTATTTCCTGATTCAGGTTAATTACAGGAATGCCAGCTTTTTTAGCATTCTCAACAACCGGCTCCATTGCTACAACGTCTAACGGGCTTACTATAATAGCAGTAACTTTCTGAGCAATAAAATTCTCTACTGCTGCAACCTGTGCTGCAACATCTGACTTTGCATCGTGAATAGTTAATTCAATGCCTTTTTCATTGCATATGTCCTTCATACCTTGAGTTAATGCAATAAAGTATGGGTTTGCATAATCGAACAGTGAATAACCAATCTTGATCTGTTCAGTTTTAGGTGCGGTTGACTGTGATGGCGCAGTTGATGCTGATGCTGTAGCACTTGGGGCCGGAGTTGTTTGTCCGCATCCTACTGCAAAGAAGATCATCATTAACGCTAAAATAATTGACAAAATCTTTTTTAGTGAATTTTTCATTTTAATTCCCCCGTATTAATATTTTCAAGAGTAATGTTACTCTCAAATAACAAAGCTTGAGCCTCATCCAGCGCATCTTTCGGACTTTTTATGTTTTCTTTGAGCACTTGAAACAACACATTGTTATTTATTTCATTTATTGCTTTATCATAATTTTCCGAATATTGAATCTGTTTATAGTCGTTGCGAATGACTGATAAAAGCTTTATTTCCGCAGCCTCAGAATCAGAAAGCATATTCATTTCTGCCTGATTCATCAATTCATTCCAGGACTCATTAACAATCGGGTCTCCGGATAGATTATAAAAAATATTTGAGCCCGGATCTTTTTGTAGTCTTGTATCTCTTAATAGATTTTTCAGTAAGATAGGATTATCGCATTGATTTGTAATTGCAGTCGCTACCCCGCTAATCTTCGTAGTTAATCTACTGTCATCGAAAATCGAAGGAACAGAAGAAACAACCAGCTCATTATACAGCTGAGGCATATACTCTTTTATATATCCCTTATACCAGTATGGTGCAATAATAGATGCTACCTTACCCGAGTTTAGCAGCGTATAAAATTCATAGGAGAAAAAATCACCGGTCGGCGCAGGTATTGCAATTCCATCCTTGATTAAGTTATGTAGGATTTCTAAAACTGCAATATTCTTGTCACTATTTAATTTAATATTATTGTTCACATCCAGGTAACCCGAATTTTCTTTAGTTATCAAAATTTCATATGTTAAATCGTCTGTATAGTCTACTGCCAACAAATATTTATTTGTTTTATCTTTTAATTTTTTTCCTGCATCGATATACTGTTCAAAAGTCTTAATTTTACCAGGATCGATTCCTATTTCTTTAAAGGCTGTATTATTATAAAAGATAACTGCGTTATTATCATAATAATCAATAGCATAATATAAACCTTTTCTCTTGTATCTGCTATAAGAAAATTCAGGAATCATATCCTTTTTAGGATCGATTATACTGTTTAACGGAACCAAATAATTAAACCTCGGATCCATATACCTGGACAACTTTGATTGTTCCATATCCACAATATCTGGTGCGTTGATGCCTGACTGAAGGCTCGTCCACAACTTATAGTCCAATTCATCCAAAGAATATACACTGGTGTTTAATTCGATTATTGGAGTATTGTGCGCATTCCAGTTTGAGATATTAGTTTCCATATAACTCTTATACATTTCATCAAATGTCCAGTAGTCAACTTTTACCGACTCGACTTCAGTATGTTTTGGTACAATATCATATCTGCTAAAAAAGATGATCGCCGCTATAATAAAAATAATAAATATGGTTAGATATACATATGTTTTTTCACGGCGCTCTTCCTTTCTCAATAAAGATTTTATTTCTATTTTCATTTAGAAACTTAACTTCTTGGCGTAGGATACTGCCCTTTTTCATTTACAATCATTACTTTATCCGGGTTCTCTTTCATTTGTTCAAGTGTATAATCATGTATTTTTTCCCTGGGATCTCTTACCATTTTTCTTATCCTTGCTTCACACTTAGTCGCACATAACCCACAGCCAAGGCATTTTCCCTCCTCAGTAACAACAACACCGTCAACAATTTTGACAGCATTGAACGGACAGCGTTTTATGCAAGAATTACAATGTACACAGGATGAAATATCTTCTGTTTTGCAGACAAATCCGGAGCTTCTGACGATAGGAACATCATAACGAACCTTCAAATACATTGGTACACAAGCCTGAGAGTCACAATTACATAAAACATACATTTTTCTTCCCTCTGGGTATGAAACGCACATGATTTGATGCACCAGACCAGCCTCTTCACATTGTTCAAGCATATCAATAATCTCATCAGCCGGCAGCCACTCAGAATCCTTATATTTAGTCACAGTATCATCAAGGGCGGTAATCTCTGAGATAAACATGCAGGTTGCACGAGGTATGGTATCATCCTTCGTTTTTCTGAAAGATTTACATGAGCATGGCCATATCCTTCCTACCTTTGCTCTTTTTATAAGTTCCAATATACTTTCATATGGCATAATTTCTACGCCTCTGGAAAGGGAACCATCCTGGGGAATCACAAATCCTGCATAGTATTTGCAGAAAAAATCATATAGTTTTTTACATAGTTTACCCCATACCGGATGCTCTGTTGCAGCTCCCCATTTAATCAAAAAATCGAGAGAACGTACTTCGCAATAATTTCCAAAATAGTGAACTAACTTTGTATCTATCTTATCCAGAAAATCTCTGTATGCCATATCATCCTCTCCTCTCGATTGCTTTTTTAAATTTAGTTGTCCAGTACTCATGAGAATTAAGGGTCCAAAGATGATGTACATTTGCAAATTCCGGATTCTTTTTACAGAAATTTTCTATGTACGGATCTTTACATGAAATCATATTATCGAAATCATCAAGAATTTTTTGCAGCTTATCCTTAGAAAATGTCTTATATTTGACGTTTTTATGGAAAATTCTTCTTTGTTTCCATTCCCATAGATTTGCTACAACAGAGAAAAAAGCAACTATCAAAGACAGTACAACAATTTTCCTCGTTGACAGTTTAATTTGCCCATTTTTTGATTTGATTGCTGACATAGCTTCACCGCCTAATAATTCTTTTGATTTGGACAACCTACATGAATTATTAAACAGTATATATTTCAGCAAATCTACTACACTATTTTTACTTTTGATGAAGATTCTTATGTTTTATTACCAATACCATGGGCATTTCTATATTCTTGAGGTGTTAATCCTGTGATCTCTTTGAATATTTTGAAAAAATAATTGTAATTAACAAATCCTGACTTGGCAGCTATATCCTTTAACTTTTCCCGATCGTTTAACAAAAGCCGTTTTGAAATATCTATTCTGAACATATTCACATATTCAATAAAACCTCTGCCTGTCTCTTTCTTAAAAACTCTGCTTAAGTAGGTATTGTTCACACCAATAAATCCTGCAACATCATCTAATGAAATAACATTCATATAGTTTGCAAACAAATATAGGATAGCTTTTTTTGTTACCTCTGAGTATTCCGAAGGAAGTTTCCTTCTTTTTATTTGTTCAAAAGTTTTTTCATACAGACTCAAAATAGCAGATTTAATCTGTTCAAAGGTTTCTGCCTCCTGTATTGTAATATAAGGCATATTCCCATCAATAGCTACATCCTCAATGTTTATCATAAAATCATGACATGCAGCTACCACTATACTTATTAACTCAAATGAAACTGCCATTACTGCTTCAGGAGAACATCGCTTTTCATAAAATGCGATATAAGTTTTTTCGATTAATTCTCGTATTTCATCAAAATTGTAGTTAGAAAACCAAAGTTTAATCCCTGATAAATTAATATCTCCAACATTCAAAGTATGACATTTTTCAGCGGGGGGATTTTCAAAAAACACCTTGTTATGCCCCTCGTAAAATTTTAACTTCATCTTTTCTGTGACTTCATGGTAATACTCGTCCAATTTTGAAATATCCCTGCATATAGAACTAACTGCAATACAGCAAGTAATATTAAGGAATTTCTTAAGGGAATTTTTTATACGGTTGATAATCTGATTCGTTTTTTCAAACAGGCTTTTTTCGCTTACCTCATAATCATTGGAAAACAATATCACAATTCTGTTATTTTCTATATTAGCAACAATACCCGGCAGCATATCATCTAATATATGCTGACAAATATCAATTACCTGAGACATAAAATAGTTTTGTTGTTTGGGTGTATCCCATCTGTTTGACAAGATTTTATAATTATCTATTTCAATTAGTAACAAAATAACTCTGGCAGGATCTATCCCGGGCTATTTCTACCACCATAGGCTGTAATCGTTTCCAAATCTTTTGTAAACAAAACAACATCAGAGACAAAATACGTCAATGTGAACTGTTGCGCTGACTGACTCTGCAGCTCTTGTTCCAGTAGGAATTTTTCAAAGTCAGAAAGCTTGCTATAATTTCTCAGAGCATATTGAGCGTTATCAGAAAAAGAAATTTCAATGCTGTTGCTTTCCAGACGTTCAATTGCCATGTCAATGTTCATTTCAGAGAGCAAGAGACTTTGAGTTGTTGTGGCAGATATTTTATCTTTTACCGAGTTAAAGTAAATGACGTAAGAAATTATACCAATCAGAATAATAGGTATAATAGAAGTTATATAAAATGAAAAAACAATCCGATTTTTTACAGAAATTTTTCTAATCTTCTGTATTAGAATACTAAATCGCTGTCCCAAAATAAACGCCTCTTATGTCACATTTAAGCCCCAATATCGGTTAAATTGCCAACTATTGTTGAACTCTTAATGATAACACGATTTTTAAAAATCATGCATAGAGGTTCACAATACCATGTTTATAAAACCAGATAGTTTTGTATAAGTTTTATATTTGTAATTAATACTTGAAATAATGTCTGTGTGTCCAATAGATTTTTATTATATCATTTCCATTATATCTAATGCAACTTACGAAAATTTCCTCCAAATATTAGGCTAAAGCAGTGAAACCATATAATAATCTGAACAAAAGATGTAAAAAAATTTCGGCGTGCTTTTTGGCATTTCTATTAGTGTATGATACGATGTCAATAAGATTTAACCATTTATACTAAATTTATCAAATTCTGATTAAAGGGGGATTCCATATGAAAAGTAGGAAAAAAGTTCTGTATGTGGTTACAATGGTGCTTGTTGCAATAGTTCTCACCGGCTGTCTTTCAATTGACATGAAAGTCGGCAGGAATGGATCCCTTGACATGACTTATACCATTGATACTTCACAAACACAAGGAATGGTCTCGTTTAAAGACATAGAAAAGATTATTGAAGACTCTGTTAATGGAATGAATGATTCTGCAGGCAAGAAGGTTGCTAAACTGAAAAGCGTGAAAGAGAATAAAGGCAAAAAAACCGTAACAGCAAAAATAAGTGTTTCTGATATAAATAAGATGGATGAAGGATGCTTCTTTGGTACAGTTAAAGAATATCGTAAAAAAAATGGAACGGGTCTGGATAATCTCGTTGATACCAAAGATAAGAGTGTGGATGAAAAGAAAGTATCTGATAAGCTTCGGATGGTTTCTTTCTCTATGAGCGGTACGGAACAGTATGGTTTAGTTGAAGTTACAGTAACTGTTCCGGGAAAAATCCAATACATTACAAACGGAGGAGAAATAGAAAAGAAAAATATCGCTGTATTCAACGGTCAGAAACCACTAGTTGTATTCAGAAAAAGCGGTGGGTTCCCATGGCTATTGTTAATAATAGCAGTCATAGTGGTTGCGTATTTCTATAAAAAGAAAAAGAGCCCTTCGGTAGCAATAAATACAACACCTGCTGATGGAGGCTCTCAGCCTCCTGTCGAGGCTTCTCCCCTGAATATAGCATCACAGGAATCCCCGGTCCAAACTTCTGTTCAGATACATCAGCAGGACACAGTACCCCAGGAGACAATAATTCAGGATCCTGATCTTTCTGCATCTGAAACTTCCAACGAAGCTGATCCGGATCCTGACACTCCGGCTTAAACTACAACTGATCCGGGAACACTCCTTCCTAATATATAAAGAAATAATCACAGACATCCCACAATTATGATGGGATATCTGTTTTTTTGGATTATATGTTGTAATTTTGCTTTACAAATATGCATACATGATATCAGATTACAACTGGAACCGGATCTGCCAATGTAATGCTGTCAGCTTCTACAACAGTGTCAAAGCATAAAACATGAACTCCGGATTTATAAGCGTTATTCAGCTCAACTCCGAATTCAGGGTGTGTTCTTATATTCGGTGAGAATGAAGATACCCCTTTCATCTGGATAATGAATACGATATAGGCATCATAGCCTTCATCCACAGCTTTGATCAGTTCTTTCATATGCTTTATACCCCGCTCGGTAGGAGCATCCGGAAAAAGGGCGATGCCATCTTCCTCCAAAGTAACGCCTTTCACCTCAACGAAAGCTTTTTTATTATCGGTTTCGAGATAAATATCAAATTTTGAATCCCCGAACTGTTTTTCAGTCTTTATAAGTTTAGGTTCCCCCATATTCGGGAAGGCTAATTTTCCGTTTTGGAGATTTTCCAAAACAACTTTATTGGGCGCTATACTGTCAATATTGACAAGTCTGTCTCCTTTTTCAACGGCAATAAGCGTATACCCCGTTTTTCTTTTTCCCCATTCCGATATTTCCAGATACACTTTCACTCCTTTGATCAAAAGTTCACGGCATCTTCCTGTGTTTCGAACATGGGCTTTTACAGTTTGTCCGTCTATATCGCAAATTGCGATAAACCTGTTGGGGCGCTCAATAAATACTCCGCTGATTACATTTCTATATTTCATAAATATCCTCTGCATAATTTATAAAAGTATGGTTATATGATTTTATCACAATCAGCATGTATATTCTAATCCAAAAAATTCTCTTATCATTGGTCGCTTCATATTGTTCAAATAAACATATCAGAGAAAACTTAAATAATAAAAAGGTGCTGCTTAAAAACAACACCTGATTTCCGTGATTTTTTTCGATATATTAAACTAAAATCGGTTCAATTTGCCTTCCGTCCAGCGCATGTTCTATGGTAGGTACGATAAGGCCGAATCTCGCTATAAGACTTGTTGGTTTTTTTTCCGGATCATCCTGCCCAAAAGGAACGAAATATATATTTTTCGTATTAAGCAGGACTCCCAGGTTCTTTGCGCTTGCTGCCAGGCCATCATTGGTGGATATCGCTATTACAACGGGTCTTTGATTTCTCAGCTGTGCTTTTACAGCCATAGTCACTGGTGTATCGGTTATGCCGTTGGCGATCTTCCCAAGAGTGTTTCCTGTACAAGGCGCAACAAGAACCAAATCCAGCTCTTTTTTCGGTCCAATGGGTTCTGCATCCGCGATGGTCTCAATACATTCTTTACCTGTAATCAGTTCAATACGTTTTTTTATATCTTCAGCACGACCAAAACGTGAATTTATGGTCGCTACGTTGTTGGATATGATCGGAGTTAAATCGGCTCCCAAAAAAACCAGTCGCTCAAATTCAATTATCGCGTCCTGGATGGTGCAAAATGAACCTGTTATTGCAACTCCTATCTTTTTTTTGTTAACATTCATCTAGTATACGCCCCCTTCTTCCTCAATAATGTTATAAACTGTACGGCGAATGATATCACCCGCCGTTAAGGGTGCGATTTTCCCCGGAAGGCCAAGAGACCATATAACCTTAAAACCAAGTTCTTCAGCTGCTTTAAAGTCTATACCTCCGGGTTTTGATGCCAAGTCCAGCAAAAAACAATCGCTTCTTGTCTTTTCCAGTATTTCTCTTGTGATTACCAGCGAAGGAGCAGTATTAACAATAGCATCCATATCCGAGACATAACGCGCTAATTGATGTACGGGAACAGGTTTCAGTCCCTGAGCCTCGATCCAGGCAATATCAGCATACTTTCTTGCTGCTACCCATACATCCGTTCCAAAAGCATGGAGCATTTTTGCAAGGATCTTGCCTATTCTTCCATATCCGACTATCAATATTCTGCTGTCCATCAGTGTCATCGGAAGTTCCTGGATCAAAATATGCACAGCGCCCTCAGCAGTGGGCACGGCATTTAAAACCATCAATTCTTCTCTCTCAACTATATCAACGTGCTTTATATTTTTTTCCTCCAACTGTTTTATTACATTCTCCGGTATCTTACCCGCAATAAAAATCGCATTCTCCTCAATCTTTTCAATAACTTCGTTGACCGTAGTCTTGTTTTTTGATAAAGGAGTTGAAATAAAACCATTCTCTGATATGAACGGAATACCTCCAATAATTACTTTGGCTCCGTCAAGAATGAAATCCAGTGGTGCATCTTTAACGGCCCATGGCTTTCCGCTTTTTTCAAACCCATATATTTCAACGTATTGATAGTCCTTTTTTAATAGTTCTGCCAGGTAAACATTGCGCATATCTCCCCCTACGATTGCATATTTTATCCTGTGCACTTAGCAAC
>Ga0134103_1001913_pt1 | contig 17648 bp, 19 predicted proteins | sample 14_taG_2_FD_94445 | JGI IMG/M metagenome (GOLD analysis project Ga0134103, IMG submission 94445) | Switchgrass degrading microbial communities from high solid loading bioreactors in New Hampshire, USA - 14_58_20_212_A1 metaG | ecosystem: Engineered > Bioreactor > Semi-continuous > Anaerobic >...
GCAGTCTGCTCGACTGAAGACGGAGGGGGCAGCCACGCTGCCCCCAACCCAAAAAAGAGGGTGACATTATCACAGTCTAGTTAACGCCTTTCAGGGTGACATAATCACTGTCCGTTGACAGGAAATTGCAATTGCGAAATCTTGTCGCTATTTCACGCCCGCATTGAGTTCCATCTCAACGACGAACGCGTAGCGGCTCGCTTCGTACGAGAGGATCATGTACTCAATGAGGTTTCCGTCGACGTCGTATGCTTTTCGTTCGATCTGCAGGACAGGCCAGTTCTCCGGCAGCCTCAAGTTTTTTGCGACCATGCCGGTGGCCCCGGCGGCGCGAATGGCCTGCCGGCCCTTCCCGAGCCGGACACCCAGCTTGTTCTGGAAGATCTGATAGATGGTCTGCCGCTCTACCTCTTCTTTGGTGAACTTGCCGGCGAAGTGAGCAGGCAGGTACATATCCGTATTGGCGACCGGAGTTCCCTGAATGCTGGATATCCGAAGAACGTGCAGCGCGGTACGGCCGAAAATGCTGCGGACATCCCTGGGAATCCACTCGGGAGTCTTGCAGAGCTCCAGTATTGGCACTGAAACCTCCGTCCTGACCGACAGCTCATCCGTCAAGTTACTGACGCCCGTTAGGTTCTTTAGAGGGTCGACAAGGGCGGAGTGACGCACAAACGTACCTTTTCCCTGCTGGACGTTGACGATACCGTCCTGCTCGAGAAGCTGAATAGCTTTTCGGATCGTGATGAGGCTTACGTCAAAGCGTTCCGCCAGTTCGGTGTGCGTCCCGATGCGACCGTGCTCACCGTAGCGATTGGTGATGATCTCCTTGCGCAGCTCATTCGCCACTTGCTTGTACAGTGGCACACTCGCAGCCTTATCAACCATCCAAACCCCTCCAAAGTACCGGCCCCACGTCACCCCCGACTCGACTGGAACTACCTTTGGGGTGACCGGATCACCCATCGCTTTCGCAGGTACCGGTGACCTCATCTAACGCTACCAAAAATCGGTTAACCTGCTCCTCGGTGATCACATAGGGTGGCCTGAAGTGCACTACCTTTCCAGAGCGGCCTGTGAAAAACCCCCGCTCTCGCATGGCCCGCCAAACGGCCGCAGCCTGCTCTTCGGTGCAGAACTCCACCGCAGCCACGAGCCCGATGCCGCGGACGTCAAAGACACACTTGTACTTCTTGAGTGCCCGCAGGCCTTGCAAGAAGCCAACACTCACCTTCTGCACATGCTCGAGAAGACCCTCCTCGAGTTGGCGAAAGACTTCACAAGCCGCTGCGCACGCAACGGTCTCGTCGCCTGTTCCCCCGGTGAGTGGCGGCAGGGCCGACTTCTCCGGCAGTTCGCGGACCAAGAGGGCGCTGATGTGCATCCCGTTGCCAAGCGCTTTCCCCAGGAGGAGCATGTCGGGTCGAATGTCTTCGCGCTGATAGCAGTACATGGCTCCGGTGCGGCCTAAGCCGCTCTGGATCTCGTCCATGATGAACATCATCCCTTGCTCTTTCGCCCACGTCCACAGAGCATCCAGGTAGCCCTCGGGCGGGATGGAGATATCCGCGCCCTGATAGGGCTCAACTATGACGGCAGCAAGGTCCTGAGCAGAACTGAAGCGGTAGTCCTGTTTCATGCGTTCCAGACACTCGTAGTAACCATCGCCGCATGAGCCTTTGTGCACGCAACCTGCGCACCGCGGATATGCGGCGAAAACCGCTCCGGGTGCCAAGGGGCCGTAGCCTGCCTTCCGGCGCGGTAGGCCCGAGATCGAGGAGCTCAGGTACGTCCTTCCATGGATGCTGTTCCAGAAGGAAAGGACCTCGGTCCGCCCCGTCATCTTCTTGGCCAGACGGACCGCCCACTCCACCGATTCCGAACCTGAGGAGCACAGGTGGATACCCGAGAAGTCGCCATTTGTAGTCTCGATTAGATACCGGTAAAGGCGCGCGCGAGCGCTGCTGATTCCCTCTTTATCCGAGTTGATGCCGCTTACCGCCGTGGTGATGGCTTCTGTATAGGCCGAGTTACTCTGCCCCAAGACCTTACACATTTCGCTCAGGTCAAGGTACTCGCGGCCGTCTGCCCCAACGAAGGCGGCGCCGGACGCGGAAACGAACTCTATCGGGGAGCAATCACGGACCGGGGCGAGCAGGTCATACTTCCCGTAAACCGCCCTGTCCCCCGTCATTTGATGTCTCCCGGCTCCCACCGCGTGTATTCCTTAAGGAACTGCTCAATGGCATCAACCATGGCAAACAGGATCTTCTCGCCCTTTTCCTTTGTAGCCAGCCGGCTGTTGCCGTTCACCCCGTGCGGCGTGCACATACGGTTGGGGACGTAGACCTTCGTTCTGCCGTTCACAACAGCGCAGGGGAAGAAAGCCGAATACTCCTCCACGGCCTTGTCCATATGGACGAGGTCCTCGCGGATATAGAGCATTGTCGAAGTTTCGCTCTCATCACCGTGACCGCCGCGCGGCTGACTGCACACCGCCTTTTCGGTTTCCGCGGCCAGCTGGGTTATGTCGGACACGGCCACTTTGACGTCGTACTCGTTGTCAAGCGTCTTGGCCAACAGGCAGAGCGGCCCATGAGTGGAAACACCGCCGTCGATGATGAAGAACTTGCGCACGCCAAAACGCACGAAACTCATCAGGATGTCCTTCACGAAGGCGATGAAGTTCGGGTAGTCCACGCTGACGGAGCCCTTCCACTTGATGAAGGCCGGAAAATAGGCATAGGGGAGCGTGGGGAGCGTAACCACGTCGCAGCGCTTGGTGACCTCAGTTGCGACCCAGTCAGTGACGTAGTAATCGGTGCCCATGGGCAAGTGGTTCCCGTGTTCCTTGGAGCCGCCGCCGATCGGCAGCACGATTGTCGTGTCCTTGTTGATGAGCGGCACGCACTGTTCGTACGTTAGGTCCTTGATGAAGTAGCCCACGTTCATCGTCCTCCTTTTGTGATGAGTCGTTCGAAATTGCGGCTCAGGATCTTCTCCCTTTGGTCGTCGGTCAAGCGGGCCTCCACGACCTGGCGGATCTCTTCACCCATAATGTCCTCGCCGGCATTCCCCATGGCGAACGGGAAATCCGAACCGTAGAGGATCCGGTCGGCACCGACCTTGTTTACGGCGTATTCCAGCGCTGCTTTATCTCGCACTGTCGACGTGTCAAACGTCACTGTCTCGAAATCCCGGAACCGCTCCATTATTTCATAGATGAGAGCAAGGTCTCCCGGCTTCCCCCTACCCATGTGGGCGATCTGGATCTTCATCCCCGGGAACCGGCCCACGATCGCGCTCACATATTCGACACGCCGGGATCCTTCTGAGTGCAAGAGAAGTGTCATGCCGTAGTCACGCAGCTGTTCAAAAATGCAGCACTTAGCATCGGTCAGGACGCTACGGTTTCGCACCACGTGCTCCTTCACGCCTACGAGTTCATTGCGGTACTTGTCCACGAACCCTGGGTCGCTTTCGTCTAGGAGCGCATAGGGAAAGCGGTGCTGCGGGTCCTTTCTGGCAAACTCCACCACCCGGAGGCTCTCCTCCCGCGCGTCCTGTTCCCGAAACACAAACGGCACCAAAGCGGTCTTCCCTACGCCGTGTTCCTTGAGAAGACATTCGCAATCGTCCATCGTATCGAACTGGACCGAAGTGTAGCAGGGAAATTGCTCTCTGAGCGGGCTGGTCCTCGAGATCCGCTCGACTTCATCGCGGTAACCATAGTGAAGATGCGCGTCACAGATGTACATGATGCCCTCCCTGCTACGTCTTGTTGATCTCGTCAACCAGGTGACAGGCGACCCAATGGCCCTCGCCGTACTCCCTGAGCCGCGGCTGCTCGGTGCGACATATGTCGGCCGCGTACGGGCACCGGGGCGCGAAGCGGCAGCCGGGCTTCGGGTTGATGGGTGACGTGAGCTCACCCTTGAGCGGGATGCGCCGGCGCGGGATGTCGATGTTGATGGAGGGAATAGCCGAAAGGAGCGCCTTGGTATACGGATGGAGCTGGTTTCGGAACAGTTCCTTCGTCTCACACTTCTCCACGAGATGCCCCAGGTACATAACGGCGATCTGGTCGGAGATGTGTTTCACGACCGAAAGGTTGTGGGTGATGAACATATAAGTCAGGCCCTTTTCGTCCTGCAGGTCCATCATGAGGTTGAGGATCTGGGCCTGGATGGATACATCGAGCGCCGAAACAGGCTCATCGCAGACAATAAAACGAGGTTCGAGGGCGAGCGCCCGGGCTATCCCGATCCGCTGTCTCCTCCCGCCGTCCAGCTCATGGGGATAGGAGTTTGCGAGCCGCGAGGCCAGTCCGACGGTGTCCATGAGAGAGGCAACCTTTTTTTCAATGCCCTCCCTGCCGCCTTCCCCACCGTAGTTGCGCAAGGGCTCCGCGATCGTCTCGGCGACGGTCATGCGCGGGTTCAGGCTGGAAAACGGGTCTTGGAAGATCATCTGCACGTCCCTGCGGTACGCCTTCAGCCTGCTCTTTTCCAGATGGGTCACGTCCTCACCGTCGAAGAGAATGCGGCCGCCGGTAGGCTCCAGGAGCTGGACTATGACTCTGCCCAGCGTGGACTTGCCGCACCCACTCTCGCCGACAACGCCCAGCGTCTCCTTGGCCTCGATGGCGAAACTGATGCCGTCAACGGCGTGGACGGTGCCGCTCGGGGTCTTGAAATATTTCTTCAGGTCCTGAACCTCTAGAAGCGCGCTCATCTTCCGTTCACCTCCACGAGATGGCAACGCACCGAATGGATCCCTTCTACGGTCCTAAGTTCCGGGCGCGCCGTCTTGCACACGGGAATGGCGCAGCTGCAGCGCTCCTCAAAAGGACATCCGGGCGGGAGCTTGGTCGGATCCGGGATCATCCCCGGGATCGGCGTCAGCCTGGGCACATCGTTCTCCAGGTCGGGCAGCGAGCCGAAAAGCCCGAGTGTGTAGGGATGGAGAGGGTTCTTGTAGATATCCCGGAGCGTCCCGTATTCCATGATGCTGCCGCAGTACATGATGGCTACTTTGTCACACATCTCGGCGACAACCCCTAGGTCGTGCGTGATCAGTATGGTGGACGTCCGGAACTCTTTCTTGAGCTGCCTCATGAGCTCAAGCACTTGTGCCTGAATCGTCACGTCCAATGCGGTCGTGGGCTCGTCTGCTATCAGGAGCTCGGGGTTGCAGGCGAGCGCGATGGCGATGACAACGCGCTGTTTCATTCCGCCGGAAAACTGGTGAGGATACTCCTGGCTGCGACCGGCGGGGATGCCGACCGTCTCCAGCATCTCTTTGGCTCTCTCGCGCGCCTCGTCTTTGGTGCACTTTTCATGCTGACGGATGACTTCGGCGATCTGGTCACCGACTGTGAGTACCGGATTGAGCGAGGTCATCGGGTCCTGGAAGATCATCGATATGCACTTGCCGCGGATCTCCCGCATGGCAGCCTCGCCGATCTTGAGGATCTCGATGCCGTTAAACCGGATGTCGCCCGAAGAGTACCTGCCTTGCGGATTGGGCAAGAGGCGAAGAATGCCTAGAGCCGTTGTGGTCTTTCCGGCGCCGGTCTCTCCGACCAGACCGAGGCACTCACCTTTTTCCATGCTAAGGTCCAGTCCATTGACGGCATAGACAGTAGCATCGTCCGTCTTGTACTGTATCGATAGGTCTTTGACCTCCAAAAGCTTCGTCATGCCCGTCTCACCTCAACTCTTCATGCGGGGATCCAAGGCATCCCTGAGACCGTCGCCAACCATGTTTAGGGCCAAGACTACCAGCACGATCGCGCAGCCCGGGAAGATGACAAGATACGGGTAGTTCCTCATATCGCCGCGACTTGCCGCGAGCATCGAGCCCCACTCCGGCATGGGCGGCTGTACGCCAAGACCTAGGAAACTGAGCCCTGCCGCCCTGAGGATGGCCAATCCAAGGCTCAGGGTGGTTTGGACGATGATGGGAGCCATGATATTCGGAAGAATGTGCCTTACAATCAGCCGGAAGTCCGAACAGCCTGACAAGCGGGCAGCTTCCACGTACTCTTGGTCCCTAATAGACAGGATCGTCGCGCGGACAATACGGGCGTACGACGGAATTGAGGAAATGCCTATGGCCAGGATCAGGTTGAACACACCTTTGCCGAGGACGGCAGCAATCACGATCGCCATAAGCACGTTAGGGACCGCAAGCATCATGTCCATGAAGCGCATAATGACGGTATCGGCCCGCCCGCCGTAGAAACCGGCCAGGCAGCCAAGAACTCCGCCCGCGAAAAGCGAGACGGCGATTGAGGAAAAGCCGATTACGAGGGAGACCCTGGCTCCGTAAATGATCCTGCTGAGCTGGTCGCGCCCCAGGCTGTCAGTACCTAAGAGATGCTGTTTGCTCGGGGGCATGAACCGCTCGGCCAGATTCTGCTTGGAATAGCTGTAGGGCGCGATCTGGTCTGCGGCTAGGGCGGCCACAATGAACAGAAGCAGGATGATGAGGCCCGCGACCGCAAGGCGGTTCTTGCGAAAACGCCGCCAGAATTCAGAGAAAGCGCTCCTGCGCTTCGTCACCTGATCAGCCATTTCCCTTCACGCCCCTTGGCTTGTACATGGAGGAGATCCGAGGATCGATCAGCCCGTAGATGATGTCAACCAGCAGGTTTATGAGGCCGTACACCGTCGCGATGAAGATCACGCCGCCTTGCACCACTGGGATGTTCTTGAGCGAACAGGCATCGACGAGCATCTTTCCGAGTCCGGGGATGGCAAAGATGGTCTCGATCACGAACACGCCGCCGAGCTGCCTTCCAAACTGAAGTCCCATCAAAGTGATAACCGGGATCAAGGCGTTGGGAAGCGCGTGCCGGATAATGACCGCGGTTTCAGTCAGGCCCTTTGAACGCGCTGTACGGATGTAATCCTGTCTGATGACTTCTAGCATATTGGACCGGGTTGTACGCATGATCCCGGCTACGCAGCCCATGCCCGTGGCCACGATGGGCAAGACCATGTACTCCACACCGTACCAACCGGAGGCCGGGAACATCTTCCATTTGAGTGCAAATTGGATGATTATGATCAGCGCGAACCAGAACTCCGGCATGGCGAGAAAGATGAGGGCAAATAGGCTTGTGGCGTTGTCCAGGAGGCTGTACTGCTTTACGGCCGAAATGACGCCAAACGGGATACCGATCATCCCCGCCAAGAGAGTACTGAAGATCGCCAGTTGCATGGTTATAGGAAACCGGTTCTTGATCTCTGACACTACGGGATTTCTGTTTACATAGGAAACACCGAAATCGAATCTCGTTACAATACCTTTAATGTAGTTATAGAACTGAACGAAGAAGGGATCGTTCAGTCCCATTTCCTCCCGCATGGCGTCCACTTCTTCCTGCGATGCCATGTCGCCCAGCACGGTCCGGATAGGATCATTGGGTGAAAGGCGCAGGATCGTAAAAACGATGAAGACAACGCCCAGAACCACGGGAATAAGCATAAGTAGCCGCTTTAGCATGTATCTTCCCATGGGACAACCCTTCCTCTACGAGTGACGAGTACTGTGTGACGGAGGACCCGCAGGAGATTCCCTGCGGGTCCTTCCTCCCCTCTTACTTGGCAAACGTGATGTTGGCGAACTTAGCCGACTGCGTCGGCAGTACGTAGAAGCCCGAGATATCCTGTGACACGGCGTAGAAGGCCAGTCCGACGTTGAGGCCGATCGTGACGCATTCCCCGGCCAGGAGCTCCTGCAGCTCCACGCAGTACTGGTAGCGCACGTCGGGGTTCGCCTCGGAGTTGATCTTGGCGATCAGCTCGTCAACCTTGGGATTGCTGTAGAAGGACCGGTTAGTTCCTTTGCCGATTCCGGAAGAATCGAAGGCCGAGAAGGCTTCGCTTGCATCCGCGGACGGGACGGTCCATCCGCCGATGTACATCTGCTGCTTCCCGTTCACGATGGAATCCAGCCAGTTGGCGAAGTCCGTGACGTTAAGCGTGACCTTGATACCGACCTCTTCCAGATAGGCCTGGATCATCTCGGCGGTTGCCTGTGAGCCGTTGGAGATCATAGTGCATGAGAAGCCGTTGGGGTAGCCGGCCTCAGCCAAGAGGGCCTTGGCCTTCTCCGGGTCGTACTTGGAGTACTCGCTGTCTATGCCGTAATAGCCCCAAACATCGGGCGCCAGGAACGAATCTGCAACGTTGGCGTAGCCGAAGTAGGTCGCGTCGACGATTGCCTTGGTGTCGATTGCGAGAGAGATGGCCTGACGGACCTTCGGGTTATTGAAGGGCTCAATGCTGCAGTTGAAGGAGATAAACGAGGTGTTCAGGATCTCCTGCACCAAGAGATCGGTCTCCGGGCTGCTCTCGATGCTCTTAGCATCGGAGACCGTGATGTGGGCGATGTCGACGCCGCCGCTCTCTGCCTCAATGGCGCGGGTTGACGCTTCGGGGATATACCTCATGAGGAGGTTGTCGAAGTTTATCTCGCCGCCCCACCACTCTTTGTTGGTCTCAAACTTGATGTAGTCTCCCTTGGCCCATTCCACGAACTTGAACGGGCCGGTTCCGATCGGACGCTCGGCATAGGCTGCAGGGTCGGCCTCCATGGCGTCTTTGCAGACAATGGCCGCGATGTCCAGCGAGCACACGTTGAGGAACGAAGGAAACACTGATTTGAGGGCAATTACGATGGTGTAGTCATCTTCAATAACGCAGTTCTCCAGGTCAACAGGCCCAATGGTAGAGGCCGTTGCGTCGGAAGCAGTGTTCTTTGCGAAAGTATAGAGTACATCCTCAGCCGTGAAATCCATGCCGTTGTGGAACTTGACGCCTTTGCGCAGGTGGAAGCGGTAGTGCGTGTCGTCGATCTGCTCCCAAGAAGTCGCAAGACAGGGGATCAGATTCATGTCTACGTCGGTATCAATCAGTTTGTCGTAGATCTGGGACGTGATATAGCTTGTCCCGGTATCGTTGGAGCCGTAGGGAATGAGTGTCTTTGGCTCGCGGCTGATCGCGACGGTGAGCGTGTCGCGGTGGACCGGACCTTCTTGGCCGCCGGGCGTGTTCTCCTGAGGTTTGCTACAAGCAGCCAGAGAAACGACCATCAAGAGGACCAACAGCGTGCAGAAAACCTTTCTCAACCTTGTTTCTCCCCTTCCTATTTGTTCCGTGGTTTTTGGGAACAGTCTGGAACCATACTAGATTGCCTGCTTGCGGTGGGTTGGGTCATCTCCTCCGGAATGTGATCCCTCATACATCGTTATATAAGGTTATATGAGGACTTATTTCTACCTGTCAAGCGACTACACCTGCTTGCCATCAACGAAAATGCTGGATATGTGGATAAAGTCGGGCGCTGAACCGGACACCCGCGGCGAAGGACCTAGAATGTATAATGGGATCAAGACCCCGTGGCCAGAGGCGGCATTGTTACTGACTCCACACAGGGGGCTACCCGTACATGAGCGCAAATGAGTGGTTGTCACGCTGCTCACGAATATTGCTCCTCCGGCAGCGCGTCAGGCTGTGTCTGAAGGGGACCCAACGGGGACTGCCGGCGCTATTACGTGCTTTCATGGCCCTACTCGCTATCACGGCCTTCCTCATCTCCACGGTGTTCCTGGCCTCCTGCTCCGATCCCGCCGCGGAGGTCCCGGAAGGGGCAGATTTGGGCCGCAGCGTACGCGAAGCCCCAAACAGCTGTCCGGTCTTTGTGCCGGAAGACTCATCCCCGGGAGACTCATCCTCAGGAGAGGGCTCCGGTGAAGGAGCCGGAACAACATCTGGGGGTGACGAGAACGAGGGCACAGAGCCTCAAGTGACAGTGGCCTCAGGCAAGAACATCATTGCGGCGCTGGTGCTCAAGAGTCCCTCAGAGATCCCGCTGAGCGAGCTTGTGGACCGGCTTGAGTTTCTGGAGATAGACCCTGAGAGACAGCACATTGAGCCGTTCTGTGTCTTAGTGCACGGGATTACTGAGTATGGAAAATACCGCATCTTCGATGCGGAGACCCTAGAAGAGCTGGACTTCGTCGAGCCTTTCGGTCTCCCTCCACAGACCTATATCCTGGGGCCTACGGAGAGCGGTCGTTCTTACATCGTTGAGCTCTACCAGGGCGAGTTCTCCGATGACGGTGAGACCATCATAGGTATCAAGTACGTGTTCGGAGTCCGGGCTCCTTAGTTGCGCGGCTCAGGTTGGCTGCCGGTTTGACAAACACGTCCCGACGAGATGTCCCCCGGTAGCTTCATATTCATGGTAGACTGTCATCATCTACCTTTTTGGAAAGCCTGGAGACAAGGCATCCGAGTTCACCTGGCGAGGGCTGATACCATGATCATCGCGGTCATGACCATAGACCTGCATGCCCCATGGGTGCACTCCCTCAAGGAGAAGCGCAGGGAGGTAAAGAGCCTGCTTACAAGGATACGCGCCCAGTTCAACGTATCTGCGACCGAAGTCGCCAACCAGGATGTCCACCAAACAATCAGCATCGGGATCGCCACGATCGCGGCCAATGGAGCGCAGGCAGACAGCACCCTCGATAACGTGATCCGCTTTGTTGAAGCAAACAGCGATGCCCAGATCATCTCAGTGGAACGCGAACGCAGGTGAGGGTATAGTATTAGAAATCACCGGCACCGAAGTGTTCGAGCCGGAGCATACAAGGAGGAAGACACATGAGCCGGAGGGTCGAGAGCTTCTACGACAACAACTGTCAGGACGAATGGAGCCGCATGGACAGGCACCCCATGGAGTTCCGCACCACTCTGCGGGCTATGGCCGAGTTCATCCCTCCCCGCTCGAGGATACTGGATATCGGAGGGGGCCCCGGTCGCTACAGCATTGAGCTTGCCAAGGCAGGCCACAGGGTCACTTTGCTGGATCTCTCCTCAAAGAACGTGGAGCTCGCGCGGCAGAAGGCTCGCGAGCTGGGGGTTGAGCTCGAGGACTTCATACACGGGAACGCCCTCGATCTTTCTCGCTTCGCGGACTCGAGCTTCGACGCAGTACTGCTCATGGGCCCGCTGTACCACCTGGTTGAGCCCTCCGACCGGGAACTCGCGATAAGAGAAGCCCTGCGTGTCCTAGCGCCGGGCGGAGTGTTCTTTGCTTCCTTTATAAGTAGATACGCAGTCTACCTAGACCTCCTCAAGTGGGAACCCGAAGCGATCATCCACAAAGCCGGGGACTACGAGAAACTCATGATTGCCCCCACATACATCCCGACCGAACAGAACCAGGGATTCACGGACGCATACTTCATACACCCGATGGAGATCGAACCTCTCATGGCCGGGCGCGGGCTCACCACACTCAGGCTCGCCGTGGCCGAAGGGATCATTGCCGCCGTTGAAGCGGCAGTGAATGCCCTGCCGGAAGAAGCGTTTGAGGCGTGGGTCGACGTCTGCTACAAGTTGGGAACCGACCCGATCACGTGGGGAGCCGGAGAGCACATGCTCTACGTTGGGAGGAAAGATGGGTAAGCGCCCAGTCACCACTGGTCGAGTCAAGTATACATAGTTGGACCTCCTCGCGGATGATCGAGGCGAGGTAGAATGGAAACGCCGATAGACCGTAACACTCCACGGAGGTCAGCCATGAAAGAGATCACATACTTCTACCTAAAGGGATGCCCCTACTGCCGGAAGGCGGACGCACTGATTGAGAGGCTGGTTAAAGCGAACCCGAAGTTCGCGGAGATTCCCATCAAGAAGATCGAGGAAAGCGAGAACCCCGAGATAGCCGGCAGCTATGATTACTACTACGTGCCTTGCCTGTGGATTGGACAGGAGAAACTCCACGAAGGCGTGCCCACTGAAGATCAGATAAGAAAGGTGCTGGAGAGGGCGCTGGAAGAGTAGACTGCCCGGACGACGATACGCCGTCGGTGTCCGAAGTCTGTATCCCGACCGGACGTCTGTGGTAGGTCCCGCGCCTGTACCCGGCCCAATGTCTAGCGCATGTTCGGCGGCAATTTCGTGACAGCCGTCTGACGCATGGCTTTGCCATGCCCTGCCTCATGCGCGAAGCGGCTGAAACCAGCGGCCAAGTACTCAACGCTGTTCTTGGCTCTCTTACCTATCTCCCCGCTCTTCAATAGCTCATCTGTCCGCAAGCAGTACTCCTCATCACCGGTGAGGAGGAAGGCACGCCGGTAATAGTCGATGGCCAGGAGCGGATTTCGCTCCATCTGCTCCGCCACAGTGGCCAGAAACTCGGCGCTTGAGAGGCATGTCGTCAGGAAGTTGCGGATACGCTCATCAAATCTTCCGTCGTACGTGACATACTCCGTCCTCACCAGGTCAGACGGGATTACGGCTCTCTGTTCCCGAATGACCAGAGTGTCTTTCCCTAGAGCCTGCATCATACCGACCTCGTAGAACACATTAGCCAGGGTGCTCGGCGGCATCTTTCTGTAGATGAACGCAATCCCTATGGGCACGCTGACAATGAGGTCCCAGATCTTACGAAGGAAATCCTTGCCCGTGGTTATGTCAGTAGCGTCGATCAATGAGTACCCAATCTCAGCAAGCAATGACGATAGCCTGCCCCGAACCTCCTGAACCACAGGCGGGGCACTATCTCCGACCTTGCTCATGAAGAAGCATGTCCGTGGGCGGCACTCGGTCGGAGTTGTTACCACGTCGCCGTTGGTGGGGTCGTACAGGATCATGTTAATCTTTGCGCTTTTCTGCGATGGGAATTCCTTTGTACGGACCGGGACTCTTCTTCTGAGCGATGATGCGGCCGGCGTCGCGATCAATCTTCACGTAGCGATTGGTCTTCGGGTTCTTCACCTGCACAACATCCTTTGCCAGAAGGACTCACTCCCTCTCCGCTCGAGGCTGAGTATCTTGTTTGGAGGTAACTTCTATGTCGGTGGCTCATTCCCTTTCCAGTGATATTATCGTCCGCCCGGGGAGATATCTGTGTCGAGTCTTGACACCTCGATGCGGGCGTTGGAAAACTGCTGCAATCCTCACCGTGTTCACCTGAGCTACATGCCGATTATCCACAGATTAGCGCAGAAATATCTCCCGCTCTTCCGGCCGCACGAACTCCTGTATCTCGAAGTCGTACCCCTCGGGTCCCTTGAAGAAGAAAGACCTGAGCCCGATCTCGGGATTGTCCTTTATTGGCGTGAGCTCCCTGACTCCGGCCTGCTTCATCTTGTCGTGCCACTCTTCGACGTCATGGACGTTCAGGCTGATAAGCACTCCGCCCCGCGCCGTAACAGGAATGGAGCCCTTCCGTGCGTCAACGGCGCCGACAAATCCCGACTGCCCGGTCCTCCATATCACGGCCCAACCCTGGTCAACACACTGCTCAAGTCCAAGAACCGCAGCGAAGAAGTCCTTGGCTGCAGGGAGGTCTTCGAAGTACAAGAAAGTGATGCTGGATGCGAGTCTTGCCATTGACTATCATCTCCTTTCGGTTTTCGGTGATGGGCCGGTGGCGCTTGTACGCTGCGCGCTTGCATGCTGCGCGTTCGCTCACTCAATGCCTGCGTTCTCGGGCACCTGGCCCCCCCATCGTATCATCGTTGCCTCACAGGCACGAGTCGCGCCCGTGACCGGCAAGCAAGATCTTCGCACGCAGGCTGCAATTTCCCGCTTGCAATCCGATTACTGTATGGGGTGTATCACGACTAATGTCGACACATCGGACAAGCACAAGACGCGGGCATTACATGCATCTCCTGCCGTTATCACTCTTAACTGCGCTGGCCTTCATGGTGTGCTCTCTCTTGCGACATCCAAGGCCCTCGGAGGCAGCACCAACGCTAGCGGATGCAGCCAACCACTGGGCAGCCCCCTACACAAGCACGATGGTCGATAAAGGAATCCTTACGGGTTACCCCGACGGCACTTTCAGACCGGATGGGTACATCAGCAGGGAAGAGTTCGCGGCGGTGCTGGCAAGGGCAAAGGGGATTACCAAGCACGCAGGGAAACAGCACTTTTCAGACGTAGGGCCAGACCGCTGGTCTTTCGCGATCGTGGGCGCCGTTGTTGACGCGGGAATCATCCACCCCGAGGACTACGGAAACACATTCGACCCCACCTCCCCCATCACCCGGGCAGAGATAGCGACTATGCTCGTAAGGGCCGGAGGATTTGAAAACGAGATAGCCAAGAAGACCTCTCTCGTGTCTTTCTCTGACCCGATACCTGACTGGGCAAGAGGCTATATCACGGTCGCTCTAAACCACGGTCTGGTAACCGGCTACGACGACGGTACCTTTAGACCAGGAGGCAAAGCCACACGGGCTGAAGCGGGTTTACGGTAGTGAACGGAAAGATCGTCTCCAAGGGCGGACCGGACGTCCCGATACCCGAGAACGGCTATGTCATCTTCGTGTCCAACACCCGGGTCAACCAGTGGACAAAGAGCATATTCCCGGTAGGCGCGCGGGTGGACTACAAAGTCGTGTTCTGGGACCACAGCGACAGGCCTTACCCGAACACTCAGGACTGGGAAAACATAAAGCACGCCATAGGCTGCGGACCCAGGCTCGTGGCCAACGGCGCCGTCGCGGTGAACCCCGTAGCCGAGCGGTTCACCGAAGACAAACAGAATACTCTGTCGTCCAATAGGGGCGCGGTAGGGGTTACCCGGGACAACATCGTGATGTTCGTTACCTGCACATCGATGACGCCCCACCAGTTTAGAAGCCATGCTGGATCTGGGCTGTTGGAACGCCATGCAGATGGATTCGGGCGGGTCATCGGCCCTTTGGTACGACGGCCAATATCTCACGGGGCCGGGCAGGAAGATCAACAACGGGTTGGTCGTCATTCAGACCAAATGACTGCGTGTGAGCCTAGGGAACAAGGTGTAACGTCAAGTCTTCCCCCGGCGGCTCTGCCTTGCTGTAGAGGACATACAGAAGAAACCTGCCCTAAAGCCGCCGACGTAGATGTAGGCTTCTGTACAGCTCTAACATCCCGGATACTTTTTCCACCATTCGGCGCCATCTCTATATCTTATGAGCAGGTCATCGGCGATTTGGATGAGTACATCCCTCAGTTCGACAACCTCAGCCCATTCCGGCGGTATCCGGCTTAGCCCGAGGTACGCCCCGAGGATGTTGCCTGTAATCGCCCCGGTACTGTCGCTGTCGCCGTCGTGGTTGACCGCGGCAATAACGGCGCTCCGGAAGTCATCTTGATGCTTGAGGGCACAATAGACGGCGATCGCCAAGGCCTCCTCCCCAATCCAGCCTTCTCCGATCTGCTTGATGGCCTCCCGGACCGGTTTGTCGGTCTCAGACAGATCGAGAGCCTCCACCAGGCTGCGGAGGCACTCTTCGTGCCCGTCGTACTTTCTAAGTGCAGCAATAGCTCCCGTTGCTGCCTGCCTCAAGTCCTGACCTTCGATGATGGCCGCTATCATGTACGCCAAGGCTCCCGCGGACAAGTAGCCGGACGGATGACCGTGTGTGATGGCAGCGAAGTCAACTGCCATCGCGAACGCAGTCTTAGGTGGGAAGAATAGTCCCGCCGGCGCAACGCGCATCACTGCGCCTCACCCCTTGCTGTCGTTGATCGGGTCTGTAACAGTCCCCCTTCTCCCGCTTGCGAGGGCACTCAAGCAGGTGTTGCCCGGCGCCCGCCTTGAGTGAAGCTCGGGCAAATCGAGTAGCCAGCTTTCGTACATCCACTCCATACGCTCAACCTTGGGATATCCCTGGGTCAAGAGCCAACGCAGGTATGCGCAATGCACGACGGAAGGAATATGGCAGATGCCCCGGTTTACGTATCTACTGTAGGCACGGAGAATACCTTCGGCGGTAAAGAGAGTCATCTGAGTGTCGTCGGTGATCGGAGCCGTGCCCGACGATGATACCTGCAGGTCGCTGATGCCGCTTGGGCCGTGTCGGCGGAGTATATCGTCCAGTCTCGAGAACTCAACCGGCCATCCCAGCGCGTCACCGACGGCCCCACCTACGATGCAGCCCCTAAAGTGGTCCTGGTCCCTCTTGGAGACTCCTTGCCGGTCTCCGCTTGGGGGCGCATCCGCACCTCTTGGGCATTCGGCGCTCTTGGATCTCTTGCTATCCAATGAAGGTCTCTCCTTTCAGAGGTATCGCGAACATCATAGGACATGAACCCCGTCACTCACTGCCGGAAACACGTGTTTGAGACCGCACCATCCGTGACACTTGCGTCTGCGATCACGGCCATCGGTTCAGTGACGATGGTGGCGCGAGCGTGGCATCGGGGAACTGAGGTAAGTGTAGATAAGAACTCGGTCAAATGATAAACTCCACCCGTATGCTCACTGCAGATGTCAACCACACGCTCTGCGGAGTAGCCTGACTTGAGTGGTTGGACCTCTACCCGTGGGCTGAGTTCGATGAAAGACATCTCTCATGTTGGGAAGTACTCGCCTATGGGAGGAATGGTCTGTGAAACCGCCTTACCACTATCTTTGTTGCAGCCGTGGTCATCATCCTCGGAATCACCTTTGCTTCCTGGATGAACACTAAGGTTTCAGCAAACGGCAAGTTCGAGCGACTCGCAGATGGCAGCATTCGCTACACCCATACGCTTATCAATGAGACCTGGCACCCCGTGCGCTACATACAAGGTTTTGTTGCGCGTTGATAAGTAGGGGGCTGCGCATTGATAGGTAGAGCCCGTATTTGGGCCCGGTGTTGACAGGGAACCCATAATCTTGGCCGAATAGGGACTGAGAGACCCCATCGTGACTAGGAACTCGTTGCAACCCGAATCCTGCGGAAGGAGTCATCCTTATGACAGCAGACCTATCCGGCGAAGCACTCATAGAGTCCCTGCTCGAGCGTATCCGCGCGTTCTGCCGGGCCAATGCCGATGAGAAAATCGTGGTCAAGTACGCTAAGTACTTCAAGGAAGGGTACGACGCGTACGGAGTGGACGGGAAAGCCTCCACTGAAGAGGCGAAGCGCATCTACATGGAGTATCGCGATACGCTCGGCTTTGAAGGCTTCCTAGACCTGTGCGACCTCCTCATGGAGAGCGGGAAGTATGAGGAATCGGGCTTCGTAATTCGCTTCATGAACCTCTTCAGCAAGGAGTTCTCGCGGGAAACGTTTGCCCGGGTTGGCCAATGGTTTGAGGGCAAGGTGAGGAACTGGGCAATATCTGACTCTCTTTGCGCAGACGTCCTTTCGCCCATGCTGGCGAAGTCCATTGTGAGCCTCGACGACTTCCGCCCCTGGACGGAATCCACCGACCGCTGGAAGAGGCGCGCCGTACCTGTCGCAATGCTCATCCTGCTCAAAAGCCCGTTTGAGCCGAAAGAACTCTTGGATTTCATCCGCCCCTTGATGTTGAACAAAGAAAGAGTCGTGCACCAGGGGCTAGGATGGTTCCTGCGGGAGATATGGAAGAAGAGCCCGGCCGAGACCGAGGCATTCTTGTTGGAGTGGAAGGACTCGGCGGCCAGGCTCATATTCCAATACGCTACAGAGAAGATGACCCCGGAGCAGAAGGCTAGGTTCAGGAGGTCGAGGTAGCAACGAGACTTGATCTCGGTAAACAGGCGGTTGGCGTTGAACACGCCCTCGGCCATCCTGGCTCTAAGGTAGTCTTTGTAGGGATCCAGTTTGGACGGCCGCGGTGGCCTGGGTTTGTACTTGGGCAGTTCTTGGCACTGGA